>ERZ857693.4403-NODE-4403-length-10065-cov-3.309690_pt1 | contig 10065 bp, 5 predicted proteins | sample MGYA00519765_ERZ857693 | MGnify/ENA primary metagenome ERZ857693 (study PRJEB31778, sample SAMEA3449354) | human gut metagenome | biome: human gut; feature: human-associated habitat; material: faeces | place: United Kingdom | collected 2010/2012 ... | reverse complement strand
GAAAGCCACTACATCGACCGGATCACTTTCCGTGGCGGCTATGCGCAATTCGAGTACGAGGCGTACGACGACACGCGCACGCGGATACTGAATCCCGTGCTGGAGCGTATCGTGATCTGCGACACGCAGGGTGTCGCGCGTCAAACCATCGTCTTCACACAGTCGAACGTCGACCAGCGTTACGAGCGTTATCTGCAATCGGTGCAGATCGGCAACGACACCTATTCCTTCTCCTACGGCATGCAGCATATCGGCGATGCGATCGCCGACTTCTGGGGCTATGGCTACCGTGGACACTATTCGGGAGGGTCGGCCGACGTTCCCTGTCATAAGGTACTGCTCAATCTGGGAACGGATCCCGTCGATATGTACGGCGATAAGCTGACCTATCCCGGCGACTATTTCCAGCGGGAGTTCTCCATGCCGTCGAACAGTTTTCCCGACGAGATTTACCGCACGCCCGACGAGGAGAAGCGGCTGTTGAGCATCACCTATCCCACGGGCGGCCGTACGGAGTTCGTGTGCGACCACAACTGCTTCCGCGACGGGGAGGATGCCGTACGCCGCATTTCGAGCTACCGGATCAAATACATCCGCTACTACGACACCGACGATACGCTACTCAAAGAGACCGCGTACAAATACGGCCCCGGCGAGGACGGCTGCGGCATCATCCGCCACGAACCCGATATGGACGACGATATGGGCAACTGCCACACGGAACAGACCGTGAGTTACTACTATCCCCGAGACTCGTGGTCGGGGAGTTATTCGCTCGGCGCGACGCTGCGTCTGCGCACCTACTATCCGCACACAATTTATCGTACCAACTACGACGACGGGAGCCATGTCCAGTACGACGAGGTGGCCGAATACCAGAGTGCCGGCGGCACGCTCTCGGGCAAGACCGTCTACAAATACGACCTGACGAACCGCCACGCGCGGCCCGTGCGCGAGGTCTTCGCCTATCCGAACGCTCCCTATCCGGTCGAAGGCGACACGTGGTATCTCGGACAGTTGGATTCGGTCGTCCAGTACAAGTACGACGGCGGCCGTTTCGACTGGGTTGCACGCCGCGCCTATACCTACAACCGATACGACGCCTCGGAACGGATTTTCTGCGCCCGCGTATGGGCCTCCGCAGTGGGATACCTGCTCGGCGGTTCGCAGCAGATCGACGACGGCCATACGTTCGAATACTCCTACAACGGTATCACTCCGGGTTGTATGCAGCTTTCGGAGGAGGTTATCGAGCAGCGCGAAGACGACGGACGCATCCTGCGCCGACGGACGAACTATTATTACGACACGAATCCCTATACCGCCAGCCGCAAGGAGACGACCTACGCCGACGGCCGAACCGTCACCGAGCGGACACTCTACGCCGAAGACTACCTGCCGTCGAGCGTGCAGACGATGCTCGATCGCAACCTCCTCTCGCTCCCGCTCGAACGGGTCGTCTACACCGACGAGACCGTCACGCACGGCGATACGTTCCGCTACGATCTCTACGGGCGTCCCGACAGCCTCTCGACGCTGGCTTCGCTCGACCTCTCGCCCGCGTCGTTCCGCTTCTCGAACCGCAGCTCTACGGGCGGGAAAGGCGCCTATACGCCCGACACGCATTACATCGGACGGGCGTCGCTGCGCTACGACGCCGACGGCAACATCTGCGAGGTGCAGGCCGTGGGACAGCCTCCGATCTGTTATCTGTGGGGCTACAAGGGTCAGTACCTCGTGGCCGAAATCCGCAACGCCGCATACGACGAGGTGACGACCGCCTTGGGTGCGGCGACCGTCGAGCGTATCCGGACCTCGGTCGTGCTGTCGGAGGGCGATCTTGCGGCGCTCGACGGCCTGCGAACCAGCCGCAAGGAGTGGCACGTCACCACGGCGACATACATCCCGCTGGTGGGGATGGCCTCGATGACCGATCCTTCGGGACGTGAAACCACCTACGAGTACGATGCGTTCGGCCGCCTGATCTCGGTCAAAGACGGTAAGGGCGAACAAGTCCAATCTTATGGTTATCATTTTGCTACGGAAAACCGGTAAATCTGAATCACTCATGAAAAAGCTATATCTGTTGCTTGCTCTCGCAGTAGCGGGCATGCACGTATCCTTCGCCCAGTTGATCTGGCATCCGAATCTCGGAACACCGCCCTCGGAGCAGGTCTCGCTGTCCTGGAACGATACGTCCTATACGATCGTTGCCGAAGACGGCGACGAGTTCTCGCCGGGCAACGCCGTCGAGGAGATGAACCGCCAACTTCTGGATAATGGAATCCGTTGGGTTCGCGTCCTGTATATCGACAACGCCGAAACAGGAACCTATCTGGTCGAACTCCAACTCGATCCCAACACCACGAGCGGCGAACGCTCGGTGGCTTTCGGCACTTATGCCAGTCACGTCTATATCAAGCAAAAACCCCAGTATTCGTATCCGTCCGTCGACTGGCCGGCCGACCGCTGTTTCTACATCTGTCCGGGGCAGTCCGCAGAAATTCATCTGCACGACACGGAGATCGACAAGAGCTATTTCCTATGGCGGACCTACGAGGACGATTCCGAGGAGGAGACTGACTTCTTCCTCGGTACGGGCGGCGACTATACCTATCGCATCTCTACTCCGGGCACGTACCGGTTCGACTTCCCGAATTCGGATTTTACGGTCAAATACTACGAAGCCTTTTCTTATGAATATCCCGCCAGCGAGGAGGTCGCTTTGATCGATGCCAACGGCGGCATCTATCGAATCTTCATGGAGGCATACCTCGACGCCGCAGGCCAGCGGCATCCGATCAATAGTATCAGCGATCTGGCATTCCTCGAAGAACCGTTCGCGGTCTACAACTCCGGCGGTTCAATAAACTGGAATCCCCATATCCGCATCTCCTACGGATTCGCTGCCGAAGGTATCGACCAGGGATACATCCAGATTACCTGTCCGCCCAATCTCTCTTCGACGAGTATCTACAACCACAGCGAGCTACGCATCAGCGACAGCATTGTTTTCTCGGTCGATCAATCCGGCGGAGGTTCGGTAGTGGCATGTCCCGTCTCCTATCGTTACAATAAATCGTCCTCCAACGTCGAAGCATGGATCAGCACGTCGCAACCCGACGTGGTCTATACGCTCTATCGCGACGGAATCGAACAGGAGACCGTGCTCGGCAACGGAGAGACCATCACGCTGTACGCTCCGAAAGCCACCGGATATTACCACGTCACGGCGGCCTACGAAGAAAACGGACTCCGCGACGAAAAGGAACTCGACGGCGCCCGGTATGACAACGGCATACTGGCTCTCGACAAAGACGAGAACTGGATTCTGACCAGAACCTTCAACGGCGACAAGCCGGCGGCGTCCGATGTCGCCTATTACAATGGGCTGGGATTGCCCGAACAGTCGATTCAGATCGCGGCATCGCCTGACGGTCGGGATCTGGTAACGCCGATCGGTTATGACGCGCTGCTGCGTGAAGACGCCAAAAGTTACCTCTCTTATGCGGCTCGGTCGAGTGGCGGACGGAAACAGGCGTCGGCCCTGACGAACCAGCAGGCATTTTACGGCACATTGTATGGACAGGCCGATGCGCAGCGCTCCTTCACGGAGAAGGTCTACGAGGCGTCGCCGCTCGGGCGCGTACGCAAGCAGGCGTTGCCCGGTTATATGAAAGACTACGAAGTCCTCTACACCGAGTTCGATTACCGGACAAACGACACCGACGAGGTGCGATGGCTCGCAGTGGGCGTCGACGGCGAACTGGTCTGCGAGGGGTGCCACGACGCCGGAACGCTCTCATGCACCGTGACGACCGATCCCGACGGCCATGTCGTGCAGAGCTTCACCGACGGACTGGGGCGGACGCTGCTGAGCCGCACGTTCGACGATGACGAACCGATCGACACCTACTCCGTCTACGACGACTACGGCCGGCTGCGGTGGGTCGTCACGCCCGAAGGCAGTTACCTGCTCAGCGATTCGCTGACAGTCCCCGTCGACGACGATTTCGCCGAAAAGTATTGCTACGTCTACACCTACAACGATCGCGGCCTCATGGTCGAGAAACGGATGCCCGGACGCGAGGCGGAGTATATGCGCTACGACGAAGGAGACCGTCTTCGAGTGTCGCAGGACGGCAATCTACGCGCGAAGAAGCAGTGGATAAGCTATTCGTACGATGCATTGGGACGGGTGCAGGAGCAGAGCCTCGCTGTCGAAGCGGAATTGATCCCCATAAGGTCACAGGCTGGCGTCTCGATCGGTGAGCCGATCAAATCTGTCGAACCTCCCTATTTGGGCTCTTCGGCACCGTTGCGGAAATATGTTTACGACACCTATCCATCGGAGGTGCAGGCGGCAGGGCTCGATTTCCAGCCGATCGAAGGTCTGACGGCCACGGACGGTGAATCGCTGCGCTACGACAATGCCACGGGTTCGCTGACCTACGAGAAACTCGCCGTGCTGGCCAACGATACGATCACGGGCTATCACCAGCGCACCTGCTACTACGACTACAAGGGACGCGTGATCCAGACCGTCGAGCGCGACACCGAGGACGGCATCCTCTGCACCTCGAAGCGCTACGATTTCGTGGGAAACCTCATCGTACAGCGCGAAAGCTATACCCGCGCGGGCAAGACCGACGACATCGACCGCACCTTCACCTACGACGATCGCAGCCGCTTGTTGCGCGAAACAACTCAGGTGAACGGCGGCGAATTGGCCGTGGTCGATTATGAGTACGATGAGTTAGGACGATTGTCTGGGCGTATGTTGGGCACAGTTGAAGAACAGTCGGATTACGACATCCGAAGCTGGCTGACCAAGAAAAGCAGCGAGTTGTTCGACATGTCGCTCGGACACTCCTATACGGGAAATATCACCTCCTGGCAGTGGCAGCACAAGGGAGACCCGTCCGGCGACGGCCCGCAGAACCGGTATGAATTCACTTACGACGACCTGTCGCGGCTGACGAACACCGATCAGTATGTAAACGGCGAGAGGGTTCGTCAGAATGTCGAACGTCACCTCTCTTATGACCGTAACGGGAATTTGCTGAGCATGATCCGTTATGAAAATGGCGAGGAACAATGCAACATGAAATATCAATATCAGGGGAATCACCTTTATCGATACATGGAGGACGAACTTGTCGACGTGGATTTCGGTGCGGATACCGTAACGATGCTTCCCTCGGTGCTGCGGTTCGAAAACCTGAAACCTTGGTTGGCTCTGCATGAATACGATGCGAACGGGAATGTAACAAAAGACTGGGAGCGAGGACTGGATATGTCATATAATTGTCTGAATTTGCTCGAATATGCCTCGGACAACGATGCGAATGCCATAAATTATTGTTATCTTGCAGACGGTACGAAACTTTCAGCGACGACTGCCGACGACTGCGGTTTCTCGTATCGAGGTTCTTTTACATATCGTACGGATGAAAGTTCCCAACCGGATCGAGTATTCGAGAGTACGCCGTTCGGCGGCGGGCGGATCGTGGGGACGGTCGACGATGAAACCGAGGTCCGTTATTTCCTGACGGACCATCTGGGCAGCGTGCGCGCGGTCGTAAATTCGGGGTGCGAGGTTCTCGAACGCAACGACTACCAGCCTTTCGGCAAACGCTGGGTAACGCCTTCGTTGCCTGTTTCGGATAACCGAGACCGCTTCAACGGAAAGGAGGATCAATCGTTCGCCGGCCTGCCGTTCTCGGACTACAGCGCCCGAATGTACGACCGAGAACGAGGACGATGGCTTGCGCAGGATCCCTTGCAGCAATACCATAGTCCGTATGTTTTCTGCGGGAATAATCCGATTTGTCAAATTGATCCATTTGGAATGAATGCGTATAATATTTCATCTACGCATCTAAACAAAGATAATGAAGTTGTTGCAGTTTATGACGACGGAGATTTAGGTATTTATTATCATGATAAAGATACGACGGGGACAATCATCGAATTACTCCTTTATTATAGTTCAGATAATACCTCAGGAGGAGGAAAATATGTTGGTGAGACTTATTTTTGGGATGAATTTGTTAATCCTGAGACTGGAGAGGCCTCAGGAAAAATAGAACTTGGACAATCTTTCGATTTTACAGAATTGATAGATATTGCGCAGGATATGAATCTACCCCAAATTGCTAAGGCATCTATGTCGGGTGGAATTTTTGATATTAAATCGACATATGGCAATATAGGAAGACTTTTAAATGGAAAGTATGTTTCTGCAAGGTCGGCAGGAAATTTTCTTGCCGGTTATAATGCTGCAAAAGGAACCGTGTTAGGAATACATCCTATATCATTTAAAACATTTCAACAGTTAGCAGGTGCATTACATATTCAATCGAATGTTAAGCATCAACCATTGACATATGCGATGATGGTAGATATAGTTCTTTGGGGAACTTATGCCGGGGTTGATAAGACGTTGTTCAAAGAACCGTATTGGGGTGAGATTTATTATCAGTATAGAATGAGTAAGATGGGTTGGGATTATGCAAAGAAAAATTAAATGGCATCGCGTATTATTAATTTGCGGAGGGTTGCTTTTAGGTCTCGGATTGGTTTATCTGGTCGCATTGCTCGTTACGTTGCGCCAAATAGAGATTGCTTGGAGACCAATTACCTATTCGAAAACTGTTAGTTTCCCAGAGAAGGGAGTCAATATCCATATCGATACACGAGTAGGAGGCCTTTTGGGCAATCATAGCTATATTACATTTTCTGGCACAATGAAAGATCAAGTATTAAGAGATTCCATTGTCCTTCCTGATCCGTATGCGTTTTATAAAAAGCAAGGAATTGATACCTTGTTTGTGTGCCTTAGTCGAAATGAGACATATGAGGTTTTGCACCGAATCGGACCGATTGTTGTAGAAATCCGAGGAATTGGACATTCCTACAAGAGCGGTGATCCAGTCCCTCCACCAAATTTTAAAATAATAAATACTACAACCGGAATAGAATAATCGAATCGGACTATTGTTCTATGTTGAATGAAAAGGATCATACAAAACAAAAGTATGATCCTTTTTGTACTTTTATTTTCAATGAATGATAAAACCGCAATGTCTTCACCTACGACGGCTTGTCGCGCTTGACAGCTGCCGAACCTTTTTCTTCGACCTCTTCCCTGCATACGGACTGGAGTACTGAAAAAGGAATTACCTATGATAGGAACGGCAATATCCTTACGCTGACCAGAACGGGATCATCCGGCGCCGTGTCGCAGTCCTACCGCTTTGAATACGTCGGTAACCAACGCAAAAAAACGATGAACGGAAGCGGAGTATATACTTACGATGCCAACGGAAATATGACGGAAAATGCTCTGACGGGCTTTGGAATTTCATATAATTTGCTTAACTTACCGGAGAATTTGCAGGACCACTGGGGTTCGGGGAAATATCGCATCGTTATTCGTATCTTGCAGACGGGACGAAAAAGACCGTTGGCGATTACGAAAATTACGGTTATCGGTATGTAGGTTCTTTGGTATATCATTGGCGATATGATGCTATCGATTCGTTCGAGAGCACATCGTTCGGCGGAGGACGGATCGTCGGAACAGACAGCGGTTCGGAGGTACATTACTTCCTGACCGATCATCTGGGCAGTACGCGCGTAGTGGCGAAAGTGACGCCGACGGAACGGATCGATTTGGATCGTAAGGACTACTATCCCTTCGGCAAAACGTGGGAGCAGCCCGACATGCCGGCTTCGGACAACCGATACACGTTTTCGGGAAAGGAATTTCAGCAGACATACTCCTCCTCGGCCCTCTATCTCGACTTCGGCGCTCGGTTCTACGATCCAGACGGGGTGGTATTTATCCAGCAGGATCCGCTACTGGAAAAGTACTATTCCATCGGACAATACAACTACTGCGCGGGAAATCCGGTTAATCGAATCGATCATAATGGAGCGGAATGGTATTCTTATCAAGAGGAATATGAAGATGGCAACGGAGAAATTAGAACCCGAACAAGTTACAAATATGTAAACGGAGTTATGTCCGAGCGAGAGATGCAAGAAGGTGGTTACACATATTTAGGTGTAACGTATGATACAGGAGATACCTATTACAGTTTAAGTGGAGCGGAAATTCCTTATGTCACAGGGATTAGTATTCAGAGTAAGGAACAACAACAGAAGACACAAAAGTCTCAAAAGCGCAAGAACAAAAAAATAAATAAAGTCATTGAAAGTCTTAAATTCGTATCGGGTACTGGAGGAACCCTTTCTACCGCCGCTTCATTATACGATAAACCGTTGACATTCGGCTCGGAATATATTATCATCAACGAGGGTGGGACTATTGTCCGTAATACAAACAGAGTGTATACTTCAACAGGGAAAATTGCAACAAATATAGGAACCGGAATCTTTTATGCTTCAGTATTTACTGATATTGCAGGATTTGCAACTGGCGGACAAACCGCAGGTGAAACCGCAGGAAATATAGCAATAAATACAATCATATGGAGAGTAGGAATGAAATCACCGCAAACGGCTCTTGCCACAGGTCTTGCTCTAATGATATTTGCTCCGGTGCCACCTGCAATCGTTGGGAGTGGAGGCCCTGCAATAATAGCTCCTGATAATACTCGAATAATCAAAACTTATCCAATTCATTAGAAGATGGAATCTTATCAAAATTCAAAACTTTCTTTAGGAGAACAACTTTATATTTGGATATTCATTTATATCGTCAAAACTAAGTTCTATGTTGAAAATCACATTCCTAATTGGGATGCTGCATATTGCTTTGGTTTCTTACAATGGCTCAATCTTGTTGTGATATGGCATTCGTTCCTCTTGATATTCGATATAACTTTAACTTACTCCAAGTGGGTGGAAGTTGGAGTGGGAATGTGTTTAATGGGTGTGAATGTATTACTATATTCTCGAAAATTCGATCAGATTATGGCTCGCCATAATGCTCTTACACAACAGGAACGATCGCGAGGGCGTATGCGGATGTGGATTTATGTTTTAATAACACTTGTATCGACCATCGGGTTGTTTACCTTCATTGAATTGACCCGCGAAAAACCGGAAACAGAATTTGTTCATGACAAAGCACGAATCGAAATTCCAAAATTACATATCTCTGATATATCCAAATAATCCGGTTGCATCTTTTGCAAAAGGCAGCACTGGAAGAACATGATCCAGCAGCAAATGAATGGGACAATACGAAACCTTCGGAACATATTATTCAATCTGCGATCTATGTTCACCAGATGACTGTTCGAATCTGGGTGGTTGACTTGATTTGGATCTGACAGGAATGTCCAACGCGCAATTTCAGATATTTTTATCGCGAGTTATCGATTACATAAATAGTAAACAGTAATATGGGAAACGATGTGAAATTTCCAAAACTGAACATATTTTTGGAAGTCGTAGAAATGTATGTCAGAATGTTCTATGTAATAGCTCTCATCTATCCTGTGGGCGGATTATTATGGAGGTGGTTTAGTCCTACTACAAAAGGGTTTGGCCTGGCAGACTTAAAAATGATTACTCCTTTTATATTATGCTTTGCTGTTATTCTTATTGTGGTACATTTACGGAGACGAAAATATTCAAAGTCTGAAGTAGATTCTTGGGGCTGGAGCATATTTACCATGTTGATCAAACCTATTCTTTGGATTTTGTCTATTTTAACTCTGCTGACAATAATCATAGACGTACACGAAACCTTTATTGCCAACCCTCGAATGGCATATCCGCCATCTTACGATTCTCAGAAGTTCTCAATCTTCCTATGGAAAGCCGTTCCTGCTTTTTTCGGTTCTGTAATTTTGTTGTTGATGCTTTACAAGAGGGAGAGAAAACTAAAACAAAGACATCGAGATTCTTGATTGAAAGAGGAGCTTTTGCTCCTCTTTTTTTTGAATGGTATTTGGTTAAATACGATACGATTGTCGCGAAATATTCGTATCTTGCAGACGGTACGAAACTCTCTGCGGTGAATGCCGACGACTGCGGTTTTGCGTATCGGGGTTCTTTTACATACCGTACGGACGCAGAAGCCAACCG
>ERZ857693.4398-NODE-4398-length-10073-cov-11.357756_pt1 | contig 10073 bp, 6 predicted proteins | sample MGYA00519765_ERZ857693 | MGnify/ENA primary metagenome ERZ857693 (study PRJEB31778, sample SAMEA3449354) | human gut metagenome | biome: human gut; feature: human-associated habitat; material: faeces | place: United Kingdom | collected 2010/2012 ... | reverse complement strand
AAAAGGTCCGCCGCCGCCCGTACAGCGTGGTGCTGTTCGATGAGATCGAAAAGGCCCACCCCGATGTGATGAATATCCTGCTGCAGATCCTGGACGAGGGCAAGATCAACGATGCCCAGGGCCGCACCGTGGATTTCTCCAACACCGTCATCTGCATGACCTCCAACGCGGGCAGCAGCGACCAGACCACCGCAAGTCTGGGCTTCAACCGCAGCGAGGAGGAGCGGAACGAGGAGAAGAGCCGCAAGGCACTGAGCCAGTTCCTCCGCCCTGAGTTTTTGGGCCGCGTGGATGAGGTCATCACCTTCAAGCCGCTGAGCGAGGAGACCCTGCAGGGCATTGCCGCCCTGATGCTGGACGAGTACAAGCCCAGCATGGAGGCCAAGGGCATTGCCTACAGCTATACTCCGGCGGCACTGGCAGCGCTGGTGCACAAGAGCCAGGGCGGCAAGTTTGGTGCCCGCGACCTGCGCCGGACCATCCGCAAGGCTGTGGAGGACCCCGCCGCCGAGCGCATCATCGACGGCACCCTGAAAGCGGGCGGCAGCCTGACGGTGGATGCCGAAAATGGTGAAGTTATCTTGAAGTAAATGCTTGACTTTTCTGTACTATCGCATATAATAAAGACAGAAAGACAATGAATTCGTGCATAGAATTCACACCAAAAGAAGAAAACCCCTTCCTGGAGTTGCAGCTCCAAAGAAGGGGTCTTCTTTTTAGTGCTTACAGTCCTTGTTCAGCATTCTGTCAAGCCACTTGCTGATGAGATTAGAAGTCACACCAGCTGCGACAGATACCATGAAAGACAACATCTCGTGCATAGGACACACCTCCCTTCCCAATGAAATTGGGTCGGTAAGGACCGTGAGACAATTATAACATATAATTCGACCAAAAGATACAGTAAACGGCACTCCGAAGCAGTTCGGAGTGCCGTTTGTCATAGGCAGACTTAGTCGAGGGAAACCGGGAACTCGGGCTTGTTGGCCATACGGGCATTGGTGCGGCCCTCGGGGATGATCTCGCCGGCGGCGGTCAGCGCCATCTTGGTGAGGGTGGGGCCTACCAGCTCATACACCAGCACCGAGAAGAGCACGACGTTGCGCACCATGTGGCCGTCGGAAAGCTCAGCGGCCTCGGCTGCCATGCCCAGCGCCACGCCAGCCTGCGGCAGCAAGGTGATGCCGAGGTACTTCTGGATGTTGTGGCTGCAGTGGGTGGCCCGGCCGCTGACGAAGGCGCCGGAAATTTTGCCCAGAGAGCGGAAGGCGATGTACACCACGCCGATGAGGAGCACCAGCGGGTCGGAGAGGATGTTCAGATCCAGCTCTGCACCGCTGAGCACGAAGAAGAGGATGTTCACCGGCGACACCCAGCGGTCGAGGCGGTCCATCAGCTCATCGGAAGTGGGGCAGATGTTGCAGAACACCGTACCGGTCATCATGCAGACCAGCAGCAGCGAGAAGCCGCAGTGTATCGGCCCGATGTCGAAGGTGACCATGGACAGGCCCACCGTCAGCAGCACGAAGGCCACGGAAAGGCTCATGCGCTTGGAGCGGGAGTGAAAATAAATTTCCAGCTGGTTGAGCGCGAAGCCCGCCACGGCGCCCAGACCCAGCGAGAAGACGATCTCCACCACCGGCTCCACCAGAATACTGATGGCGTCGATGCGGCCCTGCTCGAGGGCGTTGGCAATGCCGAAGGAGGCGGAGAAGAGCACGAGGCCCACGGCGTCGTCGATGGCGACTACCATCAGCAGTAGGCGGGTGAGGGGGCCGTCGGCCTTGTACTGCTTGACGACCATCAGGGTGGCGGCAGGGGCCGTGGCTGCTGCGATAGCACCCAGCGTGATGGCCGAGGCCATGGAGATGATGTCGGGCCGGATGAAGTGCAGGATGACCAGCGCCGCATCCACGAGGGCGGTGGTCATGACGGCCTGTAAAATGCCGACCGTGATGGCCTGTTTGCCCATGCTCTCAAGAGCCGAGAGACGGAACTCGTTGCCGATGGCAAACGCGATGAAGCCCAGCGCCACGTCGTTAAACAGGCTCAGTGCTTTTACATCCGCAGTCGTCGGAAAGCCGAGTCCCGGCACGCCCAGCTTACCCAGGCAATAGGGACCGATGAGAATGCCCGCAATCAGGTAGCCCGGCATCAATTGCGGATTCGCGCTGCGCATCGCACGATAGCTGACGTTGTGCTGCACCAGCAAATCCGCGTAGCTCTGCCCCGACTGCACCGCGGACAGCGTATATCCTGACGGACAGACACGGGTCGGCGTATCAGGCAGGGCGGGATATTCGCCGTCGTCCGGCAGGGGAATCACGGGCGTCTGGCTGTCATCGGGCAGGGCAGGGTACTCACCGTCGTCCGGCAGGGGGATGGCGGGCGTCTGCGCGTCGTCGGCGCCGTCCGCTTTTGCCGGAACACACAGCACCTGCCCGACCGTGAGATTGTTCTGTGACACGCCGGGATTCCGCTCGGCGAGTTCGAAGGTCGTAATGTCCAGCCGCGCGGCAATCGACGCGAACGTGTCGCCGTCTTCAACCACATACGGCTGACCGCTGATGCAGGTATAGATGAAATTGGGCAGACAGATTTCCTCCCCGGCGGTCAGCGTGGCAAAATCGACGCCGGGATTGATGACCTGCAGCGCCTGCACGGTGGTGGCGTATGTACGGGCGATACGCTCGGCGGTGTCGCCCTCCTGCCAAGTGTAGCTTTCCGCCCCGCGCGGACAGACGCGCCCGATGGCTCTGCGACCTTGCTGTTCCATGCCTGTTTCCCTCCTGTTTGCACTTTTCGGCGGGTTTTGCGCCCACCATTCAAAATTTATGCGCCGGGCAGTGGTTTCATCCCTTGCCCTCGCTGCTATTCTATGCTATAATGTTCGGCAGGTGTGCTGACGCGCCGATTTTCGTGTGCCTAAGTTTCACCAGAATCTGGTTGTTTCCCCTGAACCCGACACATTTCGGTGCGCCTCGGTTCGGGCGGGAAAACGAAAGAAACCATGATGCGTATACAGAAAATGTGCATCAATATGCAGCTTTATACTTCTGCGACATCTGCGAAGAATGATGGAGGGAATTCCCATGAAGCATCTGCTGAAGCTCCTCGACCTGAGCAAGGAAGAAATCACGGAGCTGCTTGACCTCGCTGACCGCCTGAAGGCGGAAACCAAAGCCGGCGTGGAGCACCACATCCTCAAAGGCAAGACGCTGGGCATGATTTTTGAGAAGTCCTCGACCCGCACGCGCGTCAGCTTTGAGACGGGCATGTACCAGCTGGGCGGTCATGCGCTGTTCCTGTCCAGCCGCGATCTGCAAATTGGCCGCGGCGAACCGGTGGAGGACACCGCGCGCGTCCTGAGCCGCTATCTGGACGGCATCATGATTCGCACCTTTGCGCAGGAAGAAGTGGAAACGCTGGCGCGCGTGGGCAGCATCCCGATTATCAACGGCTTGACGGACTTCTGCCACCCCTGCCAAGTGCTGGCGGATTTGCAGACCGTGCGCGAGTACAAGGGGCGCATTGAGGGGCTGAATATGTGCTACATCGGCGACGGCAACAACATGGCCAATTCGCTGATTGTCGGCTTCCTCAAAATGGGCGCGCATGTGTCCATCGCCTGCCCGAAGGCGTATCAGCCGGACGCGCAGGTGCTCTCGTTCACCGAGCAGTACCCCGGCAAGTTCTTCATGACCGAAAGCCCGGAAGAAGCGGCGAAGGATGCGGATGTCATTTTCACTGACGTGTGGGCTTCGATGGGGCAGGAGGAAGAAAAGGCGGTGCGCGAGAAGGCGTTCCGCGGCTATCAGATTAACGCGGAGCTGCTGGCGAAGGCGCATCTGGGCTGCATGGTGCAGCACTGCCTGCCCGCGCACCGCGGCGAGGAAATCACGGCGGATGTGTTTGAATCCCACGCCGACCAGATTTTCGACGAGGCGGAGAACCGCCTGCATGCGCAGAAGGCAGTCATGGTTGCTGTTATGGCGGACAAGAAAGACTGGTAAGCAACACGCGGTTTTTGCCCCAATAGAAAAATGGAGGAAACGAGCATGAAGGGCTATCTGCTGCTGGCCAACGGTCAGCTTTACGAAGGCACGCTGATGGGCGCTGCGAAGCCGGTCATGGCGGAGCTGGTGTTCACCACGGCGATGACAGGCTATCTGGAAACCCTGACCGACCCGTCCTACGAAGGGGAAATCGTCATTCAGACATTCCCGACCATTGGCAACTACGGCGTGATTCCGGAGGACTTCGAGTCGCCGCGCCCGCGCCTGTCCGCGTATATCGTCCGGGAACTCTGCGATGAGCCGAGCAACTTCCGTTGCCAAGGCAAGCTCGATGATTACCTCAAAGCGCAGGGCATTCCCTGCCTGACGGGGGTGGACACCCGCGCGCTGACCCGCGTCATCCGCAATGCGGGCGTGATGAATGCCGCGCTGCTGACCGAGAAGCCGGAGAATCCGGAGGAAATCTGCGCGCAATTGAAGGTGCTGCCGTTCCATCCGTCGATTCAGGACGTGACGTGCGACGGCGTTCAGCCCGCGAAGAAGCGGGGAATCCACAACGTCGTCCTCTGGGACTTCGGCGCAAAGGCGAACATCCAGCGTGAACTCGAAAAGCGCGGCTGTGCGGTCACGGTTGTTCCGGCGAGCGCGACGGCGCAGGAAATCCTGAACCTGAATCCCGACGGACTGATGCTGTCCAACGGCCCCGGCGACCCGGCGGATAACACCGCCGTGATTGCGAACCTGCGCGAACTCATGCGCCACCGCATCCCTACCTTCGGCATCTGCCTGGGGCATCAGCTGCTGGCGCTCAGTCAGGGCGCAAAGACCGCCAAGCTGAAGTACGGCCACCGCGGCGCAAATCAGCCCGCGAAGGACGTCAAGACCGGGCTGTCCTACATGACGAGCCAGAACCACGGCTATGCGGTGGACTGCGACACGCTGCCGGAAAACGCGTCGCTGCGTTTTGTCAACGGCAACGACGGCACCTGCGAGGGCGTTGATTATACCGATATGCCCGCGTTCTCCGTCCAGTTCCACCCGGAAGCGTGCGGCGGCCCGCTTGACACCCGCTTCCTGTTCGACCGCTTTATTGCCATGATGGGAGGGAATAAGGAATGCCGCTGAATCCCGATCTGCACAAAGTAATGATTATCGGCTCCGGCCCGATTGTGATCGGTCAGGCTGCCGAATTTGACTACGCCGGTTCACAGGCGTGCCGCGCCTTGAAGGACGCGGGGCTGGAAGTCGTGCTGGTCAACCCGAACCCCGCGACCATCATGACCGACCATTCCTCCGCCGACCATATCTACATTGAGCCGCTGACGCTGGAAACCCTGCGCCGCATCATCCTCAAGGAAAAGCCGGACTCCCTGCTGTCCACGCTGGGCGGGCAGAGCGGTCTGACCCTCTCCATGCAGCTGGCGAAGGAGGGCTTCCTCGAACAGCATGGCGTGAAGCTGCTGGGCGCCAAGTGCGAGACGATTGAAAAGGCGGAAGACCGCCAGCAGTTCAAGGACACGATGCTCTCCATCCACCAGCCCGTCATTCCGTCGGAAGTCGTGGAGACGGTGGAGGATGCGCTCGCGTTCGCCCAAACCATCGGCTACCCCGTGATTGTGCGTCCGGCGTATACGCTGGGCGGTTCGGGCGGCGGCATCTGCCAAGACGAAAAGGAGCTGGCGGAAATCGCTGAGAATGGTCTGCGCCTGTCGCCGATTACGCAGATTCTGGTCGAGAAGTGCATTTCCGGCTGGAAGGAAATCGAATTCGAGGTCATGCGCGACAAGCTCGGCAACGTGATTGCCGTCTGCTCGATGGAAAACATCGACCCCGTCGGCGTGCACACGGGCGACTCCATCGTCGTTGCGCCCGCGCTGACCTTGGCGGACAAGGAGTATCAGATGCTCCGCCGCGCCGCGCTGGACATCATCACCGCGCTGGAAGTCGAGGGCGGCTGCAACTGCCAGTTCGCACTCAATCCCGATACGTTCGACTATGCCGTCATCGAGGTCAACCCGCGCGTCAGCCGTTCCTCCGCCCTTGCGTCGAAGGCAACGGGCTACCCGATTGCCAAGTGCGCCGCGCAGATTGCCATCGGCTATACGCTGGATGAAATGAAGAACGCCGTGACGGGCAAGACCTGCGCTGCGTTCGAGCCGGCGCTGGACTACATCGTGGCGAAAATCCCGAAGTGGCCGTTTGACAAGTTCGTGTACGGCAAGCGCACCCTCGGCACGCAGATGAAGGCGACCGGCGAGGTGATGGCGATTGGCGTGAACGTCGAGCAGGCGCTGATGAAGGCGGTCCGCGGCGCGGAAATCGGCTGCGACACGCTGCGGATGAAGTCGATGGCGAATCTCACCGTGGATGAGCTGCTGGAGCTTATCGGCAAGTGCACCGACCAGCGCATGTTTGCAATGTACGAGGCGATTGCGCGCGGCGTGACGCTGGAAAAGCTGCACGAAATCACGAAAATCGACTACTTCTTCCTCCATAAGTACCTGAACCTGTACAACATGGAATGCCGTCTGAAAGAGGGCAACATCGACGCGGAGACGTATCTGCGCGCGAAGAAGATGGGCTATCCGGACAAGGCGATTGAGCACCTGTCGGGCGAAAAAGTGCCGATGCACCGCGACCCGGTCTACAAGATGGTCGATACCTGCGCGGCGGAATTCGCGGCGGAAACGCCTTACTTCTACGCAACCTATGACGATGAGAACGAAGCGAAGGAGTTCCTCGATGAGCGCCCGAAGAAGCCGTGCGTCGTCGTCTTGGGTTCCGGCCCGATCCGCATCGGTCAGGGCATCGAGTTCGACTATGCGTCCGTCCACTGCGTGTGGATGCTCAAACAGGCGGGCTACGATGTCGTGATGATCAACAACAACCCGGAGACGGTTTCGACCGACTTTGATACCGCTGACCGCCTGTACTTCGAACCGCTGACGGCGGAGGACGTGCTGGGCGTGATTGCAACGGAGAAGCCGGTTGGCGTCGTCGCGGCGTTCGGCGGGCAGACGGCGATTAAGCTGACTCACGCGCTGGAGCAGGCGGGCGTGCGCATCATGGGTACGTCGGCGGATATGATTGACGCGGCGGAAGACCGCGAGCGCTTCGACGCGGCGATGGAGAAGTACGGCATCAAGCGCGCCAAGGGCCGCACGGTCATGACGAGCGAAGAAGCGGTGGCGGCGGCGAACGAGCTGGGCTACCCGGTGCTGGTGCGCCCGTCGTATGTGCTGGGCGGTCAGAACATGATTATCGCCTATCAGGACAGCGACATCATTGAGTACATGCGCATTATCCTCGCGCAGGGCATTGAGAACCCGGTGCTGATTGACCAGTACCTGATGGGCATCGAGGCGGAAGCGGACGCGATTTGCGACGGCACGGACGTGCTGATTCCCGGCATCATGGAGCACGTCGAGCGCTCCGGCATCCACTCCGGCGACTCCATTGCTGTCTATCCCGCGTGGAACCTGACCGGCGCGATGACGCAGCGGCTGATTGAGGTCACGCGGCAGATTGCGCTCGAACTCGGCACGCTGGGGCTTATCAACATTCAGTATATCGTCTATCATAACGAAGTCTATGTCATTGAGGCGAACCCGCGTGCCAGCCGCACCGTGCCGTACATCAGCAAGGTGACGGGCGTGCCGATGGTTGACCTCGCCGTCCGCGCGATGTTGGGCGAAAAGATTCGCGACATGGGCTACGGCACGGGGCTGTACCGGCAAAGCCCGTACTACGCGGTCAAGGTGCCGTGCTTCTCCTTCGAGAAACTGGCGGATGTCGATACTCACCTCGGCCCGGAGATGAAGTCCACCGGCGAAGTGCTGGGCATCGGCACGAACCTGCAGGAGGCCATCTTCAAGGGACTCGTCGCCGCGGGCTACAAGATGCGCCATCAGGGCGGCATTCTTGTTTCTGTCCGCGACAAGGACAAGCCGGAAGCCATTGACTGCGCGCGCAAGTTTGCCAAGCTCGGCTTCAACATTTTCGCCACGCCCGGCACGGCGCGCGCCATGCAGGAGCATGGGCTGTACGCCGCCGTCGTGAAGAAGGAAGCGCAGGAGAAAATGCTGGAAATGGGGCAGGTGCAGTACGTCATTTCCACGTCCAACAAGGGTCGTCTGCCGCAGCTGGAATCCGTCCGGATGCGCCGCAAGGCGGTCGAACGCGGCATCCCGCTGTTCACCAGCCTTGACACGGCGAATGCCCTCGCCAACGCGCTGACCAGCCGCTACTCGCTGGGCAACGTCGAATTGGTGGACATCAACAACATGCGCACCAAGCACAAGAAGCTGACTTTCACCAAGATGCGCGGCACGGGCAATGACTACCTGTACTTCGATTGCTTCGACCAGACGGTGGAAAGCCCCGAATCGCTGGCTGTGCGCCTGTCCAACCGCCGCACGGGTGTCGGCTCGGACGGTATTGTGCTGATTATGCCCTCGACCATCGCCGATGCGAAGATGCGTATGTTCAACGCCGACGGCACGGAAGGCTCGGTGGCGGGCAATGCCCTGCGCTGCGTCTGCAAGTACCTGTACGAGAACGGCCATGTGCGCAAGGACGAAATGACGGTCGAGACTGGCAGCGGCGTTAAGACGGCGAAGCTGTTCATCCGCGAAGATCAGGTGTTCTCCGTGCTGGTGGACATGGGCTGCCCGGCGTTCGCTCCGGCGAAGATTCCCGTCAAGCTCGACGGCGACCGCGTGATGATGCGCCCTGTGTTCCTTGCGGGCGAAAAGCGCGAAATCAGCTGCGTCAGCATGGGCAATCCGCATGTTGTCATCTTCGTGGAGGATGTAAACCGCATCCCGCTGGAGCAGGTGGGGCCGCAGATTGAGACGGACAGCCTGTTCCCGGAACGCGTGAACGTTTCGTTCGCCCAGATTGTGGACAAGAACGACATCGTGATGCGCGTATGGGAGCGCGGCATCGGCGAAACGGCGGCCTGCGGCACGGGCGCGTGCGCGGTGGCAGTCGCGGCAGTCGAAAATGGCTTCTGCACCCGCGGTGCGGACATTGATGTGCGCCTGCCCGGCGGCACGCTCGTCGTCCGCTATCAGGAGGACGGCAAAGTCTGGCTGACTGGCGATGCCAACACCGACTTCACGGGGACTATCGAAATTTAACTGGCAGCGGCATCTCGTTTTTCACGCGGGATGCCGCCTTTTTTGCAAAGGGGAGGAAATTTGCATGAAACACGTTCTTTGCTTCGGTGACAGCAACACTTGGGGCTTCATCCCCGGCAACTGCAAGCGCTACGACGAACACACCCGCTGGACAGGCATTTTGCAGGACGAACTTGGCGCAGAATGGCGCATTCACGAGAACGGGCAGAACGGCAGAACCACCGTCTTTCCTGAACCCGGCAAGAATTTCATGACCGGCTTGGGCGCGCTGCCTTACGCGCTGGACACCCTGCGCCCGCTGGACGCCATCATCATCATGCTTGGCACGAACGACCTGAAGGAGCACACCGCACAGGCGAGCGTCAACGGCGTCGGCACGCTGATTCGCACGATTCAGACGTTCGACCAGCTGTACCCCGCGAGCGTGCCGCTGTTCGGGGATAACAAGCCGCGGATTCTGGTACTGACGCCGATTGAGATTGGCGAGAATGTGGCGGAGTGGGACACGCTGTACGGCAAGGGGCAGGAATCGCGGAAATTCCCGGCGCTGATGAAGGGCTTGTGTGAGTGGCTCGATGTGGAGATGATGAATACGCAGGAGATTGTGCAGCCGTCGAAAGTGGATGGGATTCATATGATGCCGGAGGAGCATCGGAAACTGGCGCTGGCGGTGAAGGAAAGGTTATTAGGGCTTGTAAAAGCCTAAAAGCCCCGAAAGTGGACAGTAGGGAAGCGCACCCAAGCCGGGCTGCCCAAAAAGGGTCAAGGGGCAATTGCCCCTTGCAGGGTCAAGGGGGGACTTCGTCCCTTCTCGTCTGTCCCTTGTGGGGTTTGGGGCAACGCTCCAACTGTTCCGCGGGCGACCAGCATCTCAAACGCACTCAACAAAGGCGCAGGCAGCGAAGCGTCCCTGCCA
>ERZ857693.4397-NODE-4397-length-10075-cov-19.799701_pt1 | contig 10075 bp, 6 predicted proteins | sample MGYA00519765_ERZ857693 | MGnify/ENA primary metagenome ERZ857693 (study PRJEB31778, sample SAMEA3449354) | human gut metagenome | biome: human gut; feature: human-associated habitat; material: faeces | place: United Kingdom | collected 2010/2012 ... | reverse complement strand
AAAAGCCACCCTCTCGTAAAGTTCCTACTGCGTAACATACGCTGGGTTTTGAAACCTCCATATACCGGGCAACATCCACGGAACGCACCATACCGAGCTTCTTTTGAAGTATAAGCACGGCCTCCAAATAATCCTCTCCGGCAGTATGAAGTTTCATAGGCAGCTCCTTTCGCTATTAAGCAAGACTCCAGCCAGCCGCACTCTTTCGGATATTGACAAAATCCTGATAGATACCAGGCTGTTTCAAAAGTTTCTCATGGGTTCCTTGCTGTGCAATCTGGCCGTTGTCTATAACTAAAATCTGATCGGCGTTCTGGATGGTATTTAGGCGGTGAGCAATTACAAGCAGGGTCTTTCCCTTCACCAATTCGGAAATAGCCTCCTGAATATAGCTTTCATTGTCCGTATCCACACTCGCGGTAGCTTCGTCCAAAATGACGATAGGCGCGTCTTTCAGGATACAGCGGGCAATCGAAATACGCTGCTTTTCGCCACCAGAGAGTGTCGCACCGCCTTCGCCAACCACTGTCTGGAACCCATCAGGCAGAGCCATAATGAAATCATAGCAGCGGGCTTTTCTGGCAGCCTCATAGACTTCTTCTTCCGTGGCATCCGGCTTTCCCATGATGATATTGTTGTAAATGGTGTCCTGAAACAGATACACGCGCTGGAATACCATGCTGATCTGATTCATCAATTCCGACAGAGGTACATTGCGAATATCCACACCCCTTATCGTCACATTGCCGGATTTTACATCCCAAAGCCGCGCCAGTAAGTTTGCAATGGTGGACTTACCACTACCGGATGGCCCAACCAGCGCTGTCATAGAATTTTTCTTCATGGCAAAACTGATATGGTGCAAAACCTCTTTATCCTGATAAGCAAATGTAACATCGTTGAACAGGACTTCCGGCTGTCCCGGCTGTGCCTGAGCCGGAATATGCTGCTTGCCGTTGTCGGAAAGTTCCGGTTCATCCAATACTGCTTCAATACGATCAAGGGCAGCGTTCATAACGGTTAGTCTGGATGCTTCTCCATAGAGAGCCTTCAACGGGCCAAAAAGATCAAATACAAATAGCAGAACACCCAACACATAAGCCAAAGAAAGCGCACCGTTCTGTTCCAACACAATAGACAGGCCAAAAATTGCCGCAATACCAATACCGTAAAGGATATTCAGCCCCATTGTCCACGGGGTCATTTTCCGTTCAAAGTCAAGCGATGTATTTCTGGAACGTTTGAAATTGCCGGACAGTTCTTCGGATTTTTCTCCAAGCAGGTTATAGCTCTTAATAACACCAATGCCCTCCACAAAAGACAGCACCGCATCGGTCAGCCGTTCACTCTGCTCCTGACGGCCTGCTGCTTCTCGTAGGGAAACTTTGTTCATTCCCTTAGATACCAGCCATGCCAAAATAGTAACTATCGCAGCAATCAAGCCAAGCTGCCAATTCAGATAAAACATGAACGCCAGCAAAACCAGCGAGGACAGCAGATAGCTCATCATGTTTCCCAGCGTACTCATAGCGACTTCTTCAATGAACACCATGTCGGTACTGAGGACAGAACTGATCTTGCCAATATTGCCGGAAGTGAAATATCCCATCGGAAGTTTCCGCAGATGGCCGCCCAATTCGATACGCTTGTCAGCGAACATCAAATATCCCGCTGCACTTTGCAGGCTGTCACTAAGATAGTGGACGAGCATCTGAACCAGCACAATAGCGGCAAGGCCAAGTCCCACATAAAGGCAAGTCTGCCCGGTAATGGTCGTGTTTGCAAAGCCACTCAAAACCACAAAGGCCAGAAAAATTGGCATTTTGGACAAAATGGATTCCAGAAACGCACAAACAAATGCGCCCTGAATACGGTTCTTATAACGGCCGGAAAGTTTCAATATTCTTGAAAACAAAGCAAACATTTATTTTCCCTCCTTTGCAGTGTGTACTTTCCACTCGGCGCTGTCTTGTGCCGCTTTCCACAACTTTTGATATTCAGGGCAGGACTGGATCAGCTCTTGATGTCTGCCCGTTGCAACCAGTTTTCCGTGATCCATAACACAAATCTGATCTGCGTTCATAATGGCTGGTAATTTGTGTGCGATAACCACAAGGGTCTTACCTTTTACAAGCTCTGCAATGGCAGCTTCCATCTTTTCCTCATTTTCGGGATCGGCATAGGCAGTTGCCTCGTCAAGCACCACAATAGGAGCATCTTTTAAGATTGCCCTTGCCAGAGAAATACGCTGGCGCTGACCGCCGGAGAGCATTTTTCCTGCATCACCAGCCATCGAATGAATACCCTGCGGAAGTTTCTCAAGGAACTCCATACACTGAGCTTTCTTTGCGGCCTCCACCACTTCTTCATCCGTTGCGTTCAGCCGACCAAGCCGAATGTTTTCGAACAGAGAGGTGTTGAACAGGTATTGATCCTGCGCCACATAGGAAATACGGCTGTTGAGTGCTTCAAGGCTCATATCGCATAATTTCTGCCCACCGATGGAAATACTGCCTTTCTGTGGGTCATAATAGTGAATCAGCAGTTTCGCTAATGTACTCTTGCCGGAGCCAGATTCACCAACAAGGGCTGTTTTCTGTCCAGCTTTTGCCGTAAAGGAAATGTCATGGAGAACTTCATCCTCAATTACAACAGGCTTTCCATCCGGGCCGGGCTGTGTGGTCTGATAAGCGAAAGAAACATGGTCATAAGTAATGGTGTCATCTTTCCCGTGGAACGCATCTTCTGTCTGCTGGAGCTCTGGCGCATCCAACACCTGCTCCAATGCAGAAATTTTATAGTTGAGCTGGGGCATGGTAGGCAGGAAACCGAGAGATTTCAGCAGTGGCATACCAATACTTAAAGAAAGACACAGTACCAAGATCAAATTAGGCAGAGTAGACCAGCCAGAGAGAACGAACCATGCGCCAACAGGCAAAGTCAGAATAATGGTGCATGGAAGCAGACTGCTGTAAATTGCCATCCACGGCCACGCCGCCTTGTACCACGCCAGAGTATAGTCCCGATAATCTGATACATCTTTGCGGAACCGCTCATAGGAATCTGCGTCCTTATTGAATACCTTGACAACTTCCATACCGTTAATGTACTCAATAATGGTATTGTTCATCTTCTGTCCGGCCATGTAGTAAGGCCCCATTTTCTTCATGCCGACGGAATACATCGTCATCATGGCAATCAGACTGATCGGAATAGATGCCAGCGACAGAAGCGCCAGTTTCCAATCCACAAAGAACATTGCCACATAAACCGCAATAGGGATCATCAGATTTGCAATTCCCTCCGGCATGGAGTGAGCCAGTAAAACTTCCAGACTGTCTACATCATCCACGAACAGCTTTTTGACTGTGCCGGTGCCTTTATCCTGAATGACACCGAGGGGCAGCTTTTCAAACCGTTTTTGAAGTGCCGTTCGCAGACGGAGCAGCGTGTCATAAGCGGCTTTGTGAGAAAGATTCAGTCCCCAGCCATAGAAAAGGGCTTGCAGCACCAGACACGCCAAGACAAGAGCCACGCGCGAAATGATAAAGGATGCTCCAATAGATTCACCCATGACCAGCGGCGCTATCACCTGATAAGCCAACACAAAGGGCAGGACACCCATCAGGACGCTGACCAGCACGATGGCCGTTGCTGCATAAAGCCCCTTCTTATGAGGCCCTGCATACTCAAATACTTTTTGAAACATAATTCCAACCTCCTATCAGGTAAAATATTTTTCGGACAGCGTTTTCAAAATTTCTGGCGAAAGCCTTTGATTTTGAATAGCCCCGTCATCATCCAACTGAACCACCTCCGTACAGGTACGAACAATAAATTCAAAATCGTGTGACACCACAAACACGATCACACCAGAGCTTGAAAGTTGTTCGATCAGTTTGCTGACACGCACCATAGAATCGTAGTCCAAACCACTGGTAGGCTCGTCAAAGTAGATCACTGGGCTGCCCTTTACGATTGCTGCACCGATAGTAACCCTCTGCTTTTGACCACCTGAAAGGGATGCCGGATGCCGTTCACGGTAATCTGATAGTTCCAGTGCTTTCAGCGTTTCATCCACTTTTTCTTTGCAATCATCCTTCATACCAAGGGATAGTTCTTCCTCCACACTGCTGGCAAAAAGCTGATAATCCGTATCTTGCATGACAAGATAGGAAAGTGACCGCCGCTGGCGTGGTGTAAGTTTTTTTCCGTCAAAGCAGACCTCGCCGCGCTGCTGCTTTAGCAGACCCGTTAAAATAGATAAGAGGGTTGTTTTTCCAGCTCCGTTATGGCCCAGAATACCGATCACATCTCCTGCATGAGCTTCAAAGCTGACATTTTGAAAAATATCCGGCACCTTCTTGTAGGCAAAGCCTAAATTGTGAACATTCAGCCGATGTGTCTCATCCTTTGTGTGCGGCTTTTCCTGATAATATTCTGCATCGCGTTCCGGGTATGCTGTCCGCAGGCCATAAGAAATTCGTGTTTCTTCAGGCAGAGAGCAAAACTGTTCCCTTGTGAACTCATGCTCAATTTTTCCATTCTGAATCAGAAAGGCTCGGTCAATCAGATCACGCAAATAATAAAAACGATGCTCTACCACAAAAATGGTGTATCCAGCGTGTTTCAGTTTTCCCATAATTTCTGCCAGCCGTTTGGTAGCGGCATAGTCCAGATTGGCCGATGGTTCATCAAAAATATATACTTTTGGCCCCAGCGCATAGACAGAACCGATTGCGATCTGTTGTTTTTCCCCGCTGGATAAAGCAAAGATACTTCTGTTTAAGTAATCTACCAATTCCAACTCTTTCGCCGCTTTTGCAATACGGTCAATCGTTTCCTCGCGAGGCAGTCCGAGGTTTTCGCAGCCGAAAGCCAATTCTCGCGTGGTATCCGTCATAAAGAACTGAGAACGTGGATCTTGGAATACCGTTCCAACCTGTCCTGCCAATTCAGACGGCTTCATTTCCAGCAGCGAATGGCCATCCATAAGCAGATCGCCTTGGATTTCTCCGGGATAAAAGTGCGGAATCAGACCATTAAGCGAGCGGATCAGGGTTGTTTTGCCGCAGCCGCTTCGCCCAGTCAAAAGAATAAATTCTCCTGTCTGTACGGTCATATCAATGCCACGGAGGGTAAAGTCTTTGCTTTCTTCATAACGAAAGCTAAAATTCTGAAATGAGATCATCGTCACACCCTCCATAAAATGATTTCCCCGATTTTAGTCTGGTCAATAAACAGCAACCCGACCAAAAAGAGGATACCCAACAGCGATACCACAATTTCCCGCCACGAAAAACGGATTGGCCGCAACGCATATCGTTTGCATTCCAACTCCAGACCGCGTGTTGTGCCGGATGCAGCCAGTTCATCGGTAACTTTCAAGCACCGCATTAGCAGAGGTATCAAAATGTATTCTATGGTTGCTAACGGATGGGATACTCGTTTCCACACGGTATCGCTGATACCGCGAATATCCATCGTGCTTCGGATTTGTCGATATTCAATCCGTAAAGTAGGGATATATCGGAACATAACAACAAGGGGGATTGTGACTGCCTGGGGCAGCCGCATCCGTTGAAGTGCCACCATTAAGTCATCCATGTATGTAGTTCGCAATATCCAAAGTCCCATCATCATGATAGGAATCAATTTTAAGACCGTCACGCCGAACACGCTCATAATCACACTTAAAACCGGAACTTGGACATAACGAAGCAGGGCATTGAGATAAGCAACAATAATATAGATCACTATCATTTTGACAGCCCATTTTCCACCGTTACCCAAGGCAATAAACAGCCCATAAACCAGCATGAGCGCGAGACTGACAACTTCTCCGGCCAGAAAATAACTGACAAAACCAATGCAGACCAAAAGAAGTATCTTGCAACGTGGGTCGAGGAGCGCAGAGCCATGTAGGGGCTGGCGCTCAATTATTTGTTTAATTTGTGCTTCTTCCATTCAAATGTCTCCCTATAAAAATCAAAGCGCGGGACTGTTCTCAGCCCCACGCTCTGAAGTCAGGCAGCCCGCTTGCCTGTATTGCCTGATAAAGTTTCAGGGGGCTGATCCTGTTATTTTACTGAAACAAGTCCAGCTTTGATAAAGTGTTTTTTCAATGCTTTCTGACCGATAAAGCCACCAATCAGACCGCCCACCAATCCGGCAGCAACAATGACTACCAGCATGGGAACGGAAGTAATGTTCAACATTCCCTGAATGTACTCCGGAGCAATATTGTTTTTCTCCATTGCTCCGACAAACGCGCTTTGAAGAAATTTGATAGGGCAGATAGCACTAAAAGCAAAAATAGCACTGAACAGCGCATAGGCTGTCATCATGGACTTCATTGTAATTTCATTCCGGCTCATAACCAGGAAATCGCAGATGACACCGCCAATTATCAAACCGATAGGAATGAACCAGAAAGCACCCACCAGCAGAAACAGGATAGCCTGAATTGCGGCGCAAATGGTAAACACGCCTTTCTTCGGTACCTTAGCCAGTAGAAGCATCATAACGATACCATTCGGGATTGCAACAACGGATGGGTAAAATACATTTGTTACCGGGCCAGCCACGCTCATAATGGTGCTGATAATCATGCAAATAATCCACATAAGGGCCGTTAAAACACCGATGAGAATAAAATCTTTCGCATTTAACTTTTGTTTCATAATACTTATTCCTCCTCCCTTTATTTGGAAAATAAAAAATGCGATGTGGTTAATCGTCTCTAACCACATCGCAAATTGTACCAATTTTCGTCGTTACATCCAACCCAAACTCGATTTCATTCTACCCAAAATCGGTATTTTTAGGTTTAGCCAATCGTATTTTCATCTTTATAATTCTTGGGTATTACCCCATATTTCTTTTTGAACGCAGCCGCAAAGTTGCTTGGTTTTGAATATCCAACCAGCATCGCGATCTGACTTACGTTCAAGTCACTTTCCAAAAGAAGCCCCGCAGCCTTTTCCAGTCTTTGATCTATAATATATGCGTGAACCGATGTTCCAAATAAAGAATTAAATCCTTTCGTCAGTTTAGAAACACTGATATTTACCTTTTTCGCCAATTCCTCACAGCTTGGTGCAAAAGCAAGCTGACTGTCAATAATCCTTTTTGCTTCGGTAATCGAATCCCTGTCACTTTTGGAAATGCTAATATGGTTCGATGAAAGAATACTGAGTTCCAATACTTCACTTAAATATACAGACAGCAATTCAAAAACTTTACTTTCCAAGAATAAATACCCTAAACCACCTCGGTATTGCGTAAAATCTTTTACCTCCGCAAAAATGTGCTCCATATACGGGGTAACGCTCACTTTTGAAATCCCTGTCAGTAATTTCTTTTCATAAGCGTTTATTTCACTATCTTCAAAGTAGTCATTCAAAATTTTGTGAAAATATGGCATGGGAATTTTTATATTCTTAAAAAGGAAATCTTTCTTCCCAGAATAACACAAATATTCCATTTTACCATGTCCCCGATAAATGCAGGATTCGCCTTTCTGGATGCTGACACTTTGACGTGCATCTGCAATATTCCACGATACGCCATCATTGAAGCAGAATAAAAGTTGAATATAATCTTCGCAGCTTACACCCTGCACATTCATATCTGAAAAATAGTTCATTTTCCAGTCTGATACAACAGCTCCTTGCTTTGTAACAACTTGCGAAATCTGACCTGTTCCCATATCAGCCGGAATATCTATTGTCACTGTCTGCGGAGAGTTGGAGAGCAGATCGTGATACAGCTTCGTCATATATTGGTTTGTCATTGTGCGCCCTCCTTTTCTAGTTAGTTGAAGCTAATCACATAATACTTTATATTTGTTTTTTAGTCAAGGTAATCTAAACTATTGACTACTCTCTAAGAGTCAACATATTAATTTTCAAAGTATACCATATCCCATGATCGTTCCGTTATTGATATTGTAGCTTCTCTGGTTCACGGCATCACTGGAGTTTCCCTCTACGGTGTATACGGTACTGCCCTCGGTTTTCTCCACGATTCCTACATGGTCTGAGGTTCCATCTCCGTTCCAGTCAAAAAAGATTAGGGTTCCGGGCGCTGGCGAGTATCCTCGGCTCTTCCATTTTCCCTTGTTCTGAAACCATGCGATTCCGTCATCACACAGAGAGAACTTCGGCATCTTACCGTTTTCGATTAATCCTGCCTGATCTCCACACCAGCTGGCAAAGCAGGCACACCATGCTACATGGCTGTCAAATCCATACCACGACCAGAACTTCTGGCCACCTTCATTTCCAAGCTGGGTAAGTGCCACGGATACAATCTGGCCGTTGCCTCCAAACAGGCCGGCAAACAATCCGCCGCTAGAATAATACCGCAGGACGTGAGGGACATATTCTGGATCCCCATAGGCACTCCAGCCATGTGAAGCCGCCTGTTCATTGGAAAACTGCAAAGCGTTTTCTGCACTGTAGCCCCCATAGTTTCGGAGAGCCCACGTTATGTACCCGTTTCCGTAGTTATACCCTTGCAGGGACAGCTTCAGCTTGTCCATGTCCTGTGGGCTGGTGCATCCGGCTTCTCTTAGGCAGTCCGCATAATACTGGATTCCTACCTGTATGGAGTAGTCCGCATCCTGGATGGCATTCGGGCTGTTGGAATACCGGGTGTTGTATGGGCACTCACTGCTCTGCATGGGATCGGTCCCCCGGCCGCCAGATTCCTGCATCATGATTGCCTGTATCACGGAAACGTATTCGGGGATTCCATACTGGTTGGCGTATTTCTGGATGGTTGCCGTATAGGAAAGTACTTCCTGGCTGAGTGCTTCGTTGCTCTCTGAGCTTCCAGAGAATGCCGCACCGCCAATGATCCCGACCATGATAACCAGAAGCAGAACCATGACCGCTCCGGCGGCTCCCAGTGCAGCCATCATGGACTGCACCGTTTTCGCTGCCGCTTCTACAGCGGCCTTAGCTGCCTTGAAGGTATTCTCTCCTGCCCTTGCCGTTTTCTGTATCCGGCGGACTCCATCGGAAGTCTGCAAGGCGGCTTTCTTCGCCGCCTGCTTCGCTGCCCTTCGTTCCATCTGCTTCTGCATCCGGGCTGTCAAGGCGTTGGAACTGGCCACCCGGAGCTTCTGCTCTGGCTGGATGCTGATCTTCACAGATGGAGGGGCGGTCTTAATAGTACGCCGCTGTATGGTCTTCGGCTCCAACTGTTTCCGTGGCTTTTCCTTGATCCGGATGCTTTCCGGCTGTTTCTGGCGGATGGCATTCTGCCTTGCGGTATCTTCGGCCTTGCTTTTCTGGTTTTGTCTTTTGATGGAAAGCGATCCACCTTCCGACATTTCCTGTCCATTCTGGATTCTTGGTGTCTCCCTAGCTGCCCGGATCTTCTGTTCTTTCGTTTTGACGGCATCTGAAATCGCCTTTTGCCGCTTGACTTTCTGAATCTGGACTTCCTGGTTTTCCCGTTCCTTGACCTTCACACGGGATGCCCCCTGTTCCCGTTTTTTTTGCTTCGGTGCTTCCCGACTGACCGGATCGGGAGCCTGTGTGTCCCCTGTTCCTCTGGCGGCTTCTTTCTGCGCTTCTTTTTTACCAGTAACTCTCAGTTTGATCTTCTCGTAGGAAGTCTGTGCTGCTGTCTTTCCGGCGCTGGTTACAGTTCTGCCAGACTTTCTGGCAGCCCATTCCTCTGCGGATGCGACTTTTCCACTGGCATACTCGGATGGGGACTGTTCCTCCAGGTCATTATCCCTGGCATTTGCGATGGTCTGGGACTTTTCCTTGCTCTCCAGTATGGCCGTCCGCATCAGCTCCTTCGGGATTCTGGAGGCAGGATTTTTAGTCTTTGGTTTTGTTGTGACTTCTTTGGTTTTGATATTCTTCATCTCTCACCTCCAGTCCCGGTCTGTACTGCTCTTACGCTTCGCCCGGCTTGGTCGTCATCAGACGGTACAGCTTTGTATTTCTTGGGAACGAATTTTCAAACGGCACCAGATTCCCGGAGCAGCGGATCAGGCCGTGGCCGGCACCCACATTGGTGATGTAGGATAACTGGTTGTCTGAAATATTCAGAA
>ERZ857693.4395-NODE-4395-length-10079-cov-2.592877_pt1 | contig 10079 bp, 7 predicted proteins | sample MGYA00519765_ERZ857693 | MGnify/ENA primary metagenome ERZ857693 (study PRJEB31778, sample SAMEA3449354) | human gut metagenome | biome: human gut; feature: human-associated habitat; material: faeces | place: United Kingdom | collected 2010/2012 ... | reverse complement strand
TTTGTTGGTTCCCAAGGTAATGCATATCAGATGATAGGTAATGCAGTACCACCGAAGTTGGCGAAGGCAGTGGGTCTTGCAGTGGCAGATTTATTGAAAAGAATGGAGGCACAGTAATTGTATCATTATTTATTTACAAATGATTTGAGAATATCGGTTTTAGATGAGTCTTTGAAAAAGGCTGGGCAATGTTTTACAACAGATACAGTCCCTCCGTCATCTGTTGATAAAAGTGCAAATAATAATATGATGACATTGGGATTTTATTTCACATTAAATGAGAACAGCAATTGTGCAAAAGCTGCGGCAGCTGGGAATACACGAGCAGTAGTACTAAATTTTATTAAAAAATTCCAGTTTCCTAATATGAGAACTAATGTAGCATTTAATGAATGCAAGGATGATGGCATTAAACTTGCTCCTATGAGAGTCATCGTGAAGGTTTTGTATACTATGAATTTATTACATGGTAGTTCGATTGCGTATTTGACTAAGGAGGAGATAAAGGATTTTATATTCTATAATGCGAGTGTTGCAAAGAATAAGCACCCAGACATAGCGCAATTAATTGAAAAAATTTTTGAGTATCGTAAAACAGGAATTTTGCCAGAGTCTGTTAGTACTTCAGAGTCTGAACACGAATGGAAACATGAAGATAGACAAATTCGTGAAATGTTAAAGGTATTACAGTGGTCAGGTTGTATAACAGAAAAAGAAGGTAAATTTGTCATTGACAACGATCAACTATCGGCACGTAATAAGGCGGATGTTTTTGATATTATTACATGCGATACGTTTTGGGAAGGTTCCACTATCGAATCATATCGTGAATATATGGATATGGTTGATTTTGTGGTTGAATCTGATGGAGATAAAAATGCAATTGAATCTCAACAAGAAGACCCCGAAGAACGTAATAAGCGTTTGTTCCGTTATTGGATGTCATGCCAGGTAAAGCCAGAAGGAGATTCGGACGCAGGAAATCCATATTCGGAGGCTTCAATTGACCAATATGTAAGTAATGTAGCCAACACTCCGCTTTCGTCAATGCCAGATAGAAGTGTATTCTATACCACCAATGTTGGAGAGGTACAGATTACAATTGAAGCATTGGATAATTCAGATAGAGAGAATAACACGCAGAGAAGTGCAGTTAAAAAATATATGGAATATCTGAGTAATATTGTTCCTGAAGAAGATTGTGATGAAGTATTCAATCATAGAGTGTTTGGTATGCATATTAAGTAGGAGAACAATGCACTTTCTGAGGAGAATCCTCATGTTTGTATCGGTTGGTCTGATTTAGGAGATTTATCGGAAGTAAGTAGCAAGGAAGAATTGGCAAATCTCTACGATGAGCATTTTAATAAGAACCCTCGTGGAAAAGGACAGGATGTCGGACAGGTGTGGAGATTTTTAAATGATATGCAAATTGGGGACTATGTTATTTTTGCAGAGAATTCCGTGTTCCATATTGGTAGAGTAGAATCCGACTATTATTATGACAGTACTGATAACCCGGAACAAAGTGCGGATTACAAAAATAACAGAACTGTAAGATGGCTTAAGAAGAATATCAGCAGAAATATACTTTCATCGAACCTTCATAAGTCGCTGATGACTGCCATGTCGATATTTTCGCTCAATGATTATAAATCTGCGGTGTCAGATTTACTCCGTGGTACTTATGTAAAAGATGAATATAGAACCGAGGTAGAAGAGGAAATTATGGAATTGGTGTTTAATACTTCAATTGAAACAAAATATGAAAGAAACCGTATTGTCTTCGGTGCACCGGGTACAGGAAAGAGCCACAAGCTGAAAGAGGACTGCGAGGAGATGATGAATAATACAGACGGTTCTTTTGAGCGTGTGACATTTCACCCAGAATACTCTTATTCGCAGTTTGTAGGTACATATAAGCCTGTAATGGGTGATGACGAAGAAACAATCAAATACAGTTATGTGCCAGGACCGTTTATGCGAATGTATGTGGAGGCGCTTAAGAGTGGTCGCACTGAGAATCCACAGCCACATCTGTTACTGATTGAAGAAATTAACAGAGCTAAAGTGGCTGCAGTATTTGGGGATGTATTCCAGTTACTTGATCGTGATGATAACGGTGTAAGTGAATATGAAATACAGGCATCTGAGGATATCAGAAAGTACCTTACAAAGGAGCTTGGAGGTTCTCCAGATAGTTATAAGCATATCCGTATTCCAAATAATATGTTTATATGGGCTACAATGAACAGTGCCGATCAGGGTGTATTTCCTATGGACACAGCTTTCAAGAGAAGATGGAACTTTGAGTATCTTGGAATTGACGAGAACGAAGAAAAGATTAAAGGTATTGGTAAGATTATGCTCGCTGGAACTGATGAGCCAATAGAGTGGAACAGACTACGTAAGGCTATAAATGCAAAGATGTCATCAAGTGACTTCAAGATTAACGAAGATAAGCTGATGGGTCCGTTCTTCCTGTCAAAGAAAATAATTGCAGAACAGAATGATTATTGATAAGGATGAGTTTATCAAGGCATTTAAGAGCAAGGTAATAATGTATCTGTATGAAGATGCGGTAAAACAAGGCAAGCACAGATTCTTTGAGGGGTGCCCGGATACAGGCAAATATTCTGCTGTATGCGATGCATTTGATATAATGGGAATAGCTATCTTTGGACCGACATTCAGAGAAACATTTTTTGAGAATGAAGATTTTTTCAGGTTATGTAAGGGAGCAGAAACGCTATACCAAAAATGAACTGAAGCACATATTTTCCTTTGACGAAGCCGGGGTGGAGAAGTTCATCAAGAGTCTCAAAGCCTATGGTGTGCTCAAGAGCGTTAAGAATAGTAATGCTCAATTAGAAATGTCTGATTTGGTTGATGAGGATATAGAAATTACGGATGAAACGGCTGTAAGTGGTGACTGTTTGTATGTGTTCACTTATGTAGGTGTCATCACATCTGGCAGCAGGGTAATCAAAGTATATCCGAAATACCTTTTATCCCCAAAGGAAGCTCCTGTTAAGGAGATGAAACAGGTAATCAAAGTGCTTGAAAGATACAGTAATTCCGAGGAGCAGATTATTAATATTTTCAACGGGGATGGAGATAACCGTAGCTTTAATATCCTTGCAGTGATACTGTTTCTTCTTAAAGATTACCATGAGTATGGTATTTACACTAATAATGAAGATATTGTTGAGGTTAATGGAGAAGGCGAAATTCTGTGGGGTAAGACCATAGATGAGAGTTTTGCTATAATTGAGGATAACAGACCATATTATATGGAAATGTATACTGGTAAAACTGTAGAAGACGATATGGACTACTTCAAGAGACTTCATGAATGTGTTATTACAGAATGTTCACGGCAGTTACATGATGCACAGTTGGATACCCTGTTTGATATTGACACAGTTGAATTGTCAGAGGAATCACTGTCCAATTTTGGAGATAAGGATTATATCCTGGAGCGTCTTCATAAGGAACTGAATATTCAGTTCAATACCAGAAGGCAGATACTTTTAAAGACTATCTACACATATATATCGCAGGATAAACGAATGCTTGAGGAGAACGATGGGATCAGTATGTTTGGAACTACAGCGTATCATGCGGTATGGGAAAAAGTGTGTGCTGCAGTATTTGATAATAAGCTGAATACCACACTTGGTCAACTAAAAATGTCTGTTCCACTGGCAGAGGAGTTCAGAAGCAAAAGTAAGGAGCCACTTATCAATATGATTGAAAAGCCGAAATGGAAGGGCAATGATATGGAGGAACAGGATGCAGCAGATACGCTTATTCCGGATCTGGTAAGTATTCCCCAGATAGATGGAACGGATTATTTTCTGATTTTTGATGCCAAGTATTATAATATACAGCTTGAAAAAGGAAAATCATTACGAAACAATCCTGGTGTGGGAGATGTTACAAAGCAGTATCTGTATCAGTTGGCATACCGTAATTTTATTAAAGCACATAATATTGCTGTGGTAAAAAACTGTTTTTTAATGCCTACGGAAAAGAATGAAATCATAAAAAAGGGTACTGCCAGAATGCCAATGTTGGAGGCACTTGGCCTAGAGAATATTCAAATACGACTAATTCCGGCAACTCTGATGTATGAGTATTATTTGACACAAAGGAAAATAGATATAAGTTTGTTGGAGTTGTGAGAATAAAACACGATGGCAAAGAATCATTGGGCGGGATGTTTTAAAAGTAGAATGTAGGCTGTGAAAGTGAAGAGGAAGGAGAAGAAGATGGGCAGAGAACGAAAAAATTTGTCGCCGACATATACAGAATTGATTATTCCAACATACGATGCTCTGAAACAGTTGGGAGGTTCGGGAACAAATAATGAAATCTACGAAAGAGTAATTGTGGATTTAAATTTATCAGATGAGGTGTTGGATGAACCTCATTTGGGTAGTCTTAATCAAAGTGAAGTGGAATATCAGCTTGCGTGGGCACGTACATATTTGAAAAACTATGGCATAATTGTAAACAGTGCAAGAAGCGTGTGGTCAATAACTTCAGAATATGCATCTGAACTGACTGTTAGTGCAAAAGAAATAGTTGCATTTACAGTGCAGAAAAATGCAAAAAAAAGAGAAATGGCAAAGAGTAATGATAAGCCGGATGGTAAAACGGATAAGCCGGAAGATGATATTGATTCGAATGATGATGTGGAATTTCCAGATGAGGTTAAGCCGTGGAGACAGCAGTTGGCAAATGTATTACAGAATATGGATCCGTATGGATTTGAACGATTATCACAACGATTATTACGTGAGTGTGGATTTACACAAGTATCTGTTACAAAAAAATCAGGAGATGGAGGCATTGACGGAACTGGAAAGTTGAAGATTAATGGAATTGTAAGTTTTAATGTTGCTTTTCAGTGCAAAAGATACAAAGGGCTTGTATCGTCTGGCGATATAAGGGACTTCAGAGGTTCGCTGACAACGGATATTGAAAAGGGAATATTTATTACAACGGGTTCTTTTTCAAAAGCGGCAAAAGATGAAGCTACTACACCAGGAAAAAAGCAAATTGATTTAATTGATGGCGAGGAATTCATTAGTAAATTAGCGGAGTATTCAATTGGTGTAAAAGAAGTCAAAACATACGAAATAGATGAGGACTTTTTTTCTAAGATTTAAGGAGTGGTTTTATGGCAGATGTTTTAACAAAAGAACAACGACATAAAAACATGAAAAATATACGGGGAACAGATACTAAAATCGAAATTATACTTAGAAAAGCTTTGTGGGCAAAAGGATATAGGTATCGGAAAAATTATAGTAAGTTACCGGGTAAGCCAGATATTGTTCTGACAAAATATAAGATAGCCATTTTCTGTGATGGAGAATTCTTTCACGGAAAGGATTGGGAAGTATTAAAACCCAGGTTGGAGAAGAGTAATAACAGTGAGTTTTGGATAAGTAAGATATCCCGCAACAGAGAGAGGGATGATGAGGTAAATAAAAGATTGCTATTTGAAGGGTGGACTGTTATTCGGTTTTGGGGTGATGATATTAAGAAGCACACGGATGAGTGTGTGAAGGTTATTGAAGAGGCAATTTTTGATACAGTTATACAGGAAAATGATATGGTATGAATTAGCTATTATATTAAGGAAATACTAACAGGAGGATTTAAGATGGCGAGAAAAGAGGTTGGCTTTGTTGTGACTGATGATTATAAAACTTGGATAGAAGAAGTAAAGAATAAGATTAGAAATAGTCAGATTAAGGCTTCTGTTAGAATTAATTATGAGATGCTCGATTTATATTGGAATCTTGGTGTTGCGATATGTGAAAAGCAGAATCAAGCTAAATGGGGAGATGCATTTCTCAAAGTAATGAGTAATGATTTGCAAAAAGCCTTTCCTGGAGTGTCTGGTTTTTCGGTAGAAAATCTAAAACATATTCGTTATTGGTATAATTTTTATACGAATAATGAAAAATGGTTACAAGGTGTAACCCAAATTGAAAGTATGGTAAAAAGCATTCCGTGGGGACATAATCAACGAATTATGTATAAGTGCAAAGATATTGATGAAGCATTATTTTATATACAAAAAACTATGGATAATAACTGGAGTAGAAATGTATTGGTTCACCAGATCGAAAGTGATTTATATGCAAGACAGGGGAAAGCAATTAATAATTTCCAAGTCAAGCTTCCAGAACCACAGTCTGATTTGGCAGAGCAGACATTAAAGGATCCATACAATTTTGATTTTTTAGCATTGAGAGAAGAATACAATGAAAGAGAACTGGAAGATGCATTGGTGGAGCAGATAACACAGTTTTTATTGGAACTGGGAACAGGTTTTTCTTTTATTGGTAAGCAGGTAGAAATAAAAGTTGGAGAAAGTAACTTTTATATTGATCTATTATTTTATCATGTAAAACTACATTGTTATGTTGTGGTTGAATTGAAAACAGAAAAATTTAAACCAGAATTTGCGGGTCAACTAAATTTCTATGTTACTGCAGTGAATAAGAATATGAAGGATGAGCAGGATAATCAGACAATTGGAATCCTGATTTGTAAGGATAAAGATGACGTGGTTGCTGAGTATTCATTGGAAAATATTTCACAACCTATAGGAATAGCACAATATGAATTGACTAAAGTGTTGAGAAAAGAGTTTAAAAGCAGCTTGCCGACTATTGAAGAAATTGAAGAAGGCTTGTCAGAATAAAAAAGGTTACAGGTTGTAACCCAAATTGGAAAAGGCAGGAGGAAAATATAAATGGCTAATTTTAGAACAAAAGCAAGAGCGATTGATTTATTGGGAAGAAATCAGATTGCAGATTTGCCAACTGCGATTACTGAATTGTGGAAAAACGGTTATGATGCATATGGCGATTATTTGGATGCTGGTTTATATCGTGCTGGATATAAAGATGTGAAATATGATATTTTTACTATTTCAGATGATGGTTTTGGGATGAATGAGAGTGATATCCTTAATAAGTGGATTGTTATCGGTACAGATAATAAAAAAAATAGTGACAACTTTATACCTTTAGAAGATAGATTTGGAAAAGAGGAAAGAGTACCTTTGGGCGAAAAGGGAATAGGGCGTTTGTCTGTCACATATTTAGGAAATCATATGTTGATGATTACAAAAAAATTGAATCAACCTTTTCAATTAGTATTTATGAATTGGAAAGCTCTTGAAAATTATCAATTATATTTGGATGAAGTTGAGATACCCACAGCTGAGATATTAAATCTGGAACAAATAAATGAGAAGTATCAATACCTTCAGGAATTATACTTAGAAAATTTCCAGAGTGAATCTTGGAAAAATTTTATAAATTTGAAAGAAGATATTTTGTCAGAAATAGCTAAGTATAAAAATGTTCCAACAGCAGTCATGAAAAAAGTCCAGAATCATTTTCAGGAAAAAGGGCATGGAACATATTTTATTATTTTCGATCCAATAAATGAAATAGTAGATTTGGAGAAAGAGCAAGAGAGTAATTTAAAAGAAGAACAAGAAGATATATCAGAGCAAACAAAATATGTTAGGTCTGCATTGTCGGGATTGTTTAATCCGTTTGATAAGAAATTATTGGAAGAAAGAAAAAATATTTTAGGGGAAGATATTGGTAAGACGCCTAGCTTTACGATTTATACCCCGGATGGAAATGAACATGATTTTTTACAGTTAAAAGATTTTTTCAGTGAGGAAGAGTTTACTTCATGTGAACATTGGATAGACGGATCCTTTGATGACACAGGATGTTTTTCAGGGAAAATTAAGGTCTTTGGAAAAGTTGAGGAATATAGTTATATATCTAGAAAACGTCCAAAATGTAAAATTGGAAATTTGAGATTGAAATTGGCATTTTGGGAAGGGGCCAAGGCCAATACAAGTATGTCGGAAGAAAAATGGCACTTATACGAAAATAAGGGAGAGGTCTTCAGCGGCTTGTATGTTTATAGAGATGGGTTTAGAGTTTTGCCTTATGGAAGAACAGATTTTGATTTTCTGGAATTTGAAAAAAATAGATCAAAGAGTGCAGGTATCTACTATTTCAGTCATAGAAAAATGTTTGGTTTTATAGGAATTACAAAAAAGGAAAATAGTAGATTGATTGATAAGTCTGGAAGAGAAGGATTTGTTGCAAATGATGCTTATAGGGCAATGAAGACAATGTTGATGGAGTTTTTTAAGCAAATTGCAAAAGAAAAGTATGGAACAAATTCTGAACAGCGAAAAGAGCAGAAAGAACAAAATAAAAAGAAAAAAGAGAGAGAGGATTTAATAAAGCAAGAGAAGAAAAGAAACTATCAAGCAGTAGTTCAAATCAGAAAGCAGATTATGGATAATCGAAAGGTTATGGAAGAAAAGAAAAATGAAATTCTAATCTTGCAGAAGGAAATTGATACAATTATCTTGAAGAAGAAAACGCTTAATGAAGAAGCAAGGGATGTTTTTGCTAAATTAGGTTCATTAAAGAGGGATATTAATGCTCTTAGGATTAATGTTTCTCCAGATATAACTTTGACTGGAAATGATTCTATAAATGATTTGCTGCATGATTACGAAGATGACAGGGATGAATTAGAAAAGGTTCTTGAAGATTGTGATAAAACGGCAAATGAGCATGTATATGTTAACATACTGAAAGATGAATATAGCAATAAGTATGCTCTAATGAAAAAAGAAATTGAAGGTATGTTTGATACAGTTGAGAAATCAATTTCTGAAAATTTTAAAGAAATAAGCAAGCAACTTGATAAAAAAGTATTGGAGAGTAAAAGTATAATATACAGGTTATCTCCAACAGAAATTAATATTGATTTATTAAGTGAAGAAGAGACCATTAAGAGAATGGAAGAACTTGATATAGTACTAAATTCTGTTCGGCAAGAATATGAAAACGTATATTTTCCTTTCATAAAGCAATTTGAAAATATAACATTTGAAAAGGATTATACAAAGACATTAGAAGCATATAAAAGTAAAGAAATTGAATTGACAAAACAGATAGATTCTTTTTATGAGCTTGCACAGATAGGAATGTCAATCGAGGTAATTGATCATCAGTTTAATGTTTTATATGCTCAAATTGCTAGTGCACTAAGCAAGTTGGGAGATATGTCGAAAAAGTCTTCCGAGGTTTTGGAAATATACAATCCATTAAAAATGTCGTTCCAACATCTTGAATCAAATCATAAAATGTTGATGCCAATGTATAGAACTACTCGTAGAAATAAAACAAATATATCGGGAAGGGATATCGTTGAAGTTATTGACAATTTTTATGGCAAGGTTTTAAAAAGAGATGGCATTGAGTTTGTGTATTCGGAGGAATTTGCAAATTATACAATTTATTCTTTTGAATCGATTATAATGCCAGTTTTTCTAAATATTATTAATAATGCTATTTATTGGGTTGCATATGGAAATGAAAGAAAAAGAATAGAAATAAAGATAAGGGACAATGAGATACTGATAATGAACTCTGGTGCCAAAATGTCATATACAGAGTTGACGAGGTGTTTTGAAATTTTTTATACAAAGAAAGCATCTGGTAGGGGAATAGGTTTGTATTTGGCCAAAAAATGTTTAAATTCCATAGATATGGATATTTATGCAACCAATGATAAAGAATATAATATATTAGATGGTGCATGTTTCGTGATATGTCAACATGAAGGAGAATAGGTATGGAAAATACGAATGAAATTTTAAATGGAATTGTTAATCAGTCCATTAAAAATGTAATATGCGTAGATGACGATTTTTTAGAACCATATGAAGATGTGATGGAAACTAATAAAGAGAAATGTATTTTTTCCAGACAAATGTATAGTGCTATATCTTCATCTTGTGAATGTGCAGTTACAATTATTCCGTATAAACAGGAAACGGATGTAAAGATAATTAATGATAAGATGAGGCAAAAAGATTTACTAATCCTTGATTGGGAGTTAACAGAAGTTGCAGATATAAAAAAAGCTATAGAAATAATAGATGGAGCTTTAACAAATAATGTGCAATATATTTGTATATACACTAATACACATAATTTGAC
>ERZ857693.4393-NODE-4393-length-10082-cov-4.745387_pt1 | contig 10082 bp, 10 predicted proteins | sample MGYA00519765_ERZ857693 | MGnify/ENA primary metagenome ERZ857693 (study PRJEB31778, sample SAMEA3449354) | human gut metagenome | biome: human gut; feature: human-associated habitat; material: faeces | place: United Kingdom | collected 2010/2012 ... | reverse complement strand
TGCCTGTTTAACTGCGCGGATTTTCTTGCTTGTGTCGCGGGCGTAAAACTCGTTAGTCAACCTCGAATAAAGAATGACGGCTTATGCTTCGATATATCCGACGAAATTGTAGTAGATGTGAATGTCCCTTTCCTCGTGATCGTCCACGGGATAGCGTTCGCTGATCTCAATTTTCTGAATCAGCCGCACCAGCGTGGGACGGTCTAATTCTTCAAGCTGGGCGTAGTCCTGCATCATATCCAGCCAGGCGTCCACGGAGGATTCCGTTTCCCGGCTGGCGGCAAGTTGCCCGGTCAACTCCTTATGACGCTCCTGCTTTTCCCGACGTTCGGCTTCGTACTGGTTGAGCAGATTGACGCACACGCTCTCCGGGATACGCCCCAAAACCTTATCCTCATAGGCGGACTGAATCAGCTTATCCAGCTCCGGAAGCCGTTTGCCGATGGCGTTCAGCTCTGCTTGCAGCGTTCGGGTACGCTCCGCGCTGGCGTTCTGTTCCCTCGCTAAAAGCTGTGTTCTCAGCGTCTCACGGCTGTTCTGCGCCCACATCGCCTTGCAACGAATGTCCGTCATGACGATCTGCGTCAGCACCTTTTGGTTGATGTAGTGGGACGAACAGGCATTTTTGCCGCCCGATGCGTAGCGGTTGCAGACATATGCCTTGTACTCCGGCTCTTTCTCGGAAACCTTTTTGCGATAGTCTCGCATATACCGCATGGACGATCCACAGTCCATACACCGTAGCAGTCCGCCAAACAGGGCAACCGTGCCGCTCTTGCCGCTGCGCCCCCTTGCCGGGTGGTTGTCCATCCGCTGCACGGCGTCCCACGTCTCTTGTGGGATCAGCGGCTCATGGGTGTTCTCAACCTTGATCCATTCGGATTCCGGTTTGCTGACCTGTTTGTGGTTTTTGTAGGACACCGTGCCGGTCTTGTTCTGTACCATGTGACCGATATAAACCTCATTGCGGAGAATGGTTTTTACCGTCACATCATTCCAGAACGGTGTCTCGCCCCGCAGGTTTTCCCGTCCCTCTGCCATGTAGTAAAAGCTCCTTGGCGCAGGGACTTTTTCCGCATTGAGCTGCAAGGCAATTTTGCGGAAACCGTACCCCTGCAAGCGCAGATCAAAGATATGCCGCACCACGGGAGCAGTCACCGGATCGATCTCAAGAACGTGCTTGTCCGCTTCGCTTTTCTTATAGCCGAGGGGCGCATAGCAGCCGACATATTTGCCGCTCTTGAACGTGGACAGCTTGACTGCCTTGATCTTGCTGCTGGTGTCCCGCGCATAAAGGTCATTCATCACATTTTTCAGAATGACCAGCATCTCGTTGTTCTTGCGAAGCGTGTCAACCCCGTCATTCAGCGCGATGAAACGGCAGCCAAGGGACGGAAACACAAAGTCTGTGTACTTGCCCGCTTCGATGTAATCTCTACCGAGGCGCGATAGGTCTTTGCAGAGGACAAGGTTGATCTTGTGATCCGTGGCATCCTGCACCAGCCGGTTCAGTCCCGGACGGTCGAAGGTCGTACCCGAAACGCCGTCATCACAGTAATAATCGTACAGCGTCCAGCCCTGTTCCCGCACATAGCGGGAGAGCATTTCCTTTTGGTTTTCTATGGACACGGATTCCCCGGCACGCTCATCGTCCCGGCTCAGCCGTGCGTAAATACCAACGATATAGTTTTCCTGCATTTTCTTCTTTAACCTCCCGAAATGCAGTGCGTGATACAATCAGAAATCTACAAGGATTATACCACAGCACGGCTATGGATTCCACTGGGCAATGTGCCGGGATTCAGTTCTCCCGATTGACCTTTTCGAGGGAGAGTGCATCCAGCACATCCCCCATCTGCTGCTCTGCGGCAAAGAAGCTGCGCACGCGATACACAGTCCCGTCCTCCATCACCAGCTCCAACTGATCCGGCAGACGCAATTTCTTCTTCGTTTCAGGATGGTTCTCTTTGGGAGAATTATTTGTTTTCATCTTCGTATGTCCTCCGTAGTTTCGGGATGGCAGGTAGCACAGCCGATCACCGCCGTCAAGGAATCGGCTTTGCCTCGCTACGCGTCCTTGACAGCGATGCTCTGCTGCGCAGACAGGTAATCAAGGCGGCGATGCCGCCATTTGCCAATGAAAAATAGCTGCATTCCAAGGCTTTTTTCAATCTCTCATTCCAATTATAACAAGAACAAACGTTCGAGTCAATGCGATTATGAGAGGAAGAGCAAGCACAGCAAGTGTAGCTACACTTGCGAAAAACGGCGTGGGACGATCAGGATTTACTTGCAGAGCAGCAAGCAAATCCGGTGAGTACCCACACCGGAAAAACAGAGCGTTCCGGCTGACTGCCGAAACGCTCTGTTTTTATATTTTGGGGATAGTCCCAAACCCATTGGATAACAGAAATTGAATTTCCATTTTTGCAAAGCATCTTGAACGAAAGCCAGGTATAATGCAGACAGTAAAGGGGCTTGGTTCTCATGTTTATTCAATATGGTGATCAGAAAGCGACATATTTAGACCATGTGTAATATTTTCCTAAGTCTCCGTCGCATTGCGGTTCGCTTTCTTCGCTTCCCGCTTCACGCGCCAGATGGCAAGTGTGCGCACGAGCAAAACGTTGACGAGTGCCAAACGCACATAGCTATACAGAACGTTGATGAAGAAATATGGGGAGAACTTGCTGTAGGTGAGCGGCATGAGCGGCATTATGCCGTAGCTCATCAAAAGCGGTAGCACGACGAGCACGGCGAGCCAGCCGACGATAAGCCATGTAACCTCTTTTTTCGTTGCGGACAGCCTGAGCGCACGGTAGGAGCGCATCGTGCAGACGATCATCACAAGCATAGCGAAGAACTGTACCCATGCGATGGCAAGGCGCGTATAGTTCATCTCATACGTCCAGCGGTGCGTCATGAAGATGGTCGTCCACGAAAGACCGGTCGCAAAGCGAAGGTAAAAATCAACGCAGAGATAGACCGCCCAGCCACAGTAGAGACCAGTGCGCTGCTTCACAGCAAAGCAGATGATGCCGCAGATGAGGAACGGTGATGCGAACAGCAGTCCCGTAAACAGATCACCGGCGAGCAGCAGGCAGAGAACCAAAATGACCGCACCGGTACACAATAAAGCTGTTCCAGCGATTGTGGGGCGCTTTTCCCTCTCGGGTGTCGCCTGCGGTGTAAAGGGCGCAGGCACAGGTTCTGTCTTCGGTACGTCTTCACCACGCACGAGTTCGTCAAGTGTCACTCCAAAAAGCTCAGAGAGTTTTAAGAGCTTGTCGAGTTCGGGAATAGAGGCGTCGGTCTCCCATTTGGATACGCTCTGGCGTGAGATCTCCAGCGCGTCGGCAAGGTCGCCCTGCGACCAGTTCTTCTGTGTTCGCAGGCGTACAATATTCTCTCCAAGTGTCATGGACGGGTTCTCCTTTGCAGATTTTCTGTGTTCAGTTTATCAAAAGAGGCTCGAAAAGTCCACCAAGCGAGGTTGAAAAATTAGCAACCAGCGGTTGCACCCCATCAAAGGGCTGTGAAATAGTTGTTTTATGCAAAATTGAAAAGGCGAAAAAGCCGTCCTACTCACCGTCTAAGCTGCGCTTTAGGTACGATGTAAAATCATATGTCTGTATTTTCTGAAACCGCTTACAGGAGAAATAATCCTTGATTTTCGACCCTAAATCGCATACAAATCCATCCTATCAGTCAGAAATGGGGTAGACATTTTCTACCTCCGGTCATCAAGATTGATTTAACCCCAGATGTTTTTGCCAAGACGATTTTGCAAATTAAACTGTGAACACTTTCCAAACGAACCGGATTTGCAGAGATTTTCGGGCAAAGCTGGCGTGAAATCAGGTGAGAAAAATCAATGCTTGCCTGATTCGTGAAGTATCTGCCGTCTGCGCGTATGGATTGCATCGTTCCGCGATTCACGGTATCGTGCAGCCGGTGCGCGGCTTCGTGTGACCTTTTGCGGTTTGGTTGGTCGTCATCCGATTCCGTGAAGTGCAAAGGTGCGTCCTGCGTACAGAGCATCAAATATGCCGCCCAAAACCGCCAGAAGTGAAAAAGCCCTGTGCTGCGTTCAATACGCAGCACAGGGCTATCCTATGTTGTAGATTTCTGATTGCACTCGCACCGCTGTTTTTCTTATCATGCTTTATGCAAGACTGTCATTAAACCAGTTTTTGATACCGGCAATATCGCTGTCTGTGCTGTTGGGGTCGATGGTGTCAAAGTGGTCGTTGATGGCAATATATCGCACATTGTATTTTGGGAAAGTGAAGTTGATATACAGCCCTGTCAGCGAGGAATTTCGTCCCAGTCTGGATAGGTCTTTGGTGATACAGACTGCCACCCGTCCAGCTTCGATCTCCGCAAGCATGGCTTGAAAGCCGGGGCGGTCATAGTTTGTGCCGCTGTATCCGTCGTCCACGAAAAAGGTCGGGTTAGGAAAGCGATTCTCTTTAGCATACTGGAGCAGGATCATTTTTTGATTTTGGATGGAATTTGACACATCTTCTTTGCCGCCTTTTTTATCCTCTTTCATATCTTCCACGGATAAGCGGCAGTAAAGCGCGGTGATTTTATCAGTTGCCCGTAACATTTCTGTTTCCTCCTTCAAAGGGGCAACTGCCAGTATAGGATTGGTTGATTCTATTGTACCAAGAGTCTGTGAATTTGTCATTGGTCATCCTCCATCTTTTCTGTAAACTTTTCGGCCATAATGCGCTCCATCTTTCTGTTCAGCGTTTCCACGCCGTCATAGCTGCCTGTAACGGTGTAGACTGTGCCGCCGATTTCTTTTTGCAAGGTGAACTCCGGCAGCCAGAAAGCGGACAGATTTTTCACATGGATGCGCCCGTCCTCATCAAACCAGAAATTGTGTCTGGGGTGGTCGGGCGGCAGCGGTGCGGGTTTCAGATACGGGTCGGGATTGGAGAAGTAATATTCCTCCGGCCCGTCATGCTCCTGCTGCTCCCATTCTTCGATTTCTGCCAAAAGCTCCGGGTCGATTTCATGTTCAAATGGTTTCTTCTTGCTCATAAGTGCCTCCTGAATTTGTGTAAGAATTAGTGTTCGATTTCCTGTTTTTTCTGCCGTATAACGGTATTCTGTCGCTCCTGCTCATGGAGGACCTGCTCCACTTTGTATTTGATCTGCCAGAGCTTTTTTACCTCCGCATGGATGGGTGAAAGCTCCGCTTGCCCGGTCTTGCATTCCCGTTCCAGACGGTCACGCTCTTTGCGCCATGCGGTGATGGGCAGCTTGCCGTCCTTGAAATACGGCTTTAACTTGCGCTCCGCCATGTGATACAGGCGGAGTGCGTTTTCATTTTCGGACATGAACTGCTCCCGCTTGCCTTTCCATTTGATCGTTGCTAACTTGTCGGCAACGGGCTTGCCTTTGGTGTAAAACTGCACCATGCGAAGAAGCTCGTCCAACTCTTTCATGCGGTCAGATTTGCCACACATGGAGCTTTTCAAAGTGTCGATGCGGTCACTCAGCACAGACACACGCTCCTGCAATTCTTCCGGCGTTGTCAGCTTATTCTGCATGAGATAATTGACGATCTCATTGAACTCTTTGAGATTGCCGATCTTTGCTTTCTGGCTCCAAGCTCCGGCATTGCGGTTGGTGTAATACTCGCTGAGCAGCTGCGCCAGATTGGGGGCTTGCGGCTTGCTCAATTCCTCATGAGCTTCTTTCAGCCAGTCAAGCAGCGCAGAGATTTTCTTTTTCAGATTACGGATCAAATCGTTGGTCGCCTTGATCCATCGGTTGAGGTCGCCCTTGTTAGTACGGATGCCTTTTGCTTCCATTGCCCGGACGGTCACACCCTCATGGACGGTGGGGAGTTGGTCGATGCCCTGTCGCTCATAGCTGCGGTGGTCAATCCGGCAGTCCAATTCCTTTTCTGCAAACTTCTGATTGCACAGATCAGCCCACGCCTGCCTCCAATGCTCCAAGGTGTCGGGACTGCCCCAGTCGGTGGTCGGCACAGCATTGAAAACATAGTTTCCTGCTTCATCCCGGATGCGCTCACCATGCTCGTCCAACAGATATTCCCTCCGCTGCTTGTTGCCCCATCTGCCGTGTTCATCCAGAGGACGGATGGGACACATGACATGGAAGTGGGGATTGGAAATCCCGCCGTCCTCCTTGTCGGGAGCGTGAACGGCGAAGTCCACCACCATGCCACGGCTCACAAAATTGTCCAATAAAAATTGCCTTGCAAGCTCGATGTTCTCCTGCATGGAAAACTCGTTCTGCAAAGCAATGTCAAAGCTGTATGCAAGCTGCGCTTTCTTTCCTCGTTCCGCTTTCTCCACCTCATTCCATAGCGTTTCCCGATTAGAGAAAGAGGGTGGGGCATTAGGCGGCAGCAGGATTTCCGAACAGATTACGCCGCCCTTTTTGGTGTAGTCGCTGTCCTCGCCGTAGTATTCACTGTGCAGCTTTTCGCCGGAGCGATAGGCGGCAGACGCAATAGCGGATTGTCCTGCGCTGCGCTTGATTTGCGTCACATGGAAATGATATAGAGCGATACTCAACACCTCTCTTTCTGTTCAGCCCGGTTGTGTTCGTTGACCGCTTCCATCATCAAGTCCTTGACCTCCGGTATGGCAAGAGCCTTTTCCACAAAGGCGTAAAACTCGGTTTCGGTCAAAACCTTTGTCAGCGGTGCGACACTTTCAATGGCTGCGCCACGGGTGATAAGGCGGTGCGCCCGCTTGCGCCGATCTCCCTTTTCGTAGTAGGTGATACGGTTTTCAAGCTGCTGTTTTTTGTGTTGGAGCTGCGAGAGCTTGCGTTCATTTTCCGCTTTCTCAGCTTCCAGTTCGGGGATGGTTTTCTGTTTTGCCATAGTACATGACCTCCTTAATTTTGATGTGGGGATATAAAAAGACCGCCTACCGAAGATCGGTAAACGGTCTATGTATGGTGTTCGATTTTTAGACTTGGCGTTTGGGAATGGTTTGTCAAAACCGTTTCCATATGACAAGTACGCAGGGATAGGCGAAGCCGCAAGGGGTGCAGCCCCTTGTTCGGAACGGAGTGACGCAAAACAGCCCGAACATCAATCGTCCGGGCTGTCTGCCTCGCAGAGCGCACATACAGGGCTTGCCCCTGTATAGAAGTGCGCCCTTTGTTCCAAAGGGATTATTACGGACTACCGAGATGCCTTTTCACTAACAGCCAACACAAAATCTGCCATCGTCATTGCGGAGTTTACAAATAGGCGAGCGTGATGATCCGCAATGTTAATTCTTTTCGCACCAACACCATGGGAATCGCTTCCTTTGTTGCGCATTTCAGCGATTGCAGAAAGAATCTTTTCCAGTCCGGAAAGCAGTCCATTGATACGCTTATCTATATCTTTGCTCTGGTGCATGTTGTATAGCTGCTTAACTTGGTTGTAGAGTTTTCCAATGTCACCACTTTCGGATGGCTCTTCGCCTTTCTTTTCGATAACATAGCAAAATACCTCTTCAAGTAATGTGCGTGATTTGGTAATGGCGCTATCATAGTTCCCGTCTATGACATCTTTCATGGCTCGATCAGAAAGATCGGTAATGTAGCTTCTATCTATCGTTTTGACAGAAGGAGCTGCTACACTAACTGTTGATCCGAGTTTGCGGATAACAAACACTTTTCCAACCTGTACAAGCTCATTCCCACCAAAATACAAAGCACCATTGATCTGACCAATTACTGCATTTACGATCTGAGCATATGCATACTCTATAACTTCCGGCGTTTGCCCCCTCAGTTTGTCTACAAACTGTCCTTTTGAAAAGAGGAACGCAAGCAAGTCAGACTCCCGTTTATTCTGAATACAATGCGCCAACAGATCATCAAGATATGCCCATCTGCTTTGAGCACCACCGTTCCAGCCGTAAGTGACAGGCAGCCCAAATTTGTTTGAAATATCACACAGGGTCGGACCACTCAAATATGGCATTGAAATCTTAATGCCGCTATCTGTGCCATTAACTTCAAGTGTACCGAAATCCACATCGCCATCTAAAATAGATAAGATGCTTTTTTCACGAAGCAGTTCAAATTTTGATTTTTCTTGTGGCAAATTATTTCCTCCATCATGTAAGTATGGGAAGCGATATTACATACCGTTGTAGTTCTCCCAACGCCATCTGATAAAATCACGATTGGTAAAATCAGGGAGGACAATTCTCGGCGGAATAGTAGCACCATAGTCCATTCGTGCTCTTGTAGACAATTCAACTACACCCGTCTCGGAAATACGAAGATGTCCAGCATCAAACAGCGTATGGATGTCTGTTCTCATTGCAAATCCGTTTGCAATGGTATCCTCGCCATTGTATTTGAATGGCTTGATATGCGCAGCTTCAAGCACTTCTGGCATGGTGACATTTGTAATAATGCACCGCTGGCAAGCTGCAAGAACATCGTGACGGAATTTGGCTTGGTTGGGGCGACTGATTATGAAATTCTGAACTCGTTTGCGCTCTACTTCCGATGCAACTTCGCTTGTACGAATCTGATCCAAGATCATTTGAAGAGAAGCATCGGTAATCGGGGTTGCAAGAATTTCAGCAATCTCGGATTCAATAAGAGCGTTGATGTGATATTGTTCAGCATCTCTCGTCACGCCATCAGTTTTCTCTAAGTAGCCGTAGTTTTCGAGAAACAGCAGATATTCTCTGGCAATACGAAAATCATTAGCTCCTTCACAGCAATTAGGCCAGTCAGCAATGGTAATCTCGCTGGAGCGATACCAAAGAACAAAATTCACATAGTCCTCAATCTGTGCATGGCAGCCGGAAAGCGGTATGATGATCTTCGTCAGTTCTGTGGTGGTTAAGTAGCCTTGTCCCCTCTTGTTGAGTTCCATAATTACTGAAAGGATAATTCTGAGGGGATAAATGATAAGGCTGTGGCTTTCCCAATTTAGGCATTCAGCGGGTGTCTGGATATGACTGTTCGGCAACTTGAATGTCTGAACAGTTATTGCGGAAAACTCTGTCTGAGAAATATCGTGCTCAGCAACTCGGCGTCCAAAATCGGTAAGACGAATCAATCCTCGGCTGTCGTCGGGGATTAGTCCGACGGCTTTCCAATATTGACCGGAATTCCGAATAATGTTTCGTTCACCGGTTCGCCTTGCCAGATCAACACCAATGGAGTCGCTTATATCATTCGACAGCTCAACAAGCTCATCTGCAAATTCCTGCGAACTGTATTTCAATCCGCGACCTTCCAGCTTTTTCATGCGGAAAAGAACACCCAGTAAGATAACGGGGTCGTTGATACCCTCGGTGCATTGTAAGCAAGCCCATTTCCACTTGAAATCAGGGAAAGGTTTTGTCGGGACAAAATCTTTTGAGAACATCTACTTGTCACTCCCTTCGTATTGATTGAAAACATTTGCAACAGCATAGCCAAGCAACGGCGGCACAGCATTTCCAATTTGGCGATATACCGATGAGCGATTGCCAGAAAATGCATAATCCAACGGGAAGCTCTGTACCGCTGCCAACTCACGACAAGACATTCTTCTCTGTGCATTTGGATGGGGCAGGATGACAACTCCACCTTTGTTATCGCCACGGGCGGTAACAGTCGGGGCAGGCTTTTCAGGATCCAAAGCTCTGTGTCCAAGATAACCGTTAAATTGCAGTTTGTACTTTGAATAATCATGATTTGGCAGGTCGTTAGGGAGATCAGGATCGGGAATAACCGACATTGCTTCTCCAACGCTGACCCATTTCGGCAAACCATCCTCCCCGTCCTTGCTGTTAGTAGGATTAGGAAAAATGTACTCGAAGTCAATATCGTTGCGAACACCAATAATAATTACTCTTTGTCGTGTCTGTGGAACACCATAATCAGCGGCATTAAGCACTCGATAGCTCACCTTATATCCAAGGGATGAAAAATCACTCAAAATCATTTGAAAGACTGTCCCCTTAGCTAAGTTTGTAAGCCCTTTAACATTTTCGGCTAAAAAGAATTTCGGCTTCTTTGCATCAATTACTCGGATTAGTTGCTTATATAAAGCGTTGCGCTCATCCGCTTCATGACGCTTCATG
>ERZ857693.4386-NODE-4386-length-10105-cov-4.296318_pt1 | contig 10105 bp, 8 predicted proteins | sample MGYA00519765_ERZ857693 | MGnify/ENA primary metagenome ERZ857693 (study PRJEB31778, sample SAMEA3449354) | human gut metagenome | biome: human gut; feature: human-associated habitat; material: faeces | place: United Kingdom | collected 2010/2012 ... | reverse complement strand
CGTCCGAAGCCCTGAGCGCCGCCCTCGACGGTCTGCGCGACAACCTTCCGACCGACCTGCTGAGCGAAGAGATCCGTCAGGTCATCCGCCATCTGAGCGGCGTCACCGGGCAGGACATCGTCCCGGAAGAGGTCCTCAAAACCATATTCTCGAAGTTCTGCATCGGTAAGTAGGATATTGTAATCAACTGCAACGAATTAGAACCAACTATAATGAAGTCGCTGATTTTCAGCGGCTTTTTTATTTGCCAAAAATCCAGCTATAAACAGTTGGATACTGTTGTTCACCATATTTTTCTACCGTATTTCTACCGCGAAACATTTTCGGGATTTGCCCCAATGTCACGATGACGCAGTAGTTGACGTATGTTGACAATGGTTTACGTGAGTAGACAAAAAGGGAAATAAAACGCAGCCTTTATTGCTGACCGCAAGGGCTGAAATTGCCCGAACAACGAAAGTTCATGTTTAACGAAAATATGGAGGACAAACAAAATGGAAGTAAAAAGAATCTGCCAGTGGTGCGGCAAGCCTTTCATGGCAAAAAAGACTACCACAAATTATTGCAGCCCGCAATGCTCCAAAAGAGGCTACAAACACCGGATGAAGGAGCGCAGAATGGAACTCAGGGAAATTCAGGAAATGCTTGAGTTAAAGAGAAAGCTGGAAAGTCAGGAATACTTCACTTTTTCTCAAGTCTCCAGACTGATGGGTGTTTCTCGCCAGTATGTCTATAAGCTGGTGAAGGAAGACAAACTTCGTGCATCCCGGCTAAGTTCGAGAATGTCACTCATCCGCAGAAGCGACATTGAGCTGATGCTGAAAACCAAACCTTATGAAAGCATCAAGCCAAAGGATGATGTCGATATAACCGAATATTATACAGCCGAACAGATTGCGGAGAAGTACAAGGTAAATACCAAATGGGTATGGACATATACCAGAGAACATGATGTCCCCAAAATCAAAGTCCACCAATTTAACTATTACAGCAAGAAGCATATCGATGCGGCATTTGCCAAGTACAAGACGGATGACGCCTTGACCGAATGGTACACACCGGAAGAGATTGAGGAAAAATATGGAATGACCCGTGTAGCCATCCGCTCGCATGTCTATCGCAACAATATCCCCTCGAAGAAAGAGCACGGCCAGATATTCTACTCCAAACTTCACTTCGACCTGTCAAAACAGACCGCCGAAGATGACTCGTCTGAATACTACACCGTACAGGAAGCTATGAAAAAATACAATCTCACCAGGGATTCAGTTTACGGCATCTTGCAATTCCACGAAATAAAACGGGAGAAGAAAGGCAGGTTCGTGCGCTTTCTGAAGGTGGAATTCGACCACATCATGGGAGCCCGTTAGTGGCTAAATGCGACCGACTGTAATTATCGGGAAATTATTTCCTGCTGATTATGGTCTGTATAAAAGCATTAAGGATTTTCGCAGCAAAAATCAGTTACAACCATTTAATATTCAACATTATGTCAGAATGCAAAACAGTTACATTGAGGACGCGCCCTTTGAAGAAAGGTATGCTGTCGTTCTATCTTGATTATTATCCGGGCTACCGGGATCAGGAAACAATGAAGACCATCCGCCATGAAGGATTGAACATTTACATCTATGCCAATCCCAAGAATCAGCGTGAACGCGACTTCAACGCTGCCATGTCGGAAAAGGCCGAAGCAATCCGGTGCCGGAGGTTTGAAGCCATCGTAAATGAACGGTACGATTTCTTCGACAAGCGCAAGTACAAAGCGGACTTTCTGGAGTATTACCGGAAGCAGCTCCGCAAGCACGACCAGAAATGGGGATTTGTCTATCAGCACTTCTACAACTTCGTTCACGGCAAATGCACTTTCGAAGAAATAGATGTAGACCTGTGTAACAAGTTCCGGAAATACCTGCTTAACGCAAAGCAACTCCGGCGTGACGGACAAATTTCAAAGAACTCCGCCTCCGGCTACTGGTCTACTTTCCGGGGATTTCTGAAGATTCTGTACCGCAACAGGATGATAAAGACCAATGTCAATGACTTTCTGGAAAAAATCGAATCGGAAGATGTTGCCAAGGAATACCTAAGTGTGGAAGAGCTGTATTGTCTGGCTGAAACTCCGTGCAAGATATCTGTTCTAAAGACTGCTTCTCTCTTTTCGTGTCTGACCAGTTTGCGGCTCAGCGATATACTTTCCCTTTGCTGGGAGGAAATCGTTGACTTTGCAGCTGGAGGAAAATGTGTCCATACCATCACCCAGAAGACCAAGACGGAAGACATCATCCCGATAAGCGATGAAGCCTTGGAACTGATCGGGTACAGTCCCGAGAAAAAAGGTCTTGTGTTCAAAGGCCTGAAGCGGAGCTGGACGCAGCAGCCGATGAAGGAATGGATCCGTTCCGCAGGAATTACCAAAAACATAACTTTCCACTCATATCGCAGGACATACGCAACCCTTCAGGCTGCAGCGGGTACTGATATCCGTACCATCCAAAGCAACATGGCACACAAAAGCATCACTACCACTCAACGCTACATGAAAGTAGTCGACAGCAACAAGCGTGAGGCGACCACCAGAATCACATTGACAAGAAAGGGCTGACCAGACTGATTCGTGCCTGTTTTATCGGTTAGAGTATGATTTTTCGCTGAAAATCATACTCTAACCATATTTTTTCTTAATTCCCGGCTGATTTTCCGCCATTATTTACAACTGTCTGAAACCGGACATCTATTTTTGTCCTATCACAATTCCAAATAATAACAGTTTATGGCAGATAACAACCGAATATCCATCAAAAAGACAAGCCGAGTTCTTGCGATTATGTGTGTCGCCTACACAACAGTGGCAACAATATTGTACAACAATTATCAGATTGACCTGATTGACTATTCCACTCCGGTCATATTAGGAACCGTAGTAACCATCATGTCATGCGCTGCACTGCAACGCCTGTTCTGTTCTCTACTCTCCAACAGCTATCTTTCTTTTGGCTGCAAGGAGTTATCCTCAAGAGGAACTGTCCCTTCCGAGACAAATCCTGATACCCAGGAAGAATTGCTCCAAACTGATAATGCAACCAGTGAAAAACAGGTCGAGAGTCCATATCTTAAGGAATATGAAGCCCACATAGAAGAATTGCGGCGCAATGAAATGGAGAAGAAGAGCGCTATTGTGCATGCGATACATGAATACACCACACACGAAATGTCACAGTTCTTATCCATAGACGATCTTGAAATTCTCCATGAGAACATAGAATCTCTGGCATACGGACAAGCGGAACCATATAAACCGATTCGTTCCAAGCCCGATAATCAAATCAAGTCCCCCTCGCTAAGACATTATGCATGGAATATCGGGGAGAGACTTGATATCCCTTTAATCGACAGGGCAAAGTTCATAAAAACAATATTCCCGCATGAACTGGAAAATGCTACAATCGAATACCTTTGTAAAAATCTTCGTGACTCAGTTCCCGCCATAATTGCTATAGATGTCCCGGAGAACGGGGACTATCATTTCAGTTGTATGCAAACTTCAGCAGACAGCGATAATTAGTTTCTGCTGATTATAATCTGCATAATATCATTATATTGGTTTGCAGCATGTTTAACATTTAAATATAAAAAACATGCCAAACGAGAAACTGACATTCAATGACCTGCCGGAAGTGGTAGGCAAACTTTGCGAAAGAATCGAGAGTCTCGAAAATGCGTTGAAGGACAATTTTGCCAAACAGGTTCCTGTCAAAGAAAACCTGCATGTTCCCATGACCGTGGAGGAAGTATGCAGTTACCTTGGAATATCCAAGTCATCCTTCTATTACAAAGCCAAACACGGAGGGATACCTGTCATCAAGCAGGGGAAGCATCTGTTCGTATATCGCGACGAACTGGACAAATGGCTGGAGACAGGAAGAAAAAGCCAGATGCCTCTGAGCTTCGAGGAGGAACACGAGCAGATGCTTGCTGCGACAAGACATAAGGCCAAACCAAGAGAACTGTAGGAATATGGAAAAGACGAGCTGCAATATTCCTACTCCGGAGGAATTGAGAAAGTACATAAATGAATCGGTCATAAGTGTGACCGGGACATACGAACAGTCCGCTTCCGTACTTATGGTGGATGACTCCACAATCGGGACTCTGGGAAACTTCAGTGCATCCATTGGAAAGGCCAAAAGCAAGAAGACCTTCAATGTCTCCGCCATCGCTGCGGCTGCCCTGAAGAATGGCACAGTGCTGCATTACCGTGCCTGCTTCCCGGAGGGGAAAAGGAAGATTCTCTACGTTGACACGGAACAGGGCAAGAACCATTGCCAGATTGTTCTGAATAGAATTCTGAAATTGGCAGGTCTACCAAAAGACTGTGATACCGATAATCTGACGATGCTGGCACTCCGGAAATATTCGCCCGAAATACGACTGGCTATAACGGAAGAGGCTATCGGCATGATACCCGATTTAGGTCTGGTCATCATAGATGGCATCCGGGACTTCATCCATGATATCAATTCACCCGGTGAATCCACCGATGTGATATCCAAATTCATGCAATGGACCGATGACAGGCAGATACACATCCATACCGTCCTGCATCAGAACAAGAATGACGAGCACGCGCGTGGTCATGTCGGCACGGAACTGAACAACAAGGCGGAAACAGTCATGCAGATAGAGCCGGACAAAGACGACAAGTCCATAAGCGTGGTGGAAGCCATACACAGCCGTGACCGTGAGTTTGAACCGTTTGCCTTCCGGGTAAACGATGATTCCCTGCCCGAACTGGTGGAGTCATATCAGCCCCAGAAAAGGCAACCAGGACGCCCGCCTAAGGAACCGTTCGACCCGTACAAGGAAATACCTGAGAATACGCACCGTTCCGCTTTGAACGCCGCTTTTGAGGACGGGAACATCAGCGGCTATAACGGCTACCTTGAACGGCTGAAAGAGGGCTACGGACGGCAGGGAATAAAACTGGGGTACAACAAGACGGTGGAATTGGCAAAGTTCCTATGTAACAAGCGGATGGTCGTAAAAGAAGGGAAAGAATACAAATTCAACCGGGATTTCCATTATTGAGCCACTATGCCATTAAATCCCGGTGTGACATTTTTCTGTGACATTTCCCGGCTTTACTTTAATGCCGGGGTGTAGATATAAGAATAAAGCAAAGCTATGGCAGGTTTCATCATGCAGGTGCAATCTGCCATACTTCCTTTTGTATGTACATTGGAAACCGGACAGCATCTGTATTATTTGAAGCGAAACTATCATCCATGCCGGGCTTGCCCGTCTGCCAGTAGTAAACCCAATGGGGGAGCCTAATACCCCATTCGCCTTTCGGCGACAGGATGCGTGCCACTTAAAACAGCAAGCTGGGCACGGGAAAATCACTATAGGGATTGGACAGTGGACGAAAAATCCTATCTCTCTTGTAGCCAACGATGATATCTGCTTTATGCACATAGCTTCCGCAGAAGAACCGGATAGGACTTTAACCAAGTTATGATTTGAGGCGATAGTTATGGTTGGCGCAAAAACACATCATGTGAAACAGGGATAATCCAGCGATACCTTAGTGTAAGGTCTTCAACAAAAACTCTTGAATCCATTCGGCAGAATATCGGACAGTCCCATGCTTTGGCTATTAGACATTTTGTTGATATTGTATCCCCTACTTTCGAGCTTGGTTTGCCATGTTTGCAGTCAAACTCGTTATCAGCATCAAGTTACGAATGTTCAATGAGTATACCACATACCCACTTGCAAAAATTGGTTCATGTTATGGCAAACTTTTATCATGGATCTGGCAAACAAAATTTCTTTGACTGGATAATCTCAGCAACAATCCATCTTGAAAATCCGGCAAACACGGAAACAATATCCGGCATAGTCAATTGATACATCTGCCTAATATGTCCATATTAACAATGCTAGAAGCTTATTCCAACAATTTGCACGAACTGGCAACAGTATATTGAGGACAGAAGAAAAGTCAGATTAAATCTGGAAAATTTGAATTCAAATTTCCAGCAATCATATGATAATATCTTTCATTTAAAGCTTTCAGCTACAATGTTGCAACTCGAGCTACTCTGTATAAAGTCATACCCATGATTTCCGAGCAAACTTGACGAGTTCAAACAATATATAAAGGGGTTTAGGGATTTATCATTAGAATCATTGCAGATGATATGCTAATGTTTCCAGATATTCCGACCTAGGCTATATGTGATACCAATTACATTCCCAGTCTATAGTTCCATGTTTTTCGAGGCTCATATAGTTAAAAAGTTACATCTAAGCAAAAAATCACTCCTTCAAATCCCCGTTTATGGCTAGCTTTTCGTATCTTTGTTTTATTTTATAAGAGGTAACTTTATTCCCACCTTGTACAATCTTACATATCCTGATATTCTTTCAAATTCGGGCTCCTTTTCCCGATTGAACGTAAAGAACTCATTTTTATCTTGGTCTGGATATATTATCAAGCATTTTATGGGAATGGCACTTTCTTCATCTAAACCCAGTAATTCGTAAATTTTACTTAGACGAGCATACCCAGACACTTCTCTGGCATCCTCCTTTGATATGGTTTTGCATTCTTTATATCTAGGTTTGTACTTGGCATCTATCACATATGGATTGGGCCATAACTCAGGTTTTAAAAGATAGTCAAGTTCTTGGAAATGCGCACGAACATGATAACTAATTTCATTTTTTCCAGTAAAAACTCTACGTAAGTGATGAAATACATATAGCTCAAACAGTTTACTTGTATCTATCCAAAAAGGTGGCGTAGAAATGTCATTTTGTCCTATAGTCGTAATATCATAACTATAACGATGTAAAAGCAGTTGAGCGAATTCAATTGCCTGATTATAATCCCTATAAACGGGATTACCTTTATATGTTTTTATTGTTCTAACACATATATCGTCGCTTATACTATCAAAATAAGGTCGTATAAATCTAACTTTTTTATTCAACAGCTCTGTGTTTACAGCATATTTATATACTTCCAACTGTCTAACACAGAAACGAAATGCTAATTTTAAAATTCTATTTTCAGGTGAATCAATTCCATAAACCTGATACTTACATACATTATTGGTTATACGTCCTTTCGCTATATTTGTTCGTATATTTTGGTCAACCATTATACGACCCTTAATTTTATTATGAAAATTCTCATTTACTATGTAAAAACTCTTTTTCAGCCCCTTCTTTACAATCAAACTAAGTATGTTAAGGTACTCTGTTATAAGAAATATACTTAGTAAATCTTGTTGTTGCGAAACTTTAATTGAAGGCTTATTAAAATATATAGTTACAAGATCACTTAAATGATTGTAGTTTTCACACTCTGTTAATGAATCATTTAACATGCGTATATAATCTATCTCATAACCCTCGTTCATCTTGGGATTAACTTGTATAGCTACATTTCCCGTAGAAAGCCAATCAAGCCCAATGAAATATGAGCCTTTGGCAAAGATATGGTCATTATCTCTACTGAGGGACAAGCACATTTCTTTATCATTATCTTTTCGACAAACAGAAAACACAATATCTTCCCCATCTTTCATATGAGGAATAATATCTTGTGCTATATCTTGATGGATACAAGTATTTTCAGCTATTTGTTCTTGAAGTCGTATTAGTTTCATTGTTCTGTCGCAGTCAAATAAAGCTTGTCTATTGTTTGTTGTGCTTCAGATGTCAAAACTCCATCTCGAATATATTCTTCAAGCAAGGGAATAATTTCAAAAAGCAATCTGTCTTGAAGCGCATATTCGCCATCCATGATGAAATAGCTATGACCAATCCAAACATCCTCTGGTCTATACTCTTCTGATAATGTTTCTGCTGGTAGAAGCTTAATCGTATCGTCAAATCCACTTTCAGCGTATTCGTCATAATTACTTATAAACAAACTACTTACCTCACGAAACAATTCAGAGTTAAAATTATCATCATCAATCTCTTGTGGCTTTACAGTAATAAACGCGAATCTTCTTCTAATAGCATAATCAATAGTATCAAGAGATCTGTCTGCGGTATTCATCGTTGCAACCAGAAAAACATTTGAAGGTATATAGAATTCTTTCTTTGAATATGGTAAAAGTACGCTTTCAGCATTCCTCATTCCTTTCCTTTTATCTGGCTCAAGCAATGTTATCAGTTCACCAAATATTTTCGAAACATTCCCTCTGTTAAATTCATCGATAACAATTACGTATGGCTTATTATTATCAATCAAGGTTTTGGATGCTTCATACTTATCCAATAAAGACTTAACCTTATCCAAGGTTATGGCATTCAACCTATAAACCGTTCCTAAAGTCATAGTTTTGTCATCGTTTAACTTTACGATATCTTCATTTATATCTTTAACAAGCCATTTAACTCTACGTACTCGTTTATAGTGTTCAAAATTATCATGCCACTCGTATTCACCGGTAACGATGCCTATAGCATCAATGGTACGGCTTGAATAGCAACTCATTACAATATCTCCAACCTTCATCGTATTAATGAAAGCATTCAATATTGTTTTACCCTCTCCATTGTGTATTGACCAATCCGTTTCTTCTGTTATATTTTCACCATATCCATCCCATCCTATACGGATATATCCATTTTTCATGCAGTCTCTGCGCACAGGATTATCACCAGTACCACTCAATGATACCTTCCATACTATTGCCTCATCTGATATATTCACATCTTTTTTTGCAGACAATGGACGTTCTGCCTCTGTACATAACCTCTTGAATATGCCAGGTTCAATTTTATATGTTACTTGATCGTTCTCTAAAACAGGACGTAGACCTTCCAGCCAATCCTCATAATCCATCGATTGGTGGAATGTGGTAAACATAACACGTTTTTCTTCTTTTAATCTATCGTAAACAGACATTAACTCTTTACGAGTAGCGTTATTAGCATCGAACTCCGGCTCACATAGACGTACTACTAGCTCTGGAATACGATACGTTTTACCTGTGCCAGGAGCCCCCTGAAGTATAACATTTTTTCGTTTTTTCCATAATTCAGTGTAAAATGAACCCCATTCCAAATAGGAGTCATAGTCAGAATTATCATATCCCAAATTATTCGCATTTGCAGATAATTCATAGAAAGTGTTTTCTTTAATCTCACCTGAAGCCATTTTCTTATTAATACTATCCAAAATTTTCATATATTCAGAATACTCAGGTGCCTTATTAGGTAATTTAATTCCATACTGCTCTTTTAAGTATTGCCTATTTGTACGATCAAAAGCCAAGAATTTTTCTGGACGAATCCAAAATAGCCCCATTGTAATATTCACTTTAATGATGAACTGCTTGATTACCGTATTGTATTCCTCTTCAAAGTTTTCATCATTAACAACTTTTATAAATAGGTTCCACAAATTCTGTATATCATTTTTCCCTCGATGGGATCTAAATCCAAAAAAATGAGACTTCTGATTATTAAGAACAGGAATACCTTCAAAATCTTTCGGAATATCTACTTTTATATCAAGTATGTTCTTAAATAATTTTGCTGAATTTATCCTATTCTCATGTTTAATACCCCTATTAAACAAGCCAAATACGGTAAATGGATCAATATCTTCTAACAAATCTCCTTCGCCTCCTTGATCGTGAAGGTATTTAGCAAGCAGTTCATCTCGATTATCATAAATCAAATTCAACAGTCGCTTTCTATCTTTTTGAAATTGCGTCAATCTTTGAGCAAACTCTTTGTAATATGGAATCCAAGTAAAACTCATATCTATGTTTGTTTTCTAATTTGTTGCTAATGATAATATCTATATCTGTTATTCACAATATATTTTTCATCTTTATGTTACTATTTAGAATCATATATTTCTAAATTATGTTCAAAAATTGTAGAAAATTGTTTTTGCTCGTTTTTCGCAATACCCAGTTGGGTTGCCAGTATTTGCCAATCTTTGACTGCGACAAGGACCTCTCCGATGATTTGCAGTGCAATCTGCTTCGGGAGCATATATTCCTCGCAGGAGGCCAGCAATTCATTCAAATCCGATTTATTGGTATAGCTGTTAATTAACAGACTCTGA
>ERZ857693.4381-NODE-4381-length-10117-cov-3.332339_pt1 | contig 10117 bp, 8 predicted proteins | sample MGYA00519765_ERZ857693 | MGnify/ENA primary metagenome ERZ857693 (study PRJEB31778, sample SAMEA3449354) | human gut metagenome | biome: human gut; feature: human-associated habitat; material: faeces | place: United Kingdom | collected 2010/2012 ... | reverse complement strand
ACATCCGCATCGCCCCGTCCCTGCCCCCGGTCGAGGAGTTGGAGCAGGCCATGGAGATCTTCTGCACCAGCCTGCGCCTTGCCGCACTGGAGCAGCGGATGCAGTAACAGGACCAGGAGCACTTGCAGGGGCGGACGACTCTGTCCGCCCGCAGCAGGCAGCGCCTTTTACGGAAAACTGCACAGAAATTGTACATATTCCATACCACGCACCCCAAGGAGCAGCACATGAAGGTTTTGATTCTCGGCGGCGGGGCCAGCGGGCTGATGGCCGCGCTTTCCGCCGCGCAGGATGAACGGAATACCGTCACCGTTCTCGAACGGCAGTCGCGCGTCGGGCGCAAGCTGCTCGCCACCGGCAACGGCCGGTGCAACCTGACGAACCTCGATTTATCCCCGGAGCACTATCACGGGCAGGACGCGGGCTTTGCCCGCGCCGCGCTTTCGCGCTTTGACGGGACGGCGACGCTGGACTTTTTCCACGCGCTGGGCCTTCTGACCACGGCAGAGCCGTCCGGGCGGGTCTATCCCCTGTCCGATCAGTCCAACAGCGTTGTGGACGTGCTGCGGTTTGCCGCTGCGCAGGCGGGCGTACAGCTCGTCTGCGGCTTCGACGCGCAGAGCGTGAAGAAAAAAGCGCGCGGCTATCAGGTCGCGGGCGCGGACGGCAGCGCGTATTTTGGAGATAAGCTGATCATTGCCTGCGGCGGCTGCGCGGGAAAGGCGCTGGGCGGAACGATGTCCGGCTACGAGCTTCTTGGCCAGCTCGGCCACAGCCGCACGGCGCTGCACCCCAGCCTCACGCAGATCCGCACGGATCCGGCCCCCATCCGGGGGCTGAAGGGCGTCCGGGCCGACTGCCGCATCCGTCTGCGCGCAGACGGCAGAACAATACAGGAGGACGCGGGCGAGGTGCAGTTTACCGAGACGGGCGTTTCCGGCCCGGCTGCGTTCACGCTTTCGCGGGCAGCGGGACAGGCGCAGGGGGCCGGGCTGCTGCTCGATTTTTTGCGGGAGTATCCCGCGCCGCAGGTGCGGGCGCTTTTGCAGGCACGGCGCGAAGCGTTCCCGGCGCTGGCGGGCGAGGAGCTGCTTTCCGGTATGCTCCATCCGCGCCTCGGCAAGACGCTCTGCCATGCCTGCGGCCTCGGCGCGCAGCCGCTTGCGTCCGGTTCCGACGCGCCGCTGGAAGCGCTGGTATCTGTTATCAAATCTTTTTCTCTTCCCGTCACGGGCGTTTCCGGCTTCGAGAGCGCACAGGTGACGGCGGGCGGCGTCCGGACGGCAGAATTCCGCGCCGACACGCTTGAAAGCAGGCTCGCCCCCGGCGTGTTCGCCTGCGGCGAGGTGCTGGACATCGACGGCGACTGCGGCGGCTACAACCTCCAATGGGCCTGGTCGTCCGGCTTCGTAGCCGGAAAGCTGGGGAAGATTTGAACGTATTCCCTGCTCGCTTGTAGGGGCGGACGACCTGTCCGCCCAGCAGAATGCACCGAATCATCAAAAATTCTCGGCGAATTCGTATGCACTTACCCGCTTGACTGTAGGGGCCGATGCCTACATCGGCCCGCTGGGGAGTTGCGAATTCACCTGAGATTTCCGTTAAAACGCTGCATTCTGCCGGGTCGATGTGGGCATCGACCCCTACAACCATGCGTGCAGGCATATCTGTATTCGCCGTAAGATTTCTGAAAAAGCACTGCTTCCAGCGGGCCAACAGAGTCTGTCAAGCCCAGATTGTTTACAAGAGTCGCCGGCCCCTACAGAAATTGCATTCCCGCCTGTTAAAACAGGCTCGACATACTTTGACAATAAAATAGGAGAACACATATGGATATCACACTCAGAATGAGCGACCACGCGCTGACTGCGCGCGCTGCTGCCGCTGCCGGAATCGTGCTGCTGCAGAACAAGAACCGGACGCTCCCGCTGCTGCCGCAGGAGGACGGTGCGCCGCTGCCTGTCGCGGTGTTTGGCATCAAACAGCTTCAGACGCCCGCTTTCGACAAAACGATGACGCCGTGGCGTGCAATCGGCGTCCTGGACGGACTTGCAGCAAGCGAGACGGTCAGGCCAGACGCGCTTCTGGCCCGCAAATACCGCACATGGGCGGTAGAACACCCGGAGGGCAGCGAAATGCCGCTGACAACGCTCGATTTTGGGGCCCTGCGCCATGACTGCGCGGCGGCTGTCGTCGTCATCGGCAGGACGCCGGAGCGCTATAGCCTCCAGCTGACCGACGAGGAGACGGCTATGCTCACGCGCGTCACGTCTGTATTCGACCGGACGGTGCTCGTGCTGGCTGCGCCGGGCTTTATCGAGTTGAACGAGGCTGCGCTCTCGTGCGGCGCAATCGTCTTTCTCGGCCTTGCGGGGCAGGAGGCGGGTGGGGCGCTGGCCGACGTGCTGACGGCGAAGGTCATGCCGGCCGGCCATCTTTCCTTCAGCTGGCCCGAGCATGCGGAGGCGTTTTCCGACGCCAGCGCCGCAGCAGACCAGTTTACGGGCTACCGCTATTTTGATTCCTTCGGCGTCCCCGTGCGCTATCCGTTTGGCCACGGCCTGAGTTATGGGACGGTTGCGTTCGGCAGCGTCTCGGCCGGGCTTGACGGCTGCGATGTGACGGTGAGCGCGGAGCTGGTCAACACCGGAGAAGAATTTGCCGCCAGCGAACTTGTGCAGGTCTATGTAACGCGGCCTGAGGGCGATCTGACGCGGCCGGTAAGCTTTCTGGACTGCTTCCAGAAAAGCCGCCTGCTCGCCCCCGGCGAGAGTCAGACGGTCACGCTGCGCTTCCCTATCACAGAACTTTCCGTCTACCGCGAACACGCACATGCGTTTGTGCTGGATGCGGGGTATTATGATATCCGTATCGGGACAAGCAGCCGCGCCTGCTATCTGGCAGGCTCTATCCGCCTGACGCGCAGCGCCGTGGTGCAGGCGGCGGAGCCGCTTACACTGTCTGCCGCACAGGAACGCACGCGGCCGGAAAACGTCTGCTTCCAGTTCCCTGAGGATCTGGCCGAGATCGAGCAGGCGCACAAACACGCCATCCGCTTTTCGGATCGCAATCTGCCCCGCCGCAGCCGCAGAAAGGGCCGGGAATTTACCGGCTGCCGCCCGGACGGGGCGCATCATACGCTTGCTGACGTGCGCGAGGGCCGGTGCAGCGTGTTCCATCTCGTGGCCGATATGGACACGGAAAATCTGGAGCGGTTGGTCTGCGGCTTCGGCAGAGAGGCAGCATCCGTCCCCGGCGCGCTTGGTGCGTCGGCGGCGATCGAGCGTTACGGCATTCCCGCCGTACAGATTGCGGGCGGCGCGCAGGGGCTGCGCCTGCTGCGCGATATCCCGGATGAGGAAACGGGCGAGATTGTCCGGCGGCAGTGCGCGACGGTCTTCCCCGCGCCCGCACAGCTTGCCTGCTCGTTTGACCAGGAGGTCGTCCGGGCTGTCGGACGCGCGGTGGGTCTTGAAATGGCGGAGCTCGGCGTTCAGCTCTGGCTGGGGCCGGATGCGGGCGTGATGCGCACGCCGCAGGAGGCGCGGTTCGCAGAAAAATGGTCGGAGGAGCCGGTCGTCTGCGGCGCTATGACGGCGGCGCTGGCCGCGGGCGCATGGCCCTATGGAACGGCTGCGCTGCACGCACAGAGCCTGCCGGAGACCGTTTCCGTTTCCCAGTCCGCGCTGCGCGACGTGTACGGCCTTCCATTTGAGATCGCGGCAAACAGCTGCCGCGCGGCAAAGCTGCCGGACTGTGCCATCTCCGGCCAGCGGCTCACGGAGAACAGTCCGCTCCTGCGTGCATGGCTGCTCGACTGCGGCTACGGCGGGATGCTCTGGGGCGATGAAACGCTCCGTTCCGACCGCATCGGTCTGGAAAAGGCGGCGATCCGGATCCTGAAATGGATGCTGCAGGCAAAAAAGCTGTGAAAAACATGGAAGAAGCTGTGAAAAGTCATTGCAATCAGCAGCGAAAGCTGATATAATCAAAATTGCTCCCCCCCTGTGAGGGGGCAATTCTGACACCGGGGTACGGTTCGCCGCGGTCCGGTGCGGAATAATATTATGAAAGAGGTAGATTTTCAAATGAAGAAGTATCTTGCACTGCTTCTGGTTCTGGTCATGGTTCTGAGCCTGGCTGCCTGCGCATCCAAGCCCGCAGAGACCACCGACGAGCCCGAACAAACCACCACGGAACCCGCTCCCGCAGAAGAGACCAAGGACGAAGAGCCTGCTCCCGCTGAGGAGACCAAGGAAGAAGAACCTACCGAAGAGCCGGCTGACAACACCGAGTACGCTGTCGCCATGATCACCGACTACGGCGATATCACCGACCAGTCCTTCAACCAGACCACGTATGAAGCCTGCAAGGCGTTCTGCGAGGACAACGGCGTGGAGTTCAGCTACTTCAAGCCCGCCGGCGACAACACTGCTGACCGTGTTGCCATGATCGAAAAGGCTGTTGACGAAGGCTACAACGTCATCGTGATGCCGGGCTATGCATTCGGCGGCGCCATCGTCGAGGCTGCTCCGGAATTCCCCGATGTCAAGTTCATCGCGCTCGACGTTGCCAAGGGCGACCTGCTCGAGGCCGGTGTTGCCAAGGCTGGCGAAAGCTATGACTACAACCCCGACAACTGGGATCTCGAAAAGTATGTTGACATGAGCAATGTCTACTGCGCGATCTATCAGGAAGAGCTCTGCGGCTACATGGCCGGTTACGCTGCTGTCAAGCTGGGCTACAAGAGCCTCGGCTTCCTGGGCGGCATGGCTGTTCCCGCCGTTATCCGCTATGGCTACGGCTTCGTGCAGGGCGTTGACGCTGCGGCTGCCGATCTGGGCCTGTCCGACGTCACTGTGAAGTATGTCTACGGCGGCCAGTTCTTCGGCGATGCTGACATCACTGCTGTTATGGATACCTGGTATGCAGGCGGCACCGAGGTCGTCTTCGCCTGCGGCGGCGGCATCTACACCTCCGCTGTTGACGCTGCCAAGAAGGCGAACGGCAAGGTCATCGGCGTTGACGTTGACCAGGCTGGCGTTATCGCGAACTACGCGGGTGTTGACGGTCTGACCGTTACCTCCGCGATGAAGGGTCTGTACCCCGCTACTTACGACACGCTGAACGACGTCATCATCAACGGCAACTGGGCCAACTACGTTGGCCAGATCGCAACGCTGGGCCTCGTCTCCGCGGACGATCCCGAAGCGAACTACGTCCAGATCCCGATGGGCGAGGGTACGCAGTGGTCCGACAGCTTCACGCAGGACGACTACAAGGCGATGGTCGCTGATATGTACAACGGCGTCATCACCGTCAGCAACGACATCAGCAAGGCCGCTTCCGACTTCGCTACCGTCATCACGGTCGACGATCAGGGCGCGATCAAGGGCTAATTCGTTCAAACTGACAATCAAGTCCTAATAAAAGGGGGACGGACAACAGTCCGTCCCCTCTTTCTATATCAGATATTTCCCATCAAGGAGGAATCGCCATGGGTAAGACCATCGGCATTTTAGGCGGCATGGGACCGCTTGCAACGGCGGATTTGTTCCGCAAGATCACGCTTCTGACAGATGCAGCCTGCGACAACGAGCACATCCGCGTCTATATCGATTCCAACGCTCGCATTCCAGACCGCACGGCAGCGATTTTGTCCGGCGGGCCGGATCCTGTGCCGGAAATGGCCTCGGCTCTGCGCTCGTTGGAGCGCTGCGGCGCGGACTGCGTTATCATGCCGTGCAACACCGCGCATTATTTCCTTCCCCGCCTGCAGGCCATGACAAGCCTGCCGTTTCTCAGTATGCTCGAGGCTACGGCGAAGACATGCGCAAAGGATTTTCCCGGCCAGACCGCTGCAATCCTCGCAACGAAGGGCACGCTTGCAACCGGCCTTTATGAAAAGGCGCTGAATGCACAGGGCGTGCACTGTCTTGTGCCGGACGAAGGCGAGCAGGATGTGCTGATGCACCTGATCTACGATGTTGTGAAGGCATCCAAGCCGCTTGAACCGGAGCAGGGTGCATGGCAGGCGCTTCTGGACGGACTTCGCGCGCGCGGCGCGGACTATTTTATCCTCGGCTGCACGGAATTGCCTATTATCGCCGATACTTTGCCGCAGCCCGGGCCATTCGTTGACCCGACGGCAGAACTTGCGAAGGCAGCTATCCGCATCTGCGGCTACAAAGTCAAGGGCGAATGAACCGGCAAACAGACAACAGGCTTCCCATCGAACGGGTTCGATGGGAAGCCTGTTTTTGCTGTGAATAAGCACCATATTACAGCGTGAGCGTATGGTATACGTCGCCGGAAAGCGTTTTCCACTGAAAAACGCCGTCTTCCAGCGTCAGATAGCCGCGTGCGGAGCCGTTTTTCGGAATGGAGACAGAGCCGGGGTTCAAATAGAGGTTTTCCTCGCCGAACGGCTCCCACGCGGGTACATGTGTATGGCCGTGCAGGAGAATATCGCCGGGGCAGAGCGGCGGCAGGTGCGCGGTGTTGTAGACGTGGCCGTGCGTGGCGTAGATCAGCCGGTTTCCAACCGGGAAGATGCTGTAATCGGCCAGAATCGGGAAGGATGTACCGATTTTACGGGAATCTTCGGCGAATTCACAGCTGCCCAACGGGGCGATGTGCGCATCGCCCCCTACATCCAAAGAGGTAACTGCTTGCGCTTCCGCCGTGCCGGTGGGGGATATCGTGTGTCTGCTGGTGAGCCTTACAGCTCGCAGTTGCCGACGGTGCGGGGGAACGGGAGCACGTCACGGATGTTGGAAATGCCGGTCAGGTACATGACGCAGCGCTCAAAGCCGAGGCCGAAGCCCGCGTGGCGGGTCGAGCCGTATTTGCGCAGGTCGAGATAGAACTGATAGTCCTTCTCCTTCAGGCCGCATTCCTGCATACGCTGCACGAGCGTGTCATAGTTGTCCTCACGCTGGCTGCCGCCGATGATCTCACCGATGCCGGGCACGAGGCAGTCCATGGCCGCGACGGTCTTGCCGTCGGGGTTCAGCTTCATGTAGAACGCCTTGATCTCCTTCGGGTAATCCGTGACGAAGACCGGGCGCTTGAAGATCTGCTCGGTGAGGTACCGCTCGTGCTCGGTCTGCAGATCGCAGCCCCAGAAGACCTTGTAATCGAACTTGTCGTTGTGCGCCTCAAGCAGCTTGACAGCCTCGGTATACGTCACATGGCCGAAATCGGAGGTCATGACGTGGTGCAGGCGGTCGATGAGGCCCTTGTCGACAAACTGGTTGAAGAATGCCATTTCCTCCGGCGCGTGCTCCAGCACGTAGGCGATGATGAACTTGATCATGTCCTCGGCGAGCTTCATGTCGTCGGTGAGATCAGCAAACGCGATCTCCGGCTCGATCATCCAGAACTCCGCCGCGTGGCGGGTCGTGTTGGAGTTTTCGGCGCGGAAGGTCGGGCCGAAGGTATAGATGTTGCGGAACGCCTGCGCAAACGTCTCGCCGTTGAGCTGGCCGGAGACGGTCAGGTTCGTCTCCTTGCCGAAGAAGTCCTTGCTGTAGTCGATCTGGCCGTCCTCCGTGCGCGGCAGATTGTCAAGATCGAGCGTTGTGACCTGGAACATTTCGCCTGCGCCCTCGCAGTCGGAGCCGGTGATGATGGGGGTGTGGACATACACGAAGCCCCGGCTCTGGAAGAACTCATGCACGGCATAGGCCGCCGCGCTGCGGACCCGGAAGGTAGCGGAAAACAGATTGGTCCGGGGACGCAGATGCTGGATGGTCCGCAGGAATTCCACGCTGTGGCGCTTTTTTTGCAGGGGATAGTCCGGCGTGGACCGGCCCTCCACGGCGATCTCGGCAGCCCGCAGCTCCAGGGGCTGCTTGGCCTCCGGCGTCAGCACCACGGTGCCCCGGACGATCAGGGCCGCGCCCACGTTCTGTCCCGCGATTTCCTTATAATTATGCAGTTCATCGGCGCTCATGACCACCTGCAAATTGCGGAAGCAGGAGCCGTCGTTGAGCTCGATGAAGCCGAAGGTCTTCATATCCCGGATGGTGCGGGCCCAGCCGCACACGGTGATCTCCTTGCCGCCCAGTTGCTCCTGGTCGGCAAAGATGGCTGCGATTTTCATGCGATCCATCTTGATCTCTCCTTGTAGTACAGATAATTTATTATTATATGCCGTTTCCCCGGGCTTTGCAAGGCTTTATTGCAGCTTTTGCTGCCGCATCCAGACGTCCATCACCAGGCTGTGGGGCAGCAGCTTCGTCAGCCCCGCCTGGAACCGGGCCACAAAGCCGTACTGGGACACATCCTTGCCTCGCTTGGCGTCCCGCCAGGCCCGCTGCACCAGCTGCTCCGGCTCATACATGGCCACATATTTTTTCACCACGGATTCGCCGCCGTCGCCGGTGGCCCGGTCAAAGAAGGCCGTCCGGGTCCAGAAGGGGCACAGGGCCATGACCCGGACGCCCCGGCTCCGCAGCTCCCGGTTCATAGCCCGGCTGAAGCTCAGCACAAAGGCCTTGCTGGCCCCGTACACGTTAATATAGGGGATGGGCTGGAACGCCGCCACCGAAGCAATATTGATGATCTGCCCGCCCCGGGGCATATAGGGGGCCGTCAGCTGGCACAGGGCCACCACCGCCTGACAGTTCAGGTCCACCATGTTCAGGTTGGTCTCCAGAGGCGTGTCCACCACGGCCCGGAACTTGCCGAAGCCGCTGGCGTTGACCAAAAGGCCCACCTCCACCGGCTCCTCCGCCAGGGCGTCGGCATAGGTCTGGAAGCTGCGCCGGTCCGTCAGATCCAGGGCCAGGGGGCGGATGGGATAGGGAACCTGATCCCGCAGCTCCTTCAGGGCCTTCTGGTGGCGGGCGATGACCCATACCTCATCGAAGCGGCCGAAGCTGTCCACGGTTTCGGCGAACCGGCGGCCCATGCCGCTGGATGCGCCGGTGATGACGGCAATTTTCTTCATAAGGATGTCCTCCTGTGGATTTCTGGGGATGATTATACCAGAAAATGGTTTCCGTGACAAGGGAAAAGCCGGTGTTCTGCCGCCGGGAAGCCGGGCATATAGTGATGGTGCATAGTATGGCTTAGGAGTGGTGCGCTATCAAAGGGAACATGGAGGAGCGGGCCTGTCAGCTGGCCCTTTACCTGATAGAAAACCGGGCAACGGTGCGTGCGGCGGCGGGGAAATTCGGCGTCAGCAAGTCCACGGTGCATAAGGACCTGTCCGAGCGGCTGCCGGCCTATAACCGGGCACTGTATCTGCAGGTGAAGGAGGTACTGGAGGAAAACAAGGCCCAGCGCCACATACGGGGCGGCCTTGCCACCCGGCGGAAGTACAAGGGGGAGTAAAATATAAGGTGCGGGACGTAAGTCCCGCACCTTATATGCGCTTATGCCGCCCCGGTGGGGGAAGGGGACTGGTCGGACAGATACGCGTCCGCCACCGCCGGAACGTAATAGGGGCGATAGCACACGCCCTGCTCCCCGTCGTCACATTCCGCCCAGAACACATAGTAGGGCATGAAGTACCGGTCCGTCTGCCGGGCCAGGTATTGCAGGTCCACCCGCTTGACCCGGTCTTCCCCCGGGAAGGGATCCCAGGCGGACAGGTGCTGCCCTGCCGCCAGCCGCTGCCGGGCCTGGTCCACAGTCACCAGCGGATAATCTCCCACCGTGTTGGCGTCGGACAGCTCCGGCCGATACAGCCGGAGCTCACAGCTGCCGCCGGACAGCCGGACCCACGTTTTCAGGATGCTGCGCTGAAGGATGCCCTGGGTCAGGTCCTCCTCCGGCCGGTAGAAATACAGGGAATAGCCGCCACTGTCCTGGGCGGCCATAAAGTACCGGGTCTGTTCCCCGAAAACGGCCCCATACTGCTCCAGCAGCCACGCCGCCGCAGCGTCAGGGGTCAGAGCTGCCAGCTCCGGCCGGAAAAGCTTCACCCACAGCTCTCCACTCTCCCCCACGGTCACGGTGACATCCTTCCACGTCAGCGCCAGCTCCGTGGGACCCCCTCTGACGGCAAACGTCACGCCGCACTGCCAGGTTTCCCCGGCCCAGGCGTCCTCCATGGCGGCCTGCACCGTCTCGTCCGGCACCCGGACCTCCACGGCGGCCTGGGCCA
>ERZ857693.4364-NODE-4364-length-10153-cov-36.060309_pt1 | contig 10153 bp, 10 predicted proteins | sample MGYA00519765_ERZ857693 | MGnify/ENA primary metagenome ERZ857693 (study PRJEB31778, sample SAMEA3449354) | human gut metagenome | biome: human gut; feature: human-associated habitat; material: faeces | place: United Kingdom | collected 2010/2012 ... | reverse complement strand
AACAGCTCCATGAGGCGGGCTTCTCGATGAGCATGACGAAAAAAGGACTGGAAGTGTCGAAGTATTAACCTCAAATAATCGCGCAATGAAACGCTATGAATTTTATCGGAATCAAAAAATTACTGTCATAGATTGCCGGTATTTCAGTTTTGAAGCCGAGAATCTCGAAACGGCAGTCCAGAAGATCAAGGATCTATGTGCTGACGGTCAACTCGATGAACTGTCAAATGATCCGACCTATCAGGAAGATGCTGCTTATCAGATTCCCGGAACGGAATATCCACTGGATATAGAAAACAATAATGGAGATCCTACGGTTATGATTTACTCGGCCGCAGACGGAAACTGCATCACGGACAACCTTCCGAAGAGAAGTATCAAATGCTTGTCGATGCCTGCGAGGCGTGGTGGAACAGACAATTCGCAGAGGAGCAAATCCGAATCCGGAAAGAGTCTGCCCAATGAATACCCGGAACAAACCCGATCTGCATTGCGGACCCCGACCTGATGTCCGCAGAAATACAATAACTCAAACCAAGAACATTTTAATGAACGAAACCATGAATTTACACGAATATTACCGTAACCATAAGGACGCGATCAACGCGTCGATTATGGATATTGCCTGCGATCTGGCCGTCGGACGGCTGCTGAACGCACACGGTGCACCTTTCGAAACATTCGTCGAAGCCGATGACCCCGACGATCCCGACGGCGGAACCCATTACAAGGAGGAATATCAAAAGGAATACGATACGTATTACGATAAGGAGTACGCCCGTGTCGCAAAGCTGATGAAATTCGACTATTGCCAAGAGGACGGAGTCGCGGCTTCGCCTGAAGATACGAACACCTAAACCATATACTTATATGATCGATATTCCTTTGTCCCTGCGCGTTCCGCCGCAGGGACGCTATAACCGCGGTATTTATACCTGTTATGAATGTGATTTCGAACCGCCGCACTATACGTAGTACCTTGCATGCTGGGCCTTGCCGAGACCTCTGCCGGTACGATGGTCGTCTGGGAATGTCCCCGGTGCGGTCAGAAATGGATGTTTCACTATCGGGCCCAAAATTCCCGTGAAGCTCACGATTACGCCGCCCAGCTCCTCGCTTACCGCACTGGCGATCCCGATTGGCGTATGACGCTGAATCCCGACTGGATTGCGGTGCCGCGGCAGAAAAAAGAGTAACCCTAAAACCTGATCCAATGAAAATCTTTGAAAGAATCACAAAACGCTATGCGCTTCAGAATTACTATCTGCGGCGCAATTTCTATTGGCCGGATACGCTGCCGGAGATTCTCGATTATTGGCAGCAGCACAATGACCTGCCATTCCTCTACGGCGGCGATAACTGGCCGTATGATGCAATGTGCGAGCGGCAGCGCCGCAAGGGCGTCTATGCTTCGCAATACCTGACACCCGACCGCACGGCCTGCCAGATGGCGGCACTGGCCGTGCGATATTTCGACAATGACAGCCGTATCGTGGACGCCTGCTGCGGCACGGGGCAACTTACGCGCGCCCTGCTCCTCGAGGGCGTGCATCCGTCGGCGCTCCTCGGCTTCGATGCCGATGCGGAGCTGGTTGATCTATACGAACGCCTCTATCCCGAAACTGCTGCGCTGCGGATGCAATTTCATGAGATCGACTTCCGCTGCGAGAACGTCATTGCCAATCCGCCGTTCGAGATTGTGGAGTGTGTCTACTTCCTGCAATGGCTCTCCCGCACGCAACGCTCGGGCGATCGTGCCGTGCTGCTTCTGCCGTACGGCTTTATCGACAAGCAGCGTCCCAAAGCCGTACAGGAGACGATGCGGCACTTTATCATCCACCACCGGACACCCATGCAGGAGCCGTTCGCACGCACTGCCTGCCGTGCGGAGATCGTCGTAGTGGAACGGGCGTAGTGCATTCCGACACGGGGAGAACCCCGCGTCAATGTTAAAATTTTATGTCATGAAACGAACTGAAGTGGTAAACATTCGTTATGCAGCATGCGATGTTTACATCGGCCGTGCCGGCCGTGGTGAAGACGGTTATTTCAGGAATCCTTTTCGGCTGCTGCCAGGCATGAGCCGCGGTGCTGCTTTGGACCGCTACCGCAGTTATTTTTACGGACGCCTGCGTACCGATCCTGAGTTTCGTCAGCGTATCCATGCTTTGAAAGGCAAACGCTTGGGATGCTTCTGTAAGCCTTATCCCTGTCATGGGGATATTATCAAGGAATATCTCGATACCTTGGACGATGAATAAATCGGTTAGGAAGGTCATATGCCCGGCGGCATTGCTATTCCGGGATTTTTTCCGTAATTTTACTGGGTATTCAGTATCGTCCGTTTTATGAACGAACACCCGGCAACTCTTCTGCGCTGTGTCGTGGAACGTATCACCTATCAGAATCCCGAGAACGGATACTCGGTGCTGAAGGTCAAGGTGAAGGGCTATAACGACCTTGTCACGCTCGTGGGTAACCTGCTGGAGGTTCCCGTGGGCAGCGTCCTTCTGTGCCGCGGCGAATGGAAGGTGGACAAACGCTACGGCAGCCAGTTCGTCGCCGCGACATGGGAGGAGACGATGCCCGCCACGGTGTACGGGATCGAAAAATACCTCGGCAGCGGATTGGTCAAGGGCATCGGCCCCCGGTTCGCCCGGGCTATCGTCCAGCGATTCGGAACGGAGACCATCGACATCATCGAGACGGAGATCGAACGGCTTTACGAAGTTCCGAACATCGGACGTAAGCGTGTAGCGAAGATCCGCGAGAGTTGGGAGAAGCAGAAAGACATCAAAAATGTCATGCTTTTTCTGCAGGGCTACGGCGTGAGCACGGCCTATGCGGCCAAAATCTACCGGGAATACGGCAAGGAGAGTATTGACAAGGTGCGGGAGAATCCCTACCGCCTTGCCGACGATATCTGGGGCATCGGCTTCAAGACCGCCGACGGCATCGCCGCAAAGATGGGCTATGGGAAGGAAGATCCGCGACGGTGCCGGAGCGGTATCCTCTATACGTTGGGACAACTCTCGGACGAAGGACATGTCTACGCCGGGGAGGAACAGCTGGTAAAGACTGCGGGGCAGCTTCTTGAAGCGGGCGAAACGGCTATCCGTGATACCCTCGCCGGGATGCTTCAGGCCGAAGACCTTATTCTCGACAAGGACGCCATTTACCTTCCTCCGTTCTACCATGCCGAGTGCGGCACGTCGCGTCGCCTGAGAGATTTGGCCCAGAGTACGGGCCGTTCGTTGTTCGACGGGCTTTTCGATCCGTCGTCCCTCACCGCGGAAACCGGCATCGAATACGACGAGGTTCAGCTTGCGGCTATCCGGCAGGCCGTCACGTCCAAAGTCATGGTGTTGACCGGCGGCCCCGGTACGGGTAAGACGACTACGACGCAGGGAATTATCGCGGCCTTGAAAAAAGCCGGCCTGCGCGTGCTGCTGGCGGCACCGACGGGACGTGCTGCCAAGCGTATGAGCGAGGCGACGGGCATGGAGGCCAAGACCATCCACCGGCTGTTGGAGTACAACCCGCAGGACGGCTACAAGCGCAACGACGAGAACCCGCTGGAAGGCGACGCGCTGATCGTGGACGAGTGTTCTATGATCGACATCCTTTTGATGAATAACCTGCTGAAAGCCGTTCCCGTGGGGATGCGGCTGGTGTTCGTCGGCGACATCGACCAGCTGCCGAGCGTCGGGGCGGGAAACGTCCTGCGCGACATCATCGACTCGCAGCGTATCCCCGTCGTGCGGCTCGTGCGCATCTTCCGGCAGGCGCAGAAGAGCCGTATCGTGATGAACGCCCACACCATCAACCAGGGACGCTTCCCCGATACGAGCAACGGCCGCGACACCGACTTTTTCTTCATGCGGGAGGACGACCCCGAACGGGCCGCCGAAACCATCGTCCGGCTGGTGAAGGAGCGCCTGCCCCGCGCCTACCGGGAAAGTCCGGACCGTATTCAAGTACTTACGCCGATGCAGCGGGGCGTCGTGGGCGCTGCGAACCTGAACCTGCTGTTGCAGCAGGCACTGAATCCTTCGGGCCCGAGCCTCAATCGCGGCGGCTATACCTATCGTCAGGGCGATCGTGTGATGCAGCAGCGCAACAACTACGACAAGGATGTGTTCAACGGCGATCTGGGTTATATCCGGGAGGTGGATACGGAGGAGAGGACGTTGAAAGTCGATTTCGACGGCAAATGGGTCGAGTACGATGTCACGGAGCTCGACGAACTGACGCTGGCCTATGCCACGACGATTCATAAGGCGCAGGGGTCGGAATACCCGATTGTGGTCATGCCGGTGCTGATGACCCACTTCGTGATGCTCCAGCGCAACCTGATCTATACGGGTATTACGCGCGCCAAAAAGATCTGCGTGCTGATCGGTGCGACGAAAGCCTTGGCCTATGCCGTCCACAATATGTCCGTGCTGAAACGCAATACGAGCCTTCGGGAGCGGTTGAATCCCTCCCTGACGACCGACGGGAAACTCCGGGGCTGAATCTTCGACAGGGCTGCCGTCATTTCCTCCGCCGGTAAGGCCGAAACCGCCGGGACAAAAAAGGGTGTCCTTCGAAAGAACACCCTGCGTCATGCGATGAAAACGAGCTATTTGGCAGCTGCCGCAAGCGACGTTTTCCGGAATTCCTTGAGTTTCTTCTCAAGCTCCAGCGACACCTTACGGGCGCGCAGTCCCGCAGCTTTGTTGTTTTTTCCCGCCTGAAGCTCTGCGTCGGTCTTGAATGCCGCATACAGCTCGTCGATAGTCTTTACCAGTTCATTCATGGTCGTATGGAATTTAGTAGTTTAACACGATCCAAAAATAGATATTTTTTCACAAAAACAGCTTTGTGATGCTATTTTTTTCGGCCGGTTCCCTCGGTGCACGGCATTCCATTCCCGAAAGAATTTTTCTGCGAGGCTCCTTCGGGTTCTGCATGCCGGGTTCATATGCGGTATATGTCCGTGCTGCCGGCTTACAACTCCAGATTCCACTGCCGTCTGTGCTCCAAGAACGCTTCCCGGGTTCTGTCGTCGAATTCCGAGAGATCCTTCTCCGTAAGGATTCCGTTATAGAAAAGGCTGAATACCGTCAAAGCATAGCGGGAGCCGTTCAGACCGTCATACTGACGACTTATATCTTTGTCGAATGTCTGTATGCTCTTATATATTTCCAAATATTTCTCATGGCAGGACTGCGCTTTTTCATCCTGCAGGAGTCGTTTGAGTTTCGCCAGAAAGGTACAGCATTCACGCTCCAAGGCCCGGCTTATGAGTGTTCGGGCAATTTTCTTTTGGCTTTTATCCAATTCTACCATACAGCTTACGGAGATTATGTTTTTCAGGACTCCAAAATAATTATTTTCGGTCTATTAAAATATACAAACCGAATATCGGCCCGCGGGAAAAATTGCTAAAACGGGCGGCGATATAAGAAACGCAAATTCTCGAGGATGAACCGCCGGAAGCTGAAAAACCGGGGCACGGCTTGCTGCTTTCGAAAAGAATCCGTATTTTTATCCTGTGCAAAATACCGCAAGCACAATTTTGTCAGCTCCGGATACTGTTGGGAAACGGTGTCCGGAGTGTTTATACCGTCATATGGGAATACCGAAAACTCCCTCCAAAGACACTTTTCATCTACCCGTACAGGCCGTTGTGTGAGATCACGACAGCTCTCTTCAAAACATAAAAAATTCCGTCGTGAACAACGGAACGCGTCAGCATATCGGTACATCGTAAATCTCCATCTTTAGGATTCTCCGAAAGAACAGAGCCGTCCGGAGCGATATTTATCGTATATGCATCGGGGCGACACGTATAAAAAACGAATTTCGAGCGTGAGACAGCCGGGCATTTTATTCCCCCGAAAACAGGACATACAACTTTCCCGTTTTCCGGACATTCCATGTTTTTACCCGGCCTTTGCGAGTCTTCTTGCCATATGGCTAAATAATGAGCCGGTGCAGGCGATAGACGTAATAGTCTACGGCATGTAGGCCGGCCACGAAACCTTTTCCGTGTACCCTTGCTGCGAGTCCTGCGACGCCCGAAATCCCGTATGTGACGCAACACATTGATAAAACCGTGGCACGCAAGCGCCTATGGGCTCCGTGCCGGAACATGGATACGGTCGAGCGTGTCTTTTTGGCCTCCGGCAAGACACTGGTGAAACTTAAATCGGAATAGATATATTCACATTGCCTGGCAAGTAAATTCTCCTCCCCACGGTTTAGGAATGTTTCATCCATGAATTTCCGAGAGGTGCCCGGCATATTCTCCGACTCCTTGCAGAGCAGGCAGGCCGTGAAAACCGTTAGCAGTATGAATACCGATTTACGCATTCCGATAAACTGAATCTATTACAAAATTAACTGTTCGTATGGAACCGGCAAATTTTCCGGAGATATATACCGGAAACGGAGATGAATCCGACCGAATGCAGGATATTGCCGGATGCTTCGATCCGATTATACCCAGAAATGACGGGTTTCAATATGACATCGAAGCTGCTGCTTCCGATGTTTGTCACGGCAAAGATAAATGGAAATTACCTATCCTGCCGGTTGCCCCGGGAAAGATAATCCCGGGCCGGTCGGCCGGGCCTCCCTCTCCGGCTCCGGGACGGAAAAATCATCCTCGCCGTGGCTGCGGTATTTTTCCGCCCCTGCACCTGCGCCGCGGGCTTATGAATCTTCCCGAGGCAACCGATCCGTTCGGGATATAAAGCCTCATAACATATTATTCATTGCTTGCGCGATAAAAACAATAAAATTCGTGCGAGCAGAAAACACGTGAGACACACGGTAAAAACTGTTACATGTTATGCAGACTGCGAAAGCAAATTCGAAATCGAAGCAGAGCGGTAAGACCGCAGTTCGGACGCCGGCCGTTTCCGAGGCCGTTGCGGCGCAAGCGCAAGACCCGGTTGCAGCCGGGAGTCCCGACATGAAACCCGCCGAACCGCAGGCAACGGATATCGGAGCTGTGAATCCTGTCGCAGAAACCAGTCCTGCCGAACAACCGGCAGCCCATCCCGAGACGGATGTCCGGCTGCTGGATCTGAACAAAATCGTCAATTCGACCTACAATCCCCGCAAGAATTTCCGCGAGGATACGCTGCTGGAACTTGCCGAGAGCATCAAACAGTCGGGCGTTCTTCAACCTATCTGCGTGCGTCCGAGGGACGAGGGCTTCGAGATCGTCTACGGCGAGCGTCGCTACTGGGCTGCCGCCATGGCGAATCTGAAATTCATTCCGGCCCTGGTGCGGGATCTGTCGGACGCCGAGGCCGAGGATGCCGCCATCACGGAGAACCTGCAGCGCGAGGACGTGCGGCCGCGCGAGGAAGCCGCCGCCTACAAGCGGGCCTTGCAGTCGGGGCGGCATACGATCGAGAGTCTCGTGGGCAAGTTCGGCAAGTCGGAAGCCTACATCCGCTCGCGACTGAAACTCTGCGAGCTGATCGATGCCCTGGCCGGGATGCTCGACAAGGAGGATATTTCGGTGGGCGTCGCTACGGAGATCGCCAAATATCCCGCCGACATCCAGCAGGAGGTCTACGACGATCATTTCGCCGAGGGGTGTTACAGCTCGTGGAAGACGGCGCGGATCAAGGAGATCGCCCGGCGGCTCTACGAGCGTTACATGACCAAGCTGGAAAGCTACAACTTCGATAAGACGGAGTGCCTTTCCTGCCAGCACAACACGGCCAATCAGGTGTTGTTCAAGGACGAATGTACGGGCGGTTGCGCGGGCTGTCAAAACCGCGAGTGCATGATCCGCAAGAACAACGAGTTTTTGGTACAGAAAGCCGTGAAACTCCTGAAGGACGACCCGCATACGACGCTGGCTACGGACGGCGAAACGCCTGCCGCAGTACTCGAAGCTCTTGAGAAAGAGGGCTATCACGTCGAAGAGCTGGAATACAGCGTTTATCACTACGATAAAGGCCCTCAGATGCCCGACGCTCCACAAGCCGAGGAGTTCGAGTCAGAAGAGGATTTTACTGAGGCTAAGGAGGAGTACGAGGCCGAAATGGCGGCGTTTGCCGAAGAAACTCAGCGGTTGGAGTTCGACATCTCGGAAGGACGGGTGCGCAAATACGCCATCATCGGCAACCTCGATATTGAAATCCGCTACGAAGAGATCGAGGACGAGGAGCGGGAAGTGACGGTAAACGAGGGGCAGGACGATGAGCATAAGGTCTTCGTCACCGTCGTTCCGCCTTCGCCGCTGGAGGGGCTGTTGCAACAGGAGCGTCGTTACCGGGAAATCTGCTACGAGCATATCACGACCGATATGAAGCAGGTCTTTCTCGATGTGAAGGTTGCGAACAAGCCCTTGCAGAAAGAGGAGCAGCAGATGTTCTACTACGCCGTGATGCAGCGCGTAATGAGCGACTCGAAACTCCGTCAGTGCGGTTTCCGACCCAAGGAAGGCTCTTACCTGACCGACCGGGAGCAGTTCGCCGCGGCGGGTCGTATCACGGCCAAGCAACAGGCGGCGCTGGTTCGCGCGTTTCTGGTGGACTACTTCCGATCGGCAGCTCCGGAGTATGGATGTACGGACGAAACGCTCCTGACGGGAATGATGTGCCGCTTTGCGGATCTGAACTTCTCGGAGCAGAGCCAGAAGGTGCAGCAGGAGTATCTGAAAGTCTACGAGCGTCGCAAAGCCCGTCTTCAGGAACAGATCGACGCTTTGCAGGCAAAAGCCGAGGCCGAGGAGATGGCGGTTTCGATGCAGGAGGCACCGGATGCCGAACCGGAGATGCCCGAGCTGCTGCCGGACGAGACGCCCGCTATAGAACCCACCCCGGAGCCGCTGATTATTCCTATGGACCCGGATATCGAACCCGATATCCGGATGCCTGAGGAGATGAAAACGGCGGCATAGTAACAACATGAACTAAATAACCGACGGAGCAGACATAGCCTGCTCCGTCTTTTCATTATTATTGCTATGAATAAGATTTCAGAGATTCCGGAACAAGAGTCCATTCCGGAAAACCCGGCAGTCGAAACGTCCGCCGATCCATGGCGCTGCGAAGAGTGCGGTTCGCTCGAAGTGTCCTACCGAACATGGGTGGACAGCAATACGGGACAAGTTGCACCGGCAGCTCCCGAGCAGGATGATTTGTGGTGCGACGGATGCGAAGAGCACACGTACCAGATCCGCGAAAGCGAATTGATGTCCGATACGGTCGAGCCGTGGTGGAATGACGGAACGACAGAAGAAGACCGGGAAATTATCACCGGACTGAATCCGGAAAATTTCAGCCCGAAGGATGATCGCAAGGCTTTCCGCGACGCCTGCGACATGTGGTGGAACGGCAGGACGAACGACGAGAAGATCCGTCTCTGGCGGCAAGCTACCGCTCCGGAGGAAGAATAACGTAAAGATAAGAGCCATGAATAAGAATCTGATTGAAAAGATCGCTCCGCAGTTGACGGAGCTGATGATAAAGAAAATGGAGACGCTCACCGAGGAGTGGCGCAAGCCGTGGATCGCCGACCTTGCGCACGGTCTTCCGCGCAATCTGCGCGGCACGCCCTACCGGGGCGGGAATATCCTGATGCTGCTGTTCCTCTCGGAGATCGCAGGCTACAGTACGCCGCTTTTTATGACGTTCAAGCAGGCCAAGGAGGAGGGTCTGAACATCCTCAAAGGCTCCGGTTCGTTCCCGGTCTTCTTCTGGAAACTGTATATCCGCCATAAGGAGACCCGCAAGAAGATTGAGTTGGCGGACTATTACCGCCTGCCGCAGGAGCAGCGGCGGCAATACGACGTGCTGCCCGTGATGCGCTATTACCCGGTTTTCAACATCGACCAGACGGATATGCAGGAGCGGCATCCGGAGCGATATTCCTCGCTTACGACACCGACCGGGCCGAAAGACTACTCGGACGGTCTGACATGCGAGGTGCTCGATCGGATGCTGGCGGAGCAGTCGTGGCTCTGTCCCATCCTGCTCAGATCCGGCAACAGGGCGTCCTATTCGCCGACGCTCGACCGGATCGTCTGCCCCGAAAAACGGCAGTTTCCGGAGAGTGCGGCCTTTTGGACCACGCTTCTTCACGAGGTCACTTATCCTAACTTTTATATTATTCCAACTAATCGTGCAATCGCCTGATA
>ERZ857693.4362-NODE-4362-length-10156-cov-4.757054_pt1 | contig 10156 bp, 5 predicted proteins | sample MGYA00519765_ERZ857693 | MGnify/ENA primary metagenome ERZ857693 (study PRJEB31778, sample SAMEA3449354) | human gut metagenome | biome: human gut; feature: human-associated habitat; material: faeces | place: United Kingdom | collected 2010/2012 ... | reverse complement strand
GCCTAACGGCGGTCCCCCTCCTCTTTCAGGGAAGGCTTATGCACAAGCCTGCGGGGCAATGTTGCAGATTTCCATGAAGAATCCTCTAAATCCATTGACAAAACGGTAAAAATGGATTATAATTGTAAAGGCAGTCCGACAAAAAACAGGTTTTCTGCTTCCTTGCCGTAGAACTGCCGCACAAAATCTGCGGACGTGTTTCCGTGTTTGGACAAGGACACGCCCTGAAAAGATCGAATTTTGGTATGAGGTGCAGCAATGAAAGTTCGCAGAAAGAAAAATCCCCACAATACAAAACTCTGGATCAATACCATGATCGGTGTCCTTTGCGGATTTATCGTGGTAGTATTTATCATCGTACTTCTGACACAGACCGGCAAGCCCAAGGTGGAGCAGCAGCTTTCTCCGGCGGCAAATGCACAGGCTCCGGTTGCTACACAGACGGAAGCCCCCACAGAGGCTCCCACCGAACCGCCTGCCCTGCTGACATATCCCACACCGGCAGACAACCTCACAGAACTGACCGCTTCGAATATCTCCAGCGAACATGCTGTGCTGCTGGACGTGGAAAACAACACCGTTCTGGCACAGCGGGATCCGGACGCACGCATTTATCCGGCATCGATGACAAAGATCATGACGCTTTTGGTGGCGGCGGAACATATCGAAAACATGGACGATACATTTACCATGACTTACGAGATCATTGCCCCGCTGATCGAAGCGGAAGCTTCCCGTGCCGGCTTTGAAGAGGGTGAAACCGTTTCCCTGAAAGATCTGATGTACGGGATCGCATTGCCCTCCGGTGCAGATGCTACCACCGCGATCGCCATTTATCTCTGCGGCTCTGAGGACGAATTCGTCAAGCTGATGAACGAAAAGGTGGAGGAACTGGGGCTGAAAAATACCCACTTCACCAACGCCAGCGGACTTTACGACCCCAACCACTACAGCACTGCCACGGACATTGCCATGCTGATGTCTGCGGTCATGGAAAATGATACCTGCCGCGAAATTCTGGGCACTTATCAGTACACTACCACTGCCACAGAGCAGCACCCGGAAGGCATTCTGCTGGAGAGCACCATGTACAGCCGCATGTACGGCAACGAAGTCACCGGCATTTCCATTGATGCCGGAAAGACCGGCTACACCGACGAGGCAGGCAACTGTCTGGTCAGCTATGCCACTGACACCGAGGGCAAGCATTTTATCGCTGTCACCGCCAAAGGCCCTACTTATTGGAGAGCCGTATTCGATACCTTTGCGATCTATGGTCTGATTCACAACGGTTATCCTATGCCGACAGACCTAAGCCCAGTGGAAACCGATGAAAACGGTTCTGCCGTGGACCCTACAGACACGTTCACCGATACTACTGATACTGCTGTGCCGGCTGCATAACCGAAACAGCAGCTTTCACAGGAAAGGAGGCTGGTTCCACGCTATGAGCAAACGGAAACAAAGACACATGAGTCCCGCCGGCTTTCTCCTTGCGTTAGTGCTCCTGATTGTCGGGATCTTCGCACTGGACGCATTTTACCGCGTTTTCTTGCAGAATGTTCCCGAAAATATTGTGGGCGTGGGCGGATTTGCTTCTACGCCGTCCGCCTCTGACACTTCTTCCGCAGGAGAGGAAAACGCTGATACCACCGAAGCAACACAACCCAGCGGAACGGTACTACAGCTGACCGCAGCCGATGAGGCAAACGGCTCTCTGATTCTGGTAGATGCCGCACACCCCTATGCCGGTGCACAGGCATGGACAGACTTTTCCGCCGTGACGGATACCAACGTCAAGCCCAGAGATACTTCCCTGCAAATGCAGTCGGAAATCACGGAGCCGCTGTGCAGTCTGTTCGATGCATACGCCGCTGCAAACGGCTATGCCAATCTACAGGTTTACAGCACGCTGGACACCACACTGAGCAGCACCTCCATTTATACCAATGTTCTCCCTGACCGCAGCAGCGGCTACGGCTTTGACATTGGTCTGATCACCAGCACCGGCGAAGTTGTTCCCTACATCACCAAACGCAATGAGTGGATGGTGACGAACTCGTGGGAATACGGCTTCATTCTGCGGTATCCCAGCGACAAGACAGAAACCACCGGCACACCCTACGCCCCGCACCACTTCCGGTATGTGGGCAAGATCCATGCGGCGATCATGCACGAAAACAACTTCTGTCTGGAGGAATACCTGGACTATCTCCGGAATTACACCATGGAATCCGGCGGGCTGGCATATTCTGACGGCGTACAGTCTTACACGATCTACTACGTTCCCGCAGATGCCAGCGGCACCACAACGGTTTCCCTGCCGGAAAATGCGGTCTACACCGTTTCCGGTGACAACAGCAGCGGCTTTATCATCACCCTGACAAACGGAGCTGTCACGCCGGACAGCGGTTCTACAGAACCGGCATCTGAAACCGGCACTACAACCGCCGCTTATTAAAACAACATGAAACAACAAAAATCCGCCTGAAGAAAACACTTCAGGCGGATTTTTTTAATGGAGAATAGTGAAACCAATCTGTCTCATTGTCGTTCAAGCAGCTATAGAATTTATAAACTTAAATATGTATAATGAATAAAATGAGGATTCCAAATTTAAAAATTAGTATGCGTTACATACATGAATAATATCTACCATTTCTACATCCACATCAATAATATGACTTTTAAGAATTGATGCGATAGGTTCTGGAACATTTTCTATTACTAACGCTTCACATGGCGAAGAAATTTTCGTATAATACTCAACATGTTCATTGCCATTGTATGAATCAAAGCAATATACCCCTTTTTGAGTCATATATTCACAAAATCCAATTAATTTCTCACCAAATTCTATGCCTTTTATATGCTTTATCTCCGTTCTTTTTCCACAATTATCAAAGTAATTTTCGATTAAGATAGTTTCTTCCTTTGAACGGCAAACAAATTCTGGTACATGCCCATAAACACCAGATGTAAATGCAATAACCCTGTGAAACTTGTCAATAGCAAACCATAGTATATCTTCATATTCTACTTCTAATTCTGATATTCTCATTTTCTGCGAAGCACACCTCATTTCACCTTTTCTTCATATATGGAAAATTTTATTTCACTGCTCGAAAAAATATTAAAAATCATGCTTATTTGTTCCTATTTAAGACCTTAAATATAAATTCAAAAATAGTTGATGGGAAGAAAACTAAAATAATATATAGATATGCGGTATCCAAAAATAGCTGATAAGCAAGCGAAGAAACTATAGAAAGCAAAAGAAAAAGCGTACCAAATAAGATAAAGGATAATGACACAATATTGTAAACTACGCATAGCTTTGAAGCTTTTGGATAAGTTCCTTCCATTTTTTCAATAACACCATTTTTCAAAAAAAACCAAGCTAATGTTCGATGCTGCTTCCAAAACGCATTTTTTTTGCTCTTTTTTTCTTTCCTTTTATCCCATACAGTATAGAAAACAAGAACCAACGAAAGAAAAGAAAATATGTAATGAAAAATACTCCATAGAATACAAATACTGCTCTAGCTGTCGAAAGTGTAAGAGCGTTTCTGATTGTAAGTAAATAATTTTGAATACTTTGAATAAGTGCTGAATCTATCATTTTTTGTAGTAATTCAAAAATCATATATTGCCTCTCATTAATGCTTTTTATTATATCCCAATTCTGTTCTGTATTGCTCATCTAAAATGAAAATCAAAATTTCCCAATATATCCATATATTTTTAGGACAATACATCTCAACAATACGAAAAAGAATTGGTACTTTTATATAGGGCAATGCTTCGGTCAGTTTTTCAGAACGTCGCTCCATGTTGCCTTGATTCCGGCTCCATGCATTGCGATGTACAGCAGCAAATAGTAGAGATCCTGCGAATCCAGTTTATTGTCATTGTTGATGTCCATCATCAGGATCAGCCAGCGGTTGACGGTCGGATCCTCGTGGAAAACCACGTCCTTTTCGCCCACAGCTGTTCTCGCAATATACAGCAGCAGTTCGAAAACGTCCTGCGAGTCCACCTCGCCGTCCATGTTGGCATCACCACGGGTACGCGGCAAAATAATTGGCTTGGTCGTCGTCGCAGTGGCAGTTGTCGTGGTGGCTGCGGTGGTGTTGGTGGTAGTTCCGGAACTGGTGGCAGTACTGGTTTCCGACGTGGTTTCCGCAGTCGTCGTTGTTTCCGTCGTCAGAATGGGAATCGTAGACGTTACGGTGCTTTCCGTGGTTTCCGTAGTACTGCTCTCTGTTGTAGTCGTCGTGGTTGTTTCTGTCGTAGTAGTTGTTGTGGTGGTCGTGGTGGTCGTTTCTTCCGTGGTTGTAAAAGTCGTAGTTGTGGTGGTCGTCGTAGTCGTGGTTTCTGTCGTGGTAGTAGTAGTCGTCGTGGTAGTCGTTGTGGTAGTTGTCGTTGTCGTTGTGGCAGAAGTCGTAGTGGTTGTTGTTGTGGTAGTGGTAGTAGTAGTCGTTGTTGTTGTCGTGGTTGTCGTTGTCTTTTTGGTGAATGCTTCCTCTGTGGTAGTTGTCGCAGTCGTGGTAGTCGTGACCGGCTTCTTGGTAAACGTTTCTTCGGTAGTAGTCGTCATAGTCGTTGTCGTGGTGATCGGCTTTTTCGTAAACGTTTCATCGGTGGTTGTCGTTGCCGTAGTTGACTCCGTGGTTTTCGCAGTGGTGCTTTCTGTAGTCGTCAGCGAGGTAGTCGTTTCTGTGGTAGTAGTAGTAGTAGTTACAGTCGTTTCTGCGGTGGTAGTTGTCATTTCCGTCGTAGTTTCGGTGGTTGTTTCTGTGGTAGTCGCAGTGGTTTCTGTGGTGGTCGTTTCTGTGGTAGTAGTTTCGGTGGTGGTTTCCGTTGTAGTGGTGGTTGTTGTTGTCGTAGTCGTCGTCGTTGTGGTTTCCGTTGTTGTGACCGGCTTTTCCTTGGCAGAAACGACAATGGTGCCGATCGCGGTTTCATAGTTGGAACTGTCCGCGGGAACGAACTTCCATTGCAGCTGGTTTCTGCCGGCTTTGAAAGTGCTCGGTGTGTCTGCCGTCCACATCAGAATGCCCTCAGTATTGGCAGTGTCCAGCCGTATCGGCGGCACGTCATCGCCTTCGGTATATTCCGCGGAATCGTCCCATATCACAGTCACCTTGGGCACTGCTTTTTCAATGACAAATTCCAGCGATACGCTGCCCGACCAGAGAGAGCCCTCTGCCCCGCTGACCAGAATCGTTCCTCTGCCGGCGTTGAGATTGTTCTCATAGGAAAGCGTGTAATCCGTGCCCTGTTTCAGCTCGTTGCCTCCTGCAACTACGATCACGTCCGGTGTCAGCGGTTCGCCGGTATAGAAAATGTTCTTCTCATTTTCCAGCGTCACATCGATGATGTTCATGGGAATGTCTTGCAGCTGCACAGTGAAAGATGCAGTCACATTGGGATTTCCTGTGTGATAAGTATAAGTGATATTTTGCAGCGGATCTGTTATATAAACCTTTGTGCCGCTGCATTCGGCATTGTTCCACGTCTGTACAAGGTCTAACCGGAATCCGCTCCACTGCATCGGTTCCAAATACAGATCTTTTCTGTTGCAGGACGGCTTTTTCAGAACCACACAATTTTGCAGATCGCAGACAGTCATCGGTGCCTGCTCCGACAGGTTCAGTGCCAGCAGCGGATTGCTGCCGGCGTAAAGCATATCCAGCTGATGCAGATTGGTCAGCATCAGCCAGCCCAGCTGGTTGCCGCTGCAATCCAGTTCTTCCAGAGCCTGCTGATTGTTGATGTTCAGAGAATTCAGCTGATTTTCCGCACAGTTCAGCACCCGCAGTGAAACCGTTCCCCACGTGAAGCCTGTCAGCTGATTCTTGCGGCAGTCCACTTCCTTCAGTGCCGTACAGCGGGACAGATCCAAGGTTGTCAGCTGGTTATTGTCACAAATCAGCTTTTCCAGCTGTAGGTTGGACAGATACAGAGAAGTCAGCTCGTTCTCCCCGCAGTCCAGCAATTGCAGTTCCGACAGAACATTGACGTTCAGACTTTGCAGATGCAAGCCGCGGCAGTGCAGCTCTGTCAGCCGATAGAAGTCCGTCAGGTTCAGTTCCCGCAGTGCGGTATTGCCACAGTCCAGCACCTCCAATTTCTCGGAAATTCCGGACAGATCGGAGATCGAATTTCCTGCACAGTTCAGCTGCACCAGATTCGGGAAGTAAGAAATCCCCGTCAGGTCGGCAATGCCGCAGTTCGAAATGTCCAGCTGTGTTACCGCTTTCTGCTCGGAAATTTGCAGCATGCCGTCCCCGTTTTTGTCCAGAGATTGCAGCACATAGGAACGAAGCACATCGTCCGGAAAATGCTCTGTATCAATGGCAACGGCATCTTCTTCCATGACTGCGGGGATCCATGTGAACGATACCGTCCGACTGGCATCACCGGCATCGATCTGGTACGCATAGCGTATCTCCTGCGAACGGTCGTTCACTGTCAGCACATTCTCCGTACAGGTGGCATTCTGCCACATATCCGGCTGCACCTTTGACGGCTGGAAACCGTCTGCAAGGGCAGACAGATCTACCTGTCCCATGGCATTGAACGGTATGCTTCGGGTGTTGTCGATCACTTCTACCTGCTGTAATTTCGACAAGCCGGTCACGTCCAGTGCGATCAGATGATTCTCCATGCACCGCAGTGTTTCCAGCTGTTTCTGTGCCGAAACGTCCAGTGTGGTCAGCTGGTTGCCGGAGCAGTCCAGCGTTTGCAGCTGTGTCAGTGTGCCCAGTTCCAGCACAGTCAGCTGATTGCCCTCGCACGCCAGTTTCGTCAGTTCCGTCAATTTGGAGAGTTCCAACGCCGTCAGCTGGTTCGATGCACAGCTGAGTTCCTTCAGCAATGTATTGGCAGAGCAATCCAGCGTGGTCAGCTGGTTATTGTTGCAGTTCAGCTTTTCCAGCTGCCCCAGCGTCCGCAGGGGAATTGTTGTCAGCTTATTATTGGAGCAGTCCAGCGTTTGCAGTGCTGTAAAGTATTCCACGCCGGTCAGGTCGGCGATCTCGTTGACCGAAACGTCCAGTTCTGTGACTTGTTTCAGTTCCGATCGGGAAAGCAGTCCGTCACTGTCGGTGTCATACCGGACAACGATACGGCGGAAATTTTCGTCCGGAAAATGCTCTGCATCAATGGGCACACCCGTTTCCTCCGCTGCCTGCGGCACCAGTGTAAATGTGATTACACTGTCCGGATCATCTGCCTGCACCTGATACTGATATGACACACTCCAGCTGGGGTCTGTAACATAGATACCGCCTGCACCTGCCTCACCATTGGTAATGCTGCCCTGTACCACGCGGGACGGCTGAAAGTTCTCCGCCAGATCTGCAAAGCGGATCCGGTTCAGGCTGTCCATTGCAACAGTACATTTGTTGCGTGCCGCACTCAGCTTTTGTAGTGTCATGCCATCAGCTGCTTGCAGTGCAGTCAGCTGATTGTTGATGCACACCAGCGATTCCAGATTCGGCAGCGACTCGGTTTTCAGCACGGTCAGCTGGTTGTTGGAACAATTCAGTGTAGCCAGTTCCGGACACTGTTCTACCGCTAGTGCCGGAATCTGGTTGCTGGCACAGTTCAGGGATCTCAGTACGGAAAGAGCTGATAAGTCTAAAGCAGTCAGCTTATTCATGGAACAATTCAACGTGGTCAGTTGGGACAGTCCGCCCAGTTCCAGCGAAGTCAGCTGATTCAGTGAGCAGTTCAATGTCGTCAGTTCCGGAGAATTCGTCAGATCCAGCGTTTTCAGGCGGCACTGGGCACAGTAGAGCACTTGCAGATGAGACAGAGAAGCAACAGAGAGTTCCTGCAATGTGCTGTTGCTGGAGCAGCGGAGTTCCTCCAGCAGGCTGTTCTCCGGCAGTACCAGCGAGGAGAGATTATTACTGGAACAGTTCAGCGTTTTCAGTTGAGAAAGCGTTGTCAGATCCAGCTTCCGCAGATTGTTGGCGGAGCAGTCCAGCGTTTCCAGCCGGACAAAATACTGGATTCCGGTCAGATCCCAGATAGACTTCCCGCTGATGAGCATTTCTGTTACGGCAAACAGTTCCCCGCGGGAAAGGCTGCCGTCGGCATTGGTGTCCAGTCCCTGTACATAGCTGCGGAATGCACTGTCCGGAAAATGTACTGCATCAACAGGCAGCAGCAGTTCCTCTGGCTGTAAGGTAAACTGCACCGTCTGGGTCCTGGCGGCATCGAGATAATAGGTATAGGTCACCGGCTGGCTAAGGTCTGCCACCGTCAGAACACCGTCCTGCACCGTGCCGTTTGTCCAGTTCTCTGCCTGCTCTGCGGAGAAGCCGGACAGTTGGGACAAGTCCAGCTGTCCCAGAATATCCGGCGAGATCGCAGCCACGTTTCCATCAGCAAACACTGTGCCGCCTGCCAGTTTCGTGCCGTCGATTTGCAAGGCACAGAGTTGGTTGTCCGCACAGAACAGCTCTTGCAGGTTGCTCTGCCTGCTCAGTTCCAGAGAGGTCAGCTGGTTTTGTTTGCAGGAGAGCACCTCCAGCGAGGATTCTTCCGGCAGCAGCAGTTCTTTCAGCCCGCAGCCGTCACAGGACAGCATCTTCAAAGCGGAAAATCCGGAAACGTCCAGTCGTTCTAAAGAAATTCCGCTGCACTGCAAATTCTCCAGCCAGCACAGCTGTTCCATTCCGGTAAGGTCTGTGATGCCGCTGTCTGCGGAAATCGTCAGAGCCTTGGCTGCCTGTAGTTCCGCCAGCGAGAGCCAGCTGTTTCCGTCAGTGTCAAAGCTGTCGCGGACAAGGCTCCGGAATGCTGCGTCCGGAAAATGCTCCTCGTTCAGCTGCAAATAACACGCTTCGTCCGGCTGCAATGTCAGGGTGAACGTTGCCACCGGCACTGCCTGCTGGCTGTCCAGCCGGTAGCCATAAGACACACGTTCGGTGTCTGCCGGAATTTGCAGTACATTGGCGGCATCTTCCTTCACAGAAGCGTTCTCCCAGCCGGTGATGCGGTCTTGTTCCAGTTCCGGCAGATTGTTCAGGTCATAGCTGTACGCTCCCGCCTGTTCCGGCTGCGGCACAATGGCACGCTGATTGCCGGCAGTTTCCAGTATTTCCAGCGTCAGTCCGGTGGTGTCCAGTTCCACCAGCTGGTTCTGGGAACAGTCCAGTTCGCGGAGAGCAGAACACTCCGACAGGAACAGGGACGGCAGGGCATTTTCCGAGCAGTCCAGTTTCTGAAGAAGGGCATTGTATACGTCCAGTTCTGTCAGCTGGTTGCCGGAGCAGTCCACTTCCTCCAGCTTGGCATTCTGGGAAAAGTTCAGCGTAGTCAGCTGGTTGTTGGAACAGTTTACAGTCTGCAAATTGGAATTCGCAGAAACGTCCAGCGTAGTCAGCTGATTGCCGGAGCAGTCCACAGTCCGCAAATTGGAATTTGCAGAAATATCCAGTGCTGCCAGCTGATTGCCGGAACAGTCCAGCGTTCCCAAAAGGGCGTAGGAATCCAGCGACAACTCTGTCAGAGCACAGTCACTACAGTCCAACATCACCAAAAAGGAAAACGCACCGTTTTTCTCCGGCAGTTTCAGTGCAGACAAATCCGGATTCGCAGAGCAATTCAGCTGCAACAGCTGTGCAGCACCGGAAATATCCAATGCCGACAACGTGTTTCCGGAACAATCCAGCTGCTGCAATTTGGAAAAGACATCGATCCCCGTCAGATCGGCAATGCCCTGCTGGGATACATTCAGATCAACGACTTCGCTGCATTCCGTCGCGGACAGCATGTTGTCACCGTCGCTGTCCAGCTGTTCGGAAATGTAGTTCCGGAACTGCTCGTCCGGAAATCGTTCTGCCGAAATGGCGATCTCCTCCCCCGCCGCCGCATCTGCTGCAAATGCCGGCAGCGGCAGGCTGGTCACAGCCATCATGCCCGCCAGTAAAATGCTAAGGCAACGGTATCGATTCGTGTTTGGGTTCTGCACAAACATCGCTTCCTCTCTATGCAGGCAGCCCCACGCCGAACCTACCTGACAGACTGACATGACGCTGCTTTCAGAGCCTCCGGAAAGCACTTCCGGAGGCGTTTTTTATCTAAGGCAATACCGCACAAAGAGCGTCTGGCGACTTTGTACGCCATCTGCTTGCAA
>ERZ857693.4357-NODE-4357-length-10169-cov-3.093731_pt1 | contig 10169 bp, 6 predicted proteins | sample MGYA00519765_ERZ857693 | MGnify/ENA primary metagenome ERZ857693 (study PRJEB31778, sample SAMEA3449354) | human gut metagenome | biome: human gut; feature: human-associated habitat; material: faeces | place: United Kingdom | collected 2010/2012 ... | reverse complement strand
CAGCCGCCGGAGCGGTGCTTAAGCCGTCAGGCGGGAATTGTGCGGTGTTGCCTTAGGTTGGCGGGGGCACTGCATGGTTTGGCGAGAGGGGCTAAAGATTCAAAGAAAAGCGTGGGGACGCGGCACAGCCGCAGCGCAGCCCCATTTTGGCGCACAGCGTTTCCCCCGGTCCGCACAAAACAAAAGCTGCCCGAAAAGACGTTGATCCTTCCGGGCAGTATGCATCATAAATCAGCCATTCAGGGAATCAATAGCGGCCTTGGTATGGTCAATGTAGATCTGCTGCACATCAGCAATTTCGCCCAGACCGGCAATCTGGGTATCCACGCTGTCAAAGCAGCCGGCGGCCTTGAACTGGCTCAGCCAGGAATCTGCGTCATCGCCAGCCATATCGTTGTTGGCATGGTCACCGGCAACCACCATCAGGGGGCGCAGGACAACCTTGGTGTAACCGGCTTCCTTGATCTTTTCGATCACAGCCTCGCAGGCGGTGTCTTCCGGCTCGCCCTCAACAGTGCCAATGAACACATTGTCATAGCCCAGGGTCTGCATGGTGGTCTGCATCTGGCTGTAGCTGATCTTTGCGGTATGGGAAGTGCCGTGGCCCATGAACACAAAAGCAGTGCCATCGGCGGCAGCAGCGGCAGCGTCATCATAACCAGCGGCGGCAACAGCCTCGGTGGTGATGGCAGTGGCAACAGCTTCCTTATCAGCGTTGATTTCGGTAGCGTCAGCGCCAACTTCGCCCAGCAGGGGCTCAGCAATGGCAACGCTTTCGAACTTATCCGCGTACTCGTTCACAGCTTCGCACATTTCGTCGTACTCAGCGCCGTGCATCAGGTGAGTAGGCTGAACAACCAGGTTCTTAACGCCGTTGGCAACAGCGCGGTCCAGAGCCTGCTTCATGTTATCGATTTTCTCGCCATCGCGGGCCTGCACATGGTTGATGATGATCTGTGCGGTGAAAGCGCGGCGGACGGACCAATCCGGGTAAGCGGCCTGCAGAGCATCCTCGATGCCCTTGATGTCGGCCGCGCGGCTGCCGTTGAAAGAGGTGCCAAAGCTGACGACCAGCAGTTCGTTTTCGCCGATCTCATCCCCATTGCGGGAATCGTCCAGGTTGGCATCGCCTGTATTGCGGCCAAAGTAGTCGGGGTCAGCGTTCTCGCCTTCCACCAGCTCTTTCTGGGTATCGGTCAGGGTGTCCCATGCCTGCTTGGCAGCTTCGCACTGAGCGTCGGTGTCATCGGTGCGCTCCTGCACATAGATGGCATCGATCAGGTCTGCACATTTCTTTGCGGCCACTTCGTCTGCATCTCCCTCGTCTGCGCTTTCAGCGGGTGTTTCGGTGCTTACAGCCTCGCTTTCGGCGGGGGCACTGCTGGCAGCCATGCTGTCAGATGCCGCACCACAGCCAGCCAGCAGGGCGGCGGCCAGAGCCAGTGCGGTCAGCACGGCAGCGGGCTTTTTCAGGTTGTTGTGTTTCATGTGTTTTGCTTCCTTTCTCCTATAGTAAATCCATTTGCTGAAAAACAGGTACAGGAAACAAAACCCAGGCGCAGCAGCTTTGCAGACAAAACTGCCACAAAAAACGAGGGTCTTTCTGTGTGCAGAACGGCAACGCAAAAAGACCCCCGGATTTTCCATGAGCTTTTCAGGTACAACCAATTCCTCGTGATCTGGAGCAATGCTCCCGTACCAACAGCGGGCAGGTTTCCTGGCTGAAAGCTCAACGCCTGCCGCCGCCTTCCCAAGCAATGCTCAGTGACCGGTGCAAATGCACCCTGGCGGCAGGCTCCCTTATCACAGTGACGAGATCGTGCGGGATTTGCACCCGCTTCCCTTTTACCCTTTCCAGAGCGCCGGAAGGCTCAGCCGCCCGGCAAACAATGAAAGGCACCTGCTGTTTTATATTCAGTTTCTGACTCATTGTAGCACATTGCATCCAAAAGCGCAAGGTGCTGTTTGTATGTTCTGCCGAATTTTTTCGGCCTTCCTAGGCGTCCTTACAGCCGCCGGTGCAAAATCTCACACAAGCGTTTCATATCCAGCGGCTTGGCGGCATGCTCGTTCATACCGGCGGTTTTGGCCGGCTGCACATCCTTGGCAAAGGCGTTGGCCGTCATGGCAACAATGGGCACCTGCGCGGCATCGGCTTTGGGCAAAGAACGGATGGCCGCGGGGCGCGTTTTTGTATTTTGTCGGTTTACAACTTTAAATCGCTTGCAGTTGGCATGGCAGTGTGGTAAGCTAATATGGATTTAATATGGTAGCGGTTATCTATGCTGCCGTGCGGGCCGCTGCCTTTTCCCGCGCGGCAGCACAAATAAAAATGGGAGAAAACAATATAAGTTTATGAAGAATCGTGAACGGCTCGGAAGCCGGCTTGGCTTCATCATGCTGTCAGCTGGCTGCGCCATTGGCTGCGGCAATGTGTGGAAATTCCCCTGGATGTGCGGCCAGAACGGCGGCGGCAGTTTTATGCTGCTGTACATTATTTGTCTGGTCGTGCTGGGTCTGCCCGCCATGACGATGGAATTTTCCGTTGGGCGTGCAGCGCAGGCCAGCCCTATCCGCATGTACCAGAAGTTGGAAAAGCCCGGCTGCAAGTGGGGCATTTTCGGCATTGCCAGCCTGATTGGCAACATTGCCCTGATGGCATTTTACACCGTGGTGACCGGGTGGATCATCTATTATTTCATCAAGTTCCTTACCGGCCAAAACGCAGATTTCGGATTTACCCAGATGATTACGAACCCCACGGTGAATGTGGTGTTTTTGCTGGTGACCGTTGTGGTAGCATTTGCCATTTTAAGCTTTAACCTGCAGGGCGGGCTGGAGCGCATTACCAAATATATGATGCTGGCCCTGTTGGTGCTGATGCTGGTGCTGGCGGTGCACAGCCTGCCCCTGCCGGGCGCGGCAGAAGGCTTGAAATTTTACCTGGTGCCGGATTTTGGAAAGATCGATGGCAGCGTTGTGGTGGGCGCCATGAACCAGGCGTTCTTTACCCTTTCCGTTGGCATGGGCGGCATGGCGATTTTTGGCAGCTACATTGAAAAAGAACACTCCCTGATGGGGGAATCCGTCCACATTATTGTGCTGGATACTTTGGTTGCGGTGCTGGCCGGCATCATCATGTTCCCCGCCTGCTTTACCTATGGGCTGGAAGTGAACGCCGGGCCCAGCCTGCTGTTTGACACCATGGCTACCGTGTTCAACAACATGACCGGGGGCCGCTGGTGGGGCACGCTATTCTTTTTGTTCATGGTGTTTGCCGCACTTTCCACCGTGTTGGGCGTGTGCGAAAACATCCTTGCCATGGTGCGGGAGCTGACCGGGTTAAGCCGCCCCAAGGGCGCTTTGCTGTGTGGCGTGGGCATCTTTCTGTTGGCGCTGACCACCGCGCTGGGCTACAGTGTACTGCATTTCCAGCCGTTTGCCGCGGGCACGGCCTGGCTGGATCTGTGGGATTTCATTGTTTCCAATAACATTTTGCCGCTGGGTTCACTGGTATTGGCGCTGTTCTGCTGCAACTCTTTCGGTTGGGGGTGGGACGCTTTTGTTCAGGAGGCCAACACCGGCAAAGGCTTAAAAGTGCAGCCCTGGATGAAGCCGATCTTCCGCTTTGTGGTGCCCGCCGCCATTGCGTTCATTTATATTTACGGCATGGCAACTTTTGCATGGAATTGATCCCCCCATTTTTTATAAAACCTTATCTTTCCCTGCAGGCAGTGTGGCGGCGTTCCGTCATTCTGCCTGCTTCTTTTTGCCCAATTTGGCGGGAATACCAAAATCTCCGTTTAACATTGCGCTTTCGCCACCCGGATGTTAAACTGTTAACAAGAGTATACCGCGATAAACACATGTAAGGAGCGCCCCCATGGACAACGTGAAAATTCTGGAAGTAAAACAGAGCATTTTTGCTTCCAATGATGAACAGGCCGCCCAGCTGCGGCAGAGCCTGAAAGAGAAAAAGATCTTTCTGCTGAATTTGATGAGCGCACCGGGCAGCGGCAAAACCACCACCCTGCGCAGCACCATTGCCGCGCTGAAAGATGAGCTGCGCATCGGTGTGATGGAAGCGGACATTGATTCCGATGTGGACGCCAAAGCCATTGCCGCTGCCGGGGCAAAAGCCATCCAGCTGCACACCGGCGGCATGTGCCACCTGGATGCCGAGATGACTCGCCAGGGGCTGGAGGGCCTTGGCCCCCAGGATGTGGACCTTGTGGTGCTGGAAAACGTGGGCAACTTGGTCTGCCCGGCAGAGTTTGACACCGGTGCGGTGAAAAACGCGATGATCCTATCCGTGCCCGAAGGGGACGATAAGCCATTGAAGTACCCCCTGATGTTTCAGGTGTGCGACGTGGTTCTTATCAACAAAATTGACGTTTTGCCGTATTTTGATTTCGATATGGACAAATGCCGGGAATATATCGCCATGCGCAACCCCAACGCAAAGGTCATCCCCATCTGCGCCAAAACCGGCGAGGGCATTGCCGAATGGACCGATTGGCTGCGGGAGCAGGTGAAAGCGTGGCAGGCATAAGGGCACAGCAAACCCGGACCGCCTGCAAAGCAATGCAAACGAAGCAGAACATGCACAGAGCAATAAAAGGAGCAAGCCATGAGCGAACCGACCGCTTTGCCACTGGACGAAAGCAAGCTGCCGTTCAAGATCCCCAAGGACACAAAGCCGCGGGAAAAAATTATGAAGCTGGGGCAGATGATCACCGACCGTGTGCCCGCCAAGCTGCGCCGCCTGACGGTGGAGGACCCCGAATATTGGGGTCTGGCCAGCATTGTGACTGACGAAATGGCCGATGTTGCCCTAAAAAGGAAGGTGCCCCAGCCAATGACCCTGCCGGAACTGGAAAAAGCCACCGGCAAACCCGCCAAAGAGCTGGAGCCCCTGCTGTATCAGATGAGCTGCGTTGGCCTGTTGGAATACAACTGGGAGAACCCCCGCCGCGAAAAACAGTACATTCTGCCCATGTTTGTGCCCGGCAGCGCCGAGTTCTTTAACATGAACAAACAGCAGATTGCCGACCACCCCGAAGTGACCGCCTTTTTTGAGCGGATGACCTTTTTGCCGCTGGAACACATTACCGCCATGGTGCCCCCAGGCGGCGCAGGCATTGGCATGCACGTGATCCCGGTCGAAAAAGCCATCGAGACCGAAAACCACTCGCTGGATATCGAACACATCTCCCACTGGCTGAAAAAATACCAGGGCAAGTATGCCGCCGGCCCCTGTTCCTGCCGTATGTCCCGCGCCGCCATGGGCGAAGGCTGCGGCGATGACCCGGATGACTGGTGCATCGGCGTGGGCGATATGGCGGACTATCTGGTGGAAACCAACAAGGGCCATTATGTGACCTATGACGAAGTGATGCGGATCTTGCAGAAAGCCGAGGACAACGGCTTTGTGCACCAGATCACCAACATTGACGGCGAGAACAAGATTTTTGCCATCTGCAACTGCAATGTCAACGTCTGCAACGCCCTGCGCACCAGCCAGCTGTTCAACACCCCCAACATGAGCCGCTCGGCTTACGTTGCCAAAGTGGAACCGCAAAACTGCGTTGCCTGTGGCCGCTGCGTGGAGTTCTGCCCCGCCGGTGCCGTTAAGCTGGGCCAGAAGCTGTGCACCAAAAACGGCCCGGTGCAGTACCCCAGGCAGGAACTGCCCGACACTGTAAAGTGGGGCCCCGAAAAATGGGCGGTGGACTACCGCGATAAAAACCGCATCAACTGTTATGATACCGGCACCGCCCCCTGCAAAACCGCCTGCCCCGCCCACATTGCGGTGCAGGGCTACCTGAAAATGGCCGCGCAGGGCCGCTACCGCGATGCACTGGCGCTGATCAAAAAGGAGAACCCCTTCCCCGCCGTGTGCGGGCGCATCTGCAACCGCCGGTGCGAGGATGCCTGCACCCGCGGCACCGTGGACCAGGCAGTGGCCATTGATGCCGTGAAAAAGTTTGTGGCCCAGCAGGACCTGAACGCCGCCCACCGCTATGTTCCGCCGGTGGTGCAGCCCTCTTTGCAGGGGCCGTGGCCGCAAAAAATTGCAATCATCGGCGGCGGCCCGGCCGGGCTTTCCTGCGCGTACTTCCTTGCGCTGCAGGGCTACCGCCCGACTGTATTTGAGAAAAACGAACACCCTGGCGGCATGCTGCGGTACGGCATCCCCAGCTTTAAGCTGGAAAAAGATGTGATTGATGCGGAAATTGACATCCTGCGGGAGCTGGGTGTTACCATCCGCTGCGGTGTGGAAGTTGGCAAGGACGTTACCCTTGCCCAGCTGCGCGCCCAGGGGTACAAGGCGTTCTATCTCGCCATCGGCTGCCAGGGCGGCCGCACAGCAGGGGTTCCCGGCGAGGACGCTGCGGGCATCCAGACCGCCGTTGCGCTGCTGCGCACTGTGGGCGGGGACGAAAGCCACAAAATGACCGGCAAAACCGTGGTGATCGGCGGCGGCAATGTTGCCATTGATGCCGCCCGCGTTGCCCTGCGCTGCGGGTCCAGCGATGTAACGATGGTCTGCCTGGAACCGCGGGAAAAGATGCCCGCTTCCGCTGAAGAGATCGCCGAGGCGGAGGAAGAGGGCACTGCCATCCGCTGCGGGTACGGCCCCAAGGAATTTTTGACAAAGGACGGCCATGTGTGCGGCGTGGTGCTGAAAAGATGCACCGGCCTGTATGATGCCGAGGGCCGCTTTGCCCCCACCTATGATGAAAGCGTGACGATTACCCTGCCGTGTGACAATGTTGTGCTGAGCATTGGTCAGTGCATCCAGTGGGGCAACCTGCTGGATGGCGAAGCCGTGCAGCTTGGCCGCGGCCAGGGCGCTGTGGCCGATGCCATGACTTACCAGACTGCCCAGTCGGATATCTTTGTGGGCGGCGATGTGTACACCGGCCCGCGCTTTGCTATTGATGCGATTGCCGCAGGCAAGCAGGGCGCCATCTCCATCCACCGTTTTGTGCAGCCCAACACCAGCCTGACCATTGGCCGCAACCGCCGCGATTTTTATGAGCTGGATAAAACCAATCTGGCCCTTGGCGATTATGACCGCGCACCCCGCCAGGCAGCCGGAATGGATGATGCCATCGACGCGCACCGTTCTTTCCGGGATGCCCACCTGACCCTGACCGAAGCGCAGGTAAAAACCGAAACAGCCCGCTGCCTGGGCTGCGGTGCCAGCGTAGTGGACCCCAACAAGTGCATTGGCTGCGGCGTTTGCACCACCAAGTGTGAATTCGATGCCATCCACCTGCACCGCGACCTGCCCGAATGCAGCACCATGGTGCGGTCGGAAGATAAGTTCAAGGCCATTCTGCCTTACATGGCAAAGCGCGAAGTGAAGATCCGCTTTGGGAAAAAGGATAAGTAAATGCACGAACTTGGCATTGTGTTCCACATCATCCGCACGGTGGAGGATGTGGCCAAAGAAAACCACGTTGCCCGCATCCAGCGGGTAACACTGCAATTAGGCGAGGTTTCCGGCGTGGTGGAAAGCTACCTGCAGGACTGCTGGAAATGGGCCGCCGCCAAATCAGAGATTTTGCCCGGTGCCGCGCTGACCGTGGAGCAGATCCCCGCCATTACCCTGTGCGAAGACTGCGGCCAGCAGTACCCCACCGTGCCCCATGGCCGCACCTGCCCCCACTGCCAAAGCCCCCATACCCACCTGCTGCAGGGCAACGAGATGATGATCAAAGAAGTGGAAGCCGTGGAGCCGGAGACATCCGAAGCTTCCGGCTGAGAAAAATTCCCCGCACAGGCTGCGTTATGCGGCCTTGTGCGGGGATTTTTTTGTATCTGCGGGTGCTTTATGCTATACTTGAAACTGGTATTGTGAAAACGGAAAGGATGAACCATTCCCCATGCGGCAGATCGACTTTGAACACGGCGGCATTGCACAAAACATCTTGAAAGCAGCGCTGCCCATGTTGGTGGCGCAGGTGCTGAACCTGCTGTATAACATTGTGGACCGCATTTATATTGCGCGCATCCCGGATATCGGCACGGCGGCGCTGGGCGCGGTGGGGCTTTGCTTCCCCATTATTGTCATTATTACGGCGTTCAGCAATTTGTTCGGCAGCGGCGGCGCACCGTTGTTCGCCATCGCCCGCGGCAGCGGGGATAAGGCCCGTGCCGGGCTGATTTTGAACCTGGCCTGCACGCTGTTGTTGTGCTGCGCCGGTGTATTGATGGTCATTAGCCTGCTGTTTGCCCGGCCCATTCTGGTCTTATTCGGTGCTTCGCCGGAAGCATTGCAGTATGCGCTGCCGTACCTGATGCTGTACTTGCTGGGCACCTACCCTTCCATGCTAACAACAGGGCTGAACCCGTTCATCAATGCGCAGGGCTATGCTACAGCCGGTATGCTCAGCGTGGTGATCGGCGCAGCGGCCAACCTGGTGCTGGACCCGGTGTTTATCTTTGTGTTGGGCATGGGCATCCGCGGCGCGGCGGCTGCCACGGTGCTTTCGCAGCTGCTTTCGGCGGCGTTTGTGGTGTATTTCCTGCGCTGCAAGTCGGAATACCGCGTGCAGCCGCTGCCCTTGCGTCAGCTGCCCGCCAACAGGCGCTGCATCGGCGATATCGTCAGCCTTGGCACAGCGGGCTTCATCATGCAGCTGACCAACAGCGTGGTGACGATCTGCTGCAACAATGTGCTGTCCGTGACCGGCGGCGATGTTTACATCTCGGTCATGACGATCATTTCCAGCGTGCGCCAGATGGTGGAAACGCCGATTTATGCCATTACCGAGGGTTCTTCCCCCATTATCAGCTACAATTACGGCGCACGCCGCCCCCACAAGGTGCTGCGCGCCGCCGTCTCCATGGCCCTGATGGCTTTGGTATACACCCTTACGATCTGGGCGGTCATTCTGTTGGCACCGCACTTCCTCATCTCCATTTTCAGCAGCGATCCCACCCTGCAGGCGGATACCATCCCCGCCATGAAGCTGTATTTTTCCACCTTTGGTTTTATGCTGCTGCAATATGTGGGCCAGACAGTGTTCAAATCGCTGAACAAGCGCCGCCACGCGGTGTTTTTCTCGCTGCTGCGCAAGGTCATCATTGTGGTGCCGCTCACCTACCTGCTGCCTTATGCTTTTGGCATGGGCACCGATGGCGTGTTTGCTGCGGAGCCGGTTTCCAACGTGATCGGCGGCAGTTTGTGCTTTATTGTAATGCTGATTACCGTTTTGCCGGAGCTGAAACGGATGGATCGGGAGGATGCGAAGACAGCAAAATAGCAGAGTTGGCCGTGCAAAGCCTTTTACAAAAGGTGCTTTGTGTAGGGGCCGGTTGGCGGGTCATTTCTTTGCCGTGTTTTTGTCGATATATCGTTTGTAAAGTATGTTTGTTTTACGCTTTAGAAGTATGTACAAGCGCATATTCTTATTTTGTTTCAAACGGTTTTCCCACTTTCAATAAGCAGAAGAAATAAAGAAAAAACTCTCCCTCGGCGGCCAGATATACGGGATCAAACCGGCATGGCCAGAGGGAGAGTTTTATTTTTATCTGGTAGTGTTATCGGGACAGCAAGCATCGTCCCCCACAAACACTTTTCACGCTTACGGCATGATAGAATGATATTGCCTTGCTCTTTTAGCCGCTTATTCCGCCACGGTTCTATCCAGCATAGCCGTTATCCCCTCCGCCAGCTGTTCGGCGGCCTGGGTTGTTGTCAGCTCTCCGTTGCTGCAGGCAGTCAATACGGCGGCGTACAAGCCGTCCGGCACAGCGGCCAGAGCCGGGCTTTCAAATGTGGGGTCAAGTGGGAAATCCACAAAAGCCATCATGCGGTTGTTGGCTTCCACCACCAGCGGGTTCACCAGGCCTGCCGCTGTGGCAGCCGCACGGCCAGTGACGGAATCCGGCAAACCGCAGGCAGTGCCCATGATGGAAGCACCCATATCCTCGTTCAGCAAAAAGTTGACCAGAATCGCCGCTTCTTTCGGGTGCTGGCAGCTGCTGTTGATGGCAAGGGCCAGATATACTTTAGAAAATCCGCCGTTGGCCTGTCCGCCAAAGGCGATCTCATCCCCTACCAAAAATCCGCTGGCATTTTTTAACGCACTGCGGTAGGTTTCGGCGTCGGCATCCCAGGCAAAGGTACCGGCGTACTGGCCGTTCTGCCACAT
>ERZ857693.4347-NODE-4347-length-10197-cov-2.717610_pt1 | contig 10197 bp, 8 predicted proteins | sample MGYA00519765_ERZ857693 | MGnify/ENA primary metagenome ERZ857693 (study PRJEB31778, sample SAMEA3449354) | human gut metagenome | biome: human gut; feature: human-associated habitat; material: faeces | place: United Kingdom | collected 2010/2012 ... | reverse complement strand
GACGGATAAGTCCGGCAAGATTATCCCGCCGTGTTTTGCGATGATAGCATCGACAACTTCAACAGGCACGTATCCATACATCGAAGAATCGTCCCAGTCTTCGTACTCAGAGAGGCTTTCTTCCGGAGAAGAAAGACAACCGAGTTCGACAGACTTGTAGATGCCATTTTCGCCCTTCTCGCAGTGATGCGCAGAGGATGCCTGAATCGCACTTCGCGATAGGACGAGGTGAAATGCTTGCCATCTGCATCAGCAAGGCAAACATGTCGTTGCTGGTAGCAGGAGCCTTCTTCTCGGTAGCGTTGAGATAGTCCACAGTGTTCATGACTTTCATACTTTTGCCCTCCATTTTTACAAATAAAAAAGCCGCCATCAAAAAAATGGCGACTTTCGTATCGACTTAGATTTTCGCGTGATTCAGTTTTACTTTTAGTATGCTTATAGTATATCAACTTTGCAGCAAAATGCAATAGCTATTCACAAGTGGCTCAGTTTGGAAATCAATTAGCTTCTTCAGGCGTTGCTTGCATATCGGTGTTTTCTACCAAAGATGCACTACTCGCAACAGCAGTATTGGTTTCGTTTATGGGCATCACATACTTATGACTAAGAGCAAGAGCGATTAACGCAATGATAACAACAGCAACCAAAGTAGCGAACAAAATCACAAAGACAGGACTCATGGGTTTAACAACAGCAATATATGCGTTTTCTCCTTCGACAGGAATATAGCCTACAATTTTGAGACTGTTTTTGTTATAGACATCAAAAGGTATTCTATCATTACCTTTGCCAAGATAAATACAATTTTTTTGAATGCCGGTAAAGTCGCCCTGTTCAACATCAACATAGCCGACTATCTTGATTTCGTTTTTATTGAGCTCTTTCGGCTTGATGACAGCAAGTCTTTCCTGCAAAGCCACAAAAAACAGGTTTTTGGTCTTTAAACCTTCCGGTATACTGCGCCTATAAAGTTCGATGGGGGCCGTTATTGCCATATGTACACTTCCTTTTGTTTATTCTACAACCTGTTTTTTCATATTTCAGATAGACAGGCTATATTTCAGGTATAGTTGTAGATTTACACCTTTTATATTGTTTTTCTCAAGTATATTCACCTTGCAGCAAAACGCAATAGCCTCTGCCATGAGGCGGGTAAATTCTTTGATACACTTCTATTCCCTGTTTCATTTACAATATAATTGTAGATTTTCGCTCGTTTTTGACATACATTTTCTCTTTATTTACGATATAATTGTAAATTTCTGCCCATTTCTTGACACGTACTTTTCCCTTATTAACAATATAATTGTAGAAAATACCAGAAAATACCATTCGTGGCAATAAATAGCGCATAGTTTGATTGCTTTTTACGCAAAAAAGAACCGCCCCTGCGTTTGTGCAGAGGCGGCAATTTAACGATTAGACGCGAAAAAACAATATTGCGAATTTAGTTTGCTGTGACTAAATCGCGGCTATTTTTGGTTGTAGTAGTTAAAATAACAACATACGGTTGTTAAAGGTGCATTACACGCTCGGCAATTTCCTGCGTACGCCCCTGGTTCCAATACTGCGTTCCAATATAGCCGCAGGTGCGGCGGGCGACATTCATCTTGTGCTGGTCACGGTTGTGGCAACGAGGACACTCCCAAACGAGTTTTCCGTTGTCCTTTACAATCTGGATTTCTCCATCGTAACCACAGACCTGACAGTAGTCACTCTTAGTGTTCAGCTCTGCATACATGATGTGGTCGTAGATGAACTGCATGACAGCGATAACAGCCTCAAGGTTATCCTGCATGTTAGGAACCTCAACATAGCTGATAGCACCGCCCGGAGACAGGCGCTGGAATTCGCTCTCAAAAGCCAGCTTGCTAAACGCATCAATCTTCTCCCGCACATTGACGTGGTAGGAGTTGGTGATGTATTCATGGTCGGTAACATCCTTGATGATACCGAAGCGCTTTTGCAAGCACTTGGCGAATTTATAGGTCGTGGACTCCAGCGGCGTGCCGTAGAGCGAGAAATCGATGTCCGTCTCGGCCTTCCACTTGGCGCACGCGTCGTTGAGGTGGTGCATGATATCGAGCGCGAACGGCGTGGCGGCCGGGTCGGTGTGGGACTTGCCGGTCATGTACTTGACGCACTCATAAAGCCCCGCGTAGCCGAGAGAGATGGTCGAATAGCCGCCGTAGAGCAGCTTGTCGATGGGCTCGCCCTTGGGCAGACGAGCCAATGCGCCATACTGCCACAAAATAGGCGCCGCATCGGAGAGAGTGCCCTTCAGGCGGTTGTGGCGGCACATAAGGGCTTTGTGGCACAGCTCCAGGCGCTCGTCGAAGATTTCCCAGAACTTCTTCTCGTCGCCCTGCGAGGAGCACGCGACATCGACCAAATTGATGGTGACGACGCCCTGGTTGAAGCGGCCGTAGTACTTCGGCTTGCCCGGCTCGTAGTTGCCCGCGTTGGCCACATTGTCGTAGCCGTTACCCGAGCGGTCGGGCGTAAGGAAGCTGCGGCAGCCCATGCAGGTATAGCAATCGCCGTTGCCCTCGGTCTCGCCCTTGGAAAGCTTCAGCTCGCGCATCTTCTTCTCGGAAATGTAGTCGGGCACCATGCGCTTGGCCGTGCACTTCGCGGCCAGCTGCGTAAGATAGAAATACGGAGCGTCCTCGGTGATGTTGTCTTCCTCGAGCACATAGATGAGCTTCGGGAACGCCGGGGTAATCCAGACGCCCGCCTCGTTCTTCACACCCTCGTAGCGCTGACGAAGCACTTCTTCGATAATCATGGCCAAGTCGCGCTTCTCTTCGGGAGTGCGCGCCTCGTTGAGGTACATGAACACCGTGACGAACGGGGCCTGGCCGTTGGTAGTCATGAGCGTAACGACCTGGTACTGAATCGTTTGCACACCGCGGCGAATCTCGTCGCGCAGGCGAGCTTCGACCACTTCGTTGATTTTCTCGGACGAGGTCTCAAGGCCCAGCGTGTTGATTTCATCGAGCACCTGGCGGCGAATCTTCTGGCGGCTCACCTCGACGAACGGCGCAAGATGCGTAAGCGAGATGGACTGGCCGCCATACTGGCAGCTCGCGACCTGGGCAATAATCTGGGTGGCGATGTTGCATGCCGTAGAGAAGCTATGCGGGCGCTCGATAAGCGTGCCGGAAATGACGGTGCCGTTCTGCAGCATGTCTTCCAGGTTCACGAGGTCGCAATTGTGCATGTGCTGCGCGAAGTAATCGGAATCGTGGAAGTGGATAATACCTTCGTTGTGGGCGGCCACGACTTCAGCAGGCAGCAACAGACGCATAGTGATGTCTTTGGAAACCTCACCGGCCATATAGTCGCGCTGCACGGAATTCACCGTGGGGTTCTTGTTCGAATTCTCCTGCTTCACTTCTTCGTTGTTGCACTCGATGAGCGACAGGATTTTGTCGTCGGTCGTGTTCGACGTGCGCTTGAGCGTTTGGATATAACGATAGATGATGTACTTGCGCGCTACCTCGAAACGGCCAAGCGCCATGATTTGGTTCTCGACCATGTCTTGGATTTCCTCGACCGACACGGTATGGCCGGCACGGCCGCACAGCCATTCAACGCTGTGGGCAGCAAGGGCGATCTGGTCTTCCGTGAGGCGCTCGTGGGGCGCAGCGTCGTTGTTGGCCGCGGTGATCGCGTTCACGATTTTCTGGATGTCGAACGTTACTTCCGAACCGCTGCGCTTGATGATTTTCATCACATTCCCCAATCAATGTATCGCCATGTGCCACTTCGTTAAATCGCGCGCGTGGACACCCCATATACGCACGCTATCGGAACCTTCGTCCCGCCCTAAAGACAACATCGCCTGGATTTTCCCTTGCGAAAACCCAGGTTTCGATGTCTCTATAATAGCGCAAACAGACCACAATATCTTGTGATTGTTATTTGAACTCTGCACAGTATCGTGTTTGTGCAGGTCGGCTCGAATGAAACCGCTCGCAAACGAAAAAACATGCTCGAATTCGGCGATTGGCCTTGAAATTGAGAGCGCAACGTGCGTGGGAGACGCGAGTAAAAGCGGGGCAAAGCAAAGCCGCAGGTGGGGTCGCATACGGCCAAAAAGAGCGGGCACAGCACGCGGCAACGAGGCACCCACGCTCGAAGCAACGCGAAAGCGGAAGGTCGAGCAATAGCCGGTTTCAGCCTTTGTCGCAGAGACCGATCGACGCATTTCTTCCCCACATGCACAAGATATTGGGGCCGCGCCAAAACGGGTCCAGGCGCCTTAGTGCCGGTTTCGATCGGCGAATCCGCGATGTTGACTTCTTGTTGCCAACCGATATCCATCGAAGCGCCTTCGTGCGGTATAGTTCACCTATGAAATAATCAGTTGCACTCACGAACTAATGCATCGAAAGAAGGATCCATGCTTCGCCCGAAATTCGATTCGACGTTCTTTGTGGCGTTCAAACTCACCCACGAGGCGCTCGACGCCGCGCTGAAAAAGGCGAGCGAGCTCAATATCACGCAGTATCGCGTGCTCGTGAAACTGCTCACGGCGGGAACTGCCGGCCTGCCGCAGAAAGACGTGAGCGCGCTGCTCGATTTGAGGCCCAATGTCGTTACCCAGGCCATCAACACGCTTGAAGAACGCGGGCTCGCCCTGCGCGCAAACGGCGCAACCGACAAACGCTTTCGCCGCGCCCGTGCCACCTCCGCCGGCGGCGAGCATGCGGCGCACGTGAATGCGGCAATCGTCGAGGAGCTCTACGACCTGTTCCCGACCGATAATGCCGCCTGGCGTAAGATTTTGGAGGCGTCCATCGCCGCCGGCGCTGACATCGACCCGCCGCTCTCTCCCGATTTCGCTGAGAAATACCCGGCGTCGCGCACGCTCGTTTCCATTGAGCTGGTGCGCTTGGCTATCGAGCGCGGCCTGAAAGAGACCTGCGGGGCGCCGCTTTCCGACTGCCTAGTGATGATGCGTCTTGGCGAAGCGACGCGACCCCTGCGCGTCAACGATATCGGCGAATCGCTCGAAATGCCCACGGCAAACGTGACCCGCGCAGTCGACCGGCTCGTGCAACGCGGCTGGGTGAAGCGCATGGGAAGCGAGCGCGATCGCAAGGCCGTCTTTGTCGTGCCCACCGAAGATGGGGAATTCCAGGAACGCATTATCAGTGAAAAATCAAACGAGCTCGCAGAGGAACTTCTTTGGAGCAAGCTTACGCCAGCCGACCAGGAAGCCATCGGCGATGTGGGATCGGTGGTTATCGACGGCTTGCGCCGACGCCGCGCCGAAGAGCGCAACGTTGGTTTTGCCGACTTGCGACCGATTGACTAAGGACTAAACGAAAAGGGGCGCAGCCGAAAAGCTCACCGACCTGCCGATAACCCTCGCCGCGACGCACGGACACGGCGACCACATCGGCGGCGCGGGTCAGTTTGAAGAGATATACATTCACCGCGCGGACTGCGAACGGCTCAACAAAGCGCAGATGTCGCTGCTGTTTCGCAAGGCATTTCTCGCGTCAAACGCGCCCGTAAAATCGCACGGATTCAAGACGAGCGACGTAAAGCCCGGCAAGTATAAAACAAAAATCATTCCCATGGACGACGGACATATTTTTGACCTCGGAGGGAAGTCCGTGCGGGTAAAGCACACCCCCGGTCACTCGCACGGCAGTGTCGCATTCATCGACGAGCAGGACAAAATAATATTCAGCGGAGACAATGTCTGCGACGCGCTTTGGATGCAGCTGCCCGGAGTTACGAGCATTGAGGAATGGCTTCCGAGCGCCCGGTGGTTGTACGGTATGAGCGAAGATTACAGAATCTTCTGGGGTCACAGAGTCCCGCAGCTCGAGCGCGGCTACATCGCTCAGGTCATAGCCTGGGGCGAGGAAATAATGGCAAAAAGTCGGGGAAACACAAAGCTGCCGAGGATAACACAGTATCCGAGCAGACCCGACGGAATAATCTACCGCACCGACAAGGTATTCAGGAAATGAGGGTAAAAATATGAAAAAGAACATCGCAGACACCGAGGAAAGAGTGTCCGCATCAAGTAAGTTTTGGCTTTGCTCGGCGGACTGCCTTTGCACAACGATAAACAGCCTGCTGACCGGCGGAGGAATGACATATTTCTTCACGAAATTTCTCGGCCTTTCCGAGGGACGTGCGAGCACGGTATGGATGATTTTCGCCATATGGAACGCACTGAACGACCCGCTGTTCGGCTATATCTCCGACCACACAAAGTCAAAGCTCGGGCGCAGAATACCGTATATCAGATACGGCGCGTTCTTCTATTCGCTGATATTCGTGCTGACCTGGATAAGATGGCCGCTCGGGACTTCGCAGACGGCACTGTTCATTCAGATGCTTTCTACACTGTTCCTGTTTGACACGCTTTATACGGCGATTGCAACCTCGCTCTATGTCATGCCCTACACCATGGCGGTATCGAATAAGGCGCGCAGCGGCATCTTCCTTTGGAAGATATTCTTCACGCTTATCGCCATGGCCGTTCCGCTCGTCGTTTTCCCGCTGATAAAGCCGGAAGTCGGCAGCGACCCGACAAAATTCCAGCTGATAATGACGGGAATAGGCGTACTCGCGTTCGTTATAATATTTGCGTCGACCTTCTTCTACAAAGAAAAAGTCACAACAGAGAGCGACAGGAACGAAAACATTTTCAAGGCAGTTATAGACTGCTTCAGGAACCGCTCTTTTGTCGTTTTTGAGGTGCTCTCTTTCACGGTTGTGTTCATTCAGACGATACTTATGCAGGGCGTTATATACTATTTTGACGAATTTGACCTGCCTATGCCGATAGCCTACGGCGCGCTGGGGCTCGGCGCGGTGCTCGGAGTTATTTTGTGGGCGACTAAGGTCAGGACATGGGGCATCAAAAAATGCGTATTCATCATGTGCTTGATATTCGCCTGCGGCTCTGCGGCAATGGCGATATTCGGCAAGATAAGCGTTATTGCCGTTCTCGGGTTCTTCACTGCCGGCATGGGCTTTGCGGGCGGAATGTACCTCGTTCCGCTGATGAACGGCGATGTTATCGACTACGACGAGAGCGTCGGCGGACTGCGCCGCGAGGGTATGTACGCAGGAGTCAACAGCCTGATAACAAAGCCCGCAATCAGCTTTGCAAACTCCGCATTCCTGCTCATAGCAAAGGCGTTCGGCTACGACACGTCTCTCGCCTCCGGAATGCAGAGCGAGTGGGCAAAGCAGGGCGTGCTCGTCGCATGGATGGCGGCGCCCGCCGCGCTGCTCATAATATGCGCAATAAGCCTGCGATTCTATCCCCTCGCAGGAAAGAAATGGGACGAGACCAAAAAAGCCCTCGAGGAAACACAGAGGCTGATACTTCTAAGGGGAGCCGACAGATTCGGCTCCCCTGCTCCGCGCACGGAATAATTTTGCGCAACGGGCGACTTTATTGAAAAAAGCTCTTGCAATTTCCGCGACAATAGTATATAATTCTTAAAGCGCTTCGGGGTGTGGCGAAGTTTGGTATCGCGCTTGGTTCGGGACCAAGAGGCCATGGGTTCGAATCCCGTCACTCCGACCAAAAGCCCGCCGTAGTCTAATTTGACTGCGGCGGGCTTTTTCTTGTTTCACAGACCGCATTATGGTACAATGATTTTAATAAATCGTTGTTTGCAGAGTTTGTAATTCAAATTTAATAAACTGAGAAACAGGAAATGGATATAAATGATATAAATAAATATCAAGAATTCAAATATTCGAGGTCTTATGCAAAACTGCCGAAAATATCTTTTTTGCAGCCCATAGACATGAGGAAAAGCTCGTAATCGTTGAGATTACGGGCTTTTTCTCTATCTACTTCAAATATATTTGAACAAAATCAATTATTACCACCCGAATAAAACTATATTACAGTCTATATACCGGGCGTGCTCACGAAACGTCAGCACTCCAACAAGCCCAAACATTACATATTCAAGGATTCACCGATCCGTAGTAATATCGGCAGCGAAATGCCGCCCTCCCGCAAACCCGACAAGGCGCTCGGGTCGATTCTCACCGCTGCCCCGATTTTTACATCTTTCGGCAAACAGTTCTTGAATTCGGCTTTATTCCATGCTATACTAATAGTGACTAATCAATCAGTAATCAAAAAGAGGCGCAGTAAATGAAGGTAACAGAGCAGCAACACAATGAACGTAAACAAGAGATAATGGAAAAATGCTTTGAATGCTACGCGGAAAACGGCTTGACCGGCACAGGCATCAAAGCTTTGGCCGCGGCGTGCGGCTGTACAACGGGAAATCTTTACTCCTATTTCAGCAGTGTAGATGAATTGATTATTGAATCTACCGCCTACTGTATGTCAAAGGTCGAGGACGAATTCATGGAGATTGCTCCCACCGACCCGAAGGATGTGGCCAGATTTGTGAGAGAAGTCCCCTACTGGACCGCGAAGCGGCACGGCAAAAAATATCGGCTGATGTATCAGGTCTATACTCTTCCGAAATATATCGAGCACGGCAAGCGGTTCTTTGAAGGCGTGAATGAGCGCTATACCGAATACGCCAAGCAGCTTGAGCCGAAAATCGGTATCCCCTATACGGTCATCACCCCGCTGATTTTTATATTTGTCCGCGCCTGCGTGCACTATGCGATGTTCGAGGACGAATACTACTTAAAATCTCAGATGGAGATCTTAAAGCAGGGCGTTTCCCTGTTTGCGGATAAATACAAATTAAAAGAAGCAGACAAAGCATAGACCCGTCAACCGCCGCCCATTAGCGGCATGGGCGGCGGTACAAAATCCGCCGTAATGATAATTTCGAACGGAGGAAAACATGATGAAAACAGGAAGAAAACTATTCGCAGGCGCTCTTTTGGTGCTTTACATCGTGCTTGCCGCAGGGTGTAACTCGGCAAAAACCAACACCGCCCTGCCGGAGGTTCGGAACAACGGCACTGCTATCCAGTGGAAATACAGTGACGAAACCGATTGGCGCGACCTTGTGGCTCTGTCCGAGTTGAGAGGTGCTGCCGGAGCAAACGGCAAGGACGGTGCTGACGGAATCAACGGTAAAAACGGTATTAACGGTACTGACGGAAAAGACGGCGCAAACGGAATTAACGGAAAAGACGGCATCAACGGCAAGGACGGCGCTGACGGTATCGACGGCAAAGACGGCGCTGACGGCGCAAACGCCAAAAACATAGAGGTTCAAAGAGCCGAAACCCACATACAGTGGCGTTACGAGGGCGAAGATTGGCAGAACCTTGTTGCGATAGCCGATATCACAGGTCCTACCGGGCAGAAAGGCTCGGACGGAGCAAACGGAAAAACGCCTGAATTTCGCGTGAACGAAAACACCCTGCAATGGCGATATGTCGGCGATGAGATCTGGTTGAATCTATATGACCTTACCGCATTAAAAGGAGCTGACGGCCAAAACGGCAAGGACGGAATAAACGGCCAAGACGGTAAGGACGGCGCAGGCGGAAAAGACGGAAATACACCCTTCATCGGCGAAAACGGCAACTGGTGGATCGGAGAAATCGACACCGGCGTGAAGGCTGCGGGAATTGACGGCACAGACGGCAGAGACGGAGAAAAGGGCGACAAAGGCGACCCCGGCGAAAAAGGTGAAAAAGGCGATAAGGGCGACAAAGGCGACAAGGGCGACCCCGGTCAGAACGGCGGAAGCTCCGGGTATTTTTACGGCACGGGGTATGTACCGTCAACCCATCTTTCAGGCGGTGCAGTCCCCCTGTACTATCGGGAAATGCATAACCGCGGCGGGCTTATATCGTGCACCGAAACAACTCTCAGGCTGAAAAAAGGATATACCTACAATGTGTGTGTAAGCGGCATGGTTAATGCGATGACAAATGATAATAGCGGAAAGTATTCCGTTCGGATGACTGACGGTTACGATGATGACTATTGCAGATATATTACATTGATAGAACAAAGCGGCAGGGGATCAAATTCTCTCTGCTTCAACAGAATATATGACCTTACCGGCGCGAGAAACGATGTTGAACTCAAATTTTCGCTGGAGCAAGGTGATTACAAAACCTATCTGCTTTCATTCAGCGGCTCTGTTACAATAACCGCTCTTGACTGAGCCGATATACACGAAAATGGAGGTAACAAAAGAAGCAGACAAAGCATAGACCCGTCAACCGCCGCCCATTAGCGGCATGGGC
>ERZ857693.4334-NODE-4334-length-10216-cov-7.555851_pt1 | contig 10216 bp, 9 predicted proteins | sample MGYA00519765_ERZ857693 | MGnify/ENA primary metagenome ERZ857693 (study PRJEB31778, sample SAMEA3449354) | human gut metagenome | biome: human gut; feature: human-associated habitat; material: faeces | place: United Kingdom | collected 2010/2012 ... | reverse complement strand
AAAAAGAGGCCTGTTGGCCTCTTTTAACACACTAACAATAAATTTACTACACTTATAAAAGCAAAAAACATTTCCTTCAATTGCTGGGCAAAGATAAATATTTAAAACGTTTGCGCAAACTTTTTTAAGAAAAAAAACGTTCGCGTATAACTAATCTAAAAGTTCTTTGTTTTTCATTTTTTTATCCATACTTTTGTGTGAGTTTACGACATTAAACGAGAGAGTTAACATCATTATTAACCAAATAATAAAAAAACAAATGTCAAAGATTAAAGTTGGTATCAACGGATTCGGACGTATCGGTCGTCTGGTTTTTAGAGCTGCAATGACAAGAGACGATATTGAAATCGTTGGAATAAATGACCTTATCGATGTCGACTACATGGTTTACATGTTGAAATATGACACCATGCACGGTCGTTTCAACGGAACCGTTGAGGCTAAAGATGGAAAACTCGTTGTAAACGGACACGCTATCCGTGTTACAGCAGAGAGAAACCCGGAAGATCTGAAATGGAACGAGGTAGGTGCAGAATATGTAGTTGAGTCAACCGGACTTTTCTTAACAAAAGAAAAAGCAGAAGCACACTTGAAAGCCGGGGCAAAAAGAGTCGTGATGTCTGCCCCGTCAAAAGATGATACCCCGATGTTCGTGATGGGTGTAAACCACAAAACTTACGCCGGACAAACTATTGTATCTAACGCATCATGTACCACGAACTGCTTAGCCCCGCTGGCTAAAGTAATGCATGATAAATTCGGTATTGTTGAAGGTTTGATGACTACCGTACACGCTACCACCGCTACCCAAAAAACTGTAGACGGTCCTTCTATGAAAGACTGGAGAGGTGGACGTGCCGCTGCTGGTAACATCATCCCGTCATCCACCGGAGCTGCTAAAGCTGTGGGTAAAGTGATCCCGGAATTGAACGGCAAATTAACCGGTATGTCATTCCGAGTTCCTACATTGGACGTGTCTGTGGTTGACTTGACTTGCCGTCTGGAAAAAGCTGCAACTTACGAAGAGATCAAAGCTGCCATGAGAGAGGCTTCTGAGAATGAATTGAAAGGCATTCTTGGCTATACGGAAGAAGAAGTTGTTTCTTCTGACTTCTTGGGTGACGCTCGTACTTCTATCTTCGATGCTAAAGCTGGTATCGCTTTGACTGACACTTTCGTAAAAGTTGTATCTTGGTATGACAACGAAATCGGTTACTCTAACAAAGTTCTTGACTTGATCGCTCACATGGCATCAGTTAACGCTTAATTAGAAGTCTAAACATATAGGAAACCGCTGCGGGAAACCGTAGCGGTTTTTTTGTCTTCATTTTATATATTGTTAAAAAGCAAGGTATTATCCGTGGTATAACCTACAATTTTAGTAGTTTTGTACTTCTATGAAGAGAATTATGAAGAGAATATTAATAACATTGATACTAGTTTACACCATGAACAATATACTGAACGCTCAGAATCCTTTCTTCGGTCAGTATCAAACACCGCATGGTACTGTACCCTTTGACCGGATTAAAACAGAGCATTATGAGCCTGCCATCCTCGAAGGAATCAAACAACAGAATGCGGAACTTGATGCGATCATACAAAACCCGGAGAAGGCGACATTTACAAATACAATAGAAGCCTACGAACAATCCGGAAGGCTGCTGGACAAAGTAACTGCCGTATTCGGCAATATGCTTAGTGCTGAAACCAATGACGACTTACAGGCATTGGCTCAGAAAATCATGCCGCTACTCAGCGAACACAGCAACAACATCACACTGAATGAGAAGTTGTTTGCCCGTGTGAAAGAAGTGTACGGACAAAAACAATCTCTGCAACTGACTCAGGAACAGAATCGCCTGCTAGACGATATATACGACAGTTTTGTACGCCACGGCGCCAACCTCGAAGGGGAGGCCCGCGAACAATACCGCCAACTAACCAACGAACTGAGCAAACTGACACTCGACTTCAGCGAAAACAACCTGAAAGAGACAAACAGGTATCAGATGTTTCTGACAGACAAAGCCAGCATTGCCGGACTGCCGGAAATCATTGTAGAAGCTGCTGCCGAAACAGCCAGAAGTGAGGATAAAGAAGGATGGGCTTTCACCCTGCACGCTCCAAGTTATGTGCCTTTCATGACTTATGCCGACAACCGCGAGCTGCGTCATAAGCTCTACATCGCATATAATACAAAGTGTACGCACGATAACGAATTCAACAATATCGAAATCGTAAAGAAGCTGGTTAATACACGCATGAAAATAGCCCAGCTACTAGGATATAAAGATTATGCGGAATATACCCTCAAAAAACGAATGGCTGAAAACAGCGATGCCGTATATAAGCTGCTCAACCAGTTATTGGAAGCCTACACTCCCACCGCACAGAAAGAATATCTCGAAGTACAGGAACTGGCACGTGAGGAACAAGGTGATGACTTCATTGTCATGCCCTGGGACTGGAGCTACTATTCCAATAAGCTGAAAAACAAGAAATTCAATATCAATGAAGAAATGCTCCGTCCTTACTTCGAACTGGAACAAGTAAAAAAAGGAGTATTCGGACTGGCAGAAAGACTCTACGGAATCACTTTCCGGAAAAATACGGAAATCCCGGTTTATCACAAAGATGTTGAAGCCTACGAGGTATTCGACAAAGACGGCAAGTTCCTGTCCGTACTGTACACTGACTTTCATCCCCGTCCCGGAAAACGCGCCGGAGCCTGGATGACCAGTTACAAGGAACAATGGATAGATCCCGTAACCGGTGAAGACAGCCGACCGCATATATCTGTAGTGATGAACTTCACCAAGCCGACCGAAAGCAAACCTGCTTTGCTAACTTTCAACGAAGTGGAGACATTCCTGCATGAGTTCGGGCACAGCCTGCATGGTATGTTTGCCAACTCAACCTATCAGAGTCTAAGCGGAACAAACGTATATTGGGACTTTGTGGAACTTCCTTCACAGATCATGGAAAACTTTGCCATCGAGAAAGAATTTCTCAATACCTTTGCCCGTCATTATGAAACCGGAGAAGTGCTTCCGGACGAACTGATACAGAGACTCGTGGATGCTTCGAACTTCAATGCAGCCTATGCCTGCCTGAGACAAGTGAGCTTCGGTCTGCTCGATATGGCATGGTACACCCGCAGCACTCCTTTCGAGGGCGATGTAAAAGCCTATGAACAGGAAGCTTGGAAAGACGCACAAGTATTGCCGATAGTCAAAGAAGCCTGCATGAGTACACAATTCTCCCATATCTTTGCCGGAGGATATTCCGCAGGATATTACAGTTATAAATGGGCAGAAGTGCTGGATGCGGATGCGTTCTCACTGTTCAAACAGCAAGGAATCTTCAACCGTGAAGTAGCAGATTCGTTCCGCAACAATATCCTGTCGAAAGGAGGAACAGAACACCCGATGATACTTTACAAACGCTTCCGCGGGCAGGAGCCTACCATTGACGCATTGCTGATCCGAAACGGCATAAAGAAACAATAAAATTAAAAAAGGAGAGAATTGGACATGAAGAAGAGATTGATACTTAAAGTATTAGGATTGCTGTTATTGCTTCCGATGTTTTCCGGATGTAATGATACGGATGATGTAGCCGGCATCTTCACCGGCAAGACATGGAAACTGACTTATATCACAGTCAAAGATAGCCATCAAATGTTTAATTTTTGGGGAAACGACAACAAAGCCCGCGAACAAAGCATGAAATTGCTTGACGAAACAGGTAGGTATGTAATTACCTTTAATGGAATGGAAGAAAGCAATATCATCATCGGGACCTTAAGTGGCACAGTGATAACCTCTACTTTCACTGGATCATGGTCCGCCAATGGAAAGGACAACCAATTCAATGCATCTATCCAAGGAGGTAATGAATCATCAGATATATTAGCAAAGAATTTTATAGAAGGGCTGAACAACGCAACCTCTTACGGAGGAGATGAGCGAAATCTATACCTTTACTATAAACCTTCCGGTAGCCAGCAGACACTTTCTTTAGTTTTTCACGTTGTAAAATAAAAGACACTCTCATGGACACGGAAAAGAAACAATTGGAACTGGACAAACGTTACATACGTATGGCAAGCATTTGGGCGGAAAACTCTTATTGCCAGCGCCGTAAGGTAGGAGCGTTGATCGTCAAAGACAAAATGATTATCTCCGACGGATACAATGGTACTCCTTCGGGCTTCGAAAACGTATGCGAGGACGAGAATAACCTGACAAAACCTTATGTTCTCCATGCGGAAGCAAACGCTATCACCAAGATAGCACGCTCGAACAACAGCAGCGACGGTGCCACGATGTACGTCACCGCCTCACCTTGTATCGAATGTGCAAAGTTAATCATACAGGCAGGAATCAAACGGGTAGTCTACTCCGAACATTACCGCCTCGAAGATGGAATAGAACTATTAAAACGGGCAGGAATCGAAGTTATCTATACAGAAATGAACGAAGATTCTTCTCCAAACAAATAATAAAACGAACGTTTTAAAAAAAAGGAATAGACATGAGTACAAGAAACTCTTCACGTTTTACGCCTATCATCATAGCTATCAGCGTGGTGGCCGGTATTCTTATCGGTACATTTTATGCCAAGCACTTCGCCGGCAACCGTCTGGGTATCATCAACGGTTCTTCCAACAAGCTGAATGCGCTGTTGAGAATCGTAGATGATCAATATGTAGACACCGTAAACATGACCGACCTCGTGGAGAAGGCTATGCCACAGATCCTGGCAGAACTGGACCCGCACTCCACTTACATCCCTGCACAGAATCTCGAAGAAGTCAATTCGGAACTGGAAGGCAGTTTCAGCGGAATCGGTATCCAGTTTACGATACAGAATGATACGATTCATGTGAATGCCGTTATCCAGGGAGGCCCATCTGAAAAAGTGGGACTCATGGCGGGCGACCGCATCGTTAATGTAGACGACAGTTTATTTGTAGGCAAAAAGCTGAACAACGAACTAGCCATGCGCACACTGAAAGGTCCTAAGGGATCGCAGGTGAAACTGGGTGTCAAACGCGTAGGAGAACCGAAATTGCTGGACTTTACCATCACCCGCGGAGACATTCCTCAAAATACAGTAGACGCTGCCTATATGCTGAACGATGATATCGGTTATGTAAAAGTCAGCAAATTCGGACGGACAAGCCACGTAGAATTGCTTAACGCCTTGGCTCAGCTCAATCATAAGAAATGTAAAGGACTGATTATTGACCTTCGCGGCAATACAGGAGGATACATGGAAGCTGCCATCCGCATGGTGAATGAATTCCTGCCCGAAGGTAAACTGATTGTATATACACAAGGACGTAAATATCCCCGTGCGGAAGAATTTGCCAACGGTACGGGCAGTTGCCAGAAAATGCCACTCGTTGTATTGATTGACGAGGGTTCTGCTTCTGCCAGCGAAATCTTTACCGGAGCAATTCAGGATAATGATCGCGGTACAGTGGTAGGACGCCGTTCCTTCGGAAAAGGACTGGTACAACAACCGATTGACTTCAGCGACGGCTCTGCTATCCGCCTGACTATCGCCCGCTATTATACTCCTTCAGGGCGTTGCATCCAACGTCCTTACGAAAGTGGTAAAGACAAGAATTATGAACTAGACATATACAACCGCTACGAACACGGTGAGTTCTTCTCACGCGACAGCATCAAGCTGAACGAAAACGAACGCTATCTCACCAGCCTGGGACGCACTGTTTATGGTGGTGGCGGTATCATGCCGGACGTATTTGTACCACAAGATACTACCGGAGTCACTTCTTATCTCTCATCAGTAATCAACCGCGGACTAACTCTTCAGTTTACTTTCCAGTACACGGACAATAATCGGAAGAAGCTGAGCCAGTATGAAACGGAAGAAGACCTGCTGAATTATCTCCGTCACCAAGGTCTGGTAGAGCAGTTCATCCGCTTTGCCGACTCGAAAGGTGTAAAGAGAAGGAATATTCTGATCCAGAAATCGTATAAACGACTGGAAGCGAATATATACGGCAACATTATCTATAATATGCTGGGACTGGAAGCTTATCTGAAATACTTCAATAAATCGGATGCTACAGTACAACAAGGTATAGAACTGCTCGAAAAGGGAGAAGCTTTCCCAAAAGCACCCGCCGAGACAGAAGAGGAAGTGACGAAAGATAATAAAGATGGAAAGAAAAAAAGAACTGCGCAAGCTTATGGCATCACTGAAGATCCGACACGCATCTTCGACTTTGCAGAAGCTTCAATCAGCTAAAATACTTGCCGCCCTCGAAGCCCACCCGGCTTTCAGGGCGGCAACTACTGTATTGCTCTACCATTCGCTCAAAGATGAAGTAGACACGCATGCGTTTATCCGGAAATGGAGCAATGAGAAACGGATATTGCTTCCGGTAGTTGTCGGTGATGAATTGGAATTACGCCTCTATACCGGTCCCGAGGATATGGCAACCGGCACTTACGGTATTGAAGAGCCTGTTGGAGAAACATTTACGGACTATGCAGACATAGACTTTATTGCCGTTCCCGGTGTAGCTTTCGACCGGAAAGGAAACCGGCTGGGGAGGGGAAAAGGCTATTATGACCGTTTGCTGCCACGTATCCCCGCAGCTTATAAAGCAGGCATCTGCTTCCCATTTCAAATAGTAGAAGAAGTTCCGGCAGAAGCATTCGACATCTGCATGGACATAATTATAACAAGTAATGAGGACGAATTATCACACCCACACCACCCGCTGCCTCCATGCGACAGGGAGTGACGAAGAATTTGTTTTAAGCGCCATCAAAGGCGGCTATCAGGAACTTGGTTTCTCTGACCACACACCATGGAAATACCATACCGATTATGTATCCGACATCCGGATGACTCCCGAAGAACTGCCGGAGTATGTAGAAAGCCTCCGCTCGCTACAAAAGAAATATAAAGATCAAATCAGCATTAAAATCGGCTTGGAATGTGAATATTTTCCGGAGTATATTCCCTGGCTGAAAGGAGTTATCAAGGAGTATCAGCTGGATTACATCATCTTCGGCAACCACCATTTCCATACAGATGAGAAGTTTCCTTATTTCGGGCGAAATACCCATACGGTAGATATGCTTGAACTTTATGAAGAGAGTGCGATTGAAGGGATGGAAAGCGGCTTGTTTGCCTATCTGGCACATCCCGACCTGTTCATGCGTTCATATCCTGAATTCGACCGTCATTGTAAACTTGTCAGCAGACACATCTGCCGGACAGCAGCCCGCTTGAACCTGCCCCTGGAATATAATATAGGTTACGAAGACTACAACGATGAACATGGAATAACAACCATTCCCCACCCTGCTTTTTGGGAAATAGCAGCACACGAAGGCTGCACCGCCATTATCGGAGTGGATGCCCACAACAACCAATATCTTGAAACTCCGTTCTACTATGACCGGGCAAATGGGACACTCCAAAAGCTGGGGATGAAAGTGACAGACAGAATTCCTTTCCTCAACGAAAAATAATGTTTGTGATAACCGTAGCCCCTACTCTCTGATTCAGAGTACGCACCAGAAGTTCCCGTCCCATCATCAGTTCCTGACGAAGGGCGGCGGAAGTGAGATGTACATACAGCGTCTGGTTACGGATATAGAGATTACTGGTATAGCTTGCCGCCGGTCCCAACACCTGCGGCCAGGCATCCAGCAACCGCTGCTCATTGAGAGGAGACTCCAGACTCTCCTGACGCAGGTATTGCTGAATCAGTTTTCCTATCTGCTCGGCATCGTTACGTTTCATTGTTCTGCTCCCATTTCATTAATTACACCCTGATCTACGCGGAATACTTTATAATCGCTGCCTACCTTCTGCAGAATACGATCCAGATGTTCACGGTTGGTATCCGTTATAAATATCTGTCCGAAGTTGTCACCAGCCACCAGCTTGACAATCTGCTCTACCCGCGAAGCATCCAGTTTATCAAAGATATCATCCAACAGCAATAAAGGGACGGTCTGCCCCGTACGTTTCAAGAAGTCGAACTGCGCCAGCTTCAACGCTACCAGATACGTTTTATTCTGTCCCTGCGAACCTTCCTTCTTGATCGGAAAGTCGCCCAACAGCATATTCAGTTCATCTTTATGAATCCCCCGCAAAGAGAATCCCATAATTTTATCCCGTTCCCGGCTTTGCTTCAGTACTTCCAGCAAAGAAGCATCCCGTGCATGCGAATCATAAGACAGCCCCACCTGCTCTTTATCCTGGGAAATAAAAGAATAGAACGACTGGAAAATAGGAATAAACTCTTCGATAAACGCCTCCCGCTTGCGAAAAACAATTTCACCCGCTTGCGCCATCATCTCCTCCCAAACCAGGAACAATTCCTCTTCTACCGGAAATTCACTTTTTAATAAGGTATTACGCTGTGCCAATGCCTTATTATAGCGTATCAATGCTTCCAGATATTCCTTATCATACTGAGAGATCACGACGTCCATAAAGCGGCGCCGTTCGTCACTTCCTCCGGCTATCAACTCCGAATCGGCAGGCGAAACCATCACTAACGGCAGAAAGCCGATATGATCGGAAAAGCGGCTATACTCCTTTTTATTCCGTTTGAATTGCTTTTTCGAACGACGCTTCATTCCGCAGTAAATCTCCTCTGGTGTGCCATCTTCCGCCTCATAAAAGCCCTGAATAACAAAGAAATCCTGTTCGTGCCGAATGTTCTGCGAATCAATCGGATTACCCGAACTCTTGCAGAAAGATAAAAAGTACACTGCATCCAGCAGATTCGTCTTTCCCATCCCGTTCTGTCCGAAGAAACAATTCAGTTTGGCGGAGAATCCGATCTCTACCTGTTCCAGATTCTTATAGTTTAATATGGATATCCGTTTCAGTATCATTGTATACGCGTTAATTTGTTCACAAAAGTAGCAAGTTTTTCGAGGTTTTCGAGCGTAAAACAAAAAAAGATGCCTCTAAATTTCGTTTGTAGATATAAAAAAACTACTTTTGCGAGTCGAAATATCAAATAGCGAATAATAACAAAAAGAATCATATAAAAATGGCAGAACAAAAGAATCAGAACGAACATCTGAACGTAGAAGATGCACTGACACAATCGGAAGCATTTCTTGTTAAGTACAAAAACGCAATCATCGGCGGTGTTGTAGCCGTGATTATCATCGTAGCAGGTTTTATCATGTACAAGAACCTCTATGCTGAGCCACGTGAAGAAAAGGCACAGGCTGCTCTTTTCAAAGGACAGGAATACTTTGAACAAGATGCTTATGAACAAGCACTGAACGGTGATAGTATTGGTTATGTAGGTTTCCTCAAAGTTGCCGACGAATATAGCGGAACAAAAGCCGCTAATCTGGCAAAAGCATATGCAGGAATCTGCTACGCACAACTGGGTAAATATGACGAAGCAGTAAAGATGCTCGACGGCTTCAACGGAGGCGACCAGATGGTAGCTCCCGCTATCCTCGGCGCAACAGGAAACTGCTACGCACAACTGGGTCAGCTGGACAAAGCCGCTTCTACCCTGCTCTCTGCAGCAGACAAAGCTGACAATAACTCATTAAGCCCTATCTTCCTGATGCAAGCCGGTGAAATCCTGGTGAAACAAGGAAAGTATGATGATGCCGTTAATGCCTACACTAAGATCAAGGACAAATACTTCCAGTCTTACCAGGCTATGGACATCGACAAGTACATCGAACAGGCTAAATTGATGAAGAAATAATATACCTTATTATATATAATAGAAGGTTAGGCACGGATTACACGGATTTCACGGTTTTTAGTACGCACAATATGTACTAATGCAATTATGCGAAGCTACCGTGAAATCCGTGTAATCCGTGCCTTTTTAAAATCATGTATTTATAACCCACTTTAATTACTACAATTATGGCAACAGCATACCATAACTTATCCGAATACGATTTCAACTCTGTACCAAACGCTGAAAACATGAAATTCGGCATCGTCGTATCCGAATGGAATTTCAATATTACCGGAGCCTTACTGAACGGCGCAGTCAATACATTAAAAAAACATGGAGTGAAAGACGAAAATATTCTGGTGAAAACTGTACCGGGAAGTTTCGAACTAACTTTCGGCGCCAATCAAATGATGGAAAATTGCGATGTGGATGCAATTATTGCAATTGGTTGCGTAATTAAAGGAGATACTCCACATTTTGATT
>ERZ857693.4333-NODE-4333-length-10217-cov-2.432297_pt1 | contig 10217 bp, 7 predicted proteins | sample MGYA00519765_ERZ857693 | MGnify/ENA primary metagenome ERZ857693 (study PRJEB31778, sample SAMEA3449354) | human gut metagenome | biome: human gut; feature: human-associated habitat; material: faeces | place: United Kingdom | collected 2010/2012 ... | reverse complement strand
CGTTGCTGTATAGGCATCCCCTTTACCAAATCGACTGATATCTTGTGAGTCTGCCTTACTTGGTGATTTGTAGGTACGTGAGTAGATATCGATGGAAGATGTCTTTTTACCTGTTGGGAAGTTCACTTCACTCTTCTTAGTGGTTCCTTGTCCTTGGGTAATAACTTGAAGAACAGGGGTATTTGAATAAGTTGGATATGAATTTCCAAGGTTTAAGGTCACAAAGTTTTGGTGTACATATGGGAATTGACCATTAAAGTACAAGAGGTATTTGTGTTTCGTACCAGAACCTACTACTGACCAACCAATAGATGGATCATTTTCAATTCGGATATAGCGTTTGAGGTTTGGATTTGAGGCATCTTTCACCCAACCTGGATGATCAAATTGAATCAAATTCGCATAGAAACTGATGACACGTTCAAAAACCGGAATTTCACGCACCGCATAGAAAGACTTACTTTCTGGGAAACGTTTCAACTGCCAACCATGACCTAATTTGTTAATGTATTCTTTATAGATCTTTTCATTAGCAGTCGTCGCATCAACTGTTACAGAAGAATCTTCTTTACTTGCTTTTTGTTGCAAGCTCTTTGAATCCATGTATTCCAAATAACCCATGCGATCGTAGACAGTATTTTCGTAGTTGATCTTCGAATCTTTTGTCTTCGCTACTTTATTGTAGTTGGGGTCATTTTTAAAGATGAGATTTCTCGGTGTTAGCGTATAGATAATCATGTAGGTTAATGTCGTGACGAGAAAGATCGACACTAACGAACGCAAAATACGCATAAAAACATATTTTTTCATATTTCATTCCTTTAATGTCCAAAAGAACTTTCTCCCCTAGAAGAGAAAGTTCTAATGAAAAGCAATAATTAATTATTTAACGTGTTTTTCAAGATCTTGTTGAGCTTTTTTGTTTGACTCAGCTTTTTCTTTTTGCCATTTTTCACGTGCTTGTTCGTATTGTTTCTTAGTAACAGGTTCATCTTGAACTTCTACATATTTGAAGTAAGCAGATCCTTTGTTACCTGTTTGAGCTGATGGGCCAGAGAATGGAACCACTTTAGAAACAACTGTTGCTGCGCCTGTGCTTGACATTGTTGGGATTACCAAGGCACTATCACTCAACCAAGCTTGAGCAGTAGCATATTTTTCGTAACGTTTAGCTACATCAAGTGATTCGCTATTAGCATCTGCAAGAAGTTTCGCATACTCATCCAAGCCAACTGCTTTGGCTGAAGCATTATCTACACCACCTGCAAAACCAAGGTAAACTTTTGTTTGGTCCTCAGAAGCTGGTTGGAGAGTATCAAGGTAAGTTGATGGATCATCGTAGTCTGGGTTCCATCCGACCAATCCTTGAAGATCCCAATCTGCATCTGCAGCTGATGGAACATTCAATGTGATGTTCAACACTTCGTCTTGGTCCATCATTTGAAGGTCAAGAACGACATTGTCTTTACCAAGAGTATCTTCCACTGTTTGTTTCAATGATTGCATCCGTGAAACAAAGTTTGTAGAGTTTTGTGCTACTGGTACGTCAATATGAATTGGGAATTGAACGCCATCTTTTTGAAGTTCAGCTTTTGCTTTTTCAAGTTGTGCTTTTGCTTTGTCTTTGTTGTAAAGACCGTCTTGACCATCTGCAAGGTTGACACCTTTCCATTGGTCTCCATAAGTAGTCAACTTATCTGCAACCACATCTCCAAAGTCTTTCCCATTAACTTGTACAAAAGCAGGAGCTGTATAGGTATTACGGATAGCTGGTTTAGCAAATGCTTTACTATTTACTTGCGCTGAATAGTTTTCACGATTCAAGGCAAAGGTGATAGCTTGACGGAAATCTTTGTTTAAGATTGCTTTCTTAGTAGAAGATTTTTCAGCATCTGATTTCTTAGCTGTGTGTTTGTAAGATTGACGATCAAGGTTAAAGCCAAGAACTGCTACACCTGAACCAGCCGGTGTGTTGTAAATGTTGTCTTTGTATTTTTTAGATACAGTTGCAAAGTTTGAACTTGCCGGGAAAAGACGAGCAGCTGTATAAGCACCATCAGAGAAACCACGCGCCAATGAATCTTGGTCTGATCCATCGTAATAAGTGAGTTTCACTTCTTTCAGGTGAACATTTTTCTTATCCCAGTAGTTGTCATTCTTTTCAAATACAACAGATGATTTTGAAGTGATTGATTTAAGAAGGAAAGGTCCGTTTGCAAGGATTGATTTCACATCGTTTGGTTGACCAAAATCATCTCCCTTACTCTTCAAGAACTCTGTGCTTATTGGGAACAAGATTCCGTTTGTTGTTTTAGAGTTCCAGAAGGTTTCAGGTTTATTCAATGTATATTGAAGTGTGTAATCGTCAACCGCTTTGACACCAACTTGGCTAAAGTCTGTAGTTTTTCCTTGTACATAATCATCCAAGCCTTTGACAGAACCTTGAACAAGTGAAAGGGTTTCAGATTTTTTATCAGCAGCGTGTTTCAAACCAGTTACGAAGTCTTTGGCAGTCACTTCACCATGTTCTTCACCATCTGCATCGTACCATTTAACACCCTTACGAATTTTGTAGGTATAAGTCAAACCATCTTTTGAAACAGACCAATCTTCCGCAAGTGATGGTACGAGATTACCATACTTGTCATTTGCCATCAAACCATCTACGACGTTTGTAGTGATATCATGTGTAGCAGCTTTAGAAGACACAGTGTAGTCCAAAGTTTGAGGATCATCTGTGTAGACATAACCATAGTTTTTGTCTTCGCCTGAGCTTGCTTTGCTAGTATTTGAACCAGAACATGCAGCCAACAATCCAGCTGCAAGGAGTGTTACTCCGGCAACTGCGAATACTTTACCTTTTTTCATAGGAATTCTCCAATAGTTTTTTTAGATTTGTTTAAGATTATATCACAAGTAGAAAAAAAAGTAAACTAAATTTTCTGAATATTTGCTTCAACACCATCCAAAAACCTTGCTATGATTGACTTTTTAGCCTAATTGATGATTTTACGATTTTCCATTAATCATTTGTATGATACAATAGAGTGGACTAAGCAACGAGGAAACAACTGTGAAAAAATTCTTTCTTTCTTTTTTAACCTTCATCCTGCTGTTATGCAGTTTACCTTATCAAGTCGTTCTAGCAGACGATCTAGATCTTCATCTTCCTGCTCAAAGTGCTATTGCTGTTGAAGCTGATACAGGTAAAATCTTATATGAAAAGGATTCGGAGAAAAAGCGAGATGTGGGGGGACTATCTACACTCTTGACCACTTATCTGATTTTCGAAGCCATTCATGAAAAAAAACTTTCTCTAAAAGATCCTATCAAATTGTCTGAGAAAGCTCTGGCTTTAAATGATATCGAAGGTGCTGGCACTCTTCCTATGGAGGCGAACCAATATACGGTTGATCAGTTATTGACTGCTCTTTTAGTTGGAAATTCTAGCACCGCTGCCTTGGCCTTAGCTGAGAAAGTGGGTGGCTCTGAGAAAAGCTTCGTTGAAAAAATGAAGCAAAAACTTTCTGAATGGGGCATTCAATCTCCTCATTTAATCAATGCTACCGGGTTAAATACTCAAACCATCAGCGGAGATTCCGACGGGAAAGAAGACGAAAATCAATTGAGTGCTTATGATATTGCTGTTATTGCCAAGCACTTACTCCAGGATTTTCCTGAAGTGACCAAATATACTTCAAAGCCCACTGCTCTTTTTTCAAACACGCAGATTGAAAACCCCAACCTGATGCTAGAAGGCATGCCGAATTACCGTTCTGGAGTTGATGGCCTACGGGTCAGCAACTCTACCAAAGGTGGCATCACCTTTGCTGCATCGACGACGCAAAATGGCATCCATATGATCACAGTTGTCCTAGGAGTGGAGGCAGTTGACGGTGATCCATATGCACGCTTTGTGGCTACTTCTTCTCTGATGAACTACGTGGTACGGACCTTTGTTTCTTCCATTGTCGTCAAAGAAGGAGATCCCTACGGAAAAAGTAAGGCAACTATCATGGATGGGAAGTCAGAGACTGTTTTAGCTGTTGCAAAAAAAGACTTCTATATCGTTGAAAAGCAAGGCAGTCAAGCAGAACCAAAAATTCAATTCAAGAGTGACCAAGAATCATTCCGAGCACCTGTCAAATCAGGCACAAATCTTGGAAAATTACACTACACTGATCCAGATAAAATCGGACGTGGCTACTTAGAAGATCAAGAACCAACAGTCGATATGGTAGCAGGAAGAACCATTGAGAAAAGCTTTTTCTTAAAGGTTTGGTGGAATGAATTTGTTCGTTATGTCAACGAAAAATTATAAGTAAAAAAATCACAATGGAGTCAAATCCATTGTGATTTTTGATTGATGAAAATGAATTATCCTACAGATCCTTCCATTTCGTAGCTAATGAGTCGGTTTAACTCAACGGCGTATTCCATTGGAAGTTCTTTTGTAAAGGGCTCTACAAATCCCATGACAATCATTTCTGTCGCTTCTGACTCAGACAGTCCACGACTCATCAAATAATAAAGTTGTTCTTCTGAAATTTTTGAAACCTTGGCCTCGTGCTCCAAAGCAACTTGTGAGTTGTGGATTTCATTAAATGGAATCGTGTCTGATGCAGATAAATCATCCATGATAATAGTGTCACACTCAATGTGAGAAACTGATTTCTTAGAGTTCTTGTTGAAAGTCACTTGTCCACGGTAGTCTACCTTTCCGCCACCCTTCGCGATGGATTTGGATACGATAGACGAGCTAGTGTGAGGGGCATTGTGGATCATCTTGGCACCTGTATCTTGGTGTTGACCTGCATTCGCAAAGGCAATGGACAACATGGTCCCACGCGCTCCTTCTCCATCCAGATAAACAGATGGGTACTTCATGGTTGTCTTGGCTCCTAAGTTCCCGTCGATCCACTCAACTGTGGCATCTTTTTGAGCTTTGGCCCGCTTGGTGACCAAGTTGTAGACATTGTCAGACCAGTTTTGGATGGTCGTGTAACGCATATAAGCTCCATCCAAGGCAAAGATCTCAACAATTGCAGCATGCAAGCTATTGCTTGAATAGGTCGGTGCTGTACAGCCTTCTACGTAGTGAACGCTTGCTCCCTCATCCACGATAATCAAGGTACGCTCAAACTGACCTGTATTTTCATTGTTGATACGGAAGTAAGTTTGAAGGGGAACATCTACTTTTACGCCTTTTGGTACATAAATGAAGGTTCCACCAGACCAGACTGCTGAGTTGAGGGCAGCCAATTTGTTATCCGTTGGTGGTACTAACTTCGCAAAATACTGTTTGAAAAGGTCTGGGTATTCTTTTAGGGCAGAATCCGTATCGGTAAAGATAATCCCCAACTTTTCAAACTCTTCTTTCATATTGTGGTAAACCACTTCTGATTCATACTGAGCAGAAGCCCCCGCTAAGTAAGCACGTTCCGCTTCAGGAATCCCGATACGCTCAAAGGTTTCCTTGATTTTCTCTGGAACTTCGTCCCATGAACGGGCAGGTTTATCCGAAGGTTTTTGATAATAGATCAAATCATCAAAGTCAATTTCTGATAGATCGGCTCCCCAGGTTTGCATGGGCATCTTTTTGAAGGTTTCAAAAGATTTCAAACGGAATTCGAGCATCCATTCTGGTTCATTTTTTGCTGCAGACAATTCACGAATAACCGCTTCATTCAATCCCTTCCCGGTAGAGAGAATGGGTTGAACGTCATCGTGAAATCCAAATTTATATTCACCGAGATCAATTGGTTTCGGTTCGACTCTTTCTTCAGCCATAATTTCCTTTCTTTCTCTGTTTCTTCTTTTAATTATTTGCTACGTTCGATCGCTTTTTTGAGAGCATTCCAGGAGAGGGTCGCACATTTAATCCGTTGTGGAAATTTTGAGACTCCAGATAAGAAGGCTGCATCTCCCAACTCCTCTTGCCGAGGATCTGATTGGCCTTGGACCATTTCTGAAAAGACCTGTGCCAATTCTTCAACTTCCTCTTTTGTTTTTCCCATTACAGCATCCGTCATCATACTAGCTGAAGCGGTTGAGATCGTACAGCCTGAATTCACAAAGGCAATATCTTCCACCCTGTCATTCTCATCAAATTTCACACTTAACTGGATCACATCTCCACAAGTTGGATTGTTGAGTTGGATCTGATCAACATCTTCAATCTGTCCTTGGTGGTGGGGGTGTTTTGAATGGTCAGCTACGACCGCCATGTACAGCGAATCTAATTTAGAAAGTGCCATTGAAAAACTCCTTTGCTTTGATCAATGCCTCAATTAATTTATCACAGTCCGCTTTGGTGTTGTAGATATAAAAACTTGCTCTCGTTGTCGCTGGGACTTGTAGGTATTGAAGGAGCGGTTGTGCACAGTGGTGACCTGCACGAACAGCAATCCCTTCATAATCTAATGCTGTTGCTAAGTCATGCGGATGGAGATCTCCTAGATTGAAGGAAATGACGCCAGAACGTTGGGCTAAGTCTTGGGAACCATAGATGGTCAAGCCTTCGATAGCCTGTAATTTTGGAAACACATAGGCAATCAATTCTTGCTCATGCGCTTCTACCTGGTCCATCCCCAGCTCTTCTAAGTAATCGATCGCTGCACCAAGACCAATTGCGCCCGCCATATTAGGTGTTCCAGCTTCAAATTTCCAAGGCAATTCCTTCCAAGAGGCAGATTGCTCGTAAACAAAGTCAATCATCTCGCCCCCAAACTCGATCGGAGACATTTGCTCTAAGATTTCTTCTTTCCCATAGAGGACACCAATCCCTGTTGGTGCAGCCATCTTGTGGCCAGAAAAAGCAAAGAAATCCGCATCTAAGTCTTGTACATCAATGGCCATATGAGGGGTTGATTGAGCCCCGTCTACAACCATGATCGCTCCAACTTCATGAGCTAATCGAGCAATTTCCTTGATCGGATTGACCACCCCTAAGACATTCGAAGCATGGGTGATGGAGACAAATTTTGTCTTCTCACTAAGCTTGCTCTTTAAGTCCTGCATATCCAGTAAGCCATCTTTTAGATAGACATAGACCAGTTTCGCTCCCGTCTTCTTGCAGGCTTGCTGCCAAGGAATGATATTGGAGTGATGTTCCATGATGGAAATTAGGACTTCATCCCCTTCCTTTAGGACTTCTTCTGCATAGCGGGCTACCCAGTTGAGTCCAGTCGTTGTCCCTCTTGTAAAGAGCACTTCCTTGGTTGATGAAGCATTGATAAATTTTCTGACTTTCTCACGCGCTGCCTCATAGGCTGCTGTCGCTCGTTCAGCCAAAGTATGGACTCCACGATGAACATTGGCGTTATCTTGCAAATAATAGTGATTAACTGCTTCAAGAACACGTTTAGGTTTTTGCGTCGTCGCTGCATTATCTAGATAAACCAAAGGCTCATCGTGAACTAGTTGATCGAGAATGGGAAAATCTTGAGCAATCGTATTTTTATCTAGCATTGTTTCTCCTTAGCGTTGAGATAACTTTTCTTCAATGGTGGCAATCATTTCATCACGTACTTCTTTAACTGGGATTTCAACAATAACAGATCCCAAGAAACCACGCACCACTAAGCGTTCTGCTGTGTGTTGATCCAGACCACGACTCATGAGGTAATACATGTCTTCTGGGTCCACTTGACCGATCGATGCAGCATGGCCTGCTGTGACATCATTTTCATCAATCAAAAGGATTGGGTTGGCATCTGAACGCGCTTGATCCGATAACATCAAGACACGGCTTTCTTGCTGAGCATCTGCTCCTTTAGCCCCCTTGATAATATGACCAATTCCGTTGAAGGTCAAGGTTCCTTTTTCAAGAATAACCCCGTGTTGCAAGATATTTCCGATCGAGTTGCAACCAAAGTTGGTCACGCGGGTGTCAATTCCTTGCACCTGACGACCGCTTGATAAGGCAACGACTTTCAAATCTGCATGACTTCCGTTTCCAACCAAGTCACTGTCAAAGTCTGCAACCACGTTACCTTCGTTCATAACACCGATAGCCCAATCAATGCTGGCATCCTGACCTAGTTTCCCACGTCGACTGATGTAGGCTGTGACATTTTCACCCAGACGGTCAATCGCCGCAAATTTCACTTGGGCACCTGAGCGGGCAATCACCTCAACCGTCACATTAGCAGTTGCTGTTGCTGAGCCATCACCTTTTGATTCTAGGCGTTCCAAATAGCTGAACTTGCTGTTTTTGCCTGCAATAATCAAAATGTGTTTATTAAAAGGTACATCACTATCACTATCCTGGTAGAAAATGCCTTCGATTGGTTCTGAAATTTCGACGTTATCTGGAATATAGAGGACAGCCCCACTATTAAAATAAGCTGTGTGGTATGCTGCTAGTTTATCATCATCGTATTTAACCGAAGACATAAAGTAGTCTTCTACCACCTGCGGAATTTCTTCTAGGGCAGAATGGAAATCTGTAAAAAGGACTCCTTGGTCTGCCAAGGCTTGTGGCACCTGTTCAAAAACAGTCTGAGTTCCAACTTGGACTAATTTTAAATTTGAATCAAGGGCTGTAAAATCTGGAACATTGGCAGAAGCCTCACTTTCTGTGATCGTCCCATCCCCAAGATTCCAGCGGTGGAATTTGACGCGTTCAATGGCTGGTAATTCCAACTGATCGATCTTGTCAAAAGCTTTTTTTCGTAAATCTTGCAGCCAGCTTGGCTCAGCATGCAGTTCCGAAAAGAGGGTAATATTTTCAATACTCATTTTTTTCTCCTAATAAAGATACTATCTGTTTGATTTTATGACAACATTAGATCACTAGTCATCAGGTTATAGTTCTTCTTTATAGTCGTAACCGAGTTCTTCTGCGAGTTGGGCATAGCCTTCACGTTCCAAGCGTGCAGCCAATTCTGGTCCACCTGAAAGCACAACACGACCTTCCATCATCACATGAACTACGTCAGGAGTAATATAGTTCAACAAACGTTGGTAGTGGGTGATGATCATTGCTCCAAAACTTTCACCCCGCATTGCATTAACCCCTTTAGATACGACCTTAAGAGCATCGATATCCAAACCAGAGTCAATTTCATCCAAAAGGGCAAATGTTGGTTCCAACATCAATAATTGAAGGATTTCATTGCGTTTTTTCTCACCACCTGAGAACCCTTCGTTCAAATAGCGTTCTGCCATTTCTTCTTTCATGTTGAGCAATTCCATCTTTTCATCCAATTTTTTGATGAAATCACGAATAGAGATCTTCTCGTCCTCTTCTTTACCAGCATTCATGGCTGCACGTAAAAATTCTGCATTGGTAATTCCTGGGATCTTCCGATCTTCTGAAGGGTATTGCATGGCAAGGAACAAGCCCATCCGTGCACGTTCGTCTACTTCCAATTCTAAGATGTTGACACCATCAAACAGAATCTCCCCTTTGGTTACTTCATAATTTGGGTTTCCCATAATGGCAGCTGACAGAGTAGATTTCCCTGTTCCGTTTGGTCCCATGATGGCTGCGATCTCACCAGTTTTTAGGGTCAGGTTTACACCTTTTAAAATTTCTTCAATTTCAACGTGAAGGTCTTTGATTTCTAATGTCGACATTGCATTCCCTTTCTTTTTACTTTGAAGTCTAGAAGGTTCTCAAAGCATCGATTCCTTCATCACAAAGTATTTTTTTACCTTTCAAGTATATCAAAAAAAAGCCTAAATGGCTTTTCTTTTGATTAGAACTATTCTTATTTAGTTTTTTCTTTTCGTTTTTGACGAACTTCCTCCCGGTAGGAAGAATTCCCTATATAGCGCAGAACATTTAACAAAGGACTATGATGTGGCCCTAAAACCCCAATCAATTCTGCTAACAACTCTACTCCAAACAAGAGCCCGATCACAAGTAGGACACCCCCAATGCGACTCGAGATGTTGAGCAAGAGAGAAATCAAGGAGAAAATCATCGAAATCCCATAGATCACAAGTACAGTTCCCCGATGTGTCAAGCCCAGAGAAAGAAGTCGGTGGTGCAAGTGATTGCGATCCGGTTTATAAAATTTTTGACCAGATAGGGTCCGACGGATAATGGCTAAAAAGGTATCTGTAATCGGTACTCCGAGGATAATCATTGGGGTGACTACCGCAACTGCCGTTGCATTTTTCAAACCTTGCAAGGACAAGACAGAAATCATAAATCCGATAAACAAGGCACCGGTGTCTCCCAAATAGAGAATGGCCGGATGGTAGTT
>ERZ857693.4321-NODE-4321-length-10250-cov-2.804806_pt1 | contig 10250 bp, 6 predicted proteins | sample MGYA00519765_ERZ857693 | MGnify/ENA primary metagenome ERZ857693 (study PRJEB31778, sample SAMEA3449354) | human gut metagenome | biome: human gut; feature: human-associated habitat; material: faeces | place: United Kingdom | collected 2010/2012 ... | reverse complement strand
CTGCCGGCCTCCCAGCCGTAGCGGCGCGAGGACTCCGGTTCGTCAAAGCGCAGCATCGCGCCAAATTCAAAGCAGAAATTCGGGTCCTCTTCGCCGTAATACGCATCAAACACACGCGAAGAGAGCTCCTGTACCGCGGCGTCATCCGGTTTTCTGTAGTACCAGCACGGTGTGGCGTTCAGGTTGGCGGCGAACTGCGCGCAGAACTCGTTCGCAACAGCTTCATCATCCATTTCCGCGCTGTCCACTTGCAAATCATAGATTTTTGCTTCCACCGCCTCCTGCATGCAGGCAGAAAGCCGCTCAGCGAGCCAGCCGCTGTCATTTTTCACGTAGACCGTCTCTGTGCCGTCTGTCAGGCGCAGCGTATCGCCGCAGGGAAACTCATAATGCCAGTTCTCACCCTCGGCGGGGGAACGGTCTCCCGAGCGCGGCACAACGCTGATCGTCTTATCCCCATAAGAAAACTCTGCGGCAAGGCCGTTCTGGCAGGCTTCCCAGTCCTTTTCCGTCGCCGCGGCAAAGGTCTCTTCCCCCGATATCCCGTCGGTCAGCGAGAACGCTTCTCCCCACTTGTTCACGCCGCGCGGGCAGTCGTATTCATCCACGCGCCCGCCGTCTCGCTCATCCGTCACGCGGATGTGATAGGTGCCTGTTTCCTCCGTGCTGCCGAAGATCGTCTCGCAGCATTGCAGGATCGCCTCCCGTGCCTGCGGGTCGCTTTGCTTGGTATTCTCCTCTTTTTCCTGCGCGCAGCCGCTAAGAGAGAGCAGCGCCAGCACCGTCAGCGCGGAGAGCAGAATACGGCTCGTTGTCTTTTTCATTGCACTTTCCTCCAAAATCAATGTGGTTCAGAAGGGTCGCTCTATCTTCTCAGACGTTCGTCGCGGCGATTTTGTTCCCGTTTTTTATATTTTATTTTATATAGTATACAGCCGGCAAAAAAGAGGACGACTTAGCCTCGCCGTCCTCTTCTCCCGATTTTCACTTGTCAGTTTTTTTTTGCGGTGCTATACTATATGTTATATGATCAAAAACCATATAGCATGCTGCGATCAATGTCCGCGAGCGAGTGCGCGCCGCACATGCGCATCGTGTCGGCAAGCTCTGCTTTGAGCTTCTGGACGTAGAGCTGCACGCCCTCCTCCCCGCCGCCATAGACGGTGGTAACAAACGGGCGGCCGATGAGCACCGCGTCCGCACCGAGCGCCAGCGCCTTGAACATGTCCATGCCGCTGCGGATCGCGCCGTCGACAAAAATCGTCATCTTGCCGCCGACGGCATCGACGATGTCCGGAAGCACCTCCGCCGTCGCGGGGCAATGGTCGAGCACACGGCCGCCGTGGTTCGAGACCACAATGCCGCTCGCGCCCGCCTCCAGCGCCTTTTCCGCGCCGCGGGCGGTCATAATGCCCTTTAAAATGAACGGACGCTGCGCCCAGGAGACGATCTGCTTTAACTCCTCAACGCTTTTGCTGCCCGCCGGCGGCGTCAAGCCCTGCAAAAACGGCAGACCCGCCGCGTCGATGTCCATCGCGATGGCGAAGGGCTCGGATTCCTGCACGAGCGCGAATTTTTCGCGGATCGTGTCCATATCCCACGGCTTGATGGTCGGCACGCCATTGCCCTTGAGCGCCTCAGCCGCGCCCTCGACCACCTTCGGGTCGGTGCCGTCGCCGGTGAAAGCGAGAATGCCCGCGTTCGCGCACGCGCGCACAAGGATATCATTGTATGTAAGATCGTCGTACTTGTCCCCGTAGTGAAGACGCATCGCGCCCACCGGCGCGGCGAACGCCGGAATCTCAAACGTCCGGCCAAAGAGCGTGAATGAGGTGTCCACCGGCGAATTTTCGCAGCTGGTGTCCATGTTGACGCAGATCTCACGCCACTTTTCTGCGTTGCGGATAAAGCCCGTGCCCTCGCCCTTGGCGCCGGGGCCGGGCATCGTGTTGCGGCAGACCTTGCCGTTGCAGTCATTGCACGCCTTGCAGTAAGGGCCGATGCAGGTCCTTGCGTTTTCCAGCACTTGCTGATAAGTCATGTTGATTCCCCCTTCGGAAATGAGTTTGCTTGCCAATATCGTGTCGATCCGACGCGATATCGCCTATATTTTATCCCGTCCTGCCGAAAAAGCAAGACCCAAAGGAGCTATTTATGAATACCGTTCACACACTGAGAGAATATGTCGATGCGCTGCGCGACGTGGGCATTCTGGTCGAAAGCACCGTGAGCGACGAGCTCGCCGCGCGTGAGATCCACTGCCTCACCTACGATACGCGCGCACTGAGCGAGGACGCGCTTTTCATCTGCAAGGGCGCACACTTCAAGGAAGAGTACCTGTGCGACGCACTCTCGCGCGGCGCGATCGCCTACGTCGCCGAGAAAAAGCACAATGTGGACGCGCCCTGTCTTCTTGTCAACGACATTCGCTATTCCCTCGTCGTGCTCGGTCAGCTCTTTTATAACCATGTGACGGACAAGCTCACAAGCGTCGGCATCACGGGCACAAAGGGCAAGAGCACCACAGCCTACTACGTGCGCTACATCTTAAATGACTGGCTGCGCGCGCAGTCGATGCCCGAGTGCGCCATTCTCTCCTCTATCGACAACTACGACGGCAAGAGCACCGAGGAGTCCCACATCACCACGCCCGAGGTGCTTGAGCTCTACCAGCACTTTGAAAATGCCTATGAAAGCGGCATTTCGCATCTTGTGATGGAGGCCTCGTCCCAGGCGCTCAAATACGGCCGCGTGCGCGGTATCACGTACGACGTCGCTGCATTTTTGAACATCGGCAGCGACCACATCAGCCCCATCGAGCACCCGGACTTCGAGGATTACTTCAACTCCAAGCTCAAAATTTTCGACTCCTGCCGCTTCGGCTGCGTCAATACCGACGCCAAGTACTCGGATCGCGTCATCGAATACGCCAAGGACCGCTGCAACCTCATCACGTTTGGCTCGCATGAGAGCGACACTGTCTCCTGCCAGCATGTGGAAAAGCGCAGCGACGGGCTCTACTTCACGGTTTCCTCGCTCAAGTACAACGGTGAATTTTCCATCACGATGCCCGGCCTTTTCAACATCTCCAACGCCCTCGCTGCCATGGCCATCTGTATGGTGCTCGACGTGCCGGAGGAGTATGTGCGCTCGGGCCTTCGCAAGGCGCGCGCCGCGGGCCGCATGCAGATCTACGAGAGCCGCGACAAGAACGTCACCGTCATCGTCGACTACGCGCACAACCGCATGAGCTTTGACGCGCTCTACCGCTCGACGAAGATCGAATACCCCGGCCGCCAGATGATCTCCGTCTTCGGCTGCCCCGGCTCCCACGCGCTCCAGCGCAGAAAAGACCTCGGCGAGCTGAGCGGGCAGAACTGCGACTTCGTCTTCATCACCGAGGAGGACTCCGGCGAAGAGCCGTTCGCGCAGATCGCCGCCGACATTGAAAAGCACGTTGCCTGCCCGCACCTTGTGCTCGAGGACCGCGCCGAGTGCATCCGCCGCGCAATTCTGGACGGCAAGGACGCGCGCGTCATTCTGCTGACCGGCAAGGGAGAAGAGACAACGATGAAGCGCGGCAGCGTCTTCGTCCCCTACCCGAGCGACGTCGAGCTCACACTCAAATACCTCGCCGAATACGACAAGGTCCATCCTGCCGCGCCGGCGAGCAGCGCCAAAAAGGCAAAAAAGGACTTTTTGCCCATCATCCTCGGCAGCGACGAAAACGCCTACGGCACGGCGCGTCTCTTCCAGGAGGCCTATCACGTCACACCGCTGCTGCTGTGCACGCAGCAGCTCGTGCCCACGCGCAGCTCACACCTGTTTCTCTGCCGCATTATCCCGGATTTTGAGCGCGAGGAGGTCTTCCCCGACGCGCTGCTCGGCGTGCTGAAGCAGTGCGCACAGGACTATGAAAAGCTGCTCGTCATCCCCTGCTCGGACTATTACACGGGTCTTCTCTGCCGCCACTACGACCATTTCGAGGGGCTCATCGCCAACCGCTTCATCTCGGACGAGCTGCTTGAAACGTTCGACACGAAAGACAAGTTCTACGCCCTCTGCGAGCAGTACGGCATGGACTATCCCAAGACCGTCGTCGCCTCTCCTGAGGAGCGCGAGAGCGTCGTCGACCGCCTTCCGTTCGACTTTCCCATCGTCGTCAAGCCCGAGAATTCCAATGCACTCGACTATCTCCGCTGCCATTTTGAGGGGCAGAAAAAGGTCTTCTTCTTCGACACGCGCGAGCAGTACCTCACGATGGTCCACAGCATGAACCAGTCGGACTACCGCGGCAAGCTCATTTTGCAGGAGTTTATCCCCGGCGGCGACGACGCGATGCGCGTGCTCAACAGCTATTCGGACCTTGACGGCCATGTGCGCGCGATGTGCCTCGGCCAGCCGGTGCTCGAATACTACGACCCCAAGTCTGTCGGCAACTATGCCGCCATCATCTCGCGCGGCGATCAGACGTTGTACGACAAAATGCAGGAGTTTCTCGAAAAGCTCGGCTACGTCGGTTTTTCGAACATCGACATGAAATACGATTCCCGCACGGGCCGCTACGTGCTCTTCGAGATCAACCCGCGCCTTGGCCGCAGCAGCTATTTCTGCCGTGCCGCGGGGCTGAACATGATGAAGCTCCTGACCAACGATGTCGTCTACGGCAAGCGCGAGGACTGCGTCTACAACCACACCGTCGCCCTCTGGCAGAACGTGCCGACCGGCATTCTGCGCCGCTATGTCAAGGATCAGGAGCTCTCCGACGAGCTCAAGCAGTTCAAGGGCACGCACACGCTCTTCTGCAAGGGTGATCTGCCGCTCTCTCGACTCTATCGCCTGCTGCGCTACTACGCCGCGCAATACCACAACTTCCGCGACTACTACTTCGATAAAAAGTGACTCCTGTCAAAAGAAAAAGGAACGGCTCGTGCCGTTCCTTTTTTCTTACCAGAATTTTTTCTTTTTGCACACCCACAGGCTCAGCACCACCACGGCGACGCTCACAAGAATGATCGTGGGGTAGCCGTATTTCCAGTGCAGCTCCGGCATGCCGGAAAAGTTCATACCGTACCAGCCGACAAGCAGCGTCAGCGGCAGAAAGATCGTCGTCACGATGGTCAGGATCTGCATGATGCGGTTCTGACGGATGTCGATCTCCGACTGGAACAGCGACTGGATCTGCGTGCAGTATTCGCGCAGCAGCTGCGATTCCTCGCGCAGGCGGATGACGCGCTCTTCAAATAATCGGAACAGTCCGCACTCCTCATCCGAAAAGTAGCCGTTCTCATTTTCCCGCAGCTCGCACGCCACGTCGTCGAGCTGGGAGTAGTAGCGGTACCAGGCCATCGTCTCCTTGCGCAGCTCGCTCATCGGGGTGCTGAATTCCTCCAGCTCGCCCGCGAGCACGCGTTCTTCCAGCGCCGTCGCGCGGTCTTCGATCTCCTCGAGGCGGTGCAGGTCCCTGGCGATCAGCAGCTCGAAGAAGTCGTAGAGAAATCGTCCGACGCTGTTTTCTATCAGGCGTTTTTCCTTGACGATGTGCTTCAAATAAGGCTCGGCCATCTCTCCGTCGTCCACCAGCACCACGCGGTCCTTCGTCACGAGATAGCCGCAGCAAAGGCGCGTGCCGTCCCTGCGGCCGCGCGGCAGTGCGAGCGTTCCGCTCAGACAGTTGGAGCGCACCTCTGCCTTGCAGACGTGCGCGTCCCGCGCGCTCGGCGTATGGTGCAGCACCGCTTCGAGTCCCGGCAGCGCCGTTTCGTGCGCCAACTCGTCCGAATTCAGCAGCACCACCGCCGCGCCGCTCTCCGGCGCTCGGTCCAGCGGCGTCAGCGTCTTGCCGATCGCATACCATTTCATACCCGTTCCCCCAATGCGCTTCTTTCTCTCCCCCATTGTAGCAGAATATGAAAAAAGTACAACGCCCCGCCAGAACTTTTTCCCGCAGCGCAATATTTTATGATAAAATTTGTAAAAGCGTGAACTTTTTTGTTATCTTTTGCGTCTATATGGTTGGAAGATGGAACACCCCACACACAAAAGGAGGAAATTTGGATGAAACGAAAATCTCTTCGCACGCTTGTTTGCGCGCTCCTAGCGTCTCTTGCGCTCACAACCTTTGCCTTTGCCGACAACGGGCCGAAGCCCCAGCTCATCGTGCGCGTCAAAAACGCGCCGCAGGAGCCCTACTATCTCGACCTGCTCGCCAAGGGTGATTGGGACGCGGAAGATGGAAACCGTATCGACGGCATCGACTGGAACTACGACGGCAAAGAGGATACGCTCGACCCCGACCTCTTAGCACTTCTGCGCGACAACGTGCCCGCAGGCTGGCACGCCTGCGTGGCGCAGGGCACGACCGGCGCGCCGATGTGGGGCGAGCTGTACGCGGAAGGGACGGACGCCTCTGGCAATGCACTGCACTGGTTCGGCTACGTCGGTGTGCCTAGCACCTACCGCATCATCCTCGTCACCGAATCCGGCAAGGTCTGGGTCTCCGATATACTCAATCGCCGCGTTCTGCAATCGTCCGTCACGGTCAACTGGTCGGACGATACGTCGGCAGTCACCGTTTCCGTTCCCTCAACCATCCCCGGCTACTTGCTGCAATTTGTCGCAACGCTCGTGCCGACGCTTCTCATCGAGGGCGCGCTGCTGCTTCTGTTCCGCTATTCGTGGAAGAAAAACTGGGAAACGTTTTTACTTGTCAACGTTCTGACACAGGGCTTTTTAGCCGTTGCATCTGTATATGTCACCGCACACAACGGCGTGAGCGCTTGGTATCTCTTTTTCTTCCTGCTTCCGGCGGAACTCATCATTTTGCTTGTCGAGCTGTATCTCTACGCCGGCTGCGGCCTTCTCACTGGCCACAGCAAGGGCCGCGCCGCGGCCTATGCGATCACCGCCAATCTGGCTTCCGCTGTTCTCGGCTATTATCTGGCCGTGCCTGTCTGGCGGCTCGTTGTCTCGATCTTATGATTCTGTTCACATAACGCCAAGGAGGAATTCGCATGACCGACCAAGTCTTTCCTGATCTGCCGCAAACTCCCCCGCCCGAACTGCCCACCGACGCTCTCGCGCAGAAGGAACCGGCCGAGGCCCTCACGCCCGCGCAGGAGATGGCCGACGCGCTCTCCGCGCCCGAAGTAGAGACGCCCGATGTGAGCGATTCGCCATTCTGCCGCGCGATGGACTTGATCGCCGGCGGCCTCGCCGTCACCGGCGTGACGCTGAATTTCTGGAACCTCGACGTGCTGCTGCCGCTGGTCGGCACGCTCTGCCTGCTCGTCGGCTTCCGCGCCCTGCGGCGGGTCAACGGCTTCCTGCGCGCGGGCTATGTCTGCGCCTGCCTGCACATGCTGCTCCTTTTTGTTGAGCTTGGGCAGGATGCCGTGATCTACTGTGCGGACACCGGCCTGGCGGCATTTTTCACCGTCGTTGCCGCCGCCGTGCAGCTCGTGCTGCTCTTCTGCCTTTGGCAGGGCCTGCTCGATATGCAGCGCGACGCAGGCATAACGCCGCCTGCCGCCCCCGCCGCGGGCGCTCTATTGCTCTGGTACATTCTGCTCTATGTCGCAGCGGCATTGTTTGCCTCGCTTTCCCTGTTGCTCGGCGCTTACCTCGTCTGGTATTTCTACCTGGTCGTCCGCCTCAAAAAGCTCTCGAAGTCGATGGCCGCGCAGGGCTGCGCCATCAAGCCGATCAAGGAGCGCTTCTCAAATCACAAGCTCGTCGGCTCGCTGCTCACCGTCCTCGCTGTCGTCATTGCCTGTGGCTTCCTGTTTTTCGGCTCTTACCGCATGGACTGGACGCCCAAAGAGGCCAGCACCGACGCACAGGTGATCGAAGCCCATGAAAGGCTCCTCGCCCTCGGCTATCCCGAATCCGAGCTCAACGACCTCTCCGACGAGGACCTTCTCACCTGCCTCCGCGCCGAGCGCGTGGTCATCAAAGAGTGCACAGGCAGCGCTTATATCAACTACTCCAATAAGCCGCAGACGAATGACGCCTTCCACCTGACCATCGTTGCCGTCCAACGGCCCTTTGACCGGCTGTTCGTCGCCTGCCATTTCCGCTGGGACGAAGGCATGCGCTTTTACGGCACGGAGAGCCTTGCCTTTGAGCCACACCACGACAGCAACTCCTGGTTTGCCAAAGAGTTCTCCGGCCGGGTGCTCTATGACGGTCCGGACGGCGCGACCTACACCGCCCCCTACATCGATCCCGGCACAAAGCAAGCCAGCCTCAGCAACTGGTACATCAATTGCTTCAAGCAGATCTACTGCGCCGACGCCTCTTTCCCAAACGATGGCACGAACCAGCGCGGCTACGTCGCCTGCGCCCTCTCCAACAACATCGACGAGTTCACCAAATTCGAGGGACTATTCTATTATGTCCACCAGAACGGCCGCTTCCAGTACCCCGTGAAGACCGCGCGCGATTATCAGGACTTCAACGTCAACAGGCCCCTCCTCTACAACGCACCGTTCGAGCGCGTGCAGGATTATTTTGTCCTCTTCCAAAACGAAGACGGCGTTTTGAATATTCACTGATCATTTCAGTAACAATTCCGTGGTTCACGGAGGAATGCCGCAGTCTCTGCGGCACGCAGTCAAAGGGGGATATTCTCTTTCACAAAAGAGAATATCCCCCTTTAAATCCTCCAAGAGAAAGGTTTTAGATTGGCAGTCTCAATCTCGAATGACCTTTTTGCCTCCGGAATGGAAATGCTTGCGCGCAGCCTTGCCGCGTTTAGAGTTGCTACACGACTTGCCTCTGCTTCTATTATCCGCTGTTGCGCAGCCTGCCTTATAGAAGTGCGCAGTAATTTCCGTCTACCGAGGCACTGCTCAATGCGGCGAGCGAAGCAATGCCGCTATTTCGCACGCAGTCTGCCGCCGAGCAAACGTCACTCGCGCCTCACGATAGTAAGGCGCGGTTGAGAGTAGTTACGACTTGCAGAAGATTCATGGCGAAGCCATGTACACCGCACCCGACTACCCGCAAGGGGTATGCCACATCCGTAAGGCAGCAGAGCTGCCAACGGCTGTGCAATGCGCAGCGCGTGCAGTTCTTCAAGATAAAAACTGCCAATGTGCGGGGTCAAGGGGGAAGGCCCCTCGTCCTTTCTCTTGGGGGTGTAAGGGGGATATTCTCTTTCGAGAAAGAGAATATCCCCCTTAATGCGCACTCCCGCACAGTGCGGGAGAAATAAAAAAGCAGCCCTTTCGGGCTGCAAAATCCCCACGCGCTGGAGAGCGCGCAAAAAAAGGAGCACCCCTGCGGGTGCTCCCTTTCTTCACTCTCCCAAGAGCCGAACGACACTTTCCCAGCGGAGCTGGTCCGTGTCGTAGCCATACGACTTCCCCTTCGCGTCCGTGTAGCGGAAAAACGGCCCCTCCGTCCAGTCGTTGGACGGATTCACGAGCTCGACCTTCCAGATCTCAAGCGTCGAGCCGTCGCCGTAGTCGATCACGGCGTAGGGCATCTCCTCCGGCGCAGCGGTCTGGGCCGCAGTGCAGCTGGCCCGGCGGCCGGAGAACCGGGGCAAGACCATCGTGGCCCTGCTGCCCGATACCGGCGACCGCTACCTGTCCACCCCGTTGTTTGCAGACTGATTGCATCTAACTGAATAATTTGCTATAATGCAAGGGGCAGACCCATGTCTGCCCCTTTTTTGCATGATTTAGGAGGGTTCCCTATGGAAAACACACCCGGCGCGCTGATCGCCATGAGCGGCGGCGTGGACAGCTCTGTTGCTGCCTACCTGATGAAGCAGGCGGGCTACCGCTGCATGGGCGCTACCATGCGCCTGTACCAGAATGAGGACCTGGGCCAATGCGGCTTCCACACCTGCTGCTCAGCCAAAGATGTGGAGGACGCCGCCGACGTGGCTTTCCAGCTGGATATTCCCTTTGAGGTCATCAACTACACCGATGAATTTCGCGAGAAGGTCATAAAAAAGTTCATAGCTACGTATGAAGCTGGCGGAACGCCCAACCCCTGCATCGACTGCAACCGCTATCTCAAGTTCGGCGCGCTGCTCGACCGGGCGCTCCTGCTGGGGTATGACTATATCGCGACCGGGCACTATGCCCGCGTCGAGCGCGACGGGCAGAGCGGCCGCTGGCGGCTCCTGCGCGGGCGCGACCGGCACAAGGACCAGAGCTACGTTCTCTACCAGCTCACGCAGCACCAGCTAGCGCACCTGCTGTTACCGGTGGGCGAGTTCGATAAGCCCACCATCC
>ERZ857693.4306-NODE-4306-length-10303-cov-6.439305_pt1 | contig 10303 bp, 2 predicted proteins | sample MGYA00519765_ERZ857693 | MGnify/ENA primary metagenome ERZ857693 (study PRJEB31778, sample SAMEA3449354) | human gut metagenome | biome: human gut; feature: human-associated habitat; material: faeces | place: United Kingdom | collected 2010/2012 ... | reverse complement strand
TGTTCGGCTGTGGGATTACTGCAGAACGCCGGTGTTCTTATCAAAGTGATAAGTGCGGCCATCGATGACTGCATCGCCCTTAGCCATGGTGCCATAGATCGGGTCGAAATAGTAACGCTTGTCAGCGCTCCAGCCCTTGATCATGTGGCCCTGTGCATCGTAACGGACCCACTTGCCGGTACCATCGGGCCTATCAGCCCACTGGCCAGCTTCGGATTCCTGATAGACATCCTTGCTGGTGGCTTTCTTGCCCTGGTCAACGGCATCCAGCCAGTACCAAGCGTCGGAAGCCGGGTCATAGATTTCCTTGCCGCGGCCATCCAGGCCCTGGCGAACGCCCTTTTCGTACCAGAAGTCAGCGCCGTTGATGGTCAGCCACTGGCCGTCCAGAGCGATACCGGTGTACTCGTCAAATGCGCAAGGTACACCGTCAATATCGCCTGCGCCCTTAGCCATAGCGCCGGTGATCAGGTCAAAGTAGTAGGTGCCCTTATCGGTCGTCTGCCAGCCCTTGACCATGTGGCCGTTCTCATCGTAACGGACCCACTTGCCGGTGCCATCGGGCTTATCAGCCCACTGGCCGGCGGCGGATTCCTGATAAACGTCCTTGCTGACGGTCATTGCGCCGCCCTGGACAGCATCCAGCCAGTACCAAGCGTCGGAATCGGGATCATAGATCTCTTTGCCGCGGCCGGTGGTACCCTGCTTCACGCCGTTTTCGTACCAGTACTTCTTGCCGTTTTCTTCAACCCAGCCGTTCTTCTCGCCGTACTTGGCGGTGTAGTCCTTGCCGTTGAAGTTGACAGCAGCGGTGGTAACGCCGCTGGTCTGCTTTACCGTTGCATCCACGAACTGAGCACTTGCGCAGTTCTTATCGGTGCAGGTAAAGACAGCCATTGCGGTAATGGTGGTCTTTTCAGCGGCACCGTGAGCGGTGCGCTCCTCGGCTTCGAGAGCCTGAGTTTCTTCGCCGCCGTTGTTGGTATTATCACTAGTGTTGTCACCCTCACTGGGAGTGGTGGGTTCCACAAACTCTGCCGTGATAATGACATCATTCTTGTCCATATTGAATGTTCCAACGCCATCGCTTACATTCAAAGTGGTGTGTAGGTTGCCAGAATCCAGCTTCGGATTCACTTTCAGCACATAATTTGCCTTGTCCTCATCCGGCTTAAAAGTAACAGTAACGCTCGTACCTTCTTTAATTTCACCGGTCGGGTTAACAGTAGCAGTACCATTGGTTACATTGCAAGTTACGGTATGAGTAGTCTTTGCAAATACGGCCTTAACAACAACATCATAGTCCGGCATGTAGAAGCTATACTTGCCATTGTTCGGTGTCAGTGGCTTTGCGGTAGAAGGATCATCCTTCTTTTCGTAACACACAGAGCTTTCTTCCAGCTTATAGTTTTCGCCATTTGCCGTAAAGGTAACCTCAACCGGATCACCCATAGCTGCAGTTTTTACGCTGAGGTTTGCGGCACCGTTGGTCACGTCAGAAGTAATGCTATAAGTCTTATCCGGCATAGCTTCAAACTTAGCATCAACGGTAACATCAGCAGCGGGCATCTTGAAGGTTGCTTCTCCCTTTTCATTCAGGGTCAGCGTCACGGTCTCGGTCTTTTCACCGTTATTGTAGCTGTAAGTCAGGCCGCCCTCTTTGAGCTGATAGCCCTCTTTAATGTTAGCAACAGTAACGGTAATTTCGGTATCCTGCGCAGCCTTGCCCGGATTTACGGTAACAGTAGCGACTTCACCTTCAACAGGATTCACCTTAACTGTGTACTCTTTAACCTCTTCAAACGCTGCGCTGACAGTTGCATCGCCAGCGGGCATTGCAAAGGTGTAAGTGTTGGCCTTTTCTGTGTCAGGAGTTGCTTTCAGGGTCTGATTGTCGCCGTAAGTAACCACCACACCGTCAGCCGTCAGGGTATAGCCATCCTTCGGGGTAGCCACAACGGTAACGCTGGTGCCCTCAGCAACCTTATCCAGGTCAGCTTCGGGGCTGGTGATCTTCAACGTATCCTTGTTAGCATCGGCCACCTTGACCTCATAGGTCTTAGCGTTCTTTTCAACGTTGATGGTCACATCGCCGTCCGGCATGGTGAAGGTGTAAACCGTCTTAGCCTTTTCGGTGGTAGCCTGGGCTGCGGCTTCGTCCTGCGCTGCTTCCTGAACTTCAGTCAGAGCAACATCGGTATTGCCGTTCTTTGCGGTAACGGTAACGATATCGGTGCCTTCCTTTTCTACGGTCAGGGTAACGGTATCGTCCTTGATGTAGGTGTTGCTGGTGGTGCCCAGGGTCAGGGTAACGCCTTGAGCTGCTTCCGGCAGTGTTACAGTGTGAGGTACGCTCTCGGTTGCGGTATGGCAATCAGAGCACAGGTACACATTGTTGCCAACGGACTTGGTTTCCAGCTCGTCCAGAGCCCAGGTATGGCCCTTGGGCAGTGCGCCGTCAGCGTACTTCTTTTCACCCTTGGTCAGGCCGTACTTGGTGGTGCGGTCCTGGGTGTAAGCGGGGGTATCGCACCATGCTTCAACGGAAACATTGGTGGTTGCGCCGCTGCTCAGGTCGCTGACCATGTCGGACATCGGCATGGTTTCAACCAGGTTAGCGCACCACATGAACTCTTCGTTCTTGTTCTTCTCGTCAGAGCTGCCCATGTTCTGGTTGTAACTCGGGTTGTAGTTCCAGGACTCGGTCTTGTAGCTCTTACGGTTTGCATAAGAAGTGCCGGAGGCATCGGTCTTGACTTCTGCCTTGCCGTCCACCAGTTCCTTATAGGTGTTGGACAGGTTGGTGCCGACAGAAACGACCAGCTGATCCTTGGTGGTGTTGATGCCGGTGATCACAGTCTGGCCCTGCTGGGTGGTGGTAGCAAAGCTGTAGCTGTCACGCAGGGTCAGGCCCGCCAGAGGATGGTTCATGAAGGTCTTCAGATACTGCACACTGTCGGTATCCTGGGCGCTATCCATGATAACCATGCTCATGCCGGTAAAGTGGGTATCAGGAACCATGTTGCCGTCCTTATCCTTGGTCAGCTTAATGCCGCCATAGACGGTGTTGTATTCCTTCACTTCTTCCACTGCGCCGGTGGTCGGGTCCATACGGTAGATGGCGTTGTTGACGTTGAAGTACAGCTTGCCATCATACAGTGCGGTAGAGTGTACCAGTGCGGGGTAGATCCGCTTTGCAGCAGCGTCTGCCAGGCACTCGGTGTTCAGGTTGTTTTCAACCTTGGTATGCTTATCTTTTGCACTGGTATCGATCTTATAGATGGTGCCAGCTTCGGCCAGGACCTTGGCATTGCTGTCGTCATCATTGAAGTTGCTGCTGGTTTCCTTCAGATCGTTGTAGTACATCAGGATGATATCAAACGGGTCATCCGTCTTGGTAAAGCTGCTCATGCTGAAGCCGCCGGGTCTGCTGCTGGAATCCTCTTTGCGGATATAGTAGTTCGCATTACGCGGACGTGCTTCCAGAGTATCGGGGCCCTGGTTCTGCATCTTCTTCATGAACTGCTGCATCTGGGAGTTGTTACCAGAGCTGCCGGAACCAGAGTTGCCGTTGTTGCCGTTCTCGGACTGCTGGCGGCGCATGTTGTTATACAGGTTCTGGTTGGTCGTGGTATCAACGTAATAGAAGTAATTATTGTCGAAGTAGATGGGGCTGCAGATAGAGGTGAACCAGGTATCCTCGTAGCAGGTATCGGTGTAACGGGTCTCGTTCTTGTTCTCCGCCTTGGTGTAAGAGTAATGCGGCTTGCCGTTGTTCAACACAACATTGCCGTCATCATCCACATCGGGATTCTTGTTCTTGGTGTAGGTGTAGCCATCGTACAGCGAGTCAATGTAATCATAGTACTTGCTGTAACGGCCTTCCAGACCGGAGGGAGAAACCAGGAAGTTGACATGGCGCATGTCGCCTGCGTTCTCAACGCGGGTCTGGGCCATGCACTCGGTGTTCACGTCATCATAGCAGACGTCAACATAGTACCAGTTCTTGTTGGCTTCGCCGGTGGTCATCGTAGCAGAATTGCTGTCGCCCTGCAGCTTGTTGACCTTGACTGCGTTGAAGTAGTGGACGTTGTTGAACATGCCGCCGCCGAACGCATTACCGGCAACACTGGTATCAGAAGTATCGCAGTAATACAGGATCTGGGCAAAGTCAACAACAGCGTTATCGCCTACTTCATCGGGGGTCTTCCAAACTTCTTTGCCGTCAACGGTCTTTTTATAGATTTCCTTGTTGTCAGGCAAATTCTGGACCATGTAGTTAAATGCAGATGCATAGCCCAGGCAGATGCAGCCATACTCAACGCCCTTAGCGCCGATCTCGCCGCCCAGCAGGGCACCGAAAGCAGTCATCTGGATGGGGTCGTTGTTGCCGCCGCCGGTGATATCGCCCATGGAGCCCATATCGAATTCTGCAACCTGGGAGATCCAGTCATGCAGGATCAGCAGCTTGGTGACATAGTCAGCACTGTCACCCAGCTTGGCAACCTGTGCCAAGCCTGCATCACGGATGCCTTTCAGAGCTTCGCCATAGTTCATGACGTAAGACATGAACGCCTGCGGCAGCATGTTCAGCATGAATGCCATGGTGGTCGGCGGGACATCATCGTTCGGATCAATGCTGCACAATATCTTGATTGCGCCCATGGTGCCGGTGATGCTGCCATCCTCGCCCTGCTTCTGAACGCCCTTGGAGGTCCAGAACGGGGCAGCCACGCCGAAGTACTCTGCTTCGTCCTGGTTGAACTGCGACAGCTGGAAGTAGTAGTAGTTCATCTGCGCAGTGGAGACATCGTAAGTATTGGTGACCTGGTTGCCCTGGTCGTCCACATACACGGCAGTCTTCTGGCTGTCGTACAGCAGCAGGCTGTTCTTGCCCTTGTTGTCGCCGCTCTGATAGGTGAAGTTCACCTTGCTTGCGTCAACCGGGTTGTTCTGCATATCGTACCAGTTGCCGTCCTTCATTGCGGACACCAGGGTAACGCCGACGCCGCCGGAGGTGGTATCCAGGGTCGGGGTGCCGCCCACGTTGATGTAGACGGAATTGTTATTCTGGTCTACCACAACGCTGACCGGCATGGTCATTACCGGCTGGGTTTTGATTTCTTCGCCGCAGACAGCGCACTTGAAGGTGACGCTGGTGCATTCCCAGTCAATGGTAACGGGAGCGCCGGCAGAAATTTTGCCGGTTTCGCTGTCATAGAACAGCTGGGCGTTGCTGTAGTCAGCGGCCAGCTCGCCCTCGACCTTCTTCATTTCCCAGTTGAAGGTAGCAACAAAGTTGCCATCTGCATCCTTGGACACAACATGGCTCTGGCAGGGCAGGGCGGCAATGTCGTCGGTGCGGGTGGTGGGTTCCTTGTATTCCTTCTTAACCGGGCTCTTGTCAGCGGGCACGCTGGCAGAGTAAACGGTCTTGCCGGCAACGCCGGGCTTTGCATCGGTGGTATTCTTGGTTACGGTGCCTTCTACCTTCTGGTAGGCATCGCCCTTTTCACAGGTATACACAGCGGTGTAAGCCCAGCCGTCATCGGTCTTGGTCCAGTAACCATCGGGGGTTTCCTTCCAGGTATGGGTATGGCCATCCTCCGGGTTGGTGTCATTCCAGTACCATTTCGGCTCGCCATAGGTATGGCCGTCTGCAGCGGCGCTGGCCGCAAAGGTATCGGAGTTTTCAGCAACGTAAGCCTGTGCGTAGCTGTCAGCCTGCTGCGCAATCACTTCATCATCGCTGTTGGTCATGGACTCCATCGCAGAGGTCATGCCGGAGCTGCCGGTAAAGGTAACGGCGGTCACAACGCCTGCGGCGTTCGTCTCATAGCCCAGGTCGGTAACGGCGCTGGACAGATGATACGTTTTGATGGTGGCAGCCATCACCGATGCCATCTCGTCCTTGTTCAGGCCATAGGCTTCGGTGTTGATCTTGCCGGCTGCGGCGTTGGCGTACATGGCATCGGCCAGTGCATTTTCCAACGCTGCAAGGCTCATGCCCGCCTTGCTCTGTGCAGTCGCTTCCAGCTTGGCATCGTCCTGCTCCAGTTCATGCACTTCGCCCTGGGCAGCCAGCGTTTGGGCTGTCTGCTTGATCAGGTCTGCGGTGCTGGTGAACTTGGGCAGGGACTGCACAGCGCTGGCCGCGCTTGCTGCGCTTGCTGCAACAGACTGCGCTACCGAAGAATCAATCTTGGTAGTTTCGGCTGCTGCGGGAAGCGCCACGCTCTGGGCAACCATGGCTGCTGCCAGCACGGATGCACCAAAACGCTGAAGGTTTTTCTTCATAGTTTTATCCTCCCTTAAGTGTTACTACTTTCCCCTTTTGTGTGAAAAGTGGTACGGCAGATGTGCGGCACTTTGCAGGTGTTGATTGCAAAACGCCTGGTTGTGCTCCCCTCGGTCTGGCGATCCCTTGCCGGGCTGCGGCCTGCTTTTGGGGCTTTTGGCCCCGGCACAGCGGCTGACAAAACGTTGTACCGGCTGCATGCCTTGATCCCGCAAATGATAACCTTTCCGACACATCTAGGTATATACATTATATCACAGTTGCCAGAATTTGCATAGTTAATTAGAGCGGTTTCTATGTAAATTTTTGTCCTTGAATCAACTGAAACCTGTTTTTCGCACATTATTTGCGCTGCGGTGCGGTGACTCTTTGGCGGTATTTATTAACATTTTTGAATGGTTTATTCCTGATTTTATCAAATGATTGAACATTTACCCCGATAATGTTCTTTGCAATCTCTTAATACAATCACCCGGTATTGTAATCGCGCATTTTTTGTCATTTCGGTTTGGCTTGTTGTTGAGAGATTTGGCAGAGATTGGAGGAAACTTGAAGGGAAAATTGGAGGTTGAGAATTGCCCATTATAAATTGTACTGTAGAGAGCGTTCCTGACCGTTCCGAAAACTTAGGGATAGATCAACCCTTGCCCCTTAACCGCGACCTAAAATACAACTTCCCAAGGTAGGGCGGTGTGAGTGCCCCCTTCTGCTCCACTTTTTCAAAGTTCCGAATGGTGTCCTCTCCCCTATCTACAATTCCTGATGTTTTCATGATGCCTTCCTTGGTCTTCCACACCCGGCCTTTGCCCCCTCCCCGCCCCATAAGTCGTACACAACAAAAAGGCCCCTGCCTTAACAGCAGGAGCCTTGAAAGCTATATCACAAGCCGAAAATTACTTCTCGATCTTGGAAACAACGCCGGAACCAACAGTGTGGCCGCCTTCGCGGATAGCGAAACGCATGCCTTCTTCCATGGCAACCGGGGTGATCAGCTCAACGTGCATATCAACGTTGTCGCCGGGCATGCACATCTCAGTGCCTTCGGGCAGGGTGATGATGCCGGTAACGTCGGTGGTACGGAAGTAGAACTGAGGACGATAGTTGTTGAAGAACGGGGTATGACGGCCGCCTTCTTCCTTCTTCAGGACGTAAACATGGCCATCGAAAGTGGTGTGGGGATGAACAGAGCCGGGAACAGCCAGAACCTGGCCACGCTCGATCTGGTCACGGTCAATACCACGCAGCAGAGCGCCGATGTTGTCGCCAGCCTGAGCGAACTCGAGGCTCTTGCGGAACATTTCCAGACCAGTGATGGTGGTGGTCAGCTTCTCTTCCTTCAGACCAACGATTTCCATCTGATCGCCGACATGAGCAGTACCACGCTCAACACGACCGGTAGCAACGGTGCCACGGCCGGTGATGGTCATGGTGTCTTCAACAGCCATGAGGAAGGGCTTGTCAACGTCGCGCTCCGGAGTAGGAATGTAGCTATCAACTGCTTCCATGAGCTCCCAGATCTTGTCCTGATAAGCAGCATCGCCTTCAAGAGCCTTGAGAGCAGAACCGCGGATGATCGGGGTGTCGTCTCCAGGGAACTCATAAGAGGAGAGAAGTTCACGAACTTCCATCTCAACGAGCTCGATAAGCTCCTCATCGTCTACCATATCACACTTGTTAAGGAATACAACGATGTAAGGAACACCAACCTGACGTGAAAGAAGGATATGCTCCTTTGTCTGAGCCATAACACCATCAGTAGCAGCAACAACAAGGATAGCACCATCCATCTGAGCTGCACCAGTGATCATGTTCTTAACGTAGTCAGCATGTCCTGGACAGTCAACGTGTGCGTAATGTCTCTTCTCTGTCTCGTACTCAACGTGAGCTGTAGAGATAGTGATACCTCTTTCTCTCTCCTCTGGAGCCTTATCAATGTTCTCGAAATCTGTAGCTGTGTTACCAGCAACTCTCTCTGAAAGAACCTTTGTGATAGCAGCTGTAAGAGTAGTCTTACCGTGATCTACGTGTCCGATTGTACCGATGTTACAATGTGGCTTACTTCTATTAAACTTTTCCTTTGCCATGATATAAAATCCTCCTTAAAAATTATACCCCACGCGGGTTACTCGGCTAAAAATCATTATATAGAAAATACTAGAGATTTTCAACCATTTTTTATCTCTTTATACCAGCAGGCTAACGATATGTAATCTTTAACCTGCCAGCATATATAATTTTTTATTTATATGACCTGAAAGACCAGGAAAATGTCTTTCGTCAAATATCTTACTTAGAATGCTCTGCGATAACCTTCTCCTGAATGCTCTTTGGACACTGAGCGTACTTCTCAAAGAACATTGAGTAGTTACCACGACCCTGTGTTGATGAACGAAGCTCTGTTGAGTATCCGAACATCTCTGCAAGTGGAACGAATGCTCTGACGATCTTACCACCGCCGATATCATCCATACCCTCGATCTGGCCTCTCTTAGCATTTAAGCTTCCGATTACATCACCGAGGTACTCCTCAGGCATTGTAACCTCAACCTTCATGATAGGCTCAAGAAGAACTGGGTCAGCCTTAGCCATAGCCTCCTTGAATGCCATAGAACCAGCGATGTGGAATGCCATCTCTGATGAATCGACCTCATGGTATGATCCATCGTATACGTTAGCATAAACACCAAGTACTGGGTAGCCGCCAAGGATACCAGCCTTAGCTGCCTCTTCGATACCCTCTCCAACTGCTGGGATGTACTCCTTAGGAATAGCACCACCGACAACTGTTGACTCGAACTTGAATGTCTCCTCACCGTTAGGATCCATAGGCTCGAACTTAACCTTACAATGACCGTACTGTCCACGACCACCTGACTGCTTAGCATACTTGCTGTCGATATCAACTGGCTTTGTGAATGTCTCCTTGTAAGCAACCTGAGGTGCACCAACGTTTGCCTCAACCTTGAACTCACGGAGAAGACGATCAACGATAACCTCAAGGTGAAGCTCACCCATTCCGGCAATGATTGTCTGTCCTGTCTCTTTGTCTGTATGAGCCTTGAATGTAGGATCCTCCTCAGCAAGCTTTGCGAGTGCCTCACCCATCTTACCCTGATCATTCTTGGTCTTAGGCTCGATAGCAAGCTCGATAACTGGCTCTGGGAATTCCATTGACTCAAGGATAACTGGATGCTGCTCATCACAGATTGTGTCACCTGTAGTTGTAAGCTTGAAACCTACAGCAGCTGCGATATCTCCTGAGTAAACCTTATCAATCTCTTTACGAGCGTTGGCATGCATCTGTACGATACGTCCTACACGCTCCTTCTTATCCTTTGTTGCATTCAGTACATATGAACCTGAGTTCAGTGTACCTGAGTAAACTCTGAAGAATGCAAGCTTTCCAACGAATGGATCTGTCATGATCTTGAATGCAAGAGCTGAGAATGGCTCATCATCTGATGAATGACGAACAACCTCGTTACCGTCTGGATCAACACCTGTGATATCAGGGATATCTGTTGGTGCTGGCATGTACTCGATAACACCGTCAAGCATCTTCTGAACACCCTTGTTCTTGTAAGCTGAACCAAGGAATACAGGAACTGCCTCACATGCGATAGTTGCTCTACGAAGAACCTTCTTCATCTCATCGATTGATGGCTCCTCGCCCTCAAGGTACATCATCATTAAGTCGTCATCTAACTCGCAGATCTTCTCGACAAGGTTCTCATGCCACTTGTCTGCAAGCTCCTTAAGGTCATCAGGGATAGTTGTGATCTCGATGTCCTCGCCCTTATCATCTTTGTAGTAGTATGCTTCCATCTCGAACAGATCGATCAGACCGATGAAGTCTGACTCTTTTCCGATAGGGATCTGTACTGGAATTGCATTCTTGCCCAGACGATCAATGATTGTCTGAACTGAGTAGAAAAAGTCTGCACCCATTTTATCCATCTTGTTGATGAATGCCATACGAGGTACATTGTATGTGTCAGCCTGACG
>ERZ857693.4305-NODE-4305-length-10308-cov-29.736662_pt1 | contig 10308 bp, 7 predicted proteins | sample MGYA00519765_ERZ857693 | MGnify/ENA primary metagenome ERZ857693 (study PRJEB31778, sample SAMEA3449354) | human gut metagenome | biome: human gut; feature: human-associated habitat; material: faeces | place: United Kingdom | collected 2010/2012 ... | reverse complement strand
TAAGCCTGCCGCTAGCGTTCATCCTGAGCCAGGATCAAACTCTCCATTGTATAAAGAATAATGTTTTGTTAGAGTCCTGACTACTTAATTTCCTTAAAGGAATTTGACAGATAAATACTACATTTCTTTTTCTCTCAATATTACCAGTAATTCAAAGAACCAATCTCAAAAAGAGCCGTGATTTTCCATCACGTTTCGGACTGCAAAGATATGTAATCTTTTTCAATCCACCAAATCTTTTCTCAAGAACTTTTGCATTTTCCTTTTTTGCTCCGTCATCCGAAAACCGGATTAAACTTCTATTCGAGCAACTGTTTTTCTCAAATGCGGATGCAAAGGTAGGGATTATTTTGGAATCTGCAAATGTTTTAATGATTTTTATATCGAAAAATGTAATTTTTCTCCATTTACATCCAGATACCTATTTATAATAGATATAATTATATCCGCTTGTGTCCCTCATTGAAAGTATAACGGACAAATTCCCTCCGAAGAAAAATTTAGGGAGAGTCGAATTACACACATAGCCGCATGCGGCGAATAAGCAACCGTCGGATACCGATACATTGAAATATTTTCGATTTCAACGATAACCCACAACCCACAGGCCGTTATTCGGTTCTACCTCAATCTTCAAGAAGGGAGCATCGAGGAAAGGTCGAAGCATACATCGCAGTCGGCCCAGCACAGAGCCGGTTGCATTTTGAATATATAATCAAAAAAAACGGAGCGACCATACAGTCGCTCCGCCATTTTTCAATCAACGAGAGGCTTACAGCCAACCGCCGTTCGAAGCCGCCTTCGCACGGCAAATGATCGCAACCTCGCGGCTCATCGACGTTCCACCGACAGAGCTCTTAACCGTCACAAGACCGGCGCTCTGCTTTGAGCAAGTAATCGTAGCATTGTTACCCTCGACAGTGAACGTAAGCCCCAACTTATCTTTCACCGCATCGCTCACCTCCAGCATACAAGAAAGTGCAGTAACATCCCCGTAATATTTCGACAGCGAAATCGTCGTCGGCTTGTCCTGCTCGACCGTGATCGCCGGAGTACCCCGTACAGCCATCAGCATCTTGTAGGCGTCGATCATACCCGAACCCATTTTCCCCTTATACTCGACTAGGTTCATCGTACCGTTGTTATGTTTCTTGACACCGGTCAGATACGGATCCAAATCGTTCACCGAAGCCAGTACCATATCACGGAACTCATCCGGTTCGAACGTCTTACCCAACTGTTTGGCATACGAAAGACCCAAGGCCGCGACACCGGAAACATGCGGGCAGGACATCGACGTGCCGGACATGTAGGCATACATACCATCCAATTTCAGAACCGTCGAAAGAACCTGACCGGCATCACTGTGATTTTTGTGATAATACAGATCACCGCCCGGCGCAGCAATATCTGCCGGCATCCCGTAATTCGTAAAGACCGAAGGCGTAAAATCCGTACTGAGCGAAGTCACACAAACCACCGAAGGATATGCCGCAGGATAACCACAGGCTCCTGCTTCATTACCAGCCGCAAAAATGATAATACCGCCGTTGAGCGGACTACCCGGACGTTTCGTATTAATAAAATGGGCGAACGCATTGGCTTCAATACTTCTTTCGTCCAAATACTGTTCATCCGAATTGATCGCACCACTCATCAACCCCCAACTGCACTGCAGGATAGAAGCCCCCATACTGGTTGCATAATAGATCGCATCAACATTCCGGCTTATCGTACTCTGATACCGTCCGGCAAAAATTTGAATAGACATAATCTTCACCCCGTCGTTGTTTCCGCTGCCGCCCGCGATACCGCAGACGCCGATACCATTGTTGTTCACGGCAGAGATCGTCCCCGCCACATGCGTTCCATGACCGCTATCCTCGGGATCCGTCCACGTTATATCCCCTTGGTCTTTGGCAAAATTATAGCCATAGACGTCATCGACATATCCGTTACCGTCGTCATCCACTCCCTTCTGACCGTTCAATTCCGCCTGATTGACCCACATATTGGCTGCAAGGTCCTCATGCTTATACATTACCCCCTCATCCATGACGGCGACGATGATCGAAGGATCGCCCGTACAAAATTCCCATGCGGGTTCGACATTGATATCGCATCCCTCCTTAATAGGACTCACCAGCGTTTCATCTCCCGTATTCTTATAATGCCACTGCTTATTCAACATCGGATCGTTGAATTTGGGAGTTTCTCCGCTACGCGTATTAATTTGGTCCCGATCCGAACTCCATACATTATTATAAGGTACAGCCGACATTTCCGTAAAATTCCGGGCAACATATCCGTCATATTGAACAACCTCTACATCTTCGACAGCGGCCAATTTGCGAGCTGCTTCGTCCAGCGACACCTGATCGTTGAACCTCACCCGATACCAACGGTGCAACCCCGAAGCCCGAGCGTCGGCCTCATGTTGCTCAACCACAGGGATTACCCGCTCAACGGATACGGCACTAATTTCTTTCAGAGCCGCATCAAAAGGTTGAATACCCGTACGCGTAGATTCGGAACGCGTCACTCCCGCCTCGACAGCAGCGATCGACTCCTTCGAAAATTTCACAAGTAACTCACCCGCCTCCGCTTCCGCCGAGGTAAGAATTTTACGACTTCCGGCGCTCATGTCCGGCGCATTCTCCATTTCGGTCGGATCATTTACACATCCACCTAAAGCGGCCGCAACGAAAATTGCGACAAGAGTCCAATAAACTTTTTTCATAACCATTAAATTAATACATTCAACAATCCTGCTCTCAGAACCCGCCATCCATTTTCCACTTCATTTCGAATAGGATTTCAAAAATATCCCGAATGGATTTTCACACGGCAGATACTATAAGATGGCAAATTCAGCCATTAAAGGTAAGTATTTTTTTAGGAAATACGAATAATCGAAACCCGCAAACTATCTTTTTTGTCAAGAACCGATTTTTTTAAGTAAATTTGCCCCTATCCAAAACAAGCGTCATGAACGGAAAAAAACTCACACTCCTTGTCATTCTGCTGCTGATCCTCGATCAGGCCCTCAAGATATGGGTGAAAACCCACATGACTCTGGGAGAGGCCATCATACTCATCCCGGACTGGTTTCAGCTCTACTTCATCGAAAACAAAGGTGCGGCCTTCGGCATGCACATCGCCACGCCGGGAACGATGGACTGGGGCAAGCTGCTTTTAGGTCTTTTCCGGATCGGCATGGTCGTCGCACTGATCTGGCTGATTCGCCATTTCATGCGCAAAAAAGCGCCCAAAGGAGTGTTGATCGGATTCGGGCTGATTCTGGCCGGAGCGATCGGCAACATCATCGACAGCGCCTTTTACGGGCTGATCTTCTCGGCCTCCACACCCGACACGGTCGCCCATTTCGGAGGCCACTACGCAGGATTCATGATGGGCAAAGTCGTGGATATGTTCTACTTTCCGCTCTTTCAGTGGAACAGCGTTCCCGGATTCCTCGATTTCCTGGTCGATAGCCGCAACTACTTCTTCGGTGCAGTTTTCAACCTGGCCGATGCTTATATCTCGGTAGCCGTGGTTTATCTGCTGATTTTTCACTATAAATACTTCAACAAGTAGTTTTTTTCGAAAAAATCGCCCCAAAATATTTGCATTTAAGAAAAAAGTATTACTTTTGCACACCGTAATTCCATGATGCCCAGGTGGCGGAATTGGTAGACGCGCACGTTTCAGGTGCGTGTGTCGAGAGGCGTGCAGGTTCGACTCCTGTCCTGGGCACCAGAACCCCGTCAGAGTTTCCTCTGACGGGGTTTTGCTTTTTCCATACAAGGCGTCATCCCTGACGAACGCAATACTCCGACACACCCCTTCGCACTGTCCGACGACGCTCCTCTTTTCCGGATGACAAAATTTTCCCATTGGGTCCGTACGCATTTCTTCTCCGATCGCGTTCTATAAATGCGACAGAAAAACAGTATCTTTGTTTCATGCTCCAAGAATTTCTGCAATACTTAGCGACGGTCCGCCGCTTTTCCCCATTGACGGTGCAGAATTACCGCCGTGACGTGACAAACTTCCTTGAGTGGCTCGATGTTCCGGAAGCGGATTTCGATCCCCGGCGAATCACCGTGGAAGACGTCCGCGAATGGATCGTGCACCGTACGGAAACAAAACATCTGGGAGCCGCCTCGATGAACCGGGAGCTCTCCTCCCTGCGGAGTTTCTTCCGTTACCTCCACCGTACGGGGCGAATCGACAAAGAGGTCATGTACCGCATCCACGCACTGAAAACCTCCCGGCGAATCCCGGCATTCGTTCCCTCGACACGCATGGAGGGGATTCTCGACGAACTGGACCGGGAGAGCGAAAGTCCGGAATTCAAATTTGTCCGAAATTCGCTCATCGTTCTCCTGTTTTACAGTTGCGGACTGCGGCTTGCGGAACTCGTAGGTATCGACCGCGACGATTTCTCGGGCGACTATACCGCACTCAAAGTCCGTGGCAAGGGCGATAAAGAGCGTATCGTCCCGATCCTGCCGCCCGTCCGGGAAAAAATTTTGCACTATTTGGACGAAATTGACCGGCAGGGAATTTGCATTTCTAAAGAAAAAGCACTATTTTTAAATCAGCAAGGAAAACGAATCTCCCGCAGCACCGTCTATCGGACCGTACAGAGCCAATTGCGACAGGGCGGCGTTCAGGGCAAAAAGAGTCCGCACGTACTCCGGCACACCTTCGCCACCGAATTGCTCAACAACGGCGCCGACATGAGGGCGATACAAGAATTGCTCGGACATGCGTCCCTGCAGGCGACGCAGGTCTATACGCACAACAGCATCGCCAAGTTGCAGAAGATCTATTCCAAAGCTCACCCGCGCGAGAAAAACGGAGCGGAGCAAACAAAACAACAGAATTGATCGGCCGGAGCACAGTTCCGCAGATAACGAACCTTATAAAACATAGTATTATGAACGTACAAATTCAATCCGTAAAATTCGACGCCGACAGGAAGTTGGTCGAATTCGTAGAGCACAAAATGGACAAACTCGACCGTTTTGTCGAACGGGCTATCGGAGCCGACGTCATATTGAAACTGGATAAAGACCACGAACTCGGAAATAAAGTCGCCACGATCAACCTCCATATTCCGGGAGACGACCTGGTGGCCGAGAGCCGGGGCAAAAGTTTCGAGGAGGCGGTCGATCTCTCGATCGAAGCGCTCAAACGCCAGATCGACAAGTACAAGGGCCGGCTCGAAAAATAGAATAATGTTATGGTAATGCATAGCGGCGACCTTAAAAGGTCGCCGCTATGCATTTATTCACCTCATTTTATCCGTAAAATTCCATCGTATTATATCAATCGAGAAAATTCAGCAATGCAAATGACGCGACAAGCGGCCAAAACAGAAAAGCCAACACAATTCCAACGAGCAATAAAAACACCGCTTCTCCGAAACTAAATACCCCACAAAGGGTTAAAATAACGAGAACGATAAAATAACCGATAAAATTAAACAAAACGGCTCCTACTACCAAAGAAACATAACCGAAAAAAGAAGAGAGACATCCAGTGGTTTCCCGGGTCGATTCGGGTTTCCTCTGATCCGTCGGAATAACCTTTATCACCGTTTCCTGTTGGAGAGGCCTTATCAAGTAAATCGAATGTCCGCATCGGGGACATGTCGGAGCATAACGCGACACCTCCAATCCGCAAGCAGGACAATGGATCAACAACGACTCTTCGGAATTATCTTTTACCTCCGGAAATAAAGTCAAATCAACCGCCGACGCACATTCATCGTTTGACAAGGATTCCTTTCGCATATTATCCTTTTTCTTCTTCAAGTGCCTCCGCCATACAAGTAACACAACTATTCCCGCAAGTGTTAACCCAAGTAAAATTTCCACAAAAGCATCCATCGTATTAAACACTTTTAGCAATTTAATTAGAAGCCTGCTTCAAGCCTAAAACACCCACTATTTCACTAAAATCACTCCTTCTTCCGCCACTCCTGCACTTCATTCTCCCGTCCGAACGGATTACGAGTCATCAACCGTCGTGTCTTCTTTATGTCGAGTTTCTCCTGATTCTCGGACAAATACGCTCCGATTTGGGAATGAACCCGATGAAATACACGCGACCGATCGTTTTTATAGGCCGCAAATAATAACTCGACATAGATAATTTCATGTTTATCGACAAATGCCTCGATAAAATTGCGGGTCGTAAAAATTTCACCCGCCATCTCCGCAATCACCTCTCCGGCATACTTGGTCATTACTTCATAAACCGATTGTTCGTTTTTCTGTTCCATAGTTTTTTCTTATTTCAGGGTTAAAAATTATAGTCGTAAAGCAGCTCGAAATCATCCAGGCAAAGGATTCTGGAGCCTGCATCACAGGCAATTATCAAATGAGTCGGTTTCCGGTCTGTTCGTAAATACTCCAGAGGAATCGTAAATTGCTGCCAATCGACATCCTCAGCCACTTGCAATTCACCGTAAGCAATCAAATCGGAACAGGATGGATCCAAGGCCTCTTCAAGATACTGATCAACAACAGGATGCTCCGGGATTTTAACGTCATGATCTGGTGCCGGAGACCATGTTCCCAATGCGATCCTAATTGTCGCCTCCTGCTCCTTCGTATCTGTACTCATCACGTTCCTGCATTGCAACCACCCCCGCAAAGCAGTCGGTGTCGCTTCGAAAAGCTGTCCGTAAATATTCCAAAGCATTGAAAGCACCCCAATAACACCACTACCAGCAGCAGGATCTACATTTATCCCAGTAAAAATATGCCCTCCATATAAATCTTTTACTATACTACCCCACTCTTCTTTCTGGAGTTTCACGGCATATTTCCCAGAACTCCCGGGGCGAATCGTCGGTTGGGGCAATCCCATCTCTGGGTAACCCCTCACGATTGAAGTTGCCCAAAACGCCCCCTCCTCCGAGAAATTCCACTCTTCAAAGTCGCCGTTCGGGAGTTTCAATGCGGGCAGCGTAGTCACGATATGAATCCGACTCTCCTCATCTCGCCAGCAGGCCATTATCTCGTAGGTCGTCTCTGGTTCGGCTTCTACGTGTGCAGAAAAACCGTTGCTCGAACCCGCTCCGGCAACTTCCACCCACTCTTTATCACCTTGTTTCCGATAACGGAAGCCCGCCTGCGCAACATCGGATGCACACGAGCCGGACAACCAAATCACCTGGGTCCAGACATCGGCACGTTCGAGTCTGACGTTGACAGAGCCCGAAGTAGCCTGTGTAAAACAGATACTGTCCAGTAAATTCCCCTCGGAATCCACCAGTCTAACCGTAGCCTGGCGGCTTTTCACATCGGAATTGGGGCGGAAAGAGAATACGAGCGACTCTTCTCGCTGATCGGTACGGGAGGTCTCCACACTGATCCACGTCCGATCTTTCTCAGCAATCTCAACCGTGTAATCGATGTTCGTAATAAGCATTACTCGCAAAGAGGTGCCTTCAGCCTCGATAAGGTAGGAGTTGGCGGAAAGATCAAAAACAACATCCGATTTCGCCTTGACCTCTAAATCGATATAACGGCTTACTGTCTCGTTCCCTTCATCGGAGAGGATCACGACAATCCGCTCGTCCGTCGCAGCATCGGGCAGATAGATAACGATTTTCCCCGACCAGTAATTCGTTTCGATGACCTGAACCCGATAGCCGTCCGGAGCGACAACCCTCACTCGTGCATTTTCACTCGCCCCTTCCAACGTATATCCAACCTCACAGGTTTCACCGGCAACAACCTGCAGCGGCATTGAACAGTCGAATACAATATTCAAATTCCCCGACCCTCCATCCGGTCCATCACCACTACACCCCGCCAACCATAGACAGGCGGCCAATAAAGCAAGCATTTTTTTCATAATTATAAAAGTCTGTTGCCACCCGGCTCCGACATGGCGGGTTATAATTAGGGGATAAAAAAGAAAGTGTGGAGCCGTTCGTTTATCTGATAAGAGGTTCTGACAAAACCCAAGACGAATAAACCAACACAATACCCCACACCTGTTCAGTATGGAGCGATTGGAATAATATACACATACCGAAACAGATGATGAGTGTTGTCGTTATCCTCGTCTTGCTTGAAACTGTCAGATTTCTTATCAAGGATAAAAGCGAAACACTTTCATCAAAATATGTCTGTCGGACGAAACCGACACCACAAAACTATAAAATATTTTGTTCCGGACAACACTCGAGGGGGTATTGTCCTGCAAATTTCCAAAAACAGCCCGTTATAAATACGATTGCGGAAAAAAGAGTATTTTTGTGCACTGAAACCGACGTTTCCAATGCGCTATACGAACAAGAAAATCCTGAAAATCACCTTCCCGGTGCTGGTCTGCCTGCTGATGGAGCAGTTGATCGGACTGACAGATACGGCCTATCTGGGACGCGTCGGAGAGGCGGAATTGGGGGCTTCGGCCCTGGCGGGTATCTTCTACCTGATGATCTTCATGCTGGGATTCGGGTTCAGCATCGGCGCCCAGATTCTCATCGCCCGCCGCAACGGAGCCAAGGAGTATTCGCAGATCGGCCCTCTGTTCATGCAAAGTACGGCGTTCCTGCTGTTGATGGCCCTCGTGCTGTTCATCCTCTCGAAAGTCTTCGCAGCCCGCATCATGGGAGCCCTGATCGAAGCTCCCGATGTACGGGAAGCCGCCGTCCGGTACCTCGACTACCGGGTTTACGGTTTCTTCTTCGCCTACGTCGGGTCGATGTTCCGGGCATTCTATGTCGGCACGACCCGCACGCGCATCCTGACGATCAACTCGATCGTCATGGTACTCACCAATGTCGTATTGAACTACCTGCTGATCTTCGGCAAGTGCGGCTTTCCCATGCTGGGCGTGGAGGGCGCGGCCATCGCCACACTGCTCTCCCGCGTGGCGGAGTTCGCCGTGTGCCTGTTCTGCGCCCTGCGGAGCCGGGTCATCCCCCTGGACCTGAAGGCGCTCTTCCGTCCGGGCTGGGAGATGCTGCGCCGGTTCGTGAAATACGCCTCGCCGGTGATGGCCAACGAGCTGTTCTGGGGGCTGGGCAACAGCCTGCTCACCGTCATTCTGGGACACATGACCATCTCGGTAGAGTTTCTGGCGGCCAACGCCGTCATGGGCAACCTGAACCGCCTGTTCCTGGTGGTGTGCTTTGGCCTGGGCGCTGCCACCGCCGTGATGATCGGCAAGGCCATCGGCGAGGGGCAGAGCCACGATGAGCTGATGGACCTGTCCAGGACGCTGTCCTGGGTGACGATACTGGTGGGCGCCGTACTGGCTGTCATCGCCCTGGCGCTGGTGCCGCTGCTGTTCCAGCCGGTGATCTTCCCGCTGTTCAAGCTATACAATCTCAGTGCCCATCTTGCCACCACCCTTGCGGTGACGGGCTTCGCCTGCATCCCCTTCCACGCCTATTCCATCTCCGCCGTCACCGGTATCCTGCGGGCAGGCGGCGATGTGTTCTGGTCCACGGCGCTGGATCTGGCACCCCAGTGGCTGGTGGCGCTGCCGCTGACGGCCCTGCTGGCGCTGGTGCTGGACGCGGATCCCTGGTTCGTGTCGCTGGCCATACAGGCGGAGAGCTTTATCAAGTGTCCCATCTGCCTGTGGCGCATCCGGTCCCGTAAATGGATACACGACGTGACACTGCCGGAGGGTGAGCGATGAACAGTCTGTTCGTCTGCCCCCTGTGCGGCGGTACGCTGGTCCGGCAGGACGGCGCCTACCGCTGCCCCGCCGGTCACAGCTTCGACATCGCCCGCGAGGGGTATACCCACCTCCTCCCCGCCAACCGCAAGCACTCGAAGGCCCCCGGCGACGACAAGGCCATGGCCGCCGCCCGCTGCGCCTTCCTCTCCAAGGACTATTACGCCCCACTGCGTGATGCGTTATGTGAACTCTCCGTTTCCCTGACCGGCGACGCTCCCGCGGTGCTGGACAGCGGCTGCGGCGAGGGATATTACACCGCCGCCATCTACCGCGCCCTGTGCGGGGCCGGTAAATCGCCCCGCGTGGCCGGTACGGACATCTCCAAATTCATTCTCCGGCTGGCCGCCAAACGGGAACATGCGTTGGAGCTGGCTGTGGCCTCCTCCTACCGCCTGCCGGTGGCGGACGGAAGCATCGACCTGCTGTTGAACTGCTTCTCCCCGCTGGCCATCGAGGAATTCCGCCGCGTCCTGCGGCCGGAGGGTCACTTCCTCTACGTGGTCCCCTCCGCCATGCACCTCTGGGAGATGAAGCAGGTGCTCTATGACCGTCCCTACCCCAACGAGGTGAAGGAGACGCCCTACGATG
>ERZ857693.4304-NODE-4304-length-10310-cov-2.749781_pt1 | contig 10310 bp, 10 predicted proteins | sample MGYA00519765_ERZ857693 | MGnify/ENA primary metagenome ERZ857693 (study PRJEB31778, sample SAMEA3449354) | human gut metagenome | biome: human gut; feature: human-associated habitat; material: faeces | place: United Kingdom | collected 2010/2012 ... | reverse complement strand
TGAGGCGCGAGTGACGGTGGACCGGCGGCAGACTGCCTGCGGGCGCGGCATTGCTGCGCTCGCCGCGCTGTTTAGTCTTCTGCTGGGTGGGAGCTGCTGATGGGTTCGTCGGGGATGATGTCGTGGGAAATGACTTGGTCTTCTGCGTCCAACAGGGCTTTTTTCAGGCCTTCGCGGGCGAGAATGCCCTTTCCCTCGTCGTAGAGGTCGATGGCTTCGCTCATACTGCGAACCAGGGAGCAATAAAGATTTTTGTAGGTCAGCATAATCATATCCTCCTTTGAAATACTATATAAATAGTAACTATAAATAAGCGAATAGTCAAGACGTTACTATCACCATAGTATACCGTTGAGGTGAAAAATATGGCTGACAGCGGTATCATCACAATGGAAGAGTATGGAAACGTGCGGCTCAAGTTAAAGGAGCGCATGGACAGTGACGGCATCAACCGCAACACGCTGGCAAGAAGGATCGGTGTGCGCTTTGAGGTCGTCGACAAGTGGTATCGCGGTGACGTTGAAAAACTTGACCTTGACATTCTGGCCCGCATCTGCTGCGTGCTGCACTGCACCGTCGGCGATCTGCTGGAATATCACCGCTGACATAACCGCGGCGAGCGCAGCAATGCCGCTTTGGCAGGCAGCAGCAAAATTGATAAAATCCGAAGTAGACGGAGATTAGGCTGTGCTTCCACAAGATCAGCAGAGCGGCACCCGCAAGGGGTGTGCCGCATCCGTAAGGCAGCAGAGCCGCCAACGGCTGCGCAACAGCGGATAATAGGAGTAGGCCAAATCGTATAGCAGAGGCAAACGCGGCAACGCCGCGCGCAGGCAGTTGCATTCCGGAGGCATAAAAGTCATTCAAGCCCGAGACTGCCAATCAAAAGCCTTTCTCTTGGGGGGCCAAAGGGGTCATTCTCTTTTGCGAAAGAGAATGGCCCCTTTGACTCTGCCGCCCGCAGGCGGCATATCCCTCCGCGCTGTGCGCGGAAAATATTGTGTTCCTGCTATCGCAGGAACCTTATTTTTCCTCAGGATTGAGCTTTGCCAGCATATCGATCGCCATAGTATAGCTCTCGAACCCGTGTCCGCGGATCTGGGCGATGCAGGCGGGGGCGGTGACGGACAGGTGGCGGAACTCCTCGCGCTTCTGGATGTCGGACATGTGGACCTCGACGGCGGGGATGCTGACGGCCTTGAGCGCATCGTGGATGGCGTAGCTGTAATGCGTGTAAGCGCCGGGGTTGATGACGATGCCGTCAAACGCCGTGTCGGCCTCCTGAATGGCGTCGATGATCGCGCCCTCGTGGTTGGACTGGAAGCACTCCACGGCCACACCGCGGCTCTGTGCGTGCTCATAGATGCGGGCGCAGAGGGCGGCGTAGTCCTCCTTGCCGTAGATGTCCGGCTCGCGGCGGCCGAGCATGTTCATGTTTGCGCCGTTGATGACTAAGATTTTCATATGAGTATTCCTCCTGTGCTTGCCTTACGCCTGTTTGGCGGCGTGGGCGCGGTATTCCTTGCTTTTTTCAAGATAGAGCGTGGCGTTGGCCAGAATGCTCTCTTTTTCCTTGTCCGTCAGCTCGCGCACGACCTTGGCCGGGGAGCCGAGGATCATCGAGCCGTCGGGCGCGTTCATCTTGCCCGTGACAAGAGCGCCCGCGCCGATGATGCAGTCGTTGCCGATGACAGCGCCGTCGAGCACCGTCGCGCCCATGCCGACGATCACGCGGTCGCCGATGGTCGCGCCGTGGACGGTGGCGCAGTGGCCGACGGACACATCGTCGCCGATGGTGACCTTGTTGTGGATCAGGGCGAGGTCCTGAATGTTGCAGCGCTTGCCGATGCGCACGCTCTGCATCTCGCCGCGGCAAACACTGTTGTACCAGAACGCCGTGCCTTCACCCGCGACGACGTCGCCGAGCACCTGCGCGCCCTCCATGATGAGAATTTTGTCATCGGTGGAAAGGCGGTTAAAATTCATAGACATGGTTTTTCTCCTTTGTGAGCGGGCAAGCGCCCGCAGTATCATTTTTTACAGGGCAAAGTTGCCGTTGACGAACACGGGAATCTCGCGCCCGTCTTTCGTCGTGCCGATGATGGAAAGGTCAGCGGTGCCGACCATGAAGTCAACATGCGTGTTGGAATCATTCAGGCCCGCGGCCTTGAGCTCTTCCTTGCTCATGGCCTCGCCGCCCTTGACGCACTCGGGGTACGCCTCACCGAAGGCGAGGTGGCAGGCCGCATTTTCGTCGAAGAGCGTGTTGTAGAAGAGAATCTTCTGGTTCGAAATGGGACTGTCGTAGGGAACGAGTGCGACCTCGCCGAAATACGCCGCGCCCTCGTCCTCGGCGATGGCGGCTTTCAGAATGTCCTCGCCCTTTTCCGCGTGCGCCTCGACGATCTTGCCATCCTTGATGACGAAGTGGAAGTTTTCAATGATGTTGCCGTTGTGCACGAGCGGCAGGGCTGCGTAAACGACGCCGTCAATGCCGTCTCTGAGCGGGGCGGTGAAGACCTCCTCCGTCGGCATATTGGCGACGAACGGAAAGCCTGCGCGGCTGGTGTTGTCGCCGCCGGCCCAGACGTGCGTCTCGGGGAGCTTGATGTTGAGGCTCGTGCCGAGGGAGTTCTGGTAATAGAGCGAGGTGAAGTGCAGCTCGTTGAGCTTTGCGATGCGGCTTTTGAGCAGCGCGACGTGCTCGCGCCAGCGCGCGACGGCGTCGCCCTTGCCGCTGATGCGGACGGAGGTGAAGATCGCGTCCCAGAGCCTGTCCATCGCCTCCTGCTCGGGAAGAGCGGGGAAGACTTTCTTCGCCCAGCTCGGAATGGGGACGGACGCGACACACCAGGGGCAGGCATTGGACATTACGGCGCTTACGTAAGGCTGGATGGCCGTCTCGCTGCGGCTCGCGCGCGTCAGGCGGTCGGGGTCTACGCCGAGCAGCGCCTCAGGATCACGGGCGGAGATATTGAGAAATGCTGCGCCCTCGTCAGCATAGCCGTTGAGCATTTCTGCCTGCCAGGCGGGAAAGACGTCGAACACGGAGTCATCCGCGCGCAGAAAGCGCTCGCGTTCAAGAAAATCATCCGACCAGCGCATCACGACTTCGCGGCAGCCGACATTATAGGCAGCGGCGGCGCACAGGCGTGCAAAATACGCGCACTCGACCGGGCAGCGGATCACGACGGCCTGGCCCTTCTGCACATTCAGACCGACTTCGATGAGGAGTTTTGCATATTCTCTGAGCTTTTCTTCCATGAATGACCTCCAAAAAAGAAGGCGGCTGTGCGTGGCACAGCCGCCCTTTACTGTTGCACAATGCCATACAACTTGCATCATAACACAGTTCATGCGCGATTGAAAAGAGTTTTTCGTATTTTTATCAGATTCCGAGAAGAAGCGAGGCAAAGTTGAAGTAGATCATCAGCGAGATGGCGTCCACGACCGTCGTGATGAACGGCGAGGCCATGACCGCGGGGTCGAAGCCGATCTTCTTGGCGAGCAGCGGCAGCGTGCAGCCCACGACCTTGGCCGCAAACACCGTGACCACGAGCGTCAGGCAGATGACGAGCGCGACCGTGATGGTGATGGGATTGCCGAAGATCATCCTGTCGACGAGCATGAGCTTGACGAAATTCGCTGCGGCAAGCGTGGCGCCGCAGACGACCGCCACGCGGATCTCCTTCCAGATGACGCGGAAGAGGTCGGAAAATTCGATCTCGTCGAGCGAGATACCGCGGATGACCGTGACGCTCGCCTGTGAGCCGCAGTTACCGCCCGTGTCCATCAGCATCGGGATATAAGCCGTTAGAATGGCGAACGCGCTGAGCGCGTCTTCAAAGCGGGCGATGATCTGGCCGGTGAACGTGGCCGAGACCATCAGAAGCAGCAGCCAGGGGATACGGGACTTGTACGTATCCCAGACGCTCGTCTTGAGGTATGGCTTATCCGTCGGCAGCATAGCCGCCATCTTTTCGATATCCTCGGTCGTCTCCTCTTCCATGACGTCGATGGCGTCGTCGACCGTGATGATGCCGACGAGGCGGTCTTCCTTGTCGACGACCGGAAGGGCGATGAAGTTGTACTTCGAGAAAGTCTGCGCAACGTCCTCTTTATCCTCGAGCGTGGAGACAGAGATGACGTGCGTCTCCATGATCTCGTCGATGGTGTCGTCCTCGTCGGAGAGGAGGATCGTTCGCAGCGAGACGATGCCCTGCAGCTTGCGCGCCGGATCGACGACATAGCAGACGTTGATGGTCTCTTTGTCCGTACCGGTGCGGCGGATACGCTTGAGCGCGTCCTCGACGGTCATATCGCGCTTTAAGTCGACAAACTCCGTCGTCATCAGCGCGCCCGCGCTGTCGTCGGGATATTTGAGAATTTCATTGATGCTCTTGCGCGTGTCGGGGTCCGCGTGCTTTAAGATGCGCTTGACGACGTTCGCGGGCATTTCCTCCACGATGTCGACCGCATCGTCCAGATACAGCTCGTCAAGGACCTCTTTGAGCTCGGTGTTCGAAAAGCCGCGGATCAGCATCTCCTGCGCGTCGGGATCGAGCTCGACGAACACCTCCGCCGCGGGCTCTTTGGGAAGGAGCCGGAACAAAAGGGGAATGCTGTCCTCGTCCAAATCTTCAAAAAGCGAGGCGATATCCGCGGGCTCCAGGTCTGCAAGCAGGTCGCGCAGCGCGGTATATTGTTTTCGCTTGAGCAGATCCTCGATTCTTTCCAGCAGTTCGTCGCGCATTTCTTCAAAGCCGACCATACCGACTCCTCCTTTCTGAAGATAGTGCCAAATCAAAGTGTTCAGGTGAATTTTGCGATAAAAAAATCCCCCATATCCTGCGTCCGGCGACGCGGCTATGGGAGCGACAATCAAGAAACACCCGCCCCTGGCAGAAGTTTCCTTACCGTTCAAGCTTTAGCATCACGAGGCGGTGAAACTGCATTAGATGGCACCTTGCTTTCGATGCAACCTGTTCAAACCCTCTCATAGTGTCTCCACTACTCCGCGGCAGCAGTCCGTATCCTTGTGGTAGCCTTACCTACCGGACGATGTATGAACTTAACGGCACTATATTATGCACATTTTCCCGTGCTGTCAACCCCTTTTCCGGCTTTATTTCTGTAAAAAGTATGTCATGGCACGCGTTTCTGCTTCCCTTTCGAATTGAGCTGTGCTATACTACATAAATTGAAGAGAAATCGACTTTTGAGGAGGTGAGCATCGCCCTTGCAGCAGTATCTTGACCGGCACCGCTTTTTGAAAGGCATCTACCTGATGGTCAGGCGGTACTTCGATCATCATGTCGGCCGCGACAGTGCGGCGCTCACATACTACCTTTTGTTTGCGCTTTTCCCGCTTTTGATCTTTTTGAGCAACTTAGTCGGCATCATGTCCGTGGATATCAGCGGCTTTCTGTATGAAATTCGCGCATTCATCCCGCAGGAGGCGATCGAGATCATCGAGCAGTATTTCACTTATGTCAGCCGCGATTCAAGCCCACGGCTTTTGTGGTTCTCACTGATTTTTTCCATTTACTTTCCTTACCGCGCGGCAAGCTCGCTTCTGGGCTCTGTCCGTCGGGCCTACGGCGAGCACCGGCCCACGCAGTTTTTGCGCTATCAGTTCAAGCTCCTGCTTTATACGCTGAGCCTGATTTTAATGGTCGTTTTGTCCATCGGACTGTCCGTCGTCGGCGGGCGGGTGCTGAACTACGTGTCGAGCCACCTGTCGGCCTATATCACGCTGAGCGACGGCTTTATCCGCCTGTGGTCGAGCCTGCGCTTTGTTATCATCGGCGGCATCGTATTCTTCCTCATCGCGATGATGTACGGCCTTGCGCAGGAGTCGCACCGGATGAACCGTATCTGGCCGGGCGCGGTGTTCTCGCTCGTGATGTGGCTCGTATTGTCATTCCTTTTTTCGTATTATGTTGAAAACATCGCGCGCTACTCCGTCATTTACGGCACGCTCGGCGCGGTGATCGTATTGCTTTTGTGGCTGTATCTCGCCTCGGTCATGCTGATCATGGGGGCGGAATTCAACAGCGTTTTGATGGTGCTGCGTAAGCAGCACACGGCGGAAGCCGAAGAGAATTTAGGAGAAACACAGAAATGAAAATCATCATTGTCGGTATCGGTAAGGTCGGCTACGCCATCGCCGAGCAGATGACGGGCGAAAACCACGATCTGGTCGTCATCGACCGCAACAACGCCGTGCTCGACCACGTTGACTCCATGCTCGACGTCATGTGTGTGGAGGGCAACGGCGCGAGCGCCAGCGTCCTTTTGGAGGCGGGCGTGCGCGAGGCGGACCTTCTCATCGCCGTTTCGGAAAACGACGAGGTCAACCTCATCTGCTGCCTGATGGCGAAAAAGCTCGGCGCGAAGCACACGGTCGCCCGCGTACGCAACCCCGAGTATTTCCGCGATGCACCGATCCTGCGCCGCGAGATCGGGCTTGATATGATCATCAACCCCGAAAATGCCGCCGCGCAGGAAATTTCGCGCATCCTGCGCGTGCCGTCTGCGTTCAGCGTGGAGACGTTTGCCCGCGGACTTGTCGAGCTCATCGGCTTTCAGACCGAAGAGGGCGACAGCCTTGTCGGCAAGTCCCTCATCGACTACAACCGCGAAAATCCCAACAGCATCCTCATGTGCGCGGCCAAGCGCGGGGAAGAGGTCATCGTGCCGAACGGCTCGTTCGTCCCGCAGACGGGCGACCGCGTGTACGTCATCGGCACGCCCGCGGAGACGACGCGCGTGCTGCGCTCGATGGGCAGGGCCATGGCGCCCATCCGCCGCGTGAGCATCCTTGGCGGCAGCCGCATCGCACAGTACCTTGCCTGGGTGCTCACCGACATCGGCACGCACGTGACGATCGTGGAAAAGGACGAGGCCAAATGTCTCACGCTCGCGGAAAAGCTGCCGAAAGTCACCGTCATCCACGGCGACGGCACGAATCACGACCTGCTCGAATCCGAGGGTATCTTCCACTGCGACGCGTTCATCGCTGTGACGGACCGCGACGAGGAAAACCTCCTCATGGCGCTCACGGCGAAGCGCTACGGCGTGAAGAAGGTCGTGCCGAAGATGTCGCGCATGGGGTATCTCGACATCGTGAACCTCACGGGCCTCGACACGGTCATCTCGCCCAAGGCCATCATTGCAAGCCAGATCTCAAGTTACGTCCGCGGCCTTGCCAACTCGCAGGGCAGCGCGGTGGAGAGCCTGCACTATATCCTCGGTGGCGCGATCGAGGCGGTCGAATTCACCGCGACGAGTGCCACGCACTTTCTCGACCGGCCGCTCAGCGACCTGCATTTTCGAAACGGCCTGCTCGTTGCGGCCATCGTGCACAACGGCCGGATGGAGATCCCGAACGGTCATTCCCAGATCCATGCGGGCGACCGCGTGATCGTGGTGGCGAAAAAGCTCTTTTTGCAGGACCTCAACGATATTCTCGGCTGATGTGCCGGCTGCTTGCGGCAAGGAAGTTTCATTATGAACCAAAATCTTATTCTCAGAATCGTGGGCGTCATTCTCTGTATCGAGGCGCTTTGTATGATCCCGCCGCTGCTGCTGAGCGTGTTCGACGGTGGTGTTGACCAGAGGGCCTTTTTGTACGCGCTGCTCATCTGCGGCGGCGTGGGAGTGCTGCTCTCGCTCATCCGCGCGGACAACGCGCGGCTCCAGACGCGCGACGGCTTTGTCTGCGTGGCACTGTGCTGGATCGCGCTGAGCGTGTTCGGCGCGCTGCCGTATTTTTTCAGCGGCAGCTGCAGCTTTATCGACGCCATTTTCGAGACCGTCTCCGGCCTGACGACGACCGGCGCGTCCATCTTCCCGTCGCCTGCGTCGCTGCCGCAGGGCATCCAATTCTGGCGCGCGCTCACGCAGTGGATGGGCGGCATGGGTATCCTCGTTCTCATGCTGGCGCTGCTGCCCAAGCTCAGTGAGGGCAGCGTGAACCTGATGAAAGCGGAATCCCCCGGCCCCATCAGCACAAAGCTCCGCCCCCGCACGGGTGAGACGGCGCGCATCCTGTACCGCATCTATATCGCGCTCACCGTGGCGGAGGCGTTGCTGCTGCGCATTGCGGGCCTCCCGCTGTTCGATGCGATCACCACGGCGCTGACGACGATCTCTACCGGTGGCTTTTCCATCCGGGATGCGAGCATCGCGTATTATCAGTCGCATCTTGTCAACTGGATCCTCATTTTCTTCATGTTTGCCGCAAGCGTGAACTTTACGCTCCTCTACCTCTGCGTGACGCGCCGCTTCCGCGAGGCGCTCAAGAGCGAGGAGCTGCGCGTTTACTCGCTGGTCGTGGTCGGCGCGTCGGCGATGATCGCGGCGGACCTGATCGTGCGCACGGGGCGCGACATCGGCTCGGCCATCGAGAATGCGGCCTTTCAGGTGACAACGCTCATTTCAACGACCGGCTACTGCACGGAGGATTTTGACCTCTGGCCGCAGTTCTGCCGCTGTATCCTCGTGCTGGTGATGCTTTTCGGCGGCTGCGCGGGCTCTACGGCGGGCGGCGTCAAGGTCTCGCGCATCGTGCTTTTGTGCAAGTCGCTGCGGCGTGATCTGCGGCGCGTGATGCACTCGCGCGAGGTGCGCCCCATCACGCTCGACGGACATCGCGTGACGGAGGAGACCGTCTCGTCCGTTTCGGTCTTCTTCTTCACCTATATCTCGATTTTGCTGCTTGGCACGCTGATTTTGTCGCTTGACAACATCGACTTTACCGCGGCGTTCACCGCCTCGCTCACGGCCATCAGCAACGTGGGCCCGGGCCTTGGCGCAGTGGGACCGACGTGCAACTTCGGCTTCCTCTCCGGCATCAGCAAGCTCACGATGAGCGCCATCATGCTGCTCGGCCGTCTTGAGATCATGCCGCTGCTTGTCCTCTTAATGCCCTCTGTCTGGCGCAGAAAATAAAAGAAAATCAAAAAGGGTGGATCGCAATTTTGCAATCCACTCTTTTTGAAAAGGATTCGCTGCGCTTCGCGCCTTGCCGCTCGCAGCGCGGCTGCGACACACGCTCCGCGCAAAGAGCAAATTCCGACGCGCCTGTCGTCGGAATTTACGATCAAACAGATTTCGCGCCTGCGGACGCGAAACTCTGCGAGGCGGTTTGCCTCCATTTTAGCAGCAGGGCCGAGTTTGTGATGACAAGCACGCTGCCTGCGTTATGGACCAGCGCGCCGACAACAGGGTTCAGTGTGCCGGTGATGGCGAGCACGATGGCGATGAAGTTGAGCGTGAGCGAGAATGTTATATTGAGCTTGATGGTGCGCATCATGCGCTTGGAGAGCGCGATGAGGTGCGGCAGCTCCTTGACTTCGTCGTCGACGAGCGCGATATCCGCGGCGTCCACGGCGATGTCGCTGCCCAGCGCCGCCCATTGCGATGCCGACATCGGCGGCCTTGAGCGCGGGCGCGTCGTTCACGCCGTTGCCGATCATGCAGACCTTATCGCCCGCGGCCTGATAGGCGCGGATGTGGACGAGCTTTTCGATGCCCGCGCGGGCGCGGGCGACGGTCAGCTCTTCGAGAAGACCGCCGAGCTGCATGATGAACGCGACCTCACCCGCGGCAAAGTCTTCGCCGATGCAGACCGACGCGATCAGCGCGAGCGAGACGAGCACGTTTGCCTTGATGTCGAACGCCGTGACAAGGCCGATGACGGCCTCTAAAATGATGGGGATGCCGCAGAGGATGATCGCGGCCCACGAGGTGCCGAACGGCAAGGGGACGAGATCAAAAATGCTGACGATCAGCGCGATGCCAGAGATCACGAGCAGTGTGATATCTTTTTTTGTGCCGCCCAGCTCTAAAAAATGCTCCAGCTTTTCCATTGCCAGTTTCACGGAAGTGGCTCCTTCTGTACCATATGGGGTATGGGCTTATTATACATATGGGAGTATAGGTTATAAAGCGCGCAAAAAGAGAGAAGCAGCACAAAACTGCTTCTCTTCTTTCATGTAATTCTGCTGAAAACGGGCGCGAGAGAGGAAAAACCTGCTCAGCCCATGTTCGAAAAGCGCTCGACCGCCTTCGTAAAGTTCTCGATCGTTTTGTCCGCGTCGCCGTGCTCGATGCCGTCGCGCACGCAGTGCTTGATGTGCCCCTCGAGAACGACCTTGCCGCAGCCGTGCAGCGCGGATTTGGCCGCGTTGATCTGCGCAAGAATATCCTCGCAAGGGACGTCCTCGTCCACCATGCGGTCAATGGCCTGCACCTGGCCGATGATCTTTTTGAGCCGGCGGTGAAGATTGTCGGCGTCCATACAC
>ERZ857693.4298-NODE-4298-length-10331-cov-2.655313_pt1 | contig 10331 bp, 8 predicted proteins | sample MGYA00519765_ERZ857693 | MGnify/ENA primary metagenome ERZ857693 (study PRJEB31778, sample SAMEA3449354) | human gut metagenome | biome: human gut; feature: human-associated habitat; material: faeces | place: United Kingdom | collected 2010/2012 ... | reverse complement strand
TCGGATATCGACACGCAGATAGACCACAGGACAATCACAATAGACGGCTTTGCAAACGGCATGACGAGATTCATGGCCGGCCTCGGCAAGAAGGTGCTCATAGCGAACTACGCGGGCTCCCTTGCGGAATCGCTGCTCAAGGATGTCGACAACGCGGCGGTGCTCAGCGTATGGATAGGCGTTCTGTTCTATGCATTCCAGATATACTTCGACTTCTCGGGATATTCCGATATGGCTATCGGACTCGGGCGTATGTTCGGCTTCGATTATCCCGAAAACTTCAAGCATCCTTATATAGCAACTTCCATAACCGACTTTTGGCGCAGATGGCACATAACGCTCAGCTCCTTCTTCAGGGATTATGTCTATATCCCGCTCGGAGGAAACAGAGTCAGCCTGCCGCGTCAGATACTCAACCTCTTCATCGTTTGGGGTCTTACGGGACTCTGGCACGGCGCGAGCTGGAACTTCGTGATATGGGGACTCTACTATTTCGTATTCCTCTGCCTCGAAAAGTTCGTGCTCAAAAAGTTCTTTGACAAGATACCGAAAGTCATTCGCTGGATGTATTCGATGTTCGTTGTGCTCATCGGCTGGATGATCTTCTACTTCGAGGATTTCTCGGCGATGAAGTCGGCGTTCTCCGTAGCGTTCGGCGCTTCGGGCAACTCGCTCACCGATCCTGTTATGAACGCAATGATAATCAACAACATCCCGTTCATCATAATCGCCGCTATCGCCTGTGCGCCCGTAGCAAAGCTCGTCAAGGCGGGCGTAGCAAAGCTCAAGCAGCGCGCCCCGGTAACAGCGCCGATATTCGGCACCGTTTTCAATGTCGCTATGCTCATACTCTGCGTAGCATCGCTTGCAGGCTCGACATATAATCCGTTCCTGTATTTCAGATTCTGAGGAGGCGTTAAGATAAAATGAAAAAGCTTCAAAAAATCCTTACCGTCGTCTCTTTCAGCGTTGTTCTGGCAGTCTTTGCTTCTGTCGGCTTCTACAGCTTCTTCGACAAGGACGAAAAGTCTTCGGCGATGGAAAACAGAAATCTCGCGCAAAAGCCCGCTATATCAATCAGCTCATATTTTTCGGGCGACTTTGCCTCAAAGTTTGAGGAATACTACAACGACCAGTTCCCCGGCAGAAACGGGCTTGTCAAAATAAGCAACAAGATAAAAGCTTTCTACTCGTTCCTTAAAATCGGCGACGGCGCCACCATTTTGCAGAACAAAGGCGGCGTAGGCGACGGCGAGGCCCTCTCGCATGAGGCGGAGAGCAACACCGCCACCTCCGAGCAGACCACCGCCGCCCCCTCTCAGACCGAGGCAAACACCGAAACCACCCAACCGGAAAACGCTTTTAAAGTTAACGAGGGCGACAAAGAGACCGTCTACACGAACAATTATATAGTCCTCCTCGATAACCGCCTCATGGAGCAGTACACAAATGTCTACAAGAAGATGGATGTCTATGCCGAGACGCTCAATAAGCTCAAATCTCAGATGCCCGACGTCAAGGTATACAGCCTCATGGCTCCGACTTCGATAGAGTTCTACGCTCCCAAGAAGTACAACTCCGGCAAATCACATTCGCAGTATCAGGGCATCAACTATATCTACGGCGAGCTCAAAGGCATAACTCCCGTCGATGCCTATCCGGAGATAGCCGCCCACACGAACGAATATCTGTATTTCAGGAGCGATCACCACTGGACGGCTCGCGGCGCATATTATGCATACAGGGCGTTCGCAAAGACCGCGGGATTCACTCCCGTTGACATCAACACCCTCGAGACCGGCAAACTCTCCCCGTTCCTCGGCACGCTTTACAGGGCGACGCAGAGCTCGGCGGTTGAAAAGCATCCCGACTATGTCGAATATTTCATTCCAAAGACCCACACCGAGGCCATTGCTTCCGACACTGACCCGACACTCGGTAGCAACTACAAGGTCAAGGTCATAAACACGGAAATTAAATCCTCGAACAAGTATCTTGCCTTCCTCGGCGGCGATCACGGAGTAACGAAGATAACCACCGACGCGCCGGGCGACCGCAGCATCGTAGTTATAAAAGAGAGCTACGCAAATGCATTTGTGCCGTGGCTTTGCAACAACTACAAGACCATCTATGTCGTAGCCCCGAGACAGATGGACGTCAATCTTGCGAGCTTCGTCAAGACAAACGCTATAGATGAGGTGCTCTTCCTCAACTATATGTTCATCCCGACGAACCCGAAATATATGGCGGCTCTCGAAAAGATGGGTTAAGTTAAAATTACAACCGAAGGCTCTCCGTTTGGGGAGCCTTTTTGCTGTGTTTTTCAATAATAAACTAAAAAATCATTGTATATTTTTAGTATATATGCTATAATAAACTGAAAAAATAAGCACGGCTGAGGGCTGCTGCAACTAAATTAGGAGGATTTTTAAATGAGCGAGATACCCAGGACTTATCCGAGCTGGCTCAAGGGAGAGTTCAAGAGCGTACAGAAGGAGTACACGGAGCCGACAAAGCTTCTTGCCGACGACGGAACACTGCTTTCGCCCGGCTGGGCGCGGCACATGGTTTTTGACTATGACCGCACGAAATCGACGCCCACCATGCGCCGCAAGGAATGGGACTTCTATCAGATATCCGACGGAAGATATATGATTCAGATAAGCTTTGCCAATATTTCTATCGGCGGCTACGCTTCGGCGGCGCTGGTCGATTTGAGAAACCCGAAGAAAAATAAGAAGCTTGCGGCGGGCACCATCACCGCCCCCACGGCACTCTTCCTCGGCGGAAAGGACAAATATGTTCTACCGCCCAAGGGCGACGTTCCGAACCACGTCAAATTGGAGATAAAGGGCATAGGCAAGGCCACCTTTGATGTTCTGACCGAGGAGCATAAGCGCACCATATATTTCAAGTCCGGCAATGTCGAGTGTCATTTTGAGATGGATATCCCGGACGGACTCGAGAATATCACGACCGTCCTCCCCTTCAAGGATCACCCGAAAAGCTATTTCATGACCATAAAGCAGAATTGCATGCCCTGCAGCGGCACCTATAAGTGGGGCGACAAGGTCTATAAATTCTCTAAGGACGACACGTTCTGCTGCCTCGATTGGGGCCGTGTCAACACCCCCTACAAGCTCGTCTGGTATTGGGGCAACGGCTCTACATATCTGACCGACGAAAACGGCAAAAAGCACATTTTCGGCTTTGAGATAACCTGGGGTATAGGCGACGAGAGCAACGCAACCGAGACCTGCATATTCTATGACGGCAAGGCTCACAAGTTCGGCGCCGTAGATGTCGAGACCTTCCCGAAGCCAGACAAATATATGGAGCCGTGGCATCTCGTCTCCGAGGACGGCAGATTCGATTTCGTGATGACTCCGTTCTACGACCACCATGCCGATACGAACGCACTCAATCTCCTTCGTATGCACTCGCATCAGGTTCACGGTATATGGAACGGCACAGCCGTACTTGACGACGGCACGAAGCTCGAGGTCAAGGATATGTACGCATTCTGCGAATATGTCGAAAACAAGTGGTAATTAACCGACGCGAACCCTCCCGAGGGAGGGTTCGTTTTTTGCGGATAAGTCATCTGTCCCCTTGACTTTTTCTTCGCAAAAGGCGAAAATATCAGCGGAGAGTGATAACTATGGCAAACTTAAAAGAACACGGTCTTATTGTATCATGTCAGGCGGTCAAGGGCGAACCGCTCTACGGGCTGCACATGATGGGACATTTCGCCCGGGCTGCCGTACTCGGCGGCGCGTCGGGCATAAGAGCCAACTATGTCGACGACATAAACGAGATAACCGCACAGGTCGACGTGCCCGTAATAGGCATAATAAAGGCGGTATACCCGGACTCCGAGATTTATATAACACCGACGCTTAAAGAGGTCAAAGCCCTGCTGACCACAAAGTGCAGCGTTATTGCGCTCGACGCGACAAACCGCACGCGACCGAACGGCGAAAAGCTCGAGGATCTCATAAAATACATAAGAGAGAATGCGCCGCAGGTCGAGATAATGGCGGACTGCTCGAACTACGAGGAGGCAAAGCGTGCCGATGAGCTGGGCTTCGACTATATCGGCACTACCCTGCGCGGCTACACGGAATACACCAAGGGTATTGCTATTCCCGACTGCGAGCTGCTCAGAAAAATGACCTCCACCCTGCGTGCGCACATTATCGCCGAGGGCGGAATATGGGAAGTCGGTCAGCTCAAGGCCGTGCTTGACACGGGCGTTTACACCGTTGTTATCGGCAGTGCGATAACCCGACCCATGGACATTACCAAACACTTTATGAGGGCTTTCGGTGAATAATATGAAACACATAGGCATCGACATCGGCGGAACATCTATCAAGGGCGCCGTCATAGAAAACGGCGCGGTTACGGCGAGAGCCAAGCGCTCGACGGACACCTCACGCGGGCGCGACAGCATAAAGGACTGTATATTCGAAGTTATAAAATCCCTGCTCCCGCTTATCGGCACCGATGCGGGCATAGGCATCGGCTCCGCGGGAGATATAGACCCCTATGAGGGCAAGGTGCTCTACGCGACCGACAATCTGCCCGGATTCACGGGATTTGAGATAAAAAAAGATGTTGAAAGCGCTTTTAACCGCCGCTCTTTCGTTGTAAACGACGCGGTGGCGGCATTTATCGGCGAGTCATATTTCGGCGCGGCAAAGGACTGCAAAAACGCCGTTATGCTGACCCTCGGCACGGGGCTCGGCGGCGCGGCGTCGATAAACGGAAAGCTGCTCACGGGCTCAAACTTCCACGCGGCGCGGATAGGACACATCCCGCTGCACATCGGCGGGCGCGAATGCACCTGCGGTAAAATCGGCTGCGCCGAGCAGTATGTCTCGGCAACCGGACTTATGCGAACGGCAAACGGGCTTGACTGCCAATGCTTCAACTGCAACGAGGTTTTCAAAAAGGCTGCGTACGGTGACGAAAATTGCCGCGAGGCCGTAAAGCTTTTTATTTCAGACTTCTGCACGGTCGCGGACACGGTAAAATGTATCTTTGATCCCGACTGCATTGCTATAGGCGGCGGACTCATCGAGCTCAAGCAATACTGGCTCGAGGATTTTCTGAACGCTCTGCCCGAATCCGACGCAAAGCTTATCCGCCCCGCCGTGCTCGGCAACGACGCAGGCGCTATAGGTGCGGCATACCTGCTCGAAAACAGCGAAATATTATAAAGCGAACCGCAATGATTTTTTGGGTCATTGCGGTTTTTTATTACTCAATCAGTTCTATTTGCGTGTCATAATACTGCTCCTGAAAATGCACCGCCCGTTCGACCTCGTCGCGGGTGAATTTCTTGTCCGGCGGAGCCATTATCAGCTTATCTTCAATATCATTTTCGCGGTGAGCGATGCCGATTATTCTGCCCGTAAAGCGCTCCACAGGCTCGTTGACGCCGATGAGATAAACATCAAGTTCCTCGCCGTCGCCGCCGAGAACACCCGGAATGTAACCGTAATTGAGCGGATAGACAAGCTCATAGCCGGATTTTCTGTGCACATATCCGATTGGACGGTCGGTCTCCATTGTAGCGGTCTTTCCGAGAAACGACCACGCCGTCGCCTTGCGGAGAATGCGGCTTATGAACTCCGCCTTTCCCTCGACATAACCGTTCCTGCTCCCGACGCTCCCGAGCTTTTCGACAAGACCCGTTTTCACGCTCTCATACTGCTTTGCTTTCTCCGGGAAAGCATTCAGAAAGTCGCGGAAATTTATGTAGTTTCGCCACTGCATACTGTTGTATTTCACAACGTGAATAAAGTGCGTCTGCATATCGCCGCCCTCATAGTAGCTTCCTTTGGCGAAGAGCAGCTGCTCGCCGTCCGTAGTCTTATCGGGGCGATAATGATAGCCCGATTGCAGCAGCTCGTTTTCGTGCGATAAAATACGTTCGAAGCTGTCTGCGGCAACTGCGATATCGATTATCGGCTTCGCCTTTATACTCTTTACAGATGTGCTGCCGATATGCTGAATGTCGCGGGCGTCGCCGCCGAGAATTTCGAAAAGCTCGTTTACCGTGCGCTCGCCCTCCGTATCCCACTCATTTTCATGGTCATAAAGGCTTACGTCTCCGCGTCTTAGTCCTATCATATATTTCCCCTCCTTCGATTGCTGCGGGCTAAAATAATATCACAAAGCATAGGATTTTGCAAGAAATATCCGTTTGACGCGTGCACGGTCGGATCTGGCACAAATTTTCGATATTTTTTTATTTATTAATTGTTTATTTTTCTAAATTGCAAATCATTTTATTTGCGATTTGTGATACTATTTATTTGTCAGATTGCTTACTGTGAAATTTTTATTGAAAGGTGGATATACATGAATTACAAAATGCACCTTACTCCCGAAGAGGAGGACATCCTCAACGGCGGGAAAGGCGAAACCATGGCGAAGGTCATGAAGACCCTTGTCATGTACGGTGACGCTTTCGGCGCCACAAAAATGGTGCCTGTCACAAGCAAGATGGGACACCTTGTCACAAGCTTCGGTCTCGGAGTTATGCAGCCCGTCTATGATCTTATGGATCAGCTTATCGCGGGCAGCGCCGTTTCGAGCCAGAAGTTCTCCGTTGATCCAAAGCCCCTCGACCCCAATGTGCCCTCAAGCTTCCTGAAGAACATCGTTTTCAAAAAGTTCATGTACAATATGCAGGACAGCTACGACGCGCAGCTTGCAAAGCTCGGTCTTGTCGACAGCAAGTCCTACACCTGCACCTGCTACATGGATGAGGTCGGCAACATCCCCAACAAGGGCGATGTGCTCTCATGGGCAGAATCCTCCGCCGTTGTCTACGCAAACTCCGTTCTCGGCGCGCGCTGCAACAGAAACTCCGGCATAATCGAGCTTTTCGGCTCCATCATCGGCCGCGTCCCCTATTTCGGACTTGTCACCGACGAGGGCAGAAAGGCCACATGGATAGTCGAAGTTAAGACAACGAAGATGCCCGAGGCTCAGATTCTCGGCTCGGCTATCGGCATGAAGGTCATGGAGGATGTCCCCTATGTCAAGGGTCTCGACAAGTGGATAGGCACGGAGCTTGACGGCGATGCAAAGGCGTACCTCAAGGATTTCGGTGCGGCTACCGCCTCCAACGGTGCTGTCGGTCTCTATCACATCGACGGTCTCACTCCCGAAGCGGTCGAGCAGGGCGAGAGCCTTATCGCCGAGGGCGCAAAGGTCTATATCATTGACGACGCCGAGCTTGACAGGGTTAAGAACAACTATCCCGTCATGTGGAAGGATAAGAACGCAACTCCGAAGCTCTGCTTTGTCGGCTGCCCTCATCTCTCCTACGATCAGCTCGTCGAGTGGACGGAGAACGTCTCCGAGGCGCTCAAGAAGAACGGCAGAAGCAAGGTCTCGATACCAACTGTATTCACCGCCGCTCCGGCTGTTGTCGAGAAGTTCAACGCAACACCCAACGCCGCGAAGCTCAAGGCCACCGGCGTAGTTCTCAGCTACATATGCCCGCTGATGTATATGAACAACCCGCTTGCAGGCAAGATGCCCGTCATCACAAACTCCAACAAGCTCAGGACATATACGACCTCGCGCTATTACACAAGCGCCGAGATTCTCGATATTATCACAAAGGAGGCAAAGTAACATGAAACAGTTCAAAGGACGCCCCGTTGCCGCAGGCAAATGCACGGCAAAAGCTCTCGTTTCACACAACGGCTTTAACACCCTTGCTTCCTTCCAGAAGAGCCTCCAGTTCGGCGACAAGACCGCTAAGTGCGGCGATCAGAACAACCCCGATCTCTTCGGCAAACCTATGGTCGGCACAGCTCTCTGCCTGCCCCAGACTATCGGCTCGACGACCGGCGGAATGGTTCTCTACTGCGCAAAGGTCATGGGCAGAACTCCCGCCTGCCTGCTCTTCTCGGAGCATATAGACTCGCTCGCGGCTGCCGGAGCTATTCTCTCCGCAGTTTGGACGGACAGCCCGATGCCCACGGTCGACTGCCTCGGCGAGGAATTTTTAAACTATGTCAAGGACGGCATGACTATCACCGTTGACGAGGACGGAACAGTCACTGTCGAAGACTGATAAACCGAAAGTTAAAAAAGGCATCTGCGTGTGTATTCACGCGGATGCCTTCTTTTTATATGAGCTTAAACTCTGTCCATTTCTGTTTTTTATAGCGCACGAAGAATATCGCCCCGCGGAAGAGCAAATCCATACTCGTGCCTATCGCCACGCCGACAGCGCCCATGTTGAGCCACAGTCCGAACAGCGCGGAGAAGAACAGCCGCGCGGCAATAGTCAGCACAACGGAGACTGTCATGGTGAATTTGACATCGCCCGCCGCCCTGAGTCCGTTGCCGAGAGGTCCGGCAAAGGTGTATGCGAATGCGTTTATGGCGTTATTTATGAGTACCATAATGAGCGCAAGATGCTTCGCCTCGTCGGATATCGCAAAGAACTTCAAAAACAGCGGCGTCATCGCAAACACTGCCGCGTTCCACGCCAAAGACAGTATAAAGGTCAGCTTGTTGAGCTTTTTGAAATAGTGATTGGCGGCATCTGTATCTCCCGCCCCCATACACCGGCCTATAACGGTAGTATAGACGGGTGCCATAGCCATGCCCATAAGCGCCGCGAGCGACCATATACTCTGCGACACGCCCGTTGCGGCTATCTGATATGTTCCGAACTGCGCGACCATGCTGCTCAAAGCGACCTTAACGAGCTGATGCACGCCGTTTTCAACGCCGTTGGGAACGGCTATACCGAGCACCTTTTTGAGCAGTGAGCCGTGCCATGCGAATATGCCAGAGAAAGTATATCTGACAGGCGTTTTCTTGTGCATGAAGCAATAGAGGGTAATGGCGACGGCGGAAATAATCCGCGCTGCCAGCGACGGATAAGCGACACCCGCGACGCCCGCCTTGAGCGCAAACACGCCTATTATATTTACGGCATTTGCAAAGGCGGATATGTACATTGACACATCCGCTCTGCCGACGCTGCGGCACATGGCCGCGCCCGCATTATAGACCGCGAGCGCCGGGAAAGAGCATGCGGTTATGCACATATACTCGACACACGCCGCCATAACATCGTCCTCCACCCTGCCGAAAAGCAGATTGAGGAGAGGGCGGGTAAAAATCAGTATGAGCGCGGACACACAGACGGAGCTGACGGTCGAAAACATCAACAACTGACTTGCCGCCTTGCCCGCCTGCACGTTATCCCTGCTGCCGATATACTGGCTGATTATAACTGCGCCGCCGGACGAAAGGGCGGAAAAGAGGAAAATTATAACGGTGTTAAAGGAATTGACGAGCGACACGCCCGAAACCGCGGAGTCGCCGACAAAGCTGACGACAAACGTATCCGCTATACCGACGAGCAGCAGCAAAAACTGCTCGACAAAAAGCGGAATTATCATCGCCCGCAAATCTTTGTTTGTGAATAGCCTGTCATCCATTTAAGCCGTCAATCCTCAAAAACAGTATAGGAATATTTTATCACACTTGAAAAGATAAATCTACCGCATTAAAGCTAAAAAGTAAAATCTGCGAAACATATTTATTTGCAGTGTTCACACCTTACGGATACATCGAAGAAACAAAAAAATCCTACCCGAGATACTTCTTTCGGGCAGGATTTTTCGGTTAGAATCGGGGCTGTTCGTTCTACGGGGTCAGCTTTCCCATTTGCTTAGATGCTGATCGAAGCCCGAGAGCATGAACTGCGGATAGGCCTCATACTTTCCGGCGCGGAAGTCGCCGTCATAGGTGAGAAGCCAGAGGAAGAACCGGCTGTATTCCGTGCCGTAAGCTGCGGCGACGTGGGGCGCACCCTTGATTATATAGGTATGCTCCGGGAAGAGCGCGGTCGAGAGGTCGACGCATCTGTCGGGAGAGAGATACTCGACCTTAGCGGGAACATAGTCGTCGCCGAGGGTTTGGCCGTACTTTGCAACAGTCGCATAGCCGGACATCTGATATGTCTCAAGCACGCCGTCACCGTTGAAATTCGCGTTCTCATAGAGAGGCGCAAGCGGTCTGTCATAATGGGCAACCACAGCAACCTTGACGCCGTCGCGAATCATATTTTCAATCAGCGCGGTGCGGTTCGCCATCATCTTCTGAAGCCGCTCACCGTAAGCGAGGAAGTCTGCATGGGCGGAGGCGTTATCGCCGAAAACGAAATCCACCGCTTCATCGTAATCCTCCGGCTGGAGAAGTCCCCACAGAACAGGCATATAGGCAAAATCGGGAATGAGCACGCGCTCATAGACATCGTCCTTGTAATTATCAATAAGGCA
>ERZ857693.4293-NODE-4293-length-10338-cov-2.649713_pt1 | contig 10338 bp, 8 predicted proteins | sample MGYA00519765_ERZ857693 | MGnify/ENA primary metagenome ERZ857693 (study PRJEB31778, sample SAMEA3449354) | human gut metagenome | biome: human gut; feature: human-associated habitat; material: faeces | place: United Kingdom | collected 2010/2012 ... | reverse complement strand
GCGGGAGCAGCTCGGGGCTGACGGGGGTTGCGAGTATCTCGCGCAGAACCTCGCCCAGCTCGCCGCCTCTCTCGTCCGCCACAAATGAAACGAGATATCTGACGAGGGTCTTGGGCACGGAGCAGTTGACCCCGTACATACTCATATGGTCGGCGTTATAGGTGCACCAGCCGAGCGCAAGCTCGGAGAGGTCGCCCGTGCCGACGAGCAGCGCGCCCTCCTTGTTGGCGGTGTCCATAAGTATCTGCGTGCGCTCGCGCGCCTGAACATTTTCGTAGGTCACGTCGAGTATGCTCATATCGTGCCCTATGTCCCGCATATGCTGAGTACACGCGGGGACGATGTCTATATCCCTGAGCTCGGCCCCGATGCACTCCGTGAGCGTAACGGCGCTCGACTTCGTGCGCTTCGTGGTACCGAAGCCGGGCATTGTGATGCAGATTATGTTTTCCTTCGGCAGGCGAAGCAGGTCAAACGCCCTGTCCGCAACAAGCAGCGCAAGCGCCGAATCGAGCCCGCCCGAAATGCCTATCACAGCCTTTTTGAGCCCTATGTGCTCGATCCTCTTTGCAAGCCCCGCCGCCTGGATATTGAATATCTCGGCGCAGCGCGCACGTCTGACATTTTCGTCGGACGGCACGAACGGGTGCGCGTCGAACGCTCTGTCCATATCATCCTCTTTGAGCGTCGGCAGAGTTATCGCAACGCGCCTTATGTCCCGCTCGGCATAGCGTGCCGCATTGTCGTAAAATTCGCTGTTTCTGCGCAGGGCTTCGAGCTTCTTTATATCGATACAGGCGCTGACCGCCGAGCCGTCCCGCTCAAAGCGTTCGTTTTCGGCGAGTATGCCGCCGTTTTCCGCAACGGTACACGCACCCGAGAACACAAGATCCGTCGTGCTCTCGCCGACTCCGGCGGAGGAGTAGACATAGCCGCAGTAGCACCGCGCGCTCGTCTGCTCGATAAGGCTGCGCCTGAACTCGTTCTTCGTAACCATCTCGTCGGAGGCGGAGATATTGACTAAGATATTCGCGCCGCCGAGCGCCAGAACCGCGCCGGGCGACACGGGCACCCACATATCCTCGCACACCTCTATTCCGACGGCGGCTCCGTTGTCCGCGCAGAAGAGCATGGTGCCGAACGGCACTTCCTCTCCGCAGATTTCGGCCGTGTCGCACGGAGCATCAAAAGCCGAGACAAAATGGCGCTTTTCGTAAAATTCATTGTAATTGGGCAGATAGCTCTTCGACACCACGCCCGCTATTTTGCCGTTTTGGAACGCGGCGGCGCAGTTAAAAAGCCTGCCGCGCACGCGCACGGGAAGTCCGACTATAACAAGCGCACCTATATCCGCGCACTCGGCGACAAGTCTGCCGAGCGCCGCTTCCGCGCTTTCAATAAGCCTGTCCTGCGAGAAGAGGTCTGAGCAGGTGTAGCCGGTTATGCTAAGCTCCGGCAGGGCGATTATCTGCGCGCCGGAGGAGGCCGCCTCTCTTATCAGGGGCAGCATATTATCAACATTCTTATCGGGCGCGCCTACGGTCACTCTCGGGCAGACGGCCGCGGTCTTGACAAAGCCGAAGTCTTTCAAGCTATCACGTTCCCTTCCGCAAATCCTGTTAAATCCTATTATACGTATATAGTATATACTAATTCGCGCTCTAAATCAATCCTTTTCATTTTCCGGAGGTGATCCCACGGACACGTTTTATTCGCTCGTTTCCTCTGTAAATTCCGCCCTCTGGGGAGTCCCGCTGCTCGTCGCTTTTACGGGCACGGGACTGCTTTTGAGCGTGCGGTCGGGATTTTTTCAGCTGACGCACATCGGCACCTGGATGAAGACGACGCTCGGCAGCATATTCGGCAAGAAGAGCCGCCGCTCGGGCGAGGGCTCGATATCGCAGACTCAGGCGCTCTCCGCCGCGCTCGCCGCGTGCATGGGCACGGGAAATATAGTCGGCGTGGCGGCGGCTGTTGCCTCGGGCGGCGCGGGCGCGGTCTTTTGGATGGTAATAAGCGCGATAATCGGCATGATGAGCGCGTGCTGCGAAAACATCCTCGGCATAAAGTACCGCTGCCGCGACAAAAACGGCGAGTGGATGGGCGGCGCGTTTCTCTATATGGAGCGCGGGCTGGGCTTTAAAAAGACGGCGAAGATTTTTTGCGTTCTGCTCGTTGCGGCCTCGCTCGGAATAGGCAACATGACGCAGGCGAATGCCGCCGCGCTCTCACTTCGCGGCTCGTTCGGGCTGAACCCCGCGATAACCGGCGCGGTGCTCGCGGTCGGCGTTTTCGCAGTCACCTGCGGCGGGCTCAAGAGGATAGCCTCGGCTGCGGAGAAGATAATCCCCGCCATGACGGCGATATTTATTTTGGCGAGCTTCGCCGTCATAATAAAAAACTTTCGCGCCGTCCCGTCGGCGTTTTGCAGAATAATATCGGAGGCCTTTTCCCTGCGTGCGGCGGCGGGCGGCGCGGCTGGCTGCGGGATAAAAAAGGCTCTGCGCTACGGGGTGGCGCGGGGCGTGTTTTCAAACGAAGCGGGGCTCGGCAGCAACGCCATAATTCATGCGGCGGCCGAGACGGACTCCCCCGCCGAGCAGGGCTGCTGGGGAATACTCGAGGTTTTTCTCGACACCGTTGTTATGTGCACCGTGACGGCAATAACGCTCCTTGTGTCCGGCGTGCCCATAGACGGCGACGGCTCTCTCGCCTGCGCTGCGGCATTCGGCAGCGTGTTCGGATCGGCGGGCAGCATTTTCGTGTGCCTGAGCGTCTGCGTATTCGCCTTTGCCACGCTCATCGGCTGGTCATATTACGGGCGGCGCGGGCTCGAATATCTGCTCGGCGAAAAGAGCGCGGGGATATACAATCTCATCTACTCGGCGGCGGTATTCGTCGGCTGCGTCACCGACCTCAGGCTCATATGGGAGCTATCCGACCTCGCAAACGCGCTCATGGCCGTACCCAATCTCATCTCGCTCTGCCTGCTCGGCGGCGAAGCGACGGAGGAGCTGAAAAAGACATATCCGAAATGATATATAAGTGTTGATTTATTGATATAACCATGTATAATATGTATAGACGGAATGTATTCTGGGGGTTTGTGCGGAAATACGGCGCAAAGCTGTTTTTGAGCGTATATCGCCGCGCTGAATAAAAATCAACTATAATCATTACTTTACGCGCAAGCGAAAATATTCGGAGTCAAATCATGCCGGAATTTTTATGTGATCTGCATATTCATTCGTGTCTGTCGCCCTGCGGCGACGGGGACATGACCCCCTATAACCTTGTCAACATGGCAAAGGTCATGGGGCTTGATATCCTTGCGCTGACAGACCACAATTCCTCTCTCAACTGCCCCGCCGCGGCGCGGGCGGCAAGGGACGCGGGGATAGCCTTCGTGCCCGGAATGGAGCTTACCACCTCGGAGGAGGTGCATGTCGTTTGCCTGTTCCCGGATGTCGATTCCTCGCTCCGGTTTTCGGGCTATGTCTCGGAGCGCCTGCCGAAGATAAAAAACAGGCTCGATATTTTCGGCGAGCAGCTGATAATGGACGAGCTCGACGGTGTTCTCGGCTGCGAGGAAAATCTGCTGAGCACCGCAAGCTTCATTTCGATAAGCGAGGTTTTTTCGCTCGTCTCCGACTTCGGCGGCGTCTGCTACCCCGCGCATATCGACCGCCCGTCGTTCAGCGTCACGGCAAACCTCGGTTCGTTTGACGAGAGCTGGGGCTTCATAAACGCCGAGCTGTCCGCTTTTGCTCAAACGGACAAGCTGACACAAGCGCATCCCCTGCTCGAGAATATGCGGCTTTTGCGCGCATCGGACGCGCACTTTCTCGAAAATATCGGCTCGGCGAGCACCGAGCTCGAGCTCCCCTGCGCATCGCCGCAGGCGGTCATTGACCTGTTAAAAAGTAATTACTACCCGCCGGGTATGTAAATTGGTATACAGCTTATCGATATTTTTTTCCTTAAACTGTAGAAATTTTGCATTTCGCGTGTTATAATTACTTCTAATGCGAAAGGGATTCCCCTTTTTGCCTATCTGTATTTTTCTCAAACCTAAGGAGGGAGAGGCTACAAATGCTCAAAAAAATCAGTAAGATACCTTTTTCCGGCACCCCGGAGCAGGAGGAGAAGCTCAGAGCCGTTATCGCCGAGTGCAGCGGCGACAAAAGCCTGCTGATGCACGTCATGCAGGAGGCACAGCTCATCTACGGTTATCTTCCGTTCGAGGTACAGGCTATAATAGCCGAGGGAATGGACGTTCCGCTTGAAAAGGTATACGGTGTATCAACTTTCTACGCTCAGTTCGCTCTGAGTCCCAAGGGCAGATACAACATCTCCGTATGTCTCGGAACCGCGTGCTATGTCAAGGGCTCGCAGGCTATCCTCGACAAGATAAGCGAGAGGCTCGGCATAGCCCCGGGCGAGTGCAGCGACGACGCTTGCTTCTCTATTGAGGCCTGCCGCTGCATAGGCGCTTGCGGACTTGCCCCTGTCATGACTGTCAACGACGATGTCTACGGCAGGCTCACCCCCGACCAGATAGACGGTATTCTCGACAAATACCTCGACGCTTAACGCCATGCGCGAGCTGTCACTCAACATTCTCGATATAGCCCAGAACTCCATCTCCGCCGGAGCGTCGCTGATAACAATAGAGGTCAGCGAGGACACAAAGGAGCACCTGCTCTCGCTCACCGTCTCCGACAACGGCTGCGGCATGGACGAGGAGACTCTCAGAAACGTCTGCGACCCGTTTTTCACCACGCGCACAACGCGCAAGGTCGGCATGGGGATTCCGCTGTTTCGCCTCGCGGCGGAGCAGACCGGCGGCAGCTTTGAGATAACCTCCGAAAAGGGAGTCGGAACTTCAACTAAGGCCGTATTTCATTCGGACAGCATAGACTTTACCCCCTTGGGGGACATTACCTCGACTGTAACCGTGCTCGTCTCGATGAACACCGACAGGGACTTTATCTACCGCAGAAAGGTCGACGGCGAAGAATTCGTGCTCGACACGCGGGAGATAAAAAATATTCTCGAGGGCGTGCCGCTCGACAATCCGGAGGTCGTGCAGTGGATGAAGGAATATATCGACGAGAACACCGCGCTTCTCACAAAATCCATATGACGGCGTTTGCGCCGGGAAAGGAACAACCATGAAATCACTTGCTGAACTTAACGCAATAAGAGATAAGGCAAAAGCCAATATGAACGTCCGCGACGACAGCGAAAGCTCGACCCGCGTACTCGTCGGCATGGCGACCTGCGGCATCGCGGCGGGCGCAAAGCCCGTGCTGACAGCCCTTGTTGACGAGGTTGCGCGCCGCAATCTCAGCCACGTCACCGTCTCGCAGACCGGCTGCATCGGTATGTGCCAGTATGAGCCGATAGTCGAGGTTCTCGAGCCGGGCAAGGAAAAGGTCACCTATGTAAAGGTAACGCCCGAAATGGTCGCGCGCATTGTCAGCGACCACCTCGTCAACGGCAACCCCGTTACGGAATTTACGGTCGGCGCTATCGCCAAATAACAAGGAGGGAAATCAATGTATCGTTCACACGTTCTTGTCTGCGGCGGTACCGGCTGTACTTCTTCTCACAGCGCAGAAATAATTGCCGAGTTTGAAAAGGAGATCGCCGAGAAAGGTCTCGCAGACGAAATCAAGGTCATCAGGACAGGCTGCTTCGGTCTGTGCGCCCTGGGCCCGATAGTCGTTGTCTATCCCGAGGGTGCGTTCTACAGCCAGATAAAGGTTGAGGACGTCTCCGAGATAGTTGACGAGCACCTCATCAAGGGTAGAATAGTCAAGCACCTGCTCTATGACGACACCGTGGCCGGCGACACCGTCAAGAGCCTCAACGAGACTCAGTTCTATAAGAAGCAGAAGAGAGTCGCGCTGCGCAACTGCGGCGTCATCGACCCTGAAAATATCAACGAATACATAGCCATGGACGGCTATCAGGCTCTCGCAAAGTGCCTGACCGAATACACCCCGGACGAGGTCATCCAGATAGTCAAGGACTCCGGCCTTCGCGGCAGAGGCGGCGGCGGATTCCCGACCGGACTCAAGTGGAGCTTCACGAGAAAGAATCAGGCGGATCAGAAATATGTAGTCTGCAACGCCGACGAGGGCGACCCCGGCGCGTTCATGGATCGCTCCGTGCTTGAGGGCGACCCGCACTGCATCGTCGAGGCCATGGCCATATGCGGCTACGCCACCGGCGCCACCGAGGGCTACATCTACGTCCGCGCGGAGTATCCCATAGCGGTCAAGAGACTTCAAATAGCCATTGACTCCGCCCGCGAGCTCGGGCTGCTCGGCAAAAACATATTCGACAGCGGCTTCGATTTTGACCTCCACATAAGACTCGGTGCAGGCGCATTCGTCTGCGGTGAGGAAACCGCGCTCATGACCTCCATAGAGGGCAACCGCGGCGAGCCCCGTCCGAGACCTCCGTTCCCGGCGGAGAAGGGTCTTTTCGGAAAGCCCACTACCGAAAACAACGTCGAGACCTTCGCAAATATCCCGCAGATAATCCTGCACGGCGCGGAGAGCTTCGCCTCCATGGGCACCGAGCGCTCCAAGGGCACCAAGGTCTTTGCGCTCGGCGGCAACATAAAGCACACCGGCCTCGTTGAGATTCCCATGGGCACGACCCTGCGTGAGATAGTCGAGGACATCGGCGGCGGTATACCCAACGGCAGAAAGTTCAAGGCTGCGCAGACCGGCGGCCCCTCCGGCGGCTGCATTCCCGCAAGCCTCATGGACACCGAGATAGACTACGACAACCTCACCGCCATAGGCTGCATGATGGGCTCGGGCGGACTTATAGTCATGGATGACAGCAACTGCATGGTCGATATAGCTAAATTCTTCCTCGACTTCACGGTTGACGAGTCCTGCGGAAAGTGCTCCCCCTGCCGTATCGGCACGAGAAGAATGCAGGAGATACTCGAGAAGATAATCGCCGGCAAGGCGACTCTCGACGACCTCGACAAGCTCGAGGAGCTCGCCCACTACATAAAAGAGAACTCCCTTTGCGGTCTGGGTCAGACGGCGCCCAACCCCGTTCTCGCAACCCTCAAGTTCTTCCGCGAGGAGTACATAGCGCATATAGTTGACAAGAAGTGTCCCGCAGGCGTCTGCAAGGCGCTGCTGAGCTTCAAGATAGACAAGGATCTGTGCATCGGCTGCGGCCTTTGCGCCAGAAACTGCCCCGTCTCGGCTATCGGCAAGACCGACTATATCGCAGAGGGCCACAAGCTGCCTTCGTACGAGATAGACACCGCCAAGTGCATCAAGTGCGGCGTCTGCCTTGAAAACTGCAAGCGTGCCAAGGCTATCAGCAAAGGTTAAGGAAGGAGGGTCAACACAGCATGGAAATGGTAAATATTAAGATAAACAATATGCCTCTGAGCGTACCCAAGGGCATATCCATACTTGAGGCGGCGCGTACGGCCGGCATAGAGATCCCGACCCTCTGCTACCTCAAGAAGATAAACGAAATCGGCGCGTGCCGTATCTGCATGGTCGAGGTCAAGGGCGCCCGCTCGCTCGTGACCGCCTGCGTCTACCCCGTAAACGAGGGCATGGAGATATTCACAAACACGGAGCGCGTGCGCAAGAGCCGCAAGACGACTCTCGAGCTCATCCTCTCTACGCATGACAGGAAGTGTCTCTCCTGCATACGCAGCGGAACCTGTGAGCTCCAGCAGCGCTGCAAGCGCAATCCCGACGTGCAGCTCGTGGTGTCCGACGGCCTGTCCAGCACCTCAGTGTCCGGCGCAAATCCCGTCCACGAATACGACGACTCCGCCATACATATGATAAGAGACAACGGAAAGTGCATCCTCTGCCGCCGCTGCGTAGCCGCGTGCCAGGCTCAGCATATCTCCGTTATCGGCGCAAACGCCCGCGGCTTTGACACTCACATCGGCTCGGCATTCGAAAAGCCGCTCGACTCCGTGGCGTGCGTCTCCTGCGGCCAGTGCATCGTGGCCTGCCCCACCGGCGCGCTGCGTGAAAAGGACGACACCGACACGGTGTTTGCCGTCAAGACGATGGTGCAGCGCGGGTATGACGACTTTTTGCTCATCGGCGTCATCGGCGCGCGGCTCGACCACACGCTCGGAAACGTGTCGATCCTGCTCTACCTTGATTCGCTCGGCAAAAAGGCGGAGATCGTGGACGACTATTCGGAGATGCAGATCGTCTCGAAGGACGAAGTCTCCATCGAGGATAAGTACCCGTTTTTCTCGCTGCTCAATATCACGGGCTGTGCGAGGGGGATTACGATCCGCGATGCGAAGTACCCGCTCGACGGCGCGGAGATCACGTGCGAATACCAGTACGGCGTGAGCAACGAGGTCCTGCCCGGAAAGACCGCGAAAATCTCCGTGCGGGATGGAAAGCTCCTGCTTATCAAAATTTGCAGACAGTAAGTGAAACGAAAAAAGCAGCAGACCGACGGCCTGCTGCTTTTTGCTGCGTTTGGATCGTTATTTCGCGCTGGGAGAGGCGACAAGAAACAGCATGTCGCTGCCACCCTCGCTTTCAGGGAACGCGCCGTACATCGTGAAGTTGTACATCAGGCGCTCGGCGGGATAGATGCCGTAGCCGTCCTGATTGTGGTCGGTGGTGTCGTAGGAGTCGGCGACGAGGAAGACGTCGTCGTTCTCATTTTCCGTGCCCATCGTATCGTAGCCGATGATGGTCTGCCAGTGGCCGCCCCAGTCGTTCCAGCAGATCATAACGGGCTTGCCTTCGCTCAGCCAGCCCTGAATATCGTCGAGCCAGATGCCGTCGGGATAGTCGTTGGAGGATATTATATCAAAACCGCCTACGCCGTTGAAAATGTCAATGGCCTGGTTGAGTGTGGCGCCGGGATAGCCCTCAAGCTCCGTGCCGTCGAGCGAGTGGCGCAGCGCCGCGAGGGACTCTTCGTTCCAGTCGCCGAGCGCATCGTACCAGTCGAGTACCATCAGCGCCGCCGTCACGCCGCAGGACCATTCGCTGGTCTGCTGCATGGTTCTGAAGTGGGTCAGCACGGTCAGCGTGTCCGTGGACTCCATGTTGTAGACGTCGGGGTGGACGAAGTAGGGCGAGTTTTCATGGTCGCCGCTGCGTTCCACGGAGTCCGCGCCGTCCTCAGGGGACAGGTCGACAGCGTAGGGGATCTTCATTTCGTCGGTAAAGTTTTCGGCAGTCTCCGCTGCCTTGCTGTTCTCGGCGTTATCAGCCGGTGTGTCATTGTTGGCGCAGCCGGACAGAAGGCCCAGCACAAGCGCGAGGGTGAGCGCCAGAGTGACAGTTTTTTTCATTGCAAATCTCCTTTTTTGTTTCGGGACGGAGCCCCTTTTTCCGATTTTCCGCAAAGACCGCGGAATGGTTGCATTATACGGAAAATATATGCCTTGCACAATGCACAATTATTCCGTAATTTGGGGATACGCAGGGCGGATAATCGTACGATATGTGAATTTTTACCGCGTTTTGGCCCTGCGCGGGATATGTAAAATTTTTGTGCGTCGCGTTTTGTGCTTTGCAAATGTCAAACTTTGTGATACACTGAAAAATGTCCAAAAGAGGACAAATGAAGAGATTTTTGTCGGGCCGGATTATCGGCCTTTTATTTTGACAGAAGGTATTTTTGATTTTATGATAGATCAGTATTTCTTGGTTTTAACGACGATCGACCTCTTCGTGCTGACGTTCATGTGCATCCTCACAAAGCTGAGTGAAACGCTCAACGGAAAGCAGAAGCGCGGCTTTTTCCTCGCCTTTGCGCTCATCGGCGTGATCTCGATCCTCGAGGTCATCACGATTCTGGTTGACGGTGCGCCGGTGCATCTGCGCTGTCTGAATATTTTGTCGAACTACCTCGGTTTCGGCCTGTCGCCCGCGGTGTCGGCGTGCCTTGTGTACGCGCTGGATAAGAAGACGGTCATCAGCCGCAAATTCAAAGCGGCGGTGGGCTGCGAGGTCGTATATCTGCTCCTCCTCACCGCGCTGCTCCCAAGCGGGATGGTGTTTTCCGTCAGCGAGGATAATGTCTATGCGCGCGGACCGTATTTTGCGTTCTATATCGTGATGTATCTCGCCGCGCTCGCCTACCTTGCCGTGTCCACGATCGTTACGGCGTGGGAGTTTCAGAATCGCAGCCGCGTACTGCTCTATCCGCTCATCGTCTTTCTGGCGGCGGAGACGATCATCCAGATCGCGCTGCCGCAGCTGCACGTGACATGGCTGTGCGTCACGCTGCTTTCGGTGCTGTATTTCATCTATTGCAGCGAGATGTGGAACCAGCTCGACGCGCTCACGG
>ERZ857693.4292-NODE-4292-length-10345-cov-2.976482_pt1 | contig 10345 bp, 12 predicted proteins | sample MGYA00519765_ERZ857693 | MGnify/ENA primary metagenome ERZ857693 (study PRJEB31778, sample SAMEA3449354) | human gut metagenome | biome: human gut; feature: human-associated habitat; material: faeces | place: United Kingdom | collected 2010/2012 ... | reverse complement strand
GGATATACACTGGCAGATGTTGGAACAGATCACGGATATATTCCAATCTATCTGTTACAGCAGAAGAAAATTCCAGCTGCAATTGCCATGGATATCAATGAAGGACCGTTAGAGCGGGCAAAAGAACATATTGCTTTATATGGATTGCAGGCATACATACAGACACGTCTCTCAGACGGTGTGGCAGCTTTGAAACCCGGCGAGGTGGAAGCTGTCCTCATCGCCGGCATGGGAGGCGGACTGGTCATGCATATCTTAAAAAACGGGGAAAAAGTCTGCCAGTCTGCGAAAGAACTCATCCTGCAGCCACAGTCCGAGATAGAGAATGTCCGTGAATTTTTACGGGAAGAAGGATATGCCATTCTCGCAGAGGACATGGTGTTGGAAGATGGAAAATTCTATCCGATGATGAAAGTGCAGTATCAGGGTGAAAATGCACAGAAAGCTTCGGAAGTGTTGAAACTTTCAGACCTTTATGGTGGATTACTCCTGCAAAACCGCCATCCCGTGTTGAAAACTTTCCTTGAAAAAGAAAAGCTCATATACACAGGCATCAAGGAGAATCTTGAAAAACAGCCGGCGTCAGAAAAAATCCGGACACGGCTTGCAGAAGTGGAAGACATACTGCATTATAATGAACTTGCATTACAGTTTTATGTATAAAAATTGGAGTGTATAATGTGAATATAGAGTTTGGAAAAGAAGAATCGAGAAATCGGTTCTTTTTTCTATCTAAAAGAGAAAATATAAAATTGTTTTCATATTGAGTACAAGAATATAATGTGATAAGATATATCCATAGATATGAAATTTATATATATGAATAAAAACGAGAGGAAAATAAAATGACGATCAGCGAGAGAATATTAAAAGTATTGAAAGACAGAAATATGACACAGGCTGAATTTGCAAAACAGGTTGGGATTGCGACCAGTACCATCAGCGAATGGAAAAAAAGAAAGACAAATCCTACTGCGGATAAGATCATGGATATTTGTAATGTATTGCAGATAACACCAGAACAACTTCTTACTGGAAAAGGTATCGAGGATGAAGAAAACATTAATGTTACAAGTCGTGAGAGTTGTTTTACGCCTTATGATATTCAATTGGTTCAAGATTATCATGGACTTAAGGAAGAACAGCAGAAGCGTCTGATGGCTTATATGGAGGCTTTAAAGAAGATACAAAGTCTTGAAGAAATATAAAATGAATTTGTATATTGTGATTCGGATTTGAGGTTTTGTTTTGGAACTTCAAAATAACCAGAGAGGAAATTTGATGAACGAAATTACCAATATAGTTGAGAAACCAACATTACTGAAGCAGGATATTGAACTATCAAAATTAATATATACGATTCGCGGAAAACAGATAATGTTAGATTGTGATCTGGCTATACTGTATGGTTATACAGTGAAAAGACTAAATGAACAAGTAAAGAATAATAAAAATAGATTTCCGGAAGATTTTATGTTTCAACTATCTAATAGTGAAATTGATTCCGTGAGGTCACAAATTGTGACCTCACGGAAAAAGGATTTTTTTGCTGGGCAGGAAGGCGGACGTAGATATTTACCATACGCATTTACAGAGCAAGGAATTTATATGCTTGCAACAGTTCTTCGTGGAGAATTGGCGGAACAACAGAGTATATTTATTATGCGTACTTTCAGGGAGATGCGTCACTATATTAGGCAGAATCAGCAGTTTGTTACTAGAAATGAAATGGATCTTTTAACAGCAAAGGTTGGAACGATAACGGAGAGGCAGGATCGAATGGAGAATAAGGTAGATTCAATTCAAAAAGATGTGACTATCTTAGCAGATAATTTTATTACTGATAAAGACAAGAAGAATTTTGTGATTTATAAAGGCCAAAAGTTAGAGGCTGACATTGCTTACATAGAAATCTATCAGCAAGCAAAGAAATCAATCTATGTTGTGGATGATTATATGAATGCAAAGTCATTACAACATCTTTCTCAAAAGGCTGATGGTGTGGAGGCTGTTTTGTTCACAGAAAATGGAAAAGGTGGAAAAGGATTTCTTACAAAATCTTTAGTGACAGATTTTCAAAATCAATATCCATCGCTTCGAATCAAGCCTAATCCCGATTGTCATGACAGGTTAATTGTACTTGATTATGGTGAGAAGACAGAATTGGTTTATCACTGCGGAGCATCTAGTAAAGATGCAGGGAAGAAGCTATGTGCAATTAATCAGATTACAGAAACCGCAATTATTCATCCGGTAATTGATAGATTACTTTTGCTGCCAGATAAAGAAATATGTTGGTGAAATATATACTATTGTATCAACCGGTGATGTGGTTTATATTGGTTCAGACTTACCTAAAGAATATACTGGCTCAAAATATACAAATAGTATTAAAGGAACAAATGCTAAAGCAAAGGCAAATGCTGCAACAGGTATTCCTGAACTTATTGAAATTGCTGTGGGAAAGCATTTTAGAGAGAATAATGAAGATAAACATAGAAGAGATGGCAAAAATGGTTGGTATAGATATGATTCAAAATTTGCTCTTCCTGTATATGATGATAATGGTAAAGTGGAAAGGTATAATATATTTCATACCTCTGTGCTAATAAGGCATTCAAATGATGGAGGATGTATCTATATGATGTTATAGACATAAAAAAAGAAACGAGCAACTCTCTCGGCGATTAATCGCTTACCAGACAAAAACCCATTTCCTTTATGAAAGGATAATACTATAGCTGTTAATGAAAGTCAATATTAGAAAATAAAGATAAAATTGAAATATGGTGAAATAAAAGTGCTCTGCAACTGGCAAAAACCAGCAGCAGGGCATTTTGATTTTCTCAGTCGCTTCACAACGAAAAAAGGTCAATTCACAACATCTGAATATATAAGAAAAAGTATTATTCCGACATTTTTATAAAGAAAATATATCAAGGAGGATAATGACTATGACAGTTAATGGTGTCGGAAATGCAACGGATTGCAAAAGGTCGGACAGTATTGGTGGAAATATGCAGATGGATTCTATTAGCAGAAATTTAAAGAATCAGATTGCAAATGCACAGAAAAAATTACAGGAACTATCTTCTAATCAGGAACTTTCATTAGAAGAGAAGATGAAGAAAAGGCAGGAGATTCAGCAGGAAATCAGCAGCCTGACACAGCAGTTAAGACAGCATCAGATTGAACTTAGAAAACAACAGCAGAATAAGAGCAGTAATTCTGTTGATGAGCTGACTGGCGCTGATTATGATGATACAGAAAAAAATAAGGGCTCAAAGCGACAGGTGGGTGGAATATCACAGGGCAAAATGTCTGCTATGATTTCAGCAGATTCAGCAATGAAACAGGCACAGGTGCAGGGAAGTGTTGCCACACAGATAAATGGAAAAGCCGGAGTTCTTGAGTCAGAAATAGCAATGGACAAAGGAAGAGGCTCAAGTACTGAGAAGAAAGAACAGGAACTTGCTGATTTACAGGGAAAGGCACAGCAGGCAGCACAGGCACAGATGTCTTCACTTGCAGATGCAAAGGAATCAATCAGCAAAGCAGGAGAGTCTGATAATGAAACAGACAGGTCCGCAGACGGCAAAAAGACTGAACATGACAGTGAAAAAGTAAAAGAAGACGGCACACAGGACAGTAGTGAACCTGATAGCCAGAACATTTATAAAAAGATTGATATAAGATTATAGGGGGATAAATTTATGTCAGGAATTAATAGTTTTAGTGATTATTCAAGTAAATATAATAGTAATATTGATTATTCAGCGTTATTTGGAACAGCATCTAATTCATCAGTGGGAACAGCTAATTATTTATCAGATTATGCTTCAATCAGAAATGGAAGCTATAAGAAACTGATGAAGGCATATTATGCAAAGCAGGATACTGAAAAGTCAACTACAAAACAGGATACTGTACAGAAATCAACTCTTATGGGTTCAAGTGCGGATTCATTAAAGGTGGCAGCAGATAAGCTTAATGATTCGGAGCTTTTTGATAAAGATGATGACACAATTGTTAAAGCTGTTAAATCATTTATCGAAAGTTACAATGATGTTGTGAGTGAATCAGGAGAATCTAATAATAAATCTGTATTAAGAAATGCCGCATGGCTTACAGGAATGACTGGCAAAAATGCAAAACTGTTATCTAAGGCAGGCATTACAATCGCAAAAGGTAATAAGCTGGAATTAGATGAAGACACATTAAAAAAGGCTGATAAAAGCACATTAAAATCAATATTTAACGGGTACAATTCATTTGCAGGAAATGTATCAAGGAAGGCGTCAGCTATATCAAATGCTTCAAACGGAGCAGGAAGTTCATACACAAGTAAAGGTACATATTACTCAAAGACAGCAGCGTCAATCGCCTCAGGCAAGATTGATAAAGAAGTTTGATTGACATGTATGTATAGCCAGGAAGGAGATTTGACATGAATTATTCGTTAAGTTTATTAGGGAAAACGATGTTTGGCTTGCAAAATCAGGGAATGCTAAAGAGTACAAAAGACCGGTTGGACAGACAGGCACAGCGTGACGGTAAAATCGAATTCTATGAGAAACAGAAGCAGAATCTCAAGAATACAGAGGCACAGACTGTTCAAGAAGCTGGAAATGTTTCATTCTTATGAGGATGAGATTAAAGCTGCCAAGCAGGAATACAACAGCTCACAAATGCTTCATGTATTAGATGAGGCACAGGAGAGAGCAGAAAAGATTGCCAAGGCTGCAGAGAAGAACAAGCCAAAGACTCCGGAAGAGAGAAGAAAAGATGCGCTTGATGAGGCAGCAGGAAAAGATGAAGATAAGGGTGAACTGTCTGAGATTATGGATGATCTTAGTGAAAAGACTGACGAGTCTGCAGAAAAGATGGCAGAATCTGCTGAAAAGACAGCGGAGTCTGCTGATGAAATGTCTGACACAATTCAGGCAGGCGGGGATATCAATTCCGTTAAGCAGAGTTTGACAGATACTGATATAGAAAATGAGCAGAACTATAAACATTTTAATATGCTCATTTAATTACTTCAGGGTTATGCCGATATATTTAGAAATAGTTATGGGAGCAGGAAAATGATTGTAGGTATATGCGATGATGAGAGCAGAATTCGGGATATCCTTGAAAACAAAGTAAGAAGGTTAATGCCACAGGCAAGAATTGTTAAATTTTCAAGCTGTGACAACCTTCTTCTGTGTTCGATGCGTCTGGATATTTTACTCCTTGATATCCAGATGCCGGGCATGGACGGCATGCAGGCGGCAAGGCAGTTAAGAAAAAATGATTCTCAAGTCCAGATAATATTCGTGACTGGGGCAGAGGAATATGTTTATGACGCATTTGATGTAGATGCGCTTAATTATCTTGTAAAGCCGGTTGATGATGAAAAACTGGAAGCTGTGTTAAGAAAAGCGGAAGAAAGAATCCAGGAACTTCAAGCAGACAACGCCGGACGGGCAAGCATTACTGTTACCAATGGGAAAGTACATACAAGAGTGTACCTTGATGATATCGTATATGCTGAGGTATTTAACCGCAAAATCGTTATTCATACGACTACAGATGACATTGAATACTATGGCAAAATGTCTGAATTGCAGGATATGGCTGGAGAAAGCTTTTTCCGTCCCCACAGGGCATATCTTATCAATATGAAATATGTGGAACGATATGATTCTTCACACATTTATCTTGAAAAGGGACAGGTAACTATGGCAAAGCAGAATTACAAATGTTTTGTCGAAAGTTACATGAAATATTCGATGAGGGGAATCGGAGAGTAGATAATGAAAATAGATTTATTTTATGAAATAGTCTCACAGTGCATGATTAATGGTGTAAGGCTTGCAGCTGCATTTTTCCTGTACAGACTTTTAAGTGATTTTGTTAATAAAAAAAGAGCATTTGCATCGGCAGTACTGTATCTGGCAGTGCTTACGGTGCTTTATTATATTCCACAGATACTGCCTAATCTGGCTGCATATGTAATCGCAATGGCAGCGGTTTATATTGTTCTTATTGTGGGAGATTTTAAGAAAATAAGGCTGAAGGCATTTCTGTGCATAACATTTTTTGCATTAAGATGGCTTGCAGTAGGAAGCGTGTCACAGCTTATGATGCTGATTAACCAGATGACGACTACATTAATGAATAATATAGAGATATTTATGACAAACATTCCTGCAATAATTGCAATGTTTGTTGCAACAGAGATTCTTGAGGTAGTTCTGTGCATGCTTTTTATAGGATTTTCAGTAAAAATGTTTCTTAAAGTCTATAAAAATGCCTGTGAAGAACTGACTGTCAAAGAATTTATAATGCTTGTACTGCCGATGCTGGCGCAGGTTGTAGGCTATCAGAGCGTGATTAATTATTATGATTTATATGATAAGGCGATGAAGGCGGGAGTAATCGAACCGGTTTATGAGTTTAACTACACACTTCTTGCATTTTATCTGATATCATATGGTGCTATTCTTGTATTTCTTATGCTGTATCAGGAACTTAAGAAAATGCAGGAGAATAATAAGGAGCAGGAGATTCTTGAGGCACAGATTGGTAACCTTAAGAATCATATTGATACTGCAATGAAATCATATGCGGAAATAAGGGCTATGCGCCACGATATGGCTAATCATCTGATGGTGCTTAATGAACTTATTGAGAGTGGCAGAAATGAGGCTGCAGAGGAATATTCATCAAAGCTTAATGAAATGATTATTCAGACACAGTCTGATGTTAAGAGCGGTAATCCTGTAACTGATATTGTTATAGGAGAATATAAGGACAAATGTATCAAAACCGGAATAGATTTTACTTATGATTTTCATTATCCTGAAAAAGGTGTTGTTGACGCATTTGATATGAGCATAGTTTTATTTAATGCCTTGCAGAATGCCTGTGAAGCAGCACAGAAAACTCCGCATGGATATGTAGCCTTAAGGCTTTTAGAAAAAAGAATGCCTATATTATAGAGATTACTAATTCATGTGCGGGCAGGATAACTGTTGAGCCGGGAAAACTTCCGGCAACGGATAAGGATAATGCACAGGCACATGGATATGGGCTTAAGAACATAAAACGTATTGCTGAAAAATATTACGGCGGAATAAATATTGAGCCGGCTGATGATACATTTAAACTGAATATAATGATGATGCTGGAATAAAAACCGCCGCCCTGCATGATGACAAAGCGGCGAAAAACATTTTTATAAATCTCTCAACATATTCAGCTTTTTCATAGCTGGTCTTAATGCAAGATATATGATTGAAGCAACTATAACAGCGATAACTGCATTAACAGATGTGGTTATCGCACCTATTTTGGCAAGTGTTTTGGCAAGGTCCTGAGGCACACCAAGAAGGTATGTCTTATAGAAATATCCGACTACAGGGTCAGCAACAATATTGAATGCCATACCGCATATGCTTGATACAACAGTAGCAACAGTAACATATTTTGCAGAATGTTCCTTAGAAAGGTGGAAGAGCTTATGTGCTACAAAACCAACGATAAGACCGATACACAACTTAAGAATAAATGTCTTAGGAGCGCTTGTTACATAGGCTGTTGACAAATCACTTATTGTCATGCCGATTGCTCCGGCAAGACCACCCCATTCGCCACCGATAAGTAAAGCTGCAAGAACGCAGAATACATTACCAAAGTGGAACATGGTTCTTTCTGTTCCAACAGGAATGTCTATCTTTATAAATGTTGCACCAACATAGCAGAGTGCGGCACACAAAGCAGCCTGTGCAATAACCTTTGCGTCTACAGGCTTTCTCTCTTTCTTTGAAAATGTTCTGTATAATCCGGCAATAAGAATAACAATGCCAAGGATTGTTACAAGAAGTGAAAATGCGTATGCTTTATTACCTTTTACTATGTATGTGTTTACACATAACACAATACCGATAACAAGAATAATAGTACCAATTAATGTCTGGATTAAACCTGTTTTTTTGTCTTTCATAATTATCTTTTTCTCCTTTGATTCATATTTTCAGCAAAGAATAGTACAATTCAGGGCTTATTAAAAGTGCCAGTTTGATAATGTTTTATATGGTCAGATTATGTAAGGGATATGTTTACATTTGCAAAAAATGTGTTACAATGAGGAGTACTATGCAGGAGGTAATGCAGTATATGAAGATTATGTTTGCATCTTTAGGTTGTGATAAAAACCTTGTAGATACAGAGAATATGCTTGGAATCCTTAACGATAAGGGCTTTGAGTTTACAGATGATGAAACACAGGCAGATGTTATTGTTGTCAATACATGCTGTTTTATTGGTGATGCCAAGCAGGAGAGTATCAACACGATACTTGAGATGGCACAGCACAAGGAAGATGCTGTGTGTAAGGCACTTATTGTTACAGGATGCCTTGCTCACAGATATAAGGATGAGATTATCAAAGAGATTCCGGAGGTTGATGCATTTTTAGGAACAACTTCTTATGACAAGATTGCGGAGGTTGTTACTTCAGTGCTTGAAGGTAAGGGCTTTAATGTCGTTGATGATGCCAACAGACTTCCTATTGTTAAAGAAAAGAGAATTATTACTACGCCGGGATATTTTGAGTACCTTAAGATAGCGGAAGGATGCGATAAGCATTGTACATACTGCATAATTCCTAAGGTTCGTGGTAATTTCAGAAGTTATCCTGTTGAGTATCTTGTGGAGCAGGCAAAGCACCTTGTACACAATGGAGCAAAAGAGCTTATACTTGTAGCACAGGAGACAACTCTTTATGGAACAGACCTTTACGGAAAGAAATCACTTCCAATGCTTATACATGAGCTTGCCAAGATTGAAGACCTCAAATGGATAAGAATTCAGTACTGTTATCCGGAAGAGATTAATGATGAGCTTATCGAGGCTATTAAGAATGAGCCTAAAGTCTGTCATTATCTTGATATGCCAATCCAGCATGCAAGTGATAATGTATTAAAGCGCATGGGAAGAAAGACAGATAAGCAGGAGCTTCTTGATATTGTGGCGAAGCTGAGAAAAGAGATTCCGGACATTGCATTAAGAACAACTCTTATTGCCGGCTTCCCGGGAGAGACACAGGCTGACCATGAAGAGGTTATGGAATTTATTGATGAAGTTGAGTTCGACAGACTTGGAGTATTCACTTATTCAAGGGAAGAGGATACCCCGGCTGCAACAATGCCGGACCAGATTGACCAGGATATAATGGATACGTGGAGAGACGAGCTTATGGCTCTGCAACAGGAAATATCCATTGACAAGTCAGCACAGATGGTTGGAAAGACTATTGATGTTATGGTTGAAGGTTATATTGCAGAGGACAATACTTATGTCGGACGTTCGTACAAGGATGCACCTAATGTTGATGGAATGGTGTTCTTTGAATGTGACAGGGAACTTATGTCAGGAGATTTCGTATCTGTAAAGATTACCGGTTCAACTGAATATGATTTAATGGGAATAATGGAGGAAAATGTTTAAATGAATTTACCTAACAAACTTACAATTGCAAGAGTTATTATGATTCCTTTGTTTCTGATATGTCTGTATCTTAACATTGGATGTGGCAAATATATTGCAGTAGGAATATTTATTCTTGCAAGCTTAACAGACCTTTTAGATGGTAAGATTGCAAGAAAGTATAATCTTGTTACTAACTTCGGAAAATTTATGGATCCACTTGCAGATAAGCTTTTAGTATGCTCTGCACTTATTGCACTTGTTGACCTTAACAGAATTGCAGCATGGATTGTTATTATTATAATTGCAAGAGAATTTATTATTAGCGGATTCAGACTTGTTGCATCAGATAATGGTGTTGTTATAGCTGCAAGCTATTGGGGAAAGTTCAAGACAGCATTTCAGATGATTACAATTATTATGCTTGTTCTTAATCTTAATGTACCATTTATGAATATTATTAATACTGTTCTCATATATATATCATTCTGATTTTTTTCCAAAAGTACGGAAGGACACACTGTTTTGCCGGGAAATAATTTCCGAAGCCGGGAAACTTAACGCTGGAAAAGGGGAAATAAGGGATAAAAGGGGAATGGACCAGAAACGGGAAGAGGCTGATATGTATCTTTTCAGGCACAGAATTACACAGGAAAAAGATAGAGCAAAAACCCGGTGGCAGAAGGTAGAAAAGAACAAAGCGGAGTGAAGGCAAACAGCCTGCTCCGCTTTAAATAAAAAGATATTGAAAAGGGTATTGCAAAGAATAGTTTAGTTCTCGTCCGTTTTAAAGTCAATGGTTTTGTAATATTCGCCGTCGTGCAGACTTTTTACGCGGATATTGAGTCCGGTTTTTCCGGGTATCCGGTCG
>ERZ857693.4291-NODE-4291-length-10345-cov-3.275219_pt1 | contig 10345 bp, 9 predicted proteins | sample MGYA00519765_ERZ857693 | MGnify/ENA primary metagenome ERZ857693 (study PRJEB31778, sample SAMEA3449354) | human gut metagenome | biome: human gut; feature: human-associated habitat; material: faeces | place: United Kingdom | collected 2010/2012 ... | reverse complement strand
AGTCCGTGCTTGCACGAGACCTTGGCGACTGCCGCGATAACTATGAGAAACTCGCGTAGCGTGTCTCTCATAGTTGCGAAAACGAATAAAAATCGCGTAGCGGATTTTACCCGTTGCATTGTGCTATCCCCAACAAATAGAAAAGGAGAACTGCCATGAGTAATAGTATCAAAGAAACATTACAGGCGATTCTGGATGAAGCTTCTGAGAAGATTGAACAGTCAGACGCCCTGGACAAACTGAATGATGTAAGAGTAAATTTCCTTGGTAAAAAAGGACAGCTTACTTCTGTGCTGAAAAGTATGAAGGATGTAGCTCCGGAAGATCGTCCGAAAGTAGGACAGATGGTGAATGAAGCCAGGGCAAAAATTGAAACTATGATGGAGGAGACAAAAACCCGTCTGGAGAAAGAACTGCGGGAAGCAAAGATGGCAGCAGAAGTAATCGATGTCACACTGCCTGCAAAAAAAGCAAACGTTGGTCATCGTCATCCGAATACCATTGCACTGGAAGAAGTAGAAAGAATTTTTATCGGTATGGGTTATGAAGTTGTGGAAGGACCGGAAGTTGAGTACGCAGATTACAACTTCACCAAACTGAATATTCCGGAAGATCATCCGGCTCGTGACGAACAGGATACTTTCTTTATCACAGACAGCATTCTGCTTCGTTCCCAGACTTCTCCGGTTCAGGCGAGAACCATGGAAGAAGGGAAACTGCCGATTCGTATGATCGCACCGGGACGTGTATTCCGTTCTGACGAAGTAGATGCAACACATTCACCATCCTTCCATCAGATCGAGGGTCTTGTGATCGACAAGAACATTTCCTTCGCTGACCTGAAAGGAACACTTGAAGTATTCGCAAAAGAGCTGTTTGGACCGGACACAAAGACAAAATTCCGTCCACATCATTTCCCATTTACAGAGCCAAGTGCTGAGGTTGATGTAAGCTGCTTTAAGTGTGGCGGCAAGGGATGTCGTTTCTGTAAAGGATCAGGCTGGATCGAGATTCTTGGATGTGGTATGGTTCATCCACATGTTCTTGAGATGTGCGGAATTGATCCGGAAGAGTACAACGGATTCGCATTCGGTGTAGGACTTGAGCGTATCGCTCTTCTGAAATATGAGATCGACGATATGCGTTTATTATACGAGAACGACATTAGATTTTTGAAACAGTTCTAGTGAGAACAGCAGAAAAACAAGCACGAGCGAAGTGAGTATTTGTTTTTCTGTTCGAACGGCGCGATAAAATCTTCAAGCGGCGCGAATGCGGCGCGGCAACGGCGCAGAGCCGTTGGATTTTAGAGCCTCCCTTTTGAACAGAACAAAAATAGAAATAAGGAGATATAAAATGGATACTTCATTATCATGGATCAAAGCGTATGTCCCGGATCTTGACGTGACAGCGCAGGAATATACAGATGCAATGACTCTGACAGGAACAAAGGTTGAAGGATTCGAGGAGCTGGATGCAGACCTTGACAAGATCGTTGTTGGTCAGATTGAGAAAATTGAGAAACACCCGGATGCGGACAAGCTGGTAGTTTGCCAGGTGAATATCGGAGCTGAGGTTATTCAGATTGTAACAGGTGCAAAAAATGTGTTCGAGGGAGCGAAAGTTCCTGTTGTATTAGACGGCGGACGCGTTGCAGGCGGACATGAGCCGGGACAGAGAGTTGCCGGTGGAATTAAGATCAAGAAAGGAAAACTCCGTGGAGTTCCAAGTTACGGAATGATGTGCTCTATCGAGGAACTTGGTTCTACAAAGGAGATGTATCCGGAACAGCCGGAGAATGGTATTTACATTTTCCCGGAGGACACAGAGGTTGGAGCAGATGCGATAGAACTTCTTGGTCTTCATGATGTTGTTTTTGAATATGAGATCACATCAAACCGTGTAGACTGCTACAGTGTAGTAGGTATCGCACGTGAAGCAGCTGCTACATTTAATAAAGAGTTTAAACCACCGGTTGTGACAGAGACAGGAAATGATGAGGATGTCAATGACTATGTAAAGGTGACTGTAGAGAATACAGATCTGTGTTCCAGATACTGCGCAAGAGCGGTTAAGAATATTAAGATCGGACCATCACCAAAGTGGTTACAGCGCAGACTGTCATCTGTTGGAATCCGTCCGATCAACAACCTGGTTGATATTACAAACTATGTAATGGAAGAGTACGGACAGCCAATGCATGCTTATGATCTTGATACACTTGCAGGACATCAGATCGTAGTTAAGAATGCACAGGATGGAGAGAAGTTCGTTACACTGGATGGACAGGAAAGAACAATGGACAAAGATGTTCTGATGATCTGTGACGGAGAAAAGGCTGTTGGAATCGCCGGAATCATGGGAGGAGAGAATTCCATGATCACAGATAACGCGAAGACAATGCTTTTTGAGGCAGCTTGTTTTGACGGTGTGAACATCCGTAAGTCCAGTAAGCGTGTCGGACTTCGTACAGATGCTTCCGGTAAGTTTGAGAAGGGACTTGATCCGAATAATGCAATGGATGCACTGAACCGTGCCTGCCAGCTTGTAGAAGAGCTTGGAGGAGAAGTAGTGAAAGTTCTTTTTCTTATGGAGCTTGAAGGCCTTAAAGGAAGAGATAAGATTGCAGGATATGATGTTGAGTCAGTAATTAAATACCCAGGTAAATAATTATTCGGGCTGCTTTATTATATAAAGCAGCCTTTTTAAGATTGATGACAGGAGGCAGATATGGGGACACCACATAATGAAGCACAGACAGGAGATATAGCAAAGACAGTTCTTATGCCGGGAGATCCTTTAAGGGCAAAGTATATAGCAGATAATTATCTTACAGATGTAATCTGCTTTAATACGGTCCGCAATATGTCAGGATTCACAGGAATTTATAACGGATGCAGGGTATCTGTTATGGGAAGTGGTATGGGAATGCCTTCAATGGGAATATATTCATATGAATTATATAATGTATATGATGTGGATAATATTATAAGGATTGGTTCAGCTGGAGCATTTGATGATGACCTTAATCTTATGGATATTGTACTTGGAATGGGCTCATGCACTGATTCTAACTTTGCGGCACAGTACAATCTTCCGGGCATATATGCGCCGATAGCTGATTTTACGCTTTTAAAGACTGCATATGATGTTGCAGAAGAAAAACATTTTTCGGTTAAAGTTGGCAATGTACTGGCATCAGATGTGTTTTATAATGATGATACAACAGTTAATGACAGATGGAAGAAGATGGGTGTGCTTGCAGTTGATATGGAGTCAGCAGCGTTGTATATGACTGCTGCCAGATGCAGAAAACATGCACTTACTATTCTTACAATAAGTGACCATCTCTACAGGGGTGAGAAGCTGTCAGCACAGGAGAGACAGACAGGATTTACTAATATGATGGAGACAGCTCTTGAAACTGCAGTCAGATTGCAGAATAACAGGCAGATGGAGGATTTATGACAGATACAGATTTAGAGATTATTGTTTTTGTACTGCTGGCTGTTGCAATCGGCGTGTATGTATGTGTAAGCAGCAGTATTAAGCGGAAGAAGGCAGCGGAGAATGCCATAAAGAAAGCGTGGGGCAAACGTGTTGTATACAAGGGAACAGATGAGAGCTTTGAATATATATCGCATTATGCCAAAGGTAATCCGAGTGAATCTATGATTGATGATATAACATGGAATGATCTTGGCATGGATGAAGTATTTAAATGTATTAATAATACTAATTCATCTGTTGGACAGGAATATCTATATAAGATGTTAAGAGAACCGGTTGCAGATGCAGAAAAGCTTCACGAACTGGACAGGCTTGCAGATGAATTCACAGCTAATGAAAAAGAAAGAATCACAATTCAGAAGATATTTATGAATATGGGAAAAAGCCGTAAGATTGCAGTTACAGATTATATCGGTTATATAATGGATATAGAGCAGGGAAGTAATATTGTGCATTATCTTGCGTGGGTATTTCTTATTGCTTCAATACTTGTTACGGTTCTTGTAACTCCGGTGCTTGGAATATGGCTTATAATTGCATCGGTAGCATTTTCAATAATTACTTATTACAAGTATAAGGCTAAGATTGAGAATTATTTCAAATGTATTAATGTTATTGTGAAAATGGCATCGGCATCTGAAGATATATGTGAAAGCAATATAAGTTTTCTTGAACCAGAGTGTAACAGGCTTAAAGAGATATTAAAGAGCTTTTCTAAAGTAACAAAAGGCTCATGGATGATTGAATCAGGCAATGTTGATGGTTCAATCGGAGAGGTTGTACTTGATTATCTAAGAATGATAACGCACATGGATATTGTGAAGTTTAATAAGATGACAAAGCTTATAACTGCCAAAAGTGAGGATGCATATAACCTTGTAGATACACTTGGATTCATAGAGACATCAATTGCTGTTGCATCATTCAGGGAAAGCCTGCCATTTTACTGTAAGCCTGAATTTGTGGAAAATACTAATAACCTTAGTGTGAAAGAAGTGTATCATCCGCTTATAGATAATCCTGTGTGTAATTCAATAACAACTAAAGGAAATGTTCTTCTTACAGGTTCTAATGCTTCAGGTAAATCAACATTTTTAAAGACAATAGCAATCAACAGTATTCTGGCACAGACTATAGGAACAAGTCTTTCCAAAGAATACATTGCTCCAGTATATAGGATATATTCTTCAATGGCATTAAGGGATGACCTTGCTAATTCGGACAGTTACTATATTGTTGAGATTAAGTCATTAAAGAGAATTCTTGATGCAGTTGGTAAAAAAGGCAGAACGGTTCTATGCTTTATTGATGAGGTACTTCGTGGAACTAACACTGTTGAGAGAATTGCAGCATCATCAGAGATATTAAAGAATCTTAATACAGGCAGGGCGTTGTGCTTTGCAGCAACACATGATATTGAGCTTACAACAATACTTAAGGACTGTTACAGCAACTATCATTTTCAGGAGGAAGTTACTGAGGATGAGGTTAAGTTTGATTATAAGCTGTATGCCGGACCTGCAACAACAAGGAATGCAATCAAGCTTCTTAATGTTATAGGGTATGATAAGAATATAATTAAGGGAGCAGAACAGCGTGCAATGCATTTCCTGACAGATGGAAACTGGAAATCTTGATAAATGTTGTTTCTTGTGATATTATAAATTATTGCGAAGGCTTTTATTATAATTCGTGGAGGTAATAATATGGTTGGGTTAGTCAGCGCGCTCGTGGGCGAGATAGCTTATGAAGTGGTAAGATTTGTTATAATGCTTGCGTTACTGGTACTTGCAGTATTCGTAGGTGGTAAACTCCGAAAGGCAGCAGATGCCAAGAAGGCAGCTAAGATGGCTGCATCGGAGAATAAAGAGAAAGAGATTACTGAATAATCAGGAGGAAGTTAAAGTGCAGTACAGAGGTGTGAATGAATTAAGAAGATTATACCTTGATTTCTTTGAGAGCAAGGGACATTTGAAAATGAAGAGCTTTTCTTTAGTTCCACATAATGATAACAGTCTGCTTATCATTAATTCAGGTATGGCTCCACTTAAGCCATATTTTACAGGACAGGAGATTCCACCAAGAAGAAGAGTTACAACTTGTCAGAAGTGTATAAGAACAGGTGATATCGAGAATGTAGGTAAGACAGCAAGACATGGTACATTCTTCGAGATGCTCGGTAACTTCTCATTTGGTGATTATTTCAAGGATGAAGCTATTCACTGGTCATGGGAGTTCTTAACAGAGACTGTAGGACTTGATCCAGACAGATTATATCCATCCATATATCAGGATGATGATGAAGCATTTAATATATGGAATAAGGAAATCGGTATTGCACCTGAAAGAATATTCAGATTTGGTAAGGAGGATAACTTCTGGGAGCATGGCGCTGGTCCTTGCGGTCCATGTTCTGAGATATATTATGACCGTGGTGAGAAATATGGCTGTGGTAAGCCAGGCTGTACAGTAGGCTGTGACTGTGACAGATATATGGAAGTATGGAACAATGTATTCTCACAGTTTAACAATGACGGACACGGCAATTACACAGACCTTATCCAGAAGAACATTGATACAGGTATGGGACTTGAAAGACTTGCAGTTGTTGTGCAGGATGTTGATTCTATATTTGATGTTGATACATTACAGGCACTTCGCAACAAGGTTTGTGAGATGGCTGGAGTTAAGTATAAGGAAGATGAGAAGCAGGATGTCTCTATCCGTGTTATCACAGACCATATCCGTTCAGTAACATTTATGGTAAGTGATGGAATTATGCCATCTAACGAAGGAAGAGGATATGTCTTAAGAAGACTTTTAAGAAGAGCTGCAAGACATGGAAGACTTCTAGGTATTGAAGGAAAGTTCTTATCTAAGCTTTGTGAAACTGTAATTGAAGGCTCTAAGGATGGTTATCCTGAATTAGAGGAAAAGAGAACATTTATTACTAAGGTTATCTCTGAAGAAGAAGATAAGTTTAATAAGACTATCGACCAGGGATTAAGCATCCTTAATGATATGGAAGCTGAACTTGCTTCTAAGGGTGAGAATGTATTATCAGGAGCAGACGCATTTAAGCTCTATGATACTTACGGATTCCCTATTGATCTTACTAAGGAAATCCTTGAAGAGAAGAATATTACAATTGATGAAGCTGGATTTAATGCAGCTATGGAAGAGCAGAGAGTTAAGGCAAGAAATGCACGTAAGGTAACTAACTATATGGGTGCTGATGCAACTGTATATGATGAGATTGACCCTGCTATAACAAGCACATTTGTCGGATATGACAAGCTTACTAATGAATCTGAGATTACAGTTCTTACAACAGAGGAAGAAGTTGTTGACGCTTTATCTGAGGGTGATAAGGGAACTGTTATTGTAGATGAAACTGTATTCTATGCTACTATGGGTGGTCAGGAAGGCGATAAGGGTGTTATTAAGACATCTGAAGGAGAATTCACTGTTGAGACTACTATCAAGTTAAAGGGTGGCAAGATTGGTCATGTCGGAACTATGACTAAGGGCATGATGAAGGTTGGAGATACTGCAACAATGGAAGTTTCCCCTGCTTACAGAGCAGATACATGCAAGAACCACAGTGCAACACACCTTCTTCAGAAGGCTTTAAGAACTGTTCTTGGTGATCATGTTGAGCAGAAGGGTTCATACGTTGATCCTGACAGATTAAGATTTGACTTTACACATTTCCAGAGCATGACTAAGGAAGAGATTGCTAAGGTTGAAGATATTGTTAATGAAAAGATTGCAGAGGCTATTCCTGTTGTTACTGATGTAATGACAATTGAGGAAGCTAAGAAGACAGGAGCTATGGCACTTTTCGGTGAGAAGTATGGCGAGAAGGTAAGAGTAGTTGCTATGGGAGACTTCTCTAAGGAATTCTGTGGTGGTACCCATGTTGCTAATACAGCTAATATCAGACTTTTCAAGATTGTATCTGAGGCAGGTGTTGCTGCAGGCGTAAGAAGAATTGAGGCTCTTACAGATAAGGGTGTTATGAAGTACTACGCTGAACTTGAGAAGACTATTGAAGAGGCAGCTAAGGCAGCCAAGGCAGAGCCCGTACAGCTTGTTAAGAAGATTGCAGCTATGAATGATGAGATTAAGTCACTTATGAGCGAGAATGAGAAGCTCAAGGCCGAGCTTGCTAATAATGCACTTGGAGATACAGCAGGAGATATCAAGGAAGTTAACGGCGTTAAGTATATCGCAACTAAGGTTGACGGTGTTGATATGAATGAATTAAGAAACCTTGGTGATAAGTTAAAGGGTGAGATTGGTTCAGGTGTTGTTGTTATCGTCAGCGCACAGGGTGCTGATAAGGTAAGCGTTATTGCAATGGCAACAGATGATGTTATTGCCAAAGGTGCTCATGCTGGTAACCTTATCAAGGCTCTTGCTCCTATTGTTGGCGGTGGCGGTGGCGGCCGTCCTAATATGGCTCAGGCTGGTGGTAAGAACCCTGCCGGTATTGATGAGCTTATTGCTAAAGTACCTGATACAATTCTTGCACAGATTGGATAATTGGGGCTTGACGATTTGCAAAAATGTGATATAATGTTTTTTGTGCGATTAGTAAATACCCTATTTATGTAGTTTGGCGCACAATTTGCAACAGAAGGGTGGTCAGGAAGTAGTATGTCAAATGTCATCGTTAAAGAAAACGAGTCTTTAGATAGCGCATTACGCAGATTCAAGAGAAACTGTGCTAAGGCAGGCATTCAGCAGGAAATTCGTAAGAGAGAACATTACGAAAAGCCAAGCGTAAGACGTAAGAAGAAGTCAGAAGCAGCTAGAAAACGTAAGTTCAACTAATAATTAATATTTTTGACATGAGAGAGCGGTGCTTAGGCATCGCTCTTTTTGGATTTATAATAAAAAATCCGGTTTTGCTGGAAAGTCTCAATTATAAACTTAACAGGATACTTAATTTTGAAGCAACAAATCACAACTATTTCAGACAACATATAACGGATATTAAAGAGAGTCTTATTAAAAAATTAGAAATAGGAAATATAATGACAGACTAAAATCATACTTTAAAGGATAACAGCATAGAATATAAAAAGATTTTGGAAGTCTGCTTATATGGTCGATTTTATCAGCAGCGGTATAAGGCTCGGACAGATGTGTGATCTTAGCAGAGATGTTGTTGCAGGACTTCCTGTTATATCAATGCTGGGTGACTGCGAGGTTTTTATAGAGAATTACAGGGGGATACTTGAGTATTCAAGCGAATATCTTAAGGTTTCTACGAAAATAGGTAATATAAGAGTGAGCGGGAGCAATCTTGTGATATACCATATGAATCAGGACGAAATCCTTCTTAGGGGACGCATTGGCAAAGTTTCTCTAAAAGGAGAGGCTGATGAAAAGGATACATAATTATATTGTTATTGAAATATCCGGATGGGAGCGGGAAAGGTTCGTTAATCTGTGCTGCAGGCGCGGGATTACATTATATAACTGCCAGTGTGTGAAAGAGACAATAAGAGCGAGAATAACAAGACAGGATTATTTCAAGACTAAGGAAATGCGAAGAAAATGTCATGTTCATATTAAAGTTTTAAAGAAACATGATATAGAGTTTCTTTTTGCAAGATACAGAAGAAATTATTCGATAATTGCTGGCTTTGCCACTGCATTTGTATTGATGTTCATTGCCAGCAGATTCGTGTGGAGTATTGAATTTGACGGAAATTACATATATACAGATGATTCAATGCGTAGGTTTCTTAAAGAGCATGGCATCAACACAGGTGATAAAGTTAAGAATATAGATACAGAAAATATCGAGAAGGCAATTAAAAATGAACTGTCGCAGGTTACATGGGTTAATGTACGGATTGAGGGAAATATTCTGAAAGTCAGTATTGATGAATCTAAAGCTGATGAGCTACACAGCACCACTAATGATGGCAATATAATATCAGGATATTCCGGTGTTATTGAATACATTATAACCAGAAGCGGAACACCGAAGGTCACTGTTGGTGACGAGGTATCAGAAGGCGACATACTTGTTGAGAATACATTGTATGTTCCTGATGATTACGAGGAGAATATACAGCAATTTCAGACGCAGGCTCAGGCGGATATTCTGATAAGAACGCAGTTATCATGGGATAATGAGATAAATGCGGTATATGCCGATAAAATATATACTGGACGAAAGATGACGACATATGCTATAAGCATAGATAAATATGAAATTTCTCTCGGCTTTCCACGACATTTAAAAGAGTATGACAAGGTTGTTAATGAGGGGAATATAAAGATTGGTAATCTGATTGCACTTCCTGTATCTGTACAGAAGATTACTCTTAATGAGTATAAGGAAAATGAGGCTGAGTACAGTGAGGAGGAAGCAGCGGCTATTCTTAATGAAAAAGCTGAGAGATTTATAAAACATTTGAAAGAAAATGAAGTGCAAATAAATGATTATCATGTTAATATAGAAAGAAGCGGGGATAAGTATATTGCACATGCTGATATTGATGCAACTGTTCCTGCGGATTTTGATGTTAGAAAGGTGGAGACATCTGATGAGTGAGGTAGAGAGTCTTATTAATATACCGGTAGAACACTGCTCCAATATATTTGGACAGTTTGATGAATATGCGAAGGTTATAGAGAAAACACTTAAGGTTACGATTATTGTAAGAGACAGCTCTGTGAAGGTTATAGGTGCAGAGGCAGCAGTGCAGAGAGCATCAGGAGTACTCAATTATCTGTATGAGCTGTCTAAGAGAGGCAACCAGATTACAAGACAGAATGTTGATTATTCCATTGCACAGTCATTTGAAGAAAA
>ERZ857693.4286-NODE-4286-length-10353-cov-6.280637_pt1 | contig 10353 bp, 10 predicted proteins | sample MGYA00519765_ERZ857693 | MGnify/ENA primary metagenome ERZ857693 (study PRJEB31778, sample SAMEA3449354) | human gut metagenome | biome: human gut; feature: human-associated habitat; material: faeces | place: United Kingdom | collected 2010/2012 ... | reverse complement strand
GTATTAAAAATAGAGAATGAAAAACGAAGCGTCGATTCATAGTATTCCTTTGTAAGACCAATGCCCTTCAAAGTACCGCTGACTTCCGGTTTATTAGATGAACAGGCAGAACCTGCTGATACATAAATCTCACGTTCTTCTAATGCGTGAAGAAGCACTTCACTTCTTACTCCTAAAAAGCTGATACTCGCCACATGCGGAGCATCTCCGGAATTATCCTTCACATCTGGAATCTCTTCCATCACTCTTTTTATAAAATGATCCTTTATCTCTCTGATATGTGTGATCTTTTCCTCATGATTCTCGTAAATCAACTCTGCTGCCTTACCAAGCCCTGCAATTCCCGGTACATTTTCTGTTCCGGAACGCATTCCTTTCTGTTGATTTCCACCCCAGATGATCGGCTTTATCTTTGTTCCATTCTTAATATAAATAAATCCGATTCCCTTTGGGCCATGAATCTTATGTCCACTTACAGAAATCATATCTGCTTTCCATTTCTTAGGGTAACAATTCAACTTACCATATGCCTGAATACAATCGGTATGGAATAAAATCTTTGGATCAAAAGACTTTACAATCTTTCCAATCTCCTCAACCGGTTCGATGGCACCAATCTCATTATTCACGCACATAATAGAAACCATCAATGTATCTTTACGAAGCGCCTTCTTTAATGCCTCTAAATCTACGATTCCATGTTCATCGACAGGAAGATAGGTCACTTCAAATCCCTCATCTTCCAAAAAAGATAATGGATTATATACAGAAGCATGTTCAATACAGCTTGTAATAATGTGCTTTCTCTCTCTTTTATTTGCAAATGCAGTACCGATCAATGCAAGATTATTCGCCTCTGTACCACCAGAAGTAAAATAAATCTCCTTTGGATCAACTTTCAGGCTCTTTGCAATAATCTCTTTTGCATGATTGACATACTTCTCTGCATCAAATCCTTTCATATGCATAGAAGAAGGATTCCCATACTCTTTCTCAAGTACTTCATCCATAATCTCACGCACCTGCGGCAGCGCTCTTGTGGTCGCTCCATTGTCAAAATAAATCTCTGACATTTTCGTTTACAACTCCTTCAAAAAATATATTATGTCTTATTGTTTTTTCATTCCATTCTCTATACTCAAAAAAGCAGCCATAAAAAATGGCATAATCGTATATAAACATAACATAAAATGAGAGAGAAGTAAAATGGATTTTGCGGATAAACAGATGAAAATGAAAAAGGATACTCCCCTCAAGCTGTAAAGATAGTCGTTCGAGCAAAATGCTCAGTCGCATTTTCACTCACTCCGACATTACATCTTGAGGGTAATATCCTTTTTCATTTTCTGTTTGTTGGCCCTCCAAAGTCATTTTACTGGCTGTTAGAGAAGAAGTGGTTAAAAATTCAAGAAAACCTTGATATTATAATTACTTTACCTTGATTTTAAAGGTTGCTTTTTTTCCACTTCCATCAGTTGCCATAGCGGTAATTTTTATGGTCTTTCTTTTGGCGGTCTTTTTAGTTTTGACTACGCCTTTAGCATTAACAGTGGCATATTTTGTGTCGGAGGATGTCCACTGTAACTTTTTATTCGCTTTTTTCGTAGCTGTTACGTTTGCTTTTAATTTTAGGCTTTTTCCTGCTTTAACAGTTTTCGCTCCTGTAATTTTTACCTTCTTTACGATTCCTTTCATGGAAGTTACTTTCCAGGATGCGGAAACCTTTATCTTATCGTTTGATGCTGTTATTGTAACTTTCTTTCCTCCGGTATCCAATCCACTGTTCTTTCCTAATACTCCTGCCATTCCACTAATCATATTTGCCTGTAGCCTCATATAATAATTTTCTCTATTCACTGCAACATCGCATAAATCATCCATCAGCTTATCCATCATAGAAGCCTGTGCAAGCCCTTCTTTCGTTAAATATACCACCGCCTGCATTGGAAGATATAAGTTTTTCACTTCTTTCTCCGTCCAATCATATATTCTCGCTCCTAGGGCTAATTTATTATATGCAATCAAATCTGTATAACATTTGACCATTTTGGCCCTTGCAATCCCGTAATCAGCTAGCGCGCGAATATTTGGTAATTGATATACTGTTCCATATCTTTTAAATCCAAACCCACTCATTGCTACTTTTGGTACTAAATCAACCGAATTGACTATACTTACAATATTTTTATATTTATCACTCTCTACATAACTTTGTGTTTTTGTCGTGTTCTGCGGACATTCAAAACAAAAGGCATAGATATTATCTCGTGTAAGACCTTCTACCGCACCGTCATCCAACATTTTAGCTACGAGGTTTGTTGTAGCTGCTCCTCTGCTGTACCCGGAAATCCATACTTTTAATTTATATGGCAGCTTGTCTTTATATTTTTCTACATACTTTTTAATGCCATCTCTAACCTGCAAGGCTACTTCATTAAAACCTTGATGTTCATCTTCTGTTCCAAGATCAAAGTTTCCTCCCCATTCATCCATATAGCCACCTCCACGAACAGTAACCATAAGAAGAGAGCATGTTTCACCTGCACTGTTTTTAATATTTTTACTGCCAATTGCATAACCAATTGTATCGGTCTTAGGATCTGGATAAGAACTTTCATAATTTGTAAATTCTAACGAATTCTTATCATTCCCGGCCATCAAATACTTTATATTTGTATCTACAGAATGTGGAGCATCCAGCACCCCATATCCGGCCATTGCCGCACGAATCGACATTTTGGTAAGCTCGTGCTGATATGTTGTACTTGGAGTAAAGAACCAGTTTTCATCGTAATCATAGGTATATTTTGCTGTTTTGTTATCCTCTCCTGATGTATTAACAATGTTATCCAAACTTGTTTCAAACTTGAATTCACTCTTTGGATAATGCTACTTATTATCAAACACATCTTTAAGATTTTTTGTTTTTATTTCTTGCTATATTTTTCCATATATGGTATATTTCATACTGTCAGAACTAAATTAGATTTATTTTCATGCGCATTGACTTAGTACGCATAACATATTATTATAATATTGCAGGGAGGTACGGATTTATGCCAAAAAAGCCACGAGAAATGGAAAAAATTATCCTTGCTGATGGCTGGATATTTCAAGCGCAGGTCGGTTCCCACCGCCACTATATCCACCCATCAAAATCCGGCAAAGTTACAATTCCTTTTCATTGTAAAGACATACCGAAAGGGACCGAAAATTCTATTTTAAAGCAGGCCGGATTAAAATAGTTTCATCTGTTTTCCAAATTTAAGGAGGTATTTATTATGTTGTCTGCTTATCCAGCTTGTTTCATCAAAGAAGACTCCGGATATTCTGTTATTTTTCCCGATCTTGACATCGCTACATGTGGGGATACGCTTGATGATGCTTTTTCTATGGCAGTTGACTGTCTGGCAGGTTTTTTATATTCTGCTAACCTTGATGGTGAACATATTTCTCCTGCATCCTCACTTAACGATATCAATATTGACAAAGTCATGCAGGAACTTGGTGTAACTTCTGATGAAGCCTTTGTAAATATCGTTACTGTAGATGTTGCCGAATACGCCAAATCTCACTTTACAAAGTCCGTCCGTAAGAATCTCACAATTCCTTCCTGGCTCAATGACGCTGCCATAAAACAGAACATTAACTTCTCCCAGGTTCTGCAGGAAGCCCTTTTAAGTAAAATCCAATCTCACTGAATAATCATACTCCTTTTCATTTTCTATACAACACATCATCTCTGAAACAAACGATTATCCTCACATCTCCACCATCAATTTATCAAAAAACAAACCCCCGGAAGGTAAAGTAATAGCAGATGTGATGTCGGAGCAAGTAAAAGTTACATCTCCTTACGAGATGTAGCTTTCTACGCCGCGATTATCTTCACATCTGCTATTACTTTCCCTTTCGGGGGTTGTCTCTTTAATAAATGAAACCTTTATACCGGATATGCTCCATTCTTTACATCGGCTTTTGCAGGATCTATCTTATTCTCCTGTGCCGCTCTGTATTTAAAGAATTCGGTTGCTACCTGTGGGAACAATGCATAAGTAAGTATATCTTCGTCCTGTTTTTTCCACTGGCTCATCTCTGCCTCGATCTTAGATAATTCCGGTTCAAGAAGGTCGGCTGGACGGCAGGTAATTGGCTTTTCATCGCCGATTGCCTTTTTCTGTACTTCTTTATTCATTGGTTTTACGGTCTGACCGTATTCTCCACGAAGAAGAGCTTTTGACTCGTTTGTAATCATTTTATAACGCTCTCCGGTAAGTACATTTAACACAGCCTGTGTTCCGACAATCTGACTGGACGGTGTAACTAATGGTGGTTCACCGAAGTCTTTACGTACTTTTGGCACTTCCTCCAATACCTCATAGAACTTATCAGATGCACCCTGCTGTTCTAACTGAGATACGAGGTTAGAAAGCATTCCACCTGGAACCTGATACATTAACGTCTTGATATTTACGCCAAGTACCTTTGGACTCATTAAACCATTTGCCAGATATTTCTCACGTATTGGGCGGAAATAGTCTGCAATCTCGCCTAAAAGCTTCTGGTCAAATCCTGTATCAAATTCTGTACCGCGGAATGTTTCAGCCATAACTTCTGTTGCCGGCTGGCTTGTTCCCATTGCAAATGGAGACATGGCTGTATCAATGATATCGACTCCTGCTTCTACTGCTTTTAAGTAAGTCATTCCGCCGACACCACTTGTATAGTGTGTATGAAGTTCGATAGGAATATTTGTTGCCTGCTTTAATGCAGTTACAAGGCGAGTTGCTTCATTCGGCACTAAAAGTCCTGCCATATCTTTGATACAAAGGGAATCTGCACCCATTTCTTCGATATTTTTCGCTGTCTTTTTCCAATAATCTAATGTATATGCATCTCCAATTGTATAGGAAAGAGCAATCTGTGCGTGTCCTCCCTCTTTCTTTGTTGCATTTACCGCTGTCTGTAAGTTTCTAAGGTCATTTAAACAGTCAAAGATACGAATGACATCAATTCCGTTTGCGATAGACTTCTGTACGAAATATTCTACAACATCATCCGGATATGGCTTATATCCTAAAATGTTCTGTCCGCGGAATAACATCTGTAACTTTGTATTTTTGAAGCCGTCTCTTAATTTACGAAGTCTCTCCCATGGGTCTTCCTTTAAGAAACGCAGGCAGGCATCAAATGTTGCGCCTCCCCAGCATTCTACTGCATGATAACCAACCTGATCCATCTTATCTACGATTGGCAGCATCTCCTCTGTTGTCATTCTTGTAGCAATCAGAGACTGATGTGCGTCACGGAGAACAGTTTCAACGATTTTAACTGGTTTTTTCTTAATTTCAGCCATAATTTCTCCTCTTTTATTTCAAATCACGTAATGAATTACTCTTATAAACTCATCATCAAATCTAACGATTCTTTATACACCAAAAATTGCCATAAAAGTTCCGGCTGCCACAGCCGTACCGATAACTCCGGCAACGTTTGGTCCCATCGCATGCATCAGCAGGAAGTTCGATGGATCGGCATCCGCTCCAACCTTCTGGGATACACGAGCTGCCATAGGAACGGCAGATACTCCGGCAGAACCGATCAGTGGATTTACCTTTCCTCCGGTAACCTTACACATAAGCTTTCCGAAAAGAACACCGGCTGCTGTACCAACTGCAAAAGCTACAAGACCTAATACTACGATTTTGATTGTGTTGACATTTAAAAACGCTTCTGCACTTGTTGTCGCACCAACAGATGTACCAAGAATAATAACTACAATATACATAAGAGCGTTAGATGCTGTCTCTGAAAGCTGTTTTACTACACCAGATTCTCTGAAAAGATTACCAAGCATCAGCATACCAACTAATGGTGCTGTTGTAGGAAGGATCAGACATACAACAACTGTTACGACGATTGGGAACATAATCTTCTCTGTCTTTGTGACCGTTCTTAACTGTTCCATCTTGATCTGACGTTCTTTTTCTGTTGTAAGAAGCTTCATGATCGGTGGCTGAATAATCGGAACAAGTGACATATAAGAATATGCCGCTACTGCGATCGGGCCCATTAAGTCTGTCTGTCCAAGCTTTCCGGCAAGGAAAATAGAGGTCGGACCATCCGCTCCACCGATAATGGAAATCGCTGCTGCTGCCTTTCCGTTAAATCCCATAAGCATTGCAAGGAAATACGCGCTGTAAATACCAAACTGCGCCGCAGCTCCCAGCAAGAAACTTGCTGGATTGGCAATCAGCGGACCGAAGTCTGTTAGTGCTCCAACTCCTAAGAAAATCAGTGAAGGGAGAATACTCCATTCATCTAATAAGTAAAAATAATGTAATAATCCGCCTTCTTCCATAATGGACGGATATAAGTTAACCAGCAGCATACCAAAAGAAATCGGCACTAACAAAAGTGGCTCATATCCTTTGGCGATGGCCAGATATAAGAAGACTAAAGCAACCAGTATCATAATGAAGTTACCTGGCTTTAAGAATGCAAATCCGGTCTGTGCTGCGAGATTCGTCATTGTCTCTACAACATAACTCATAAATCTTCCTCCGTTTTATTTTGCAAATATGCTCTAGTTCATTGTAGCCAGTACATCTCCGCCTTCTACCATATCTCCAACTGCTACTTCCACACTTGCGATAACACCATCCTGTGCTGCACAGATTTCATTCTCCATCTTCATAGCCTCTAATACAAGAACAGCGTCGCCCTTCTTTACAGAAGCACCTGCCTGTGCCTTTACTGCTACGATCTTACCTGGCATTGGTGCTGTAATCTTTACGGCACCGGCACTTCCGGAAGTCTTTGGGGCAGCTTTCTTAGCTGGAGCCGGAGCGGCTGCTGGTGTACTTATCGGCGCTGCACTTGCTTCTCCTGCACCTAATTCTTCTACTGCTACATCATAAGCAACACCATTAACTGTAATTCTATAATTTTTCATTGTAAATCCTCCTGAATGATTTTATGTACTTTTAAAATCTTTCTATATCTGACTTTTTAAGACTTTTTAAGGCTTTATAAAAAGATTCCAAGAATACATTTTTGCTATCTTCTCTTCACTCTCTTGATTGAACGAACGACCAACTTATCTGCACTGACTGCTGCTCCTCCATTCGCTGCCATGATTGCCGCTGTGATTACTGCGACAAGTTCACCATCATCCACAAGTTCCTCTTCTTCCACAACTTCTTCAAGAATCGGACGCTTTGGAGCCGGTCTTTCTTCCTGCGCAGCCTTTTTCTCTTTCTTAGAAGAACGATTCTTTAACGCTCTTTCAATAGATGGGATATATACAAAAAGAGAAATCAGTAAAGAAATGAAAATCAGTACTGCAAATACAGTTCCCATACCCATCAAAGTATTTAATAAGGCTTGTTCAAATACGTTCATACTCTCACCTCACTATACTGCCGTATGCTTCTTTGTCACTGGAGTTACTTTCTTTCCGTAAAGCATTTCATAAGCAGCGATAAGACGCTTTCTTGTTGCGTCCGGCTCGATGATGTCATCTATATATCCTCTCTTTGCAGCTGCTAATGCACTGCTCTGTCCTTCTGCATATTCCGCAGTTTTCTCTGCGATAAGTGCTGTCTTATTCTTATCTGTATTGATTTCCTCTGCATACATGATACGAACTGCCTGTTCTGCATCCATCATTCCTACAGATGCCTGTGGCCATGCCAGAACAAAGTCAGCTCCGATAGCTTTAGAATTCATTACTTCCGCTGCAGTTCCATAAGCCTCGCCTGCAATGAGATTAATACGAGGTACACTAACCTGTGCAAGTGTTGTCGTAAACTTTGCTAATGCGAGCGCCTGCTTTCTCTCTTCATGTGCGTTGGCACGAAGTCCTGTCACGTTCGTTACAGTAAGAAGAGGAATCGAAAATGCATCACAGAACTTAATAAATCTTTCTGCTTTTTCAAGACCATTTCTTGTTAAAACGGACTCACCATCTACTGGCTGGTTTGCAACCGCACCTACTGTCTCTCCATTCAGACGGATAAATGCAGTTACCATCTCTTTGGCATAGGCTGCCTTTGTCTCTATGTACATATTGTTGTCAGAAATAGATTTTAAAATGTAAGCGGCATCATATGCGGCATCATTTAACTCAGGAATAACCCTATTTAAATCATCATCGTTATCAAAATAAACATCTTCTGCTTCATAATCAGAAGGAAGTACATCAACGAGAATACGAAGCTGGTCAAGAAGTGCTTCTTCTGTCTCACATACAAAATCTACGTTACCAGCCTGCTCAGACTGGAACTGTGCTCCTGCCGTATTCTGACGGGATTCTTCATTCCCCGCTAATGCATTCGGACTGTTGATAAAGAGACTGCCGTTCTCCTTCTCCATCAATGTAAAATCAGACATAGCGGACATTACGGCACTTCCTCCTCCACACATTCCAAATACTGCAGAAATCTGTGGAATCATTCCAGATGCCTGTGCCTGCTTATTAAAAATCGTTCCAAAAGCGTGAAGGGCATCTGTCGCTTCCTGTAATCTAAGTCCTGCACAATCCAGCATTCCAATGATTGGCGCGCCTGTTTTCATCGCCAGATCATAAAGGGAAGCAATTTTCTTCGCATGCATCTCACCTACGGAACCTCCAAGTGCGGAAGCATCCTGACTGTAAATATAAACCATGCGGTCATTAATAACTCCGTATCCAGTGATAACACCATCACCTTCTACTTTCTTTGCACCGAGATTATAATCGGTATTACGAGCGGAAACATATCCACCAACTTCCACAAAACTGTGGTCATCAAACAGATAATCAATGCGCTCTCTGGCATTCATTTTTGAATTACCCATATTCTTTCCTCCATAAAAATGCTATATTGTATACCTTGTTGCTCTTTCATTCTATGTAATAATAACAAATTATTATCATGTTAGCAACCATTTTCTGTTAGTTATTTAACATTTATTTTATTTTGCCCATTCCACTAAACAAAATGAACATTCTGCCTATTTGCAAATTTTTTAACAATTCTTTCAATTTTCTTTCTGAATCTCCTGTTTTTTTCAGGAATGCTTGTGTATTTTTCCTGTTTTTCTCTATTTTATCTTTAAAATTCTATTTTTTGTTTTATGTATCCATTTTTATTTCGTTATATTTTTAACGCATTTTGACATTCAATTACTAGTTGGTTTTTCTATTTTTTCGTCATTTTATACAAAATATTCTCATTCTATCAAATATCTTCCGTTTTTCTTCATAATATCACTCATATTTCCATCATTCTTCTTCTCTCGCTTATATTCTCCTCCTGTCTTTTTTAAATCAAAGATATAGTATCCAAAATCAATTTTGGACTATTTTTGTCAAACTTTTTTCACAAACTAATAGCACTCCCTTTCATTTTATACAACTGTATATGCATACCACGAAGTATTTTCAAAAAATCAGAAAGAAATTATAAACTGTCAAGAAAAGCCTGTAATTTTGCACAAATACTCCTTTATTTTTTCACGCAAAAAAGGTATAATAAACAAAATAAACAATTCTTTCACAATAAAGGAGGAGGACATCTTATGGAAAACCGCAAAATTCAATTTCGTTCAAAAGCCTGTAATCTACATCTTTCTGCCTATCCGGGACATTTCGCAACAAAGCATTCTCATGTCAACTACTTTTTAGATATGACAACATTAAAAGTACGTCAGTCTAATGCAGAAGAAGCTGCAAGAGCGTTAGTTCCACTTTATAAACATAATACCGTCGTCGATACCATCGTATGTCTTGACGGAACAGAAGTAATCGGTGCATTTTTAGCAGAAAAGCTTACAGAGAGCGGATTCTTCTCTTACAACCAGCATAAATCTATCTATATTGTTACTCCAGAAATAGATTCAGATGGTCAGATGTTCTTCCGCAAAAACATCCAGCCAATGATTAAAGATAGAAATATCATTATTTTAATGGCATCTGTCACAACTGGAATCACAATCAACCGAAGCTGGGAATGTATCGAGTACTATGGTGGCAAACTGCAGGGAATTTCAGCAATATTTAGTACGCTTTCTGAATATGGTAATCTTCCTGTTAATGCGCTGTTTACTCCAAATGATATTCCTTCCTATCATACATATAGCAAACACGACTGCCCATATTGCAAAAATGGACAAAAAATCGATGCGCTTGTAAACGGACATGGATATTCCGAATTATTATAACTACTAATTTTGTAGATTTCGTATAGACGAAAAAAGAAACCATGCCATATCCCAGATGCGGCTTCGGAGCGGGTTTAAGATGCAGATGAGCATCTTAAACACAGCGACTACAGAGCAGATGGGATATGGTATTATTTCTTTTTTCGT
>ERZ857693.4285-NODE-4285-length-10355-cov-5.156796_pt1 | contig 10355 bp, 9 predicted proteins | sample MGYA00519765_ERZ857693 | MGnify/ENA primary metagenome ERZ857693 (study PRJEB31778, sample SAMEA3449354) | human gut metagenome | biome: human gut; feature: human-associated habitat; material: faeces | place: United Kingdom | collected 2010/2012 ... | reverse complement strand
TCATCACCCTGCCCGAGGGCACCGAGATGTGCATGCCCGGCGATAACGTCGACATGAACGTGGAGCTGATCACCCCCATCGCCATCGAGAACGGTCTGCGTTTCGCTATCCGTGAGGGTGGCCGTACCGTGGGTTCCGGCGTCGTCATCGCCATCAACAACGACTGATTGACGTCCCCATCGGCGCATAGCTGATAAAGCCCGGCAGAGCATCGCTCTGCCGGGCTTTTTTTGCATGAAAAAATGTTTAATACTTTTTTAATATTTATGCATGAACTTTTGTAACATCCCTTGGGTATCCTATACTTGCAAGAGACAAAAAGCTTTTTTCATCAATCTTCCTGCCATTCAGGCGGAGAACCGGCTTCCGGTTCTCCGCCTTGTGGTTTTTATCGACGAATAGTCTCGCAGAATTTGCCGCCCGCAGGCGGCAAATCAAATGCAATCCATTTTCGCCCGGGGCGTGTACCTGGGCGAAAATTCTTCTCAGTCTGCAAGCCTTTTATCCCAAAAGGGACGAAGTCCTTTTGGGATAATTCAAAACAGCGGCCACTTGGGCCAGGTCTGGCGGATATAGGCCGGCACGTCCTCCCGGGGAAGGCCCAGCACCGCCCCCAGCTCGCCGTACAGTGCGTCCTCCGCCCGCCTGAGATAGCGCTCGTCCATCTGGCTGACCTTCCGCCCGTGGTGAATGGCCCAGCTGCGCCGGCGGCACACCCCCTTGATGAGGCCCGCCAGCCGTTTGCAGTCATAGGAGGCCACCACCTGGTGATACAGGTCCTTGATGGCCCGGGTGTTGTGGCTTTCGGCCTGCTCCTCCGGCAGCTGGTCCAGCTGCGCGATGAGCTCCTGCACCTCCTGCCCCGTCAGCAGCGGCCGCATCAGCACCCGGGTGTCCACCGGGGTCATCACCTGGCCGGATCGGTACAGCGGCGCAAGGGTATAGTACAGCCGGGTCTTGTCCATTCCCGGCAAAGACGGCGTCCCAACGCCCTCCACCCGGCAGACGCCCTCGCCGCCATAGACCACCATTTCGCCCGCTGCAAACATGCCGTTCATCCTCTCTTTCGTTCTTTACCATATTATACCACTTTTTCTCCAAAAGGGTAAGTCTTTTTTTGACGAATTGACAAAATCCGCCGCCCGGGAGTATAATAGGGGCCACGAAAAGGAGGTGCCGCCTGTGGAAAACCCATTGGATCAGAAGCTGGACCTGTCGGCCCTGCACCTGGGGAATATCTCCCTGGGGACGCTGCTGGGGACACTGCTGACGCTGGTGATCTGCCTGGTGGCGGTGCGGCTGCTCACCGCTTTGCTGCGCCGGGTGCTGGCCCAGACCCATATGGATGCCCGGGTGCAGAAATACCTGGTGCGGACCGTGCAGCTGGTGCTGTGGGTGGTAACGGTGCTCATTACCGCCGACCAGCTGGGCATTCCCGTCACGTCCCTGGTGGCGCTATTGTCGGTGCTGTCCCTGGCGGTATCCCTGGCGGTGCAGAACGTCCTGGCCAACGTGGCCGGGGGCCTGGTGCTGCTGGTGACCAAGCCCTTCGCCGTGGGCGACTATGTGGACACCCCCTGCGGCGCAGGCACCGTCAAGGAGCTGACCCTGACCTATACCTATCTGGACACGCCGGACGGCCTGCGGATCGCCGCCCCCAACAGCAGCCTTTCCGCCGGAAAGATCACCAACTACACCACCCTGGGCACCCGCCGCATCCAGCACAGCGTCAGCGCGTCCTATGACGCGCCGGTGCAGACCGTGCGCCAGGCTCTGCTGGACGCCGTGGCCCGGACCCCGGGCCTGCTGGAGAGCCCCGGCCCGGAGGTATACGTCAATGCCTACGGCGAAAGCGGCATCGAGTACATCGTCCGCAGCTGGGCCAGAACCGCCGACTACTGGACGGCCTATTACGCCCTGCTGGAGAACATCAAGGCGGCCTTTGACGAGCGGGCCGTGGAGATGCCCTATAACCACCTGAACGTGCATATTGTGGACCCCGTGCGGGTAGAAAGAGAGACAAAAGCATGATCTGTTCCCTGATTTTAGGCGCTCTTATCGGCTGGATCGCCAGCAAGCTCATGGGCAGCCGCGGCGGCCTGATCCGCAACCTGATCCTGGGCGTGGTGGGCTCCGCCGTGGGCAACTGGCTGGCGGGCGCCATCGGCATTGCCGCCACCGGCTCTGTGGGAGCCATCCTCATCGGCGTGGGCGGGGCCTGCGTGGTGATTCTTGTGGCCCGCTGGCTGTTCCATTAAGGAGGGAAAGCTCCATGAAGCCTGTGATTCACGAAACCGCCTTTGTGGCGGACAACGCCACCGTCCGGGGCAATGTCACCATCGGGGAGGGGGCCGGGATCTACTTCGGAGCGGTGCTCCGGGCGGAGACGGACCCCATCACCATCGGCCCCGGCACCAATATCCAGGACAACTGCGTCCTCCACGCGGACCCCGGCTTTCCCACCTCCGTGGGCCGGGACTGCACCGTGGGCCACGCCGCCATTCTCCACGGCTGCACCATCGGCGACAATACCCTGGTGGGCATGGGGGCCATCGTCCTCAACGGGGCCGTGGTGGGCCGGGACTGCATCATCGCCGCCGGCGCCTTAGTGACCCAGGGGGCCGTGATCCCCGACGGGTCCATGGTCATGGGCGCTCCCGGCAAGGTCCGCCGTCCCCTGACGCCGGAGGAGATCGCATCCAACGCCGCAGCCGCCGCCGATTACCGCCGGGAATCCCAGCTGTATAAGGCCGGAGAGCTGTAAATAAAAAGACGCCGGACTCCGGCGTCTTTTTCTATATGCAGCTACAGCAGGAACCAGGAGGCGAAGCGGAAATAGATCAGCAGGCTGGTGGCGTCCACGATGGTGGAGATGAAGGGGCTGGCCATCACCGCCGGGTCCAGGCCGATCTTCTCGGCCAGGATGGGCAGGGAGCAGCCCACGCACTTGGCAAACACCACCACAAACAGGATGGTCAGGCACACCACCAGGCACACCATAGGCGTGACGGCGGCGTTGCCCAGCAGCAGCCGGTCCACCAGCTGCATTTTTACGAAATTGGCCCCGGCCAGGCACACGCCGCACAGCAGCGACACCCGCAGTTCCTTCCACAGCACCTGGAAAATGTCGGAAAAGTCCACCTCGTCCAGACTCAGAGCGCGGATCACCGCCACGGAGGCCTGGGTGCCGGAGTTGCCGCCGGTGCCGGAGAGCATGGGGATATACGAGTTGAGCACCAGGCAGGCCGCCAGGGCGCTTTCATAGTGGTTCAGGATCATCCCTGTGAAGGTGGCTGACAGCATCAGCACCATCAGCCAGGGCAGGCGGGCCCGCCAGGTGGCGAAAATGCCGGACTTCAGATAGGGCTTGTCCGACGGCAGCATGGCGGCCATCTTCTCGAAGTCCTCCGTGGTCTCCTCCTCGATAACGTCCATGGCGTCGTCCACGGTGACGATGCCCACCAAGCGCTGCTCCTTGTCCACCACGGGCATGGCCAGGAAGTCGTATTTGCTCAGGGCCTGGGCCGCGTCCTCCTTGTCGTCCATGGTGTTCACGGACACCACGTTGGGGTCCATGATGTCCTGAATCAGGTCGTCCTCCTCCGCCAGCAGCAGATCCCGGACGGACAGCACCCCCAGCAGATGACGGGTGGGGTCGGTGACATACAGGATGTTGATGGTCTCCAGCTCGCCGCCGATGCGGCGGATGCGCTTGAAGGCGTCCTCCACCGTCATGTCCTTTTTCAGGGACAGGAACTCCATGTTCATAATGGACCCGGCGGAGTCCTCGGGATACTGGAGAATTTCGTTGATGGACTTGCGCATCTCCGGCGTGGCCTTGTCCAGAATGCGGATCACCACGCTGGCGGGCATTTCCTCCACGATGTCCACGGCATCGTCCAGATACAGCTCGTCCAGCACCTCCTTCAGCTCGGTGTTGGAAAAGCCGTTGATGAGCATCTCCTGGCTGTCGGATTCCAGCTCCACGAACACCTCCGCCGCCAGCTCCTTGGGCAGCAGCCGGTACAGCAGGGGCATCTCCTCCTCGCCGGCCTCCTCCAGCAAAAGGGCGATATCCGCAGGCTCCATAGGCAGGAACAGGTCCCGCAATCGGGCGTACTGCTTATTTTTGATAAGCGCCTCAATATTTTCCAGATATTGGTCCAATTCTTCCTGGTGATCGAACATGACCGGTTCCTCCTTTCCTGTATATACATAGCAAAAAATCCACAACGGCAGAAAGCCCATTGTGGATGCGCAAAGGGGCCGCGCGGGATGCGTGACCTGGCCACCGTAACAAGCTTTAGCATCGCGGGGCGGTGAAACTGCGTTAGATGATACCTTGGCTTCGATATCGCCTGTTCAAACCCTCTCATGGTGTCTCCACCACTCTGCGGCAGCAGTCCGTATCCCTCGCGGTAGCCTTACCTACCGGAGCATATTTTATTCAAATATAGAGTAAAACAAATTCTTCCGTCTGTCAACCCCTTTTGGCAAAAATGCCTCCCCCGCCCGGGCGCGGGACCCGGGCAGGGGAGGGCGGGGGTTACTTTTTATAGGGGACGTGCCAGATGGTGTCGGCGTAGTCGGCGATGGAGCGGTCGGCGGAGAAAATGCCGCTGCGTGCGATGTTGTGCAGGCTCATGCGGTTCCACTTCTCCCGGTCGGCATAGGTATCCACCACCCGGTGAGAGGCGGCGCAGTAGGACGCAAAGTCCGCCAGCAGCAGATACTGGTCCGCCGGGCAGTCCGCGCCGTACAGCAGACGCTGATACAGGTCCTCATAGCTGACGCCGTCCCGGAAGCCGGTTTTCAGCTGGTCCAGCACCCGGTGCAGCACCGGATCCCGGGTATACAGCAGATGGGGGTCATAGCTCTGGCGCAGGCGGGCGGCCTCGTCGGCGGTGAGGCCGAACAGGAACATATTCTCGTCGCCCAGCACCTGGTGCATCTCCACGTTGGCGCCGTCCAGGGTGCCCAGGGTCAGGGCGCCGTTCATCATGAACTTCATGTTGCCGGTGCCGCTGGCCTCCTTGCCGGCGGTGGAGATCTGCTGGCTGACCTCGCTGGCGGGCATCAGCATCTCCGCCATGGACACCCGGTAATTCTCCAGGAATACCACCTGGAGCTTATCCCGGCAGATGGGGTCACTGTTGATCTGGTCGGCCAGGGAGTTGATAAGGCGGATAATGCGCTTGGCCACGGCGTAGCCCGGGGCGGCCTTGGCCCCGAACAGGAAGGTCTGGGGCCGGAAGTCCATGTTGGGATCGTCCTGGAGCTGTTGATAGAGGCTGATGATGTGCAGCACGTTCAGCAGCTGCCGCTTATACTCGTGCAGGCGCTTGACCTGGACGTTGAAGATGGCGTCGGTGTTCAGGGTGACCCCCTGCTGGCGCTTGGCCCAGCGGGCAAAGGCCTGCTTGTTGTCCCCCTTGATCTGCTCCAGCCGGGAGAGCACCGCCGCGTCACCGGCGAAGCGGTCCAGGTCCGACAGGCGCCCGGCGTGGGTGAGATACCCGTCGCCGATGCAGTCCCGGATCAGGCCGTCCAGGCCGGGGTTGATCTGGCTGATCCAGCGGCGGTGGTCCACGCCGTTGGTGACATTCCTGAACTTGTCCGGCTCCATGCCGCAGGCGTCCCGGAACACGTCCCGCCGCAGAATGTCGGAGTGCAGGGCGGACACGCCGTTGACGGCCATGCCCCCGGCGATGCAGAGGTTGGCCATGTGCACCACGCCGTCCCAGATGACCGCCATTTTCTCCGTCTTTTTGGGGTCGTGATAGAAATCGTCCACCTTCTGCTGCCAGCGCCGCGCGATCTCCTGCATGATCTGCCAGATGCGGGGCAGCAGCGTCTCGAACAGCCGCTGGGGCCAGCTCTCCAGTGCCTCGGCCAGCACGGTGTGGTTGGTATAGGCCACGGAGTGGCGGGTGATGTCCCAGGCCTCGTCCCAGCTCAGGCCCGCGTCGTCGATGAGGATGCGCATCAGCTCCGGGATCACCAGGGCGGGGTGGGTGTCGTTGATCTGGATGACGTTCTTCTCGTGGAAGTTCTTCAGGGTGCCGTAGGTCTGGATATGCTGGCGGGTGATGGATTGCAGGGTGGCGGACACGAAGAAATACTGCTGCTTCAGCCGCAGGGACTTCCCCTCGTAATGGTTGTCCTCGGGATAGAGAATGGTGCTGATGGAGTCGGCCATGGCCCGCTCCTCGTTGGCCTTCAGGTACTGCCCCTGGCTGAACAGCTGCATATCAATGGGCTTGGGGCTCTTGGCGTCCCACAGGCGCAGGGTGTTCACATGGTCGGTGTTGTAGCCCGCCACCAGCATATCGCAGGGGATGGCCAGCACCCGGGTATAGTCCTCGTGGACCACCATCAGGTGGCCGTTGTCCCACCGGGTGCGGACCCGGCCGCCGAAGTGAATTTCCTCGGCCTCCTGGGGCTTGGGCATCAGCCACGCATCTCCCAGGTTCAGCCAGTCGTCGGGCAGCTCCACCTGCTGACCGTCCACGATCTTCTGCTTGAAGATGCCCAGCTCATAGCAGATGGAATAGCCGGTGGCGGGAATGTCCAGGGTGGTCATGCTGTCCAGATAGCAGGCGGCCAGGCGGCCCAGGCCGCCGTTGCCGAGACCTGCATCCGGCTCCATGTCGAAGATGTCCGGGGCGGAAAAGCCCAGCTCCTCCACGGCCTGGGTCAGCTGGGGCAGAATCCCCAGGTTGTATGCGTTTTTCATGAGGCTGCGGCCCATGAGAAACTCCAGGGACATATAGTGCACGCGCTTTTCCTGGCGCTCCTGGGTCTGCTCCTGGGTGTCCACGCTGCGCACGGCCATAATGTCCCGCAGGGCCAGGGCGCAGGCCTTCATGATCTCCCCGTCGGTGGCCTGCTTTTCGGTGCAGCCGTAGTTCAGGCGCAGCTTCTGTTGAATTGCCTCCTTCAGGGCATCCTTGGTATAATACGTCATTTAGTGGTTCCTCCGTGATAGATCTTGGTAAATACGCCGGTAGGCCCCGGCGCTGCGGTTCCAGCTGAAGTCCTCGGTCATGCCCCGGCGGCGGACGGTGTCAAAGCCCATCCGGTCCCCCCGGTACAGGCCCACCGCCTGGCCCACGGTCTGGCACAGGTCATGGGCGGTGCAGCCGGAGAACACATAGCCGTTGCCGTCGGGCTGGCCCACCTGGCAGGAGCGGACGGTGTCGTTGAGGCCGCCGGTCTGGCGGACGATGGGCACCGCGCCATAGCGCATGGCGATCAGCTGGCTCAGGCCGCAGGGCTCGCTGCGGGAGGGCATCAGGAACAGGTCCGCCGCGCCGTAGATCCGGCGGGACAGATTGTCGGAATAGGTGATCTGGGCCGATACCCGGCCGGGCCACCGGCTCTGGGCCCAGCGGAAGGCGTCCTCAAACTGGGACTCCCCCTGGCCCAGCACCACCAGCTGGCAGCCGGCGGCCATAATGCCCTCCAGACCCTGGCACACCAGGTCCATGCCCTTGTGGCCCACCAGGCGGCTGACGATGGCCATCAGCGGGGTGTCCGGCTCCTGGGCAAGGCCCAGCTGCCGCTGCAGCTCCGCCTTGCACACGGCCTTGCCCTCCATATGGTCGGGGTCGAAGGTCCGGGGCAGGGAGCCGTCGTGGGCGGGGTTATAGCTCTCAATGTCCAGGCCGTTGAGCACGCCGGAGAGCTTATAGTCGATCAGGTGCACCACCTGCTCCAGGTCGCAGGCATAGGCCGGGTCATGGAGCTGGGCGGCGTAGGTGGGGCTGACGGTGGTAACGGCGTTGGCGGTGAGCATGGCCCCCTTCATCAGGTTCACGCACCCGTCCATCCGCAGGATGCCGCCGTCGTACCAGCCCCGGTTCAGGCCGAACAGGTCCTCCACGGTCTCGGGGCCGTATTTGCCCTGATACTCGATGTTGTGGATGGTGAACACCACCGGCAGGTCGTTTCCGGCGTCCCGCAGGTATACCGGCACCAGGGCCGTCTGCCAGTCGTTGCAGTGGACCACGTTGGGATACTCCGCCAGATGGGGCAGCAGGGCTACCGCCGCCTTGGAGAAGAAGGCAAAGCGCTCGCCGTCGTCCATGTCGCCGTACAGGCCCCGGCGGCGGAAATAGCGCTCGTTGTCCGCAAAATACCAGGTGACGCCCCGGTATTCCAGGGAGAACAGCCCGCAGTATTCGTGCCGCCAGCCCAGGTCCACATAGATATAGCAGCGGAAGTTCATCTTCTCCCGCCAGCGCTGGGCGATCTGGCTGTACAGCGGCAGCAGCACGGCGGTATGGTCGCCCTCCGCCGCCACCGCCGGGGGCAGACTGCCCAGCACGTCCGCAAGGCCCCCGGTTTTGCAGAACGGGGCCGCCTCGCTGGTGATATACAGAATATTCATATGGTCACCTCCGGATGAACGTGTGTCATATTTCAGATCGTGACGCCCCGGGCCACCACCAGGGGATAGTTCTCGTGGCCCATCAGGGTGCGCCCCTCCTGCACGGTGACGTATTTGTCGGTGATAACGCCCCGCAGGACGGCGCCCCGGCGGACCACGGTGCCCTTAAAGAGGATGCAGCCCTCCACGTCGGCCCCCGGCTCGATGCGGACGCCCCGGAACAGGATGCAGTTTTTCACCGTGCCCTGGATGTCGCAGCCGTCGGCGATAAGGGAGTTGACGCAGGAGCCGTCCATATAGGACGAGGGGGAGTCGTTTTCCTTGGCGAAGATGGGCCGCTGGGGGGCAAACAGCTCCATGCGGATCTCCGGCCGCAGCAGCTCCATGCTGCGGCGGTAATAGGCCTCGATGGTGTCGATGCGGGCGGCATAGCCGTCCCAGACATAGGCCCGGAAATGCAGGGCATCCTTCCTGTCCTGGAGAATATTGTGGCGGAAGCTGTACTGGTTGTGCGCCATGCAGTCGGTGACCAGCTGGATCAGCAGGTCCCGGCGCAGCACGAAGATGTTCAGGCAGCGGAAGCCCTCAGGGGTGAACACGTCGTGGGCCACGTCCACAATGCGCCCGGAATTATCCAGCTGAAAATAGGTGTCGCTTTCCGGCCCCGGCAGGGAGGTGCACACCGCCGTCATGTCCGCGCCGGAGGCGATGTGGTCCCGCAGCACGTCGTCCAGGGGCAGGTTCACCACCAGGTCGCTGTCGGTCAGCACCACATACTCCTGCCGGATGTCCTTGAGATAGTCCATCACGCAGCCCAGGGCCTCCACCTTGCCCCGGAACCGGCCCGCGTCGCCCCGCCGCTCGGCATAGGCGAAGGCAGGCAGCAGGGTCAGGCCGCCGTGGTTGCGGCTGAGGTCCCAGCTTTTGCCGGTGCCCAGGTGGTCCAGCATGCTCTGGCACTTGCCGTGCATGATGACGCCCACGTCCCGGACGCCGGCATTGACCATGTTGGAGAGCATAAAGTCCACCACCCGATAGTTGCCGCCGAAGGGGATGGAGCCGTGGATGCGCTGCTCGATGAGCTCCCGCAGTCCGGTTTTCTTTTCGTAGGAGAAAATGATGCCGTGCATTCCGTTCATGCTTCCACCTCCCCGTGATGACGGTCCAGCAGGGCCTTGGCAGGCACCACCTCGCCGGGGGCGATGACGGTGTCCGGCCCCAGGACGGCGATGCTCCAGTCGTCGGGATTTTTAGCGGTTTCCGGCGGCGTGCCCACCTGGGCCCCCCGGCCCACCCGGCAGCGCTCGCCGATGATGGCGTACTGCACCACCGCGCCCTCCTCGATGACGGCCCCGGGCATGACCACGGAGTAGCACACGCTGGCCCCCTGGCCCACCTGGGTGTTATAGCTCAGCACGCTGTTTTTCACCTCGCCCAGGATGCCGCAGCCCTTGGCCACGGCGCTGTTGCCCACGTCGGCGTGGGGCCCCAGAAAGGCCGGCGGGCAGGAGGGCGTTCGGCAATAGATGGGCCATTTCTTGTCCAGCAGGTTCAGCCCCGACCCCGGGGCCAGCATGTCCATGTTGGCGTCCCACAGGGAGTCCAGGGTGCCCACGTCCTTCCAGTAGCCCTCGAAGCGATAGGCGGACATGACCTCTCCGGCGTCCAGCATGGCGGGGATGATGTTCTTGCCGAAGTCGTTGTCGGAGGTGGGGTCGGCCTCGTCTGCCAGCAGATAGGCCCGCAGCTTCTGCCAGGTGAAGATATAGATTCCCATGGAGGCCAGGTTGCTCTTAGGCTCCTTGGGCTTTTCGGCGAAGGCGGTGATCCGGTCGTTTTCGTCCACGGACATGATGCCGAAGCGGCTGGCCTCAGACCAGGGGACCTCCATCACGGAGATGGTGCAGGCAGCCCCGGCGTCCTTGTGGTGCTGGAGCATCCGGGAATAGTCCATCTTATAGAT
>ERZ857693.4282-NODE-4282-length-10356-cov-2.599553_pt1 | contig 10356 bp, 10 predicted proteins | sample MGYA00519765_ERZ857693 | MGnify/ENA primary metagenome ERZ857693 (study PRJEB31778, sample SAMEA3449354) | human gut metagenome | biome: human gut; feature: human-associated habitat; material: faeces | place: United Kingdom | collected 2010/2012 ... | reverse complement strand
ATACTTGTCGTAATCGTCGTACTTCTCGTTCATGAAGCCAAGCGCCGTGCAGTAGTTGAAGAGCGCGTCGACCCAGACGTAAACGACGTGACCCGGGTCAAAGTCCACGGGGATGCCCCAGGTGAAGCTCGTGCGGGAGACGCACAGATCCTCCAGACCGGGATCGATGAAGTTGCGCACCATCTCGTTGACGCGGGAGCGCGGCTGGAGATAGTCCGTGTTCATCAGCAGATCGCGCACGGGCTGGGCATATTTCGAAAGGCGGAAGAAGTAGGCTTCCTCCTCGGCGGGCTGGACCTCGCGGCCGCAGTCGGGGCACTTGCCGTCCTTCAGCTGGCTCTCCGTCCAGAACGACTCGCATGGCGTGCAGTACATGCCGGTGTATTTGCCCTTGTAGATATCGCCGTTCTCGTACATCTTCTTAAAAATGCGCTGGATGGCCTTGACATGGTATTCGTCCGTGGTGCGGATGAAGCGGTCATAGGAGATGTTCATCAGCTTCCACAGATCGAGCACGCCGCGCTCACCCTCGACGATCTGGTCGACGAACTGCTTCGGTGTGATGCCGGCCTCCTTGGCGCGGTTCTCGATCTTCTGGCCGTGCTCGTCCGTGCCGGTCAGGAACATGACGTCGCAGCCCTGCAGGCGCTTGTACCGCGCCATGGCGTCGGTCGCGACGGTGCAGTAGGTGTGGCCGATGTGGAGCTTATCCGACGGATAATAGATCGGCGTGGTGATATAAAACGGTTTCTTGCATACTTCGCACATATATTTTTCCTCTTTTCTGCCCGCTCCGAATGAAAGAGGGGCTGTTACTCTATACTGTATCCTTTTCCCGTATTTTTGTCAACGCTGTTGCGAAATATTTGACATTCGTGGTATACTGACAATGAATCGATTTTTTATCATAATACAGACAGGAGTTTCGATTTTTCTATGATCTCTTTTCACAAGGCGGAGGCCGCCGACCGCGCGTGGGCGCATGAAATCCTGAAACGCTGCGCCTATCCCGGCGCGGAGTACGCGTTCAGCTGTATGTATCTCTGGTCAGATTATTTCGGCGAGCTTGGACGGGCGGGGGAGCGCCTGACCCAGCACGCGCCGTGGCGCGGCCGCGAGGTCTATCTCTACCCCGCCGGGACCGGCGATCTGCGTGAGGCCATTGAGGCCATCCGTGCCGACGCGGCCGAACGCGGCAATCCCATGCGCCTGCGCAGTCTGACGAACGAAACGCGCGCGGAACTCGAAGCGCTCTATCCGGGCAAATTTGAGTTTACCGCCTGCCGCAATTCCTACGACTATATCTACACCGTCGAAGAGCTTTCCGAGCTGCACGGCAAAAAGCTCCAGTCCAAGCGCAACCACTGCAACCGCTTTGAGGCGGCCTACCCGGATTATCGCGTCCTGCCGCTGACTGCGGACCAGCTGCCGCGCTGCCGCGCCTTTACGGACGAGTGGTATCGCCTGCATTTTCTGGAGAACGACCCCGCGGACTACGCGTTGGAGCAGCGCGCCATCGGGCTGGCATTCGACCATTTCGATGCGCTCGGCATGACGGGTCTTGTGCTGGAGGTCGAGGGCGAGGTTGTCGCCTTCGCCATGGGCAACCCCATCCGGCCGGATATGTTTGACGTGAACTTTGAAAAGGCCCGTGCCGATATGAACGGGCCGTATCCGATGATCAACCGCGAATTTGCCCGCCGGATCGCTGAGACGCCCTACCGCTTTCTGAACCGCGAGGACGACATGGGCTCCGAGGGCCTGCGCCGCGCGAAGGAATCGTACCAGCCGACGGTGCTGCTGGAAAAATACACAGCCGACTGGAAGGAGAGCTGAACCATGCGCCTGCGCAAAACGAACCCCGGCGATCTGCCGCAGCTGAAGGCGCTCTGGGCGCTCGGCTTCGGCGACACGGAACAGGAGATCGAGGCGTTTTTCGCCATTTCCTATCCCACCGCGACCGGCTTCTGTGCAGAAGAGGACGGCAAGGTCATTGCCGCCGCCTACGCCCTGCCGCAGGAGCTTGCGTGGGGCGAAAAAAGCTGCCGCTCGGCCTATCTGTATGCCGTGACCACGCATCCGGACTTCCGAAAGCGCGGGATCTGCGCAAAGCTGCTGGCCTACGCAGAAAAAGAACTGACAAAGCGGTATTTTGACTGCCTGACGCTTGTTCCGGCGACGGACGCGCTGCGCGCGTATTATGAGACGCTGGGCTTCGTCTCGCAGAACGCGGCCTTTTTCGACGAGGGCGGCGCGCCGGAGGCGCGGGGCGTATGCGAGGCGCTGAGTCCGACCGAGTACGCGGGTCTGCGCGAAACTGTGCTCTATGACGCGCCGCACGTGCGTTATTCGCTTGCCGATCTGCGCTATCAAGCCTCTATGTCCGGCTTCTACCGGCTGGAACTCGGCAGCCACTTCGGCTGCGCCTGCGCACATCCGGACGGCGAGACACTCGTCGTGGACGAGATCTTGCCGGACTGTTCTGTCCTTCCGGCACTGTTAAAACAGCTTCCGGCCAAGCGATGCCGCGTACGCACCGTGGGCGGCAGCACGCCGTTTGCCATGTGCAAATGGCTTTCGGATGCACGTATGCCGGATGTCTATCTGGCGTTTGATTTCGGATGATTCCGGTTTTATGAAAGGGGGCGCTCGCCTTGGCGGAACCGCTTCTCATCCCCGCCGACGCCGCGCAGCGGCTGCTGGCCGCCGCCAACGGCGACGCTGCGCTGCTGTATCTCTATCTTTTTGAGAACCGCCCGCTTTCGGGCGCGCAGACGGCGCTGCGCATGACGCAGGCCCGGTACGATCTGGCCTGCGCAACGCTTCAACAGCTGGGGCTCTGGCCGCAGGAGGCAAGAACACACCTCGACGCGTCGCAGGCCCCGGTCTATACCGAGCAGGATGTCATCCGCGAGACGCGCACCAGCCGCGAGTTTGAAGCCATCACCGGCGAGACGCAGCGGCGGCTGGGACGGGTCCTGTCCAATGAAGAATTAAAAATCCTGCTGTCGATCTACCGCTATCTGGGGCTTCCCGGCGAGGTCATTTCGATCCTCGTCAACTACTGCATCCAGCGACAGCGTTCGCGCGGCATTTCGCGGATGCCGTCGCTGCGGTCAATCGAAAAGGAAGCGTATTACTGGGCCGACCACGGCATCGACACGATGGAGCAGGCGGCGGTCTATATGCAGAACCAGCTTCTGCGGCAGTCGCAGCTGGGCAAGATCCGGGAGCTGTTCGGCATTACGGGCCGCAGGCTGACGACGGGCGAGGAGAATTATATCCTGACGTGGCTCTCGTGGGGCTTCGGCGAACAGGAAATCGGCCTTGCCTATGAAAAGACCTGCATGGCGACCGGCGGGCTGAAATGGCCCTACTGCAACTCCATCCTGCGCAGCTGGCACGAGCAGGGCTTCACCACCCTCAGCCAGATCGAAGCCGGCGACCGTGCCCCGCAGCGTAGCTACGCGGGTGCAAAACTCTCGCAGGGCGTCCAGCAGCACAACGACACGCTCAGCGACTTCCAGCTTGCTGCTATTGACCGGATGTTGAATAACAAGGAGGATTGACCGTGGCATATTCTCAGGCCATTGTGCAGCGCGCCATGCAGCGCCTGCAAAGCGAAAACGAGCAGAACGAGCAGTCCTCCCGCGCCCGCATCGCGGTGATCTATGAAAAGCAGCCGCGTCTGGGCGAGATCGAGCGGGAGCTGCGCAGGACCGCCGCGCACGTGCTTGCCGCGACGTTCCGCCGGCAGGGCGACCCCGTGGCCGCCATGCAGCAGCTGAAAAAGGACAACCTGGCCCTTCAGCAGGAGCGGGATTGGATCTTGCAGGCCGAGGGGCTGGAGCCGGACGATCTGACCGTCCAGCCGCTCTGCCCGAAGTGCGGCGGAACGGGCTATGTGGGCGCGCAGATGTGCGAATGCCTGCGGGAGCTTTGCCGGCAGGAGCAGAAGAAGGAGCTGGCTGCACTGTTCGGCACGGACAGCTTTGAAAAATTTCGATTGGAACTCTATTCTGACCAATATGACGCAAAATGCCACAGCAGCCCGCGCGAGCTGATGCGTGCAACGTACCGGCGGGCGCAGAGCTATGCACAGTGCTTTCCGGCAGAAGGACAGTCTCTACTGTTTTCTGGTGCGACCGGGCTAGGAAAGACCTATTTATCTGCCTGCATCGCGCGCGTCGTTGCGGACCGTGGCTTTTCCGTCTGCTATGCGCCCGTTGGGCAGCTGTTCTCCGCATTTGAAGACGATAAATTCCGCCCGCGGCCGGATATATCTCGGACAGAGGCGTTTTTCATCAGCGATCTGCTGGTTCTCGATGATCTCGGTACAGAGATGACCACGCAGTTTACTATTTCAGTGCTTTATCAGCTTCTGAATACCCGTCTGATGGAGAAAAAGCCTGTGATCCTGTCTACGAATCTTGCACCGAGCGAGCTGGCCGCCCGTTATACGCCACAGATTACCTCACGCCTGTTGGGTACGTATTGTCTCTTCCAATTCTACGGCGACGACATCCGATTCAAGCTGAAATGACCCGCCTGTTTCCCGAAGCTTAAAAAACCGGAGCCGCAGTTCGCGGCTCCGGCGTTTTATGCAGTTCAGATCTTCGGGTGGCCGCACGTCGGGCAGAAGCGCGTGTTCGCGTCCAGAGTTGCGCCGCAGGTCGGGCAGACCCAGTTGGTCGGCGCGTACCGCGTAACCGGCGAACCGCAGTTCGGGCAGAACGTATATCCGTTGTCAACGGTCGCGCCGCAGGTCTGGCAGATCGTGGCGGCTGCAGCCGGTCTTGCCTGTGCAGCGGGTGCGCCGCAGTGGGAGCAGAAGCGCTCGGACGGATCCAGTCTGCTGCCGCAGGATGCGCAGGTCAGAGCCGGTGCGGAAGGACGCGCATAAGCACGCGTATTCGCACGCGCGGGAGTGTAGGCGGAAGCCCTGATATTCGGCAGGAGCTTCATGGGGACCGCGCACAGCACACCGAGGAACGGCCACAGCGTCAGGCGGAGCACGCTGTCTTCCAACTTGCCGTTTGCCCAGATCGTGACGATGATCGCCGCAAGAGCCAGCAGGATCATCACAGCGAAATACGCGATGTCCAGATTCTGCGACCGCCCAAGAACGCGCATAGCCAGTGCGGCAATGCCGAGCAGGAGCGCTGCCCAGAACATCAGCGAGATAACGAACATGATCGTCTTTCCACGCTTGTACTCATCTGAATCGGTCGTGCTCTCACTAATCATCTCGTATTTTACCGCAGTGCGGAGAATGCTGCTGGCATCCGCGCAGATCAGCGCGGCATCGCAGGGCGATAACGCAAAATCTTTGATCGTTTTTAAAATGCGGGTAGCCTTTTTCGCAACAGAGCGCGCTTTGTTGGCCGGAATGTCATAATAGTATTCCAGATCTTCGGCGGAATCCCTAAGGTCATCCAGCGTGTCATCCAGACTATCGATGGCATCCTCGATCAGCGCGTCGGTGTAGGAGTAGTCTGAAAAGAAGCCAAGGCTGTCTGAAGCCGCCTTTTGGAGGATTTTGATATAGCGCGCGGCACTGATCCAGTTGAAGAACAGCGTGAAAACGGACACGATGACAAGCAGAATGCCAAGATACTTTGTGTAGGACTTTGTTTTCATACTTCAATACCCCTTATCTTTCTCTTTTTCTGATATTACCGGACGGGCTTGCCGCACTGCGTACAGAAGGCCGCGCCGGGCTTGAGCTTGCTGCCGCAGGCCGGGCAGCTGAACACACCGGCCTTTGCCTCCTGCAGACTTGCGCCGCAGTTGGTGCAGAAGCTGCCTTCCGCGCTGCACGAAGCGCCGCACTTGGGGCAGATCATGACCTGCTGAATGACGCGGATGGTCTGCTGCTTGTCGAGCAGCTGCTGCTTCCGCTCCCGAAGGCTTGTCAGCAGAGACGCGATCGGCTCGGATGTGGCCTCGGACGGCAGCTGTTCCGGGGAACACGCCTCGCACATCTGGCAATACGCTTTTCCGATGGACAGGTAAATGCCCTCGATCGCCCGCTCGTCCTCGCTGACGGCGAGCTTCAGCTTCGTGACCTGCGCGGTGTCGCGCGCCTTCTGCGCCAGGCCCTGACCGGTCCTGGACAGGGTCTGGCCGACCTCTTCAAACAGCTCCATCTTTCCTTCCTCCTGCTTCATAAAGATTTCCCAAATTTCTGTTTCTTCCGACTGAGCGGGAAGCGCATATTGCACAAAAGCCGCTGCGCAAATAAGCGGATCCACCGATTTGTATGAACCCGCCTTTTTCGTTATTATAAGCCAAACCGGGTATGCTTTTCAAGATGTGTTTCCCATCTTTTTTCCAAAAACAGAAGATGATGGGTTTGCATCCCAGCGGGGCGAGGCTGTCTGCATGAGCAGGAGACGCCCGGATGGAATTATAAAAAACAGGCTGTGCGGCGGCACAGCCTGCTCTCTCTGCGGTGCTGTCAGAGAATTGTCCGGTGTGCGGCAGCGGCATATGCCACGCCGGTTCTTCTGGCGGCCTCCGCGACGGCCTTTGCGACGGCTGGGCCGACGCGGTGGTCGAAGGCTTTGGGGATGATATAGTCCTCCGAAAGCTCCTCGTCGGAGATGAGCTCTGCCAGCGCGTGCGCGGCGGCGACCTTCATCTCCTCGTTGATATCGCCTGCGCGCACGTCGAACGCGCCGCGGAAGATGCCGGGGAAGGCCAGAACATTGTTGATCTGGTTCGGGTAATCGCTTCGGCCGGTCGAGACGACCTTTGCGCCGCCCGCCTTTGCATCCTCCGGAAAGATCTCCGGCGTCGGGTTCGCGCAGGCGAAGACGATGGCGTCCCTGTTCATGGTCTTGACCATCTCGGTGGTAACGGTTCCGGGCGCGGAGACGCCGATGAACACGTCCACGCCGACGAGTATGTCGGCAAGGCTCCCGGCCTTATGCTCCAGATTCGTGACCTCCGCCATCTCTTCCTTGATCCAGTTGAGGCCGTCCCGGCCCTTGTAAATTGCGCCCTTGCGGTCGCACATGGTCACATTTTTGAAGCCTGCGGACAGGAGCAGCTTCACGATTGCAATCGCTGCCGCGCCTGCGCCGGACGTGACGATCCTCACGTCCTCCTTCTTTTTGCCGACGACCTTCAGCGCATTGGTCAGGCCCGCAAGCGTGATGACCGCCGTGCCGTGCTGGTCGTCGTGGAAGATGGGGATGTCACAGCGCTCCTTGAGCCTGCGCTCGATCTCAAAGCAGCGGGGAGCGGAAATATCCTCCAGATTCACGCCGCCGAACGAGCCGGAGATGAGTGCGACGGTATTGACGAATTCGTCCACATCATGCGTCCTGACGCACAGTGGGAACGCGTCCACATCGCCGAAGGCCTTGAAGAGCACGCACTTGCCCTCCATGACCGGCATACCGGCCTCCGGGCCGATATCGCCGAGGCCGAGAACGGCGGAGCCGTCGGTAATGACGGCGCATAAATTCCAGCGGCGGGTCAGCTCGTAGCTTTTGTTGATGTCTTTTTGAATTTCGAGGCACGGCTGCGCCACGCCCGGCGTGTAGGCAAGCGACAGATCGTCCTTCGTCTCGACCGGCACGCGCGCCGTGACCTCGATTTTTCCCTTCCATTCGCCATGCAGACGAAGGGATTCCTTTGCGTAATCCATAGTGCTTCCTTTCAGAAAGAAGAGCGGCTGCTTTGAACAGCCGCTCAATAATTATGAGTTGCCGGGGATCAAGCTTCGATCCGAAGCTTATCGGCTTCCGGAGCGGTCAGGACCGTACAGTCATAGGCATAGAGCCGTTCCGGCAGGATGATGAGCGTCTGCAGGGAGTCTGTATCCACGCAGAACGGGCCGTGGTGCCAGACGCCGGGGCGAAGCGTGACCATCGTTCCCTTTGGAACGCGGAAAACCTCGACCTCGTCATACGGGACATGGTCAGCAGGACCGGCAGGCGCGACGTGGATATACGTATCGCCGTCGAGCGGCAGCATGGCCTCTGCACAGGTGTTATGGTATTCATAGGTGTCGATCACGAGCGGACGGCGATAGACCTTCGTGATGGAAAGGCCGACGGAGGCGCACGGGGAGTAAACGGTCGTCATATCGCGGTAAAATTCAATGGGATCCGTGCCGATGTGTGGGCCTGCGGCATGGAGCATGTCGGCAAATGTGCCGTATAAGCTGAACCTTTCGGCGCTTAATTCCTGAACATGGACAGTTTTCATGCCTGTTTCCTCCTTAGAAATTGTCGATCTCAACGGTCGGCAGGACCTGAAGCTGCTTGAACAGGACCTTTTCCGGCGATGTGACGATCAGCTCGGCAATGTCCGCCAGTGTCTCGACCGGGAGCATTGCGTCAGTGCCGAACGAATGTGTCCACCGCGTCCACCAGCTTGTTGCCGTAGAGCCGGGGCAGAGCGCCGTGACGCGGATGCCGTACTTGAGCAGATATTTCTGCATACACTCGGTAAAGCCGTTGATGGCGAACTTTGTTGCGGTATAGATGCCGTTGTTGTTGACGGGGTCGGGAATACCGCGGATGGCAGACATGGAGGAAATGTTCAGAATATTGCCGCCGCCGGTCTTTTCAAAGTACGGGACCGAGAGCTTGACAGCGTAGATCGTGCCCTTGAGGTTCACATCGATGGTGGTGTCCACGTCAGACTTTGTCAGCTCCTCAAACGGCGTCATAACGCCGGTACCGGCAGCGTTGACCAGCAGATCCAGTCGGCCGTAGGTCTGCCACGAAGTCTTAAAGGCAGCTGCGATCGCGTCAAAGTCGGTGTTGCTTGCCTGAATGCCGAGGAAGCGGACCCCGAGCGGCTCAACCTGTGCCTTCATGGCTGCAAGCTCGTCTTCCTTGCGGGCAATAACGGTCAGGTTCATGCCAAGGCGTGCCATGCGCATCGCAATTGCGTTGCCGATCCCGCGCGTACCGCCGATGATAAAACCTGCCTTGCCGTGCAGATCCAGTTTCTCCATTGTTTTTCCCTCCTGCGTTATAAATATTCTTCAAATGTGAATCCGAACGGTGCAGCCTGTTCATTCAGTTCGCTGATCTGGAACGGCTGGATGGGAACGCCGCCCTTTTTGCGGTTGGCGATCTCGGCGCGGAATTCGATCTCACCCGGCATGAGAACTTCGTCCGTACCGGCTTCAAGCTTCACGTTTTTGATCTCATCGATCAGAGCATCGACATTGCGGCGGAACTCGCCCTGCTCACAGAATGCCTCTGTCTTGATGGCGAGGAAGCTGCTGCCGACGATGGGCTTGTCCTTCGGCGTATCGACCGCGACGCCGAAGCCGCTGCCGTTGAGCACACCGGAGAGCATATCCACGATCACCGCCATGCCGTAGCCCTTGTAGCCGAGCGGCAGCAGAATGCCGCGGAAGGCCTGCGCGGCGTCGGTCGTGCGGCTGCCGTCGATTGCGAGCGCCCAGTCGTCCGGGACAGGCTCACCCTTTTTCATGCTGACGAGCAGCTTGCCGCGGGAAACGCGGCTGGTGGCCATATCCAGCAGGACTGGCAGATGCTTTTCGGCGGGAAGCGCGACGGCGATGGGGTTCGTGCCCAGCCGCTTTTCCACGCCGCCGAACGGCGCGACAAACGCGCCGGAATTCGTCATCGAGAAGCCGATCATGCCGCGCTTTTCGGCCATCATGGCGTAATAGCCCGCAGTGCCGTAGTGGCTGCCGCTGCGCAGGCCGACGTAGCCGACGCCGAACTGCTCCGCCTTTTCAATGGCAAGCTCCATGGCCTTCGTCGCTGCGACCTGGCCAAGCCCGTCGTGTGCATCGATGAGGGCGGTCGCGCCGTAATCTCTGACGATCTCCGGCACGGCTCTCGCGTCGCACAGGCCGGAGATGAGCTTTTCCGTGTAGAGCGGGATGCGCGTCAGGCCGTGGGTCGTGACGCCGCGGATCTCGGCGTCGATCAGATTGTCGGCGATCATGCCCGCGTCTGGCCTGCTGACGTGGTAATAGCCGAACAGATCGATCACGTACTGCCGGATGCGTTCCGGCTTGACATAGATGGTGCCATCCATAATAACGCCTCCTTATCCAAGCTTGTAATAGCCGAAGGCCCGCATGACTGCCGTCAGCTCCGCGCGGACGCTGTCGGGCAGCGGATGGATGGGCCTGCGGGGCAGGCCAATGGGGATACCGCGCATGGTCAGCCCCTCCTTGATGATCGCCAGCCACGGGGAGGGTAGGCCCTCCTGCGTCGGCTCGTTGAAGAAGTGCATATATTTGCGGCAGACAGTCATGATGTAGTCTCTGGCCTCAAGCGGTTTGCCAGCCTTGCAGAGGTCGTAGACATGGACCGTCTCCGCCGGGAAGAGCGTGCCGACACCGGTGAT
>ERZ857693.4266-NODE-4266-length-10393-cov-2.593248_pt1 | contig 10393 bp, 11 predicted proteins | sample MGYA00519765_ERZ857693 | MGnify/ENA primary metagenome ERZ857693 (study PRJEB31778, sample SAMEA3449354) | human gut metagenome | biome: human gut; feature: human-associated habitat; material: faeces | place: United Kingdom | collected 2010/2012 ... | reverse complement strand
GAAGTCCAAGTGTTGTACGACGTTCTGGACGAACTTCAACTGGGACTTGGTAGTTAGAACCACCGACACGGCGAGCACGTACTTCAAGTACAGGCATGATGTTTTCCATAGCTGTTTCGAATACTTCAAGAGCGTCGTTTCCAGTAGCTTCTTTAATTTGTTCGAAAGCTCCGTAAACGATTGAAGCAGCTGTACCACGTTTACCATCAAGCATAACGCGGTTGATAAGACGAGTAACTAATTGTGAATTGTAAAGCGGATCTGGCAATACATCGCGTTTAGGCGCACGGTTTTTACGACTCATTTTTCTTTATCCCCTTTCCTTATGCTTTTGGTTTTTTAGTACCGTATTTAGAACGGCCTTGTTTACGATCGTTTACACCTGCAGTATCAAGTGCTCCACGGACGATATGGTAACGTACCCCTGGAAGGTCTTTTACACGTCCACCACGAAGAAGAACCACGCTGTGTTCTTGCAAGTTGTGTCCGATACCTGGGATATAAGCAGTCACTTCGATCAAGTTGCTCAAACGTACACGGGCAAATTTACGAAGGGCAGAGTTAGGTTTTTTAGGTGTCATTGTTCCAACACGAGTTGCAACACCACGTTTTTGTGGTGAAGAAACGTTTGTTTGAACTTTTTTATGACTGTTGTAACCAACGTTCAAAGCTGGTGATTTAGATTTTTCTACTTTTGATTTACGCGGTTTGCGAACCAATTGGTTAATTGTAGGCATCTACATTCTCCTGTGAAATTTTTTATTTTTGGTGATGGTACACTTGGTGACAGCTACCATCTGTGTGTACTTTTGCAACATTTGTCAGCACGTCCCTGTACACTCTTGAGAGACCAAAAGTAAAAAGTACCGTTTATTATTATAACATGACGGCACTTTGATTGCAAGATGTTTTTTTATTTTTTAAAGAAGTCGAAAAAGTTCATTATTGACCAGCTTCAGCAGGTTCTTCTGCCCCTGCATCTGTGGCCGGAGCATACTGCTGTTGCTGTTGTGGTTGAACTGTCGCATTGGCTCCAGCTACTCCAGCATTGGCATTGGCATTAGTATTTGCGTTCGCGTTCGTGTTGGCATTAGCGTCTGTTTGAGTCTGCTGTGTTGCCGCTGTGTCGCTCTCATAGGTCAGTCCATAATAGTTAGCGATGTATTGGATACGGGCCTCAAGCGATTGCTTTTGAGTCGCATCTTTGACTTTCTTCACAGCAGCTTGGGCAGCGTTCACAGAATCTTGACTTGGAGTTGTTTCCATTTGAACGACTGCTTTTTCAGCAGCTTCTGTATTTTTCTTTTCTTCCTTCTTTTCTTTTTCTTCCTTTGTTTCCTTTTTCACTGGAAGGGAACCTGTTTTTTTAGCAGGTTGAATTTCTGTCGTTACCTGGGCAGCTGTATTCTTTTTAACGGTATACAAACCAGCTACCAAAATAAAGGATAGAGACAGAACTGTCACCAAGCGAATCCACAAAGGACTATTATCAAATCGATCTAAAATTCTTTTCACTTTTTGATCCTCCTTTGTTGCTCTTAATCAAAGATATTCCCAACTTCGACACTCAATTTATTTTCTTTTACATCGATGTTGGTCACGCGCAATAAGGATTTGTGTTCAAAGAATTCACGGTCGGTTGCAGCATTATCCGCAAAGACAGCTACCCCTGCTAATTCAGAATCGAATTCAGCCAAGAGACTGACCATCCCGTTAATCGTTCCGCCACCTTTAAGGAAGTCATCGACAATCAAGACCCTGCTTCCTGCTTTTAGGCTCCGTTTTGAAAGGAACATTTTCTCAATGCGATCCCCACTTGAGCCTGAAACATAGTTGACACTAACGGTTGACCCTTCTGTGATTTTCAAATCACGACGGACAATGACAAATGGAACATTCAAGACATTGGCCACTGCATTCGCTAAAGGAACTCCCTTGGTCGCTATTTTCTTATCTCGAAAGGCTTTGGCAATGATGCGGCCGATCCGATTCAAAATCTTTGGATTGCTCAAAAGATCAGACAGGTAAATGTAGCCACCAGGAAGGATACGATCACTTTCAGACAGTTGCTTGCAAAGATCTTCGACGATTTCTTTGGATTCTTGATCTGAGATAGACGGTGTAAAGATAACACCTCCACCAGCTCCTGTAATGGTCTCAATATTTCCGATTTCCATCTCTTCAAACGCACGCTTAATGATCACGATATCTTCTGAGATGGAAGACTTGGCAGACTCATACTTTTCCGCAAACGTATTGAGGCTAGTCAATTCATAGGGATGGTTGATCAAGTAATTAGAAATTACGACCATCCGTTCACTTCTTCTTAATTTCATTTTCTCACCATGTAGTTTTTTCTATCATTATACCATAAGAAGCGAAAAAAACGAACATTCTGATTTACAGAAGGCCGTTTTTTCCTGATTATTTTATTTTTGGCAGAATCATTCCCGTATTTATCCCTGTTTTTACTAGTCGAGATTCGGTTTATAGAAGGAACGATTTTCCATAGCAAAGATTTTATTGGTCATTTCGCCAGGACCAATTAAGCCAAGTGCTGTTGTCATCATCATCATTTCCGCATCCAAATTATCGATCATATGAATAATCTCTGCTTCCATGATCTTTGGACGAACAGGACTACCGTATTCGAGCAAGCCATGGTGACTCAAGATCACATGGCGAAGGACGATGACTTCTTCTTTTTGGTCATCAATCTTCAACTCTTGCAAGACCTTGGTGATTTCTTCATCGATCAGTGCAATGTGGCCGATGAGGTTGCCTCGAACAGTGTATTCTGTATTTTCAGGACCTGTCAACTCGATCACTTTGGCCAAATCGTGTAACATAATCCCTGCAAAGAGCAAGCTCTTATTCAACTGAGGATAGATATCACCGATACTATCTGCCAAGCGGACCATGGTCGCCGTATGATAAGCGAGACCGGCTTCAAAGGCATGATGGTTGGTCTTAGCAGCTGGATAACTATAAAACTCTTTCTCATATTTCCCATAGAGGGCCCGGACAATCCTTTGCCAGACTGGATTTTCAATTTTGAAAATCATGTTTGACAGGTATTCATGCAATTCCTTGGGATCTACTGGTGGTTTTTCCTTAAAGTCTGCTGGATTGTTGGGCTCTCCTGCTTGGGGCAAGCGCATGTTTAATTGGTTGACTTGCGGAGTATTATTGTATACTTCCCGACGACCAGCCATATGGACCACACGCCCAGCCATAAAACTCTCTACATTGTGAGGTTGGGCATCCCATAGTTTACCTTCGATTGTACCGGTCTCATCCTGGAAGACAAAGGCGAGGTAGTTTTTCCCGGCCCGCGTTTGACGCACTTCTGCTGACTTGATCAAATAGAATCCTTCGAACAATTCATCTTTTTTCATTTGGTTAATTTTGACCATCATCTTCTCCATCTTCTATATATACATCTAGTCCCAGCAGGTCCTCATCGCTTTCGATTTGGCGGAGTGTCCGCTCGATGGCACTGGTCCGTCTGGTTAGCAAATCATCAATATTATTGGAAGCATTCTTTAAATGGCGCTGAGTCTTGGCCAGAATCCCTCCAAACTTATGGAATTCTGATTTGACCGATCCCAACACCTTGCTAATGTCATCTGCACTCTTTTGGATGTTGAGCGTTTTAAAGCCAACAGACAAGGAGTTCAAGAGGGCTGATAAGGTACTTGGCCCAGCCACTAAAATTTGTTCGTCCCGACGCAAGCGATCGAAGAATTCTGGATTGCGAACCACTTCGGAATAGAGGCCTTCAGTTGGCAAAAAGAGAATTCCGAAATTCGTTGTCGCTGGTGGAAAGAGGTATTTTTGTTGGATATCCTTAGCAAAACGCTTGATACTAGCAAGAAGGGCCTTGCGGTAACGCTCGATCTCCTCTTTCTCTCCGGATTCATAAGCTTCTTCCAGACGATAGTAGTCTTCCAGTGGGAATTTAGAGTCAATCGGCAGATAGACTGGCTCTTCTCCTTGTCCAGGAAGCTTAATGGCATATTCCACGCGCTCACTGGATTGGGGAACGGTAACAAACTCCCGCTCATACTGGGCTGGGGTCAAGATATCTTCAATGATTTGACCTAGCTGCAATTCGCCCATAATCCCACGCGTCTTGGTATTGGAGAGAACTTTATTAAGAGTTCCGACATCCCGCGCCACTGTCTGCATTTCTCCCAACCCTTTGTTGACCGACTCCAATTGTTTTGAAACCGTCTCAAAGGAGGTCTGCAAGCGGTGCTGCAAGGTTTTCTCCAATTTTTCTTCTACCGTTTGGCGCATCTGTTCTAGCCGCACTTCATTGGACTCTTGGATCTGGCGCATGCGCTCATCTGTTTTGTCCCGATTTTTAGTAAAGTGCTCATTCATCTCAGCGCGCAGAGCCGTCGTCTGCTGGTGGATCTCCACTCGCATCTCGGTCAAGCGATCTGTCAGAGCGATCTCTAACTGCTGATTGGCAATCTGGCTTGCTTGTCTTTCTTTTTCAAAACGATAGTCCAACTGGTCTGTCAAATGATCCTCATGGTCTTCCAGCATCTCTCGTAAAGCCGGTCTGGTGTCATCTGACCGTTGCAAGAAATAGATGAGGAGGCCTAGATTGAGCAGGCCAATCAGAAGCAGAATGATATTCATATTAACCTCTGTCTTTACTATAAACAATGACAAGATAGCCACGATCAAGACTCACTTGAATCGGTTGATCCAAAAATTCATTGGAGCCATACATGGCCTTCAAAAAATAATTCTCCTGATGGAGCGGATACTTGGCTCCTGTGATCTCTAGGTGGCCTTGTCCGACAGGCATAAAACCAACATAAGACATGGCTGGATCTGGCTGAATCTCATGGCAACCTGCTGGTCTGTAGATCAAGCGATTTTGACTGTCGACTAATTGGATTTGCTCCATGTAGGGAGCTAGGTCTGGATCGGTCGGCAAAAAGATATTGGACAAGAAGTGATCCAAACGACCGCCAAAGGCACCATAAACGGTGATAATAGCCTCTGGATAGGCTTCAAAGACTGCTTTCAAGGCCAATTCCAAATCCGTATCGTTCTTTTCAGGGACGGATTGAACAACTTGCTTGGCTTGGGTTTGGATCTTGCGCAAATCGGTCTCAGAGACGGAATCGAAATCCCCCACAGCTATATCTAAAGGCAGACCTTGTTCCAGTAGCTTCAAACAGCCACCATCAACGCCTACATAAGCGTCATGATCTTTTGGCAAGAGCGTGCTGTCACCTCCCGCCAGTATTGCGATCTTACCCATTTACTGCATCTCGGAGCGTTTGAACGCGCTCATTAACATCTCCATTAAAGACATAAGAGCCTGCTACAAAGACATTGGCCCCGGCTTCTTTTGCTTGGGAAATAGTTTGGCCATCAATTCCACCATCCACTTCGATATCAAAGTCGAAGCCTTTTTCTTCACGAAGAGCGGCTAATTCGCGCACCTTGTCCATGGTTTCCGGCAAGAAGGCTTGGCCACCGAATCCTGGATTAACGGTCATGACCAAGACTTGATCCACCAAGTTCAAGACATGTTTGATACTGTCTACAGGAGTACCTGGATTGATCACAACACTGGCCTTCACACCCGCTTGACGAATTTTTTGAAGAGCTCCGTGAATATGGGGAGTAGCTTCCACATGGATGCTGATAATATCAGCACCTGCACGGGCAAATTCTTCGATATGGTGTTCAGGATTGGTGACCATCAAGTGGCAATCAAAGACCAATTTGCTATGTGGTCGCATGCTCTCTACGACACCAGCCCCGAAGCTAATATTGGGCACAAAATGGCCATCCATGACATCGATATGGGCATAGTCAGCTCCTGCTGCTTCTAAGCGTTTCAATTCACTTTCAAAATTGGCATAATCGGCACTCAAAATTGAGGGTGCAATTTTCATTGTTTTCATCGTTGTAGTGTCTCCTATTTTGGCATTTTTTTCGAAACTTTTTTATAGGTTTCGCGACGGTTTTCAATCTCACTTAGAAATTGCAAGTAATCCTCATAACGGAAAGGCGCAATTTCCTCTCTTTCAACGGCTGGTTTCACTGCACAAGCGGGCTCATGAGTGTGGGTACAGGTACGAAATTTACAAGAGTGGCTCACATCGGCGATCTCTGGGAAGGCTTGATTTAAGTCTTCACTGGTCGTCACTTCATAATCGAGGGAGGAGAAGCCAGGCGTATCTGCGATCTTTCCTCCATTTAAATGGTAAAAGCTGACAGCTCGGGTCGTGTGTCGACCGCGTCCCAGACTATCTGAAATCTCACCCGTTTCAAGCTCCAGATCCGGAGCAATCTTATTGAGCAAGGTCGATTTTCCTACACCGGTCTGTCCCATAAAGACCGTGGTTTGATTGGTCAAAAGGGGCAAGAGTTCCTCAATTGACAAGACAAAATCATAGCCAATTGCCTGATAGATTCCTTGGTAGTAGTGGATGTCTTCCATATCTTCTAACAAGTCCAGTTTTGAAATATAGACAATGGGATGAATCCCCTTATGCTCCAAAAGAACCAGAAAACGGTCTAAAAGGTTGGCATTGAAATCAGGTTCCTTAGCTGACATGATCACTACTGCCTGATCAATATTGACAATAGGAGGGCGCACGAGGCTATTTTTTCGAGGGGCAATGCTCAAAATGTAGCCTTCCGAATTCTCTTCTGCAGAGAACTCCACCTGATCCCCCACATAAGGAGTCTGTCCTTTTTTTCTAAAATTTCCACGAGCCCGTGTCTGGTAAATGTGACCGTCTGACTCCACATAGTAGAAGCCAGCCAAGGCCTTGACGATTGTTCCTTGCAAATCGCACTCCTTTGAGATTAATACTCCTATTATACCAAAAAATGAGAAATAAGGCTGGATTGCTCAATAAGAAAAATCTGGAACTAGTTTCAGTAAAATTTTTAGGGATAATAAAGATAGGGGTATTGTAACCGCTTCCCAATTTAGGTATATTAAATGTGAAAAACATTCATAAATAAGTTGCTTGTGGGAAGCTCGAAACAAGAACGCAGAAAGGAAGTGACATCAAGAAGCGCCTTGTTTCAACGATTACTTGCTGTACAAAGAAAGCTGTTTCTTTGTTCTACGTTTTTAGATGGAGGTTCTTTATGAGTCTTTCTTTTCTTTCTAAAGAGAATCCCTTGATTGCGAATATCAAAAAGGGAAAATTTCTGACACCATGGTTTTTGGCTCCGTTTATTCTGTATTACATCACAGAGTACATGTCCCCTGTTAGCACAGCATCGACCAGCTTCTTTCTCAATAAGCAACACTGGATCCCAGACTGGTGGAACATCCTTGACCTTTGGTCCTTCCTCTATACCATCATCGCCTTCTTCCTTTGGGTTCGCTTGATTGAAAAGCGGCCTATTCGAACCATGGGATTTTCCAAAGGAAATGGGCTTTCTGAATTCGCCAAAGGTTGCCTTGTGGGAGGCATCATGATCACCACAGTCTTGATCGTCTTTTTAGTCACAGGGAATGCCACATTCCATCGCATTCAATTTAGTATGCCATTTCTTGTATCCTGGATTTTGGTCTTGATCGGCTATATTTTCCAAACTGCGGCAGAAGAAATTTATATCCGTGGTTGGTTGATTCCAACTATCTCCTACCATACCAATGCCCTTCTGGCTATCCTGATCTCAGCTACTATGTTCTCCTACTTCCATATGAATAACAACGGTGCTTCTTGGTTCTCTACTGTTCATCTCTTCTTCTTCGGGGTCTTTACAGCAGTCTATGCCCTGAAACGCGGGAATATTTGGGGACCTTGTGGCTTCCACTTTGCCTGGAATTTCCTGATGGGAAATGTCTATGGTTTTCATGTCAGTGGCTTTGACAGCGAATCATCCCTGATGTACTTCACAACTTCAAATCACACCTTGATCACTGGTGGTGAATTTGGTCCTGAAGGGGGCATCCCGGGATTAGTGGTCTGCATCTTAGCTCTTTTATGGGCCATCTTTATCCTCAAAGATACCTCCAAGGAGCAAGATAGCCTATATCCTGCAGCATTTAAATGATCTATGGATAAAAGGAACAGGAGCCATCTGTAGGCTCCCTTGTTCCTTTTTTTCCTTGGCATTTTTCCTAAAAAGTGTATAATAGAACTATGCGGAGGTGGTGGAACGGCAGACACGCATGCTTCAGGCGCATGTGCCCCTTCGGGCGTGAGGGTTCAAATCCCTTTCTCCGCATCTTGGAAAGGTGGCCCAGCTCGGTACGGCACCGGACTCGAAATCCGGCAAGTGGATTTTATTCACGCGCGGGTTCAAATCCCGTCCTTTCCTTCTACAACAAACAAGACATGAGTTATGAAGCTCATGTCTTTTCTGTTATTTTATTCCTGCTTCTAGAAGGCCATCTGCTAGGCGAGCGAAGTCTTCTAGGCTAAGAGCTTCTCCTCGTACAGAAGGTTGCAGGCCTGCAGTTTGGATTCCTGCTTCCAGCTTGGCTTTGATTTCTTCGGTCTTGCCGAAGCGACTAGTCAAGTTGTTCCAAAGTGTTTTGCGGCGGTGGACAAAGCTAGCCTTGCTGACAGAGAAGAAGAAATCTTCATCCTTGACGGTTACTGCTGGCTCTTCGCGACGGACCATCTTCAAAATGGCAGAGTCGACATTTGGTGCTGGCACAAAGACGGTGCGAGGTACAATAAAGGCTACCTTAGCAGTCATATAGTATTGGACTGCAATAGATAACGAACCATAAGCCTTGGTGTTGGGCTCAGCTGAGATGCGGTCTGCCACCTCTTTTTGCATCATGACTACAAATTCTTGGAAAGGAATCTTGGATTCGATCAAGTGCATGAGGATGGGAGTCGTAATGTAGTAAGGAAGGTTAGCCACTACATTAATCGGAAGGTCTGGGTTTTTAAACTCTGCGATGTACTGGTTGAGGTCTACCTTGAGGATGTCTTGGTTGACAACTTTGACATTGTCAAAATCACGCAAGGTATCCGCCAAAATGGGAACCAGGCGGTCATCGATCTCAAAGGCCATGACCTCTGCCGCATTTTCCGCCAAGAACTCAGTGAGGGCTCCAATTCCAGGACCGATTTCGATGACATTGACCTGCTTATCAATCTCTGCCGTATCCACAATTTTTTGAAGGATGTTGGTATCGGTCAAGAAGTTCTGACCGAAGGATTTTTTAAAGGTAAAGCCGTGACGCTCCAGCACTGCCTTGGTCACGCTATAATCTGCAATTCTCATTTTTTCTCTTTTCTAATCAGTTTAAGGGTAAAGGATCCCCTCTACTTCCGTCTTAATAACTAGCCATCGCCTCTTCAACTTCAGCCAAACAAATTCCAAACAATTCCAAGCGTTTGATCAATTGCTTGCCATTGCAGTAGCCGATGCGCAAGGCTTCTCCTAGATATTCCCGCCGTTTGCGACTATCGCTTCCCATCAACAGGCCAAGCCGCATCAAGTCAGTCTTTGTGATATCAAAGAAATTTTCATCTTCGTAAGACCCGACCAGTCCAGCTAGGGCTTTTTCTAAGTCTTCAAAGCTGGCATGTTCTACTCCAAGAGAACGCCCCTTGGTCTTGGATTTTGGGACTGCTTCACCACGATTTAAAAAGGCATGTTTGGCCTGGGGCACCTCTTGCATAATGATCTTGCGAATTCGCTCACCATTATAGTCTGGATCGGTAAAGACAATGACCCCACGCAACTCTTGCAAGGTAGCAATTCGTTCCAAGTCATCTTGATCGATCGCAGAGCCTCGCGTTTCATAGGTATCCACCTCATAAAAACGACGGAGATTAGCTGTGTCGTCCTTGCCCTCCACGACAATTACTTCTGGTATTTTTCTTTTCTCAGTCAAGGCCAAATACCTTTCTTGCATTGTCATAGGTTGCCTGAGCCACTTCTTCTGTTGTTAAGCCACGTAGTTCTGCAATAAAATCTACCACATAACGAGTGTAGGCTGTTTTATTTTCCCGACCACGTTTGGGAACTGGCGCCAGATAAGGGGCATCTGTTTCAACCAAGATCTTGTCTAACGGAAGGCCAGCTGCTGCTTCTTGGACATCTGTGGCTTTCTTAAAGGTCACCACTCCAGAAAAAGAAATCATCATTCCCAGATCCATGAAGCGTTTAGCTTCTTCTAAACTTCCTGAGAAAGAATGCATGATCCCACCGCGAGGCCCGCCTCCTTCACTCTTGATGATGGCATAAGTATCTTCTAAAGCATCGCGTGTATGCACCACAAAGGGGAGGTCCAAGTCCTTAGACAATTGAATCTGACGACGAAAAACCTTTTCTTGGACATCTTTTGGTGCCGTCATCCAGTGGTAATCCAGACCGATTTCTCCGAGTGCGACAACTTTAGGATGTTTTAGCTGTTCAAGTAAAT
>ERZ857693.4261-NODE-4261-length-10403-cov-4.271164_pt1 | contig 10403 bp, 10 predicted proteins | sample MGYA00519765_ERZ857693 | MGnify/ENA primary metagenome ERZ857693 (study PRJEB31778, sample SAMEA3449354) | human gut metagenome | biome: human gut; feature: human-associated habitat; material: faeces | place: United Kingdom | collected 2010/2012 ... | reverse complement strand
TTGCCGATGCGTTCGTGCGTATTCCCGGCGCCTCCAACGTGTTGTTGGGCTCCGCTGTCACTTACGACATCAATGCCAAGGCCTCGATCCTGCACGTGGACAAGGCCCTATTGGATCGAGAAGGTGCCGTACACCCCGAAGTCGCCCGGCAGATGGCCATCGGTACCGCTCGCCTATACAGCCAGCCGGAATACGGCGACCGAATCATCGGCCTTTCCACCACCGGCGTGGCCGGCCCCGGTCCGGACGGTGACAAGCCGGCCGGACTGGTGTATGTGGGCCTGCGCATCCCCGCAAGCCTCACCCCGGACCATGCCGAAGTGCTCAAAGCCGTCGAACTCCATCTTGATGGCATGCGCGAAGAGGTTCGTCGCCTCACCGTATTCCACGTTCTGCAAAACTTGAGTCTATTCACAGCAAGTTTTAAGGAATAAAACCGTTGGGTTGTCGTGTTGTACATAGTGGAAACACTGAACCGACCTGGGAAGGGGCGATGGTGATGGAAACGATGACCCGAGTGAACGAACAGATGGATGTGGCCGCCAAGAAGCCGATGGCTGTGCAGCCGGGTGTCGCCCGTATGCGTGAACTGACTCCGGCCCAGCGCCGTGCGGTGATGTTCGCCCAGCAGCAGGTGCTCAAGGCACAGGCCGCCAAGAAGGCCAAGGATCAGCGTCAAGCCGTTCGTGAACGTATGTGGGATGAGGATTCGCCGTCGTACAAGCCGACTGCCGCCGCCGAGCCCGTGGTGGCTGAGGAGGAGCCTCGCGAGTTTTCGCTGCGTGGTGCTATCGGTCATGTGCTGCGCGAGCTGCGCACGCGCGATCGCCGCACGTTGCGTGAAGTCTCCGAGAAGGCAGGCGTTTCGCTAGGCTACCTTTCCGAAGTCGAACGTGGACAGAAGGAAGCCAGCTCCGAACTGCTGAGCTCCATCGCCGATGCGCTCGGAGTCTCCACTTCGCGCATGCTGCGCATGGTGGCTGATTATCTCGACTCGGTCGAGGGCTGATCGGTTGGCGGTGTGAAGCCGCGTCCCGTAATCTATGTCTAGCTGTGAACCCGTATCGCTTGTGGCGATGCGGGTTTTTGCTGTCCTGCGGTTGGTGGCACACTGGCGTGTATGCGTGAACGGGAATTCTGGGAATTACTTGAAGAGGTGTTCGGTCGGACCTACGGTCGTTCGCTGTCGCGTGATCAACGGATGCCCAAACTGGCGAATATGACCGTGGTCGAGGCGCTGGACGCGGGGGAGGAGCCACGCGTGGTCTGGAATGTGCTCTGCGACCAAATGGAGGTTCCGGACTCCAAGCGTTGGGGCTACGATCATAACGCGCCGCCCATGCCCGCCGTCTGACACTGCGGGATTACGGAGTCGCTGAATCGTGAAATTGGCGATTTCGGCGTGTTGCACGCCAAATTCGAACAAATGTTCGTGTGTGTGGTTATAGTTATCCACAGTGACAAGAAGCCGCATACGTGTGCACAGGGTGCTTGCCATCTGCCATAATCCTTACCGCAGTAGGGCTTAAGGAGGCCAGGTGGCCAAGCTCGGGCAAGCTGGAACCACAATGGTTGGTTTGGATTGCCTCACATGGCATGTCCGTCATACGGTGGAGGCATCCGATTCGCACACGACTTCGACAAGGAGAAGATCATGGCACTTGAGACCAAGCCGGCCAAGGACCCGGCAGCCGAGGACAAGCACGAGCTCGATCCCAAGCGCAAGGCGGCGCTGGACACCGCGCTGGCGCAGGTCGAGAAGAGTTTTGGCAAAGGTTCCGCAATGCGACTGGGCGACCAGCCCGAGCAGAACGTCGAGGTGATTCCCACCGGTTCGTTGGCCCTCGACACTGCTTTGGGCATCGGCGGTCTGCCCCGTGGACGCATTGTGGAGATCTATGGCCCGGAGTCGTCGGGCAAGACCACGCTGGCGATTCACGCCATCGCCGAGGCGCAGAAAGCCGGCGGCATCGCGGCCTTCATCGACGCCGAGCACGCCTTCGACAGTTTCTACGCACAGAAACTGGGCGTGGACGTCGACAACCTGCTCATTTCGCAGCCCGACAACGGCGAGCAGGCGCTCGAAATCGCCGACTCGCTGATCCGTTCGAGCGCCATCGACATCATCGTCATCGACTCCGTGGCGGCGCTGACGCCCAAGGCCGAGATCGAGGGCGAGATGGGCGACTCGAAGATGGGTCTTCAGGCGCGCCTCATGTCGCAGGCGCTGCGCAAACTCACGTCGAGCATCTCGAAGACCAAGACCGTCTGCATCTTCATCAACCAGCTGCGCGACAAGATCGGCGTGGTCTACGGCAACCCCGAGACCACCACGGGAGGCAATGCGCTGAAATTCTACGCTTCGGTGCGTATCGACATCCGCCGCATGTCGGTCATCAAGGACGGCGAGGACCAGCTGGGAACCCGCACGAAGGTCAAGGTCGTGAAGAACAAGGTGGCCCCTCCGTTCAAACGCGCGGAGTTCGACATCATGTTCGGCGAGGGCATTTCGAAGATCGGCGAGATCGTCGACCTGGGCGTCGATTACGGCGTGGTCAGGAAGGCCGGATCATGGTTCTCCTACGGCGACCGCAAGATCGGACAGGGACGCGACGCCGTCAAGGAGCTGCTGAAAAACGACGAGGAGCTGCGCAACGAGATCGAGGCCAAGGTCCGCGAAGCCATGAAGACCACCAAAAAGGAGTAGTCTATGGGATATACTGCCGAGGATGAGAACCTTATAAAGGAGAAATGGGACGACCTGCTCCTCTCGTGCACCAAGATCTGCAAGAACGACGAGGACTGGAACTTCATCAAACGTGCATTTTTCCTGGCCAAGGAGGCACACGAGGGGGTAAGGCGCCGCTCCGGCGAGCCGTACCTCCTGCATCCTATTGCAGTAGCCAAGATCGTCATCGAGGAGATCGGGCTGGGCGTGAAATCGGTCGTCGCGGCCCTGCTGCACGACGTCGTGGAGGACACGGAATACTCCGTGGAGGACATGGAACGCATTTTCGGCCCGAAAATCGCCTCGATGGTCGACGGACTGACGAAAATGTCCGGCGTGTTCAACGCCGACACCTCCGAGCAGGCCGAATATTTTCGTAAAGTGCTCCTCACGCTCTCCGACGATGTACGGGTGATCCTGATAAAGATCGCCGACCGCCTGCACAACATGCGCACGCTGGGGGCGATGCCGATGAACAAGCAGATCAAGATCACGGGCGAGACGATCTACCTCTTCGCGCCGCTGGCCTACCGGCTGGGGCTCTACTCGATCAAGAGCGAACTGGAGGACCTCTGCATGAAGTACCGCTTCCCGCAGCAGTATGCCGAAATCACGCAGAAATTGCAGGAAAGCGAAGCTTCGCGCCGGGAGTTCATCAACAAGTTCAACGCCCCGATCATCGCCTCGCTCAACCGCGACAACATCAACTACGAGATTTCGGGACGCGTGAAAAGCGTCTACTCGATCTGGAGCAAGATGCAGCGCAAGCAGATTCCTTTCGAGGAGATTTACGACCTGTTCGCCATCCGCATCGTCTTCAAGCCGCTGCCGTTTCCGTCGGAGAAAACCCAATGCTGGCAGATTTACTCCACGATCACCGACATTTACACCCCCAAGCCCGACCGGCTGCGGGACTGGATTTCGATGCCCAAGGCCAACGGCTACGAGGCGCTGCACTCGACGGTGATGGGACCCGACGGAGTGTGGGTCGAGGTGCAGATCCGCACGCAGCGCATGGAGGACATCGCCGAACGCGGGTTCGCCGCCCACTGGAAATACAAGCATGCGACCATTTCGCAGGACGAGGACGAATTCGACAAGTGGCTGAAACAGATACGCGCGGCGCTGAACAGTCCGACGGAGAACGCCGTGGACTTTCTGGACAACTTTAAGTTATCGCTGTATACGTCGGAAATAGTGGTATTTACCCCCAAGGGCGAAGCCCGGAAAATGCCGTTCGGAGCCACGGCCCTCGACTTCGCCTACGACATCCACTCGAAGATCGGAAACAGCGCCATCAGCGCCAAGATCAACCACAAACTCGAACCGATCACCACGCAGATCAACAGCGGCGACCAGATCGAGATCATCACGGCCGACAATGCCCGCCCCAAGCCCGAATGGCTCGAAATAGCGACCACGGCCAAGGCCAAGCAGTCGATCAAAAGCTTCCTGAAGCGCGAACGCCAGAACAACATCGAGCGGGGTATGCAAATGCTCGACGAGAAGATGAAATCGCTGAATATCAAGCTCAGCGGCCGTGTCCTGCGCAAGATCGTCCCGATATACGAAAGCAACAACAAGGAGGAGCTGTACAGCAAGATCGGAGCCGGCATCATCGACCTGAAGGACCTCGACAAAGTCCTGAAAGTAAACTCCAAAAGCAAGATACTCAAGTTCTGGACCCTTTTCATCAACAAAAAGGAGGACGAGGAGGGCGACGACCCGGCGGCTATCAACGACGCGGGCGAAACGGCGCCGAATGCAGCGCACCCGGCCAAAGAACAGCCGGAAACGCCCCAGTTCGAGATAGCGGAATGCTGCAAACCGATTCCGGGAGACAAGGTCGTGGGTTACCGCGATCCGAAAACCGGCAACATCATCGTCCACAAAGCCACGTGCGACGAATTGAACCGTCTTGCGACCCAGTTCGGCCGGAATATCGTCAAGGAGGAGATCAAATGGTCGCAACACAAGGCGATGTCGTATCTGGTCACCATCGAACTGCGCGGCATCGACCGTTTGGGAATTCTGCTGGATCTGGCGAAAGTCGTGAGCGCCGATTTCAGCATCAACATCCGCGAAGTCGGCATCCACAGCCACGACGGCATCTTCGAAGGCAGCATCAGTCTCTATGTCAAGGACGCCGAGGGCCTGCAGGACGTGATGACGAAACTGCGTAAGATAAAAGGGATCGAGAGTGTCAAACGAACTTTAAGCTGATATGGAAGACTATTCAACCGTAATATGGGTCGTGGCGATTTTTGCAGCCATGTTGTTCAACGCGACCTCGCAGGCTCGCAAAAAGGCGAAAAAACAGGCTCACGAGACCCAAAAGCACACTCAGCACGAAGCTTGGCCCTCGTGGGACACGCAATCTGCGGATGAAATGCGGCACCCGGACAGTCAGGAAAGCGTATCCGGAGCGGAAACCGACCGACTGCGCCCCGCAATGCAGCAGCCCGCACCGACGCCCGGATTCGGTGAAGTCGCCCGCAAAACGGCCGATTTCAAAAGCTCCGGGCGGCACACCGGACGCAAAAACGCTCCGGACGGACGGCATCCCCTCGAAGAAATCCTGCACGAAGAACACGCAGCAGGGGACAAGCATACGACAGCGGAGGCTGTAGCGGAAATTACGGAGGATTTCGACCTGCGCAAGGCAGTTATCTACTCGGAGATACTCAAGCCCAAATTCAACGAAGAATAAGGCTTTGAAGAGCAGCCTGCCGAAAGACGGCGATTTCCGCACAGTGACAGCAGGCAGATAGCGGAGGCTCCGAACAACAACGGGAAGTTCCGGCAGCGCTATTTCGCAGGGACGCCCAAAAAAGCGACAAAAAGCTCTGACAGCACCATTTGCAAGGACATACTGAAAAATAATGGGAAACGCTCTGTCGGCACTTTTTTGCGAAACGTATCGAAAGTCCGACGGCCTATTTTGTGGGGGGGGGCTATAAACAACGAGGAGCGACAAACACGGCGAATTAAGCAGGAGGGTATAGCGCCAATGCTTTTTCGGGGTATATATGAACGCAGGGCCATGTAAACCTTCTGTCGATCGGGTTGGACCACGGTGATCTTGTCGATCCCAAGCGTCACGGCTTACGGCGCATCCTCGTGAAAGATCCTCACGGGACTAAACTAAGAAACTTTAAAAGATAAATATATGGCATCCATTTTTTCACGCATTATCGCAGGCGAAATACCTTCCTATAAGGTCGCCGAAGACGAAAACTATTACGCCTTTCTGGATATCAATCCGCTGACGAAAGGGCACACGCTGGTCGTACCGAAAAAGGAAATAGACTACATTTTCGACCTCGACGATCAGACATTGGCAGGCATGATGCTGTTCGCCAAAAAAGTCGCAGGTAAAATCAAGCAGGAAATAGCGTGTTCCAGAGTCGCAGTGGTGGTTTTAGGGCTTGAAGTGCCGCATGCGCACATCCATCTGATCCCCATTAAGAGCGAAAACGACGTGGATTTTCACCGGGAAAAGCTCAAATTGACTCCGGAAGAGTTCGAAGAAATCGCAACAAAACTTTCGAAATAGGCAGCTGTTTACAATTATATAAACAACTGAAAAATAGGCGGGTATTGGGTTATTAACACTATCCGCCTATTGTTTATTTAACATAATATATCGCCAATCAACGAAAGCTAATAATTCAGGCGATTATCCGTCGGAAATCCGTTAAAAAAATCAAAATTTTCCTAAAATAGGGTGGTGAATTTACACTTGTAAATACACAATGGAGGAAGTATTTCCATTTGTAATTACACTTGTAAATACACAAGCGTCGATACATGTGTTAATATATCCATTTGTAAATAATAGGCAGACTGGCTCTAAATAGCGTTCCACGCATAATCGAGGAGGTGTCAAATGGTTAAACATTGGAGATTAATTCAATTATAACCAATGAATTACAATAATTATATACAACTCTAATTGATATATGCAAATATAGCCTGTCGGGAATAGGGGAGTATTGCATACACATGGACATCATACAGCATAGACTTACTAATATCCAGCTATTTAAAGTAAAATATATCAACTAATACATGATATCAACCACCGGAGGTAGATTTAACAATATTCCCTTCGTTACACTTGTAAACTTTTTCAACACTTATTAACATTTTACAAATGCAAAAATTACTTGTTTTACAAAAAACAAATATTTATATTTGTAAAAAATTCTGTTGATGAGGGAAAAATTGCTCGATTTGATGAAAAATGAAGGATTGAAGCCAAGCCAGCTCGCCGAGCTGCTGGGAATCAATCCCGCCGGAATCTCCCATATTCTCGCCGGACGAAACAAACCGGGCTTCGATCTGCTGCAAAAGATTCTCCGGAGGTTTCCCCGGATCAACCCGGATTGGCTGCTGCTCGACTCGGATAAGATGTACCGCGACGAGCCGCCGGCCCAATCGTCAGCTCCGCAGCCGATGAGCCAGCCCGCGTCGCCCGGCGGCGACCTTTTCGGCCTTGCCTCCGGTCGGCATCCGCTTGAAGAAAAACGGCAGCCGGAAACGGCGGAAAACGCAACCGGCGATCCGGCACCGCAACAACGACTCCCGGCAGCATTGTTTACCGCCAACGTCAAACGGATCGTCGTACTGTATGACGATCAGACCTTCGAAAGTTTTACGCCGACGACAAAGCGTTAAAAAAATTCGTGCGGGCTGCGGAACGGAATACTCGATTCTCAGAGCGCAAAAAAGCCGGGTAATATTCCAAGGAAACGGAACCGGACAAAGGGTTACGGCAAAACCACGGACAATCCCAGCAATCTCGACCACCGGCAACAAATTAGCAAGGCAAGTTTTTTAAACCTGCCTTCTTAGTTTACACATTGGCGCAAATATCCAATTTGGCCGCCTTAACTTGCACATTGGCGCAAACATCAACTTGCCGCCTTATTTATTCAACGGATTTTCTTCGGCCGCTTCGACGCCGCAATCGCAAAAATGGAATTCCGAACGCGCCTTGTCCGGGGGAAACAGGAAATAAACGCATACGGCCTCCGTGCACAACACTTCGTGCCGGTCATAGATGCGGACTTCGATCTCAACGATGTTGCGACGCTGCCGACGCACGGAAGCCCGCAAAACGATATGGTCATCAGTCGTGTGAATCGGCTTGTGATAGCGGACCTCCATCTTCGAAGTAACGCCGCTCGTCTGAAACTTCCGGAATACGACCCAGCTGCTGATCTCGTCGGCCAGCGTTGCCTGAATGCCTCCGTGCAGCGTATTCACCCAACCTTGGTATTCGGGACGAGGATGCCAGACGCTCACGATTTCATCGCCGTTTTCGTAAAATTCCATCCGCAGTCCCTGCGGACTGTTCGGATCGCAGCCGTAGCAATGGTAACCGTCCATGCCGCGCCAAGGATTCGTTATCTTCTTCATAATATGCTATTCGATCGTTGCGGTGCGGACCGAATCTGTTCCGTGATCTGAGAATCGGTTCCGAAATCGGCCCGGTATAACAAAGATAGCCATTTTCCCGCGAATCTCACCGTCTTCGGCAATGCAAATCCGGTTCATTTCATCCGGAATATTATTCAATCCCGACAACAAAGTCACAGGGAGGAATCAACCTCCTTGGCGCAATGTTTGGTGTAATATTACCATTATGTTAAATTATTGCAAATAGAAGGTCTATTTTATTCATAATCGAATCTTTATACACTATTACATCCCGATTATTCGGCAAATTGAGCATATAAGCGCTATCCCGCAATCGGACGATATATAACTTCACCGAATTTTTGCTACTTTTGCAATATCAAATCCGGAACAAATGGCTGAAAATGACAGCTGTATAAAACGCTCGGCAATTATCCTGACGGCTTTCGGGCTGTTCTTCGTGACGTGGTATTTCAACCTCGGCGTTCGGCCATTTGCAAATTTCATATCTACTTGCAAATCAATTCACTACATATTGCATTACCTGATTGCGGGTATAATTCCGGCAGCGGCGCTTCTGTTGCTGCACCGACCCGATACCATATTATATAGGCTCGGACTGACGCACGGATTCGGCCGGGGATTGCTCTTCGGAGTGCTGAGTACGGTCCCCATGTTTGCCGGCTATGCGGTCATCGGCAGTTTCAACCGGGAAACGCCGCCGGATCACATGTTTACGTTCATAGTCGTCGCGGGATTCTTCGAGGAGCTGATTTTCAGAGGTTTCGTATTCGGAGAGCTGTTCCGGACAGCCCGTTGGGGATTTCTGCCGGCAGCGACGCTGACGGCTTTGGCATTCGGATCGCTGCATCTGTATCAGGGTGACGACCTGATTTCCGCATCGGCAGCTTTCGGCGTCACGACTGCCGGAAGCATCTTTTTCAGTTGGATCTATGTGGAATCGGAGAACAATCTGTGGAGCGTAATCTGGCCGCATACGCTGATGAACGCGCCGTGGATGCTGTTCAGCGGGAGCGGGAGCGGCGCAGTCGGCGGATTGTGGGCGAACAGCCTCCGCCTGTGCACGCTGCTGATCGCAATCGCATTAGTCGTCATATACAAGAAACGGAAGGGACTACCCTACCATATTTCAGGAAAAACACTGATAATCAACAGACAATATGTATAAAAAACTCGTTTTCATATTTATTGCAGCGCTGATGGGCGCTTGCACGCCCCGCCAGCAGGCGGACGAAAAGACATTGTATGTCTCGATCCTCCCGTGGAGGAAATCGTGGGCGACGACTTCAAGATCGAAGTGCTGGTACCTCTCGGCGCAAGTCCCGAAACGTTCGAACCGACGCCCCGGCAGTTCATCGGGCTGAACCGGGCGGAGATGATCTTCAACGTCGGACTCATCGACTTCGAAACCACGCTGTTATCCAAGATCGAGGAGCGCGGCAAGGTCGTGAATCTCAGTCAGGGCATAGAACTGATCGCCGGCAGTTGTTCGCACGCTTGCACGCATGCGGAGCAGGAGACATCCGGCGGACACGGCACCTCCCACGCCGAAACCCACAACCATAGCCACGCTCACGGCGTCGATCCCCACGTATGGACATCGCCCCGCGCATTGCAGAAAATGGCGCAGAACGCTTATGCGGCCATTCGCCGGGCATATCCCGACTCGGTGAAGTACGAAACGAATTACAAACGACTGCAGGCCGATTTACGGGCGCTGGACGCCCGCACCGGCGAGAAGATCGCGCAGAGCGGCATCGAATACTTCATCATCTACCACCCCGCCCTCACCTATTACGCAAGGGATTACGGCATCCGGCAGGTGGCGATCGAAGCAGACGGCAAGGAACCTTCGGCCAAGCAGCTGACGCAGGTCATCCGGCAGGCCCGTGAGGACGGCGTACGGCGCATCCTCTATCAAAGTCAGTTTCCGGCATCCGCCGTGGAGATCATCGCACGCGACATCGACGCTGAATATGTCGAAGTGGACCCGCTGCGCGAAGATGCGATCGCCAATATCGACGCGATAACCGACATAATCACGCGGCGATGAATCTGGTAACGCTACGCGACGTCGGCGTCGCATACGACGGCTACGAAGCCCTGCAGCACGTCGATCTGGAGATTGCGAAAAACGACTTTCTGGGTGTCATCGGCCCGAACGGCGGCGGCAAGACGACCCTTGTGAAGGCGATTCTGGGCACGGTGCCCCATACCGGAGAGGTGCGGC
>ERZ857693.4258-NODE-4258-length-10411-cov-3.688973_pt1 | contig 10411 bp, 7 predicted proteins | sample MGYA00519765_ERZ857693 | MGnify/ENA primary metagenome ERZ857693 (study PRJEB31778, sample SAMEA3449354) | human gut metagenome | biome: human gut; feature: human-associated habitat; material: faeces | place: United Kingdom | collected 2010/2012 ... | reverse complement strand
CAGGTGCTGTCGTATTGGAAATAAAACAGTCAACCAGGATGCTAACATCAGTCTCACTTCTTACATATTTAAATGGGTTATACTTGCATGAATGACTCATATCTACAAGATTAAATACCTTGATAGTATACCCGTTATTAGCAAGGACGTTATGCATTGATTTTAGCAGCTCGCCTGACGGGTCAGTCACGACGTAGGAACAGTTCATCTGAAGCACATTCGGTTTTATAAAGAAACGTGATTTACCGGTACCGGCACCACCGACGATAAACACGTTATTATTCAGGTGAGTCTTCATATCCGCTGTTGAAAGTCTTACTAAATCTGATTCAATCATATTCGGGTCTCCTGGCACCGGCTTTGCCTCAGGCCGACCGGGATTGTTTAAGTTTTCCTTAGCCTCTCCACTCTCCCGATAATATGTTTTTTCCCCGAAAGGCTCGTTGTGTCCTTCGTTGAACTCTTCAACCGTATCATTCCATTTTGCAGAACCACTTTCCTTACCGGCCATATCGTGTTTAAATTTCTGTTCATATATCAGGAACATTGCAATTCCAATCCAGTAGATGAACGTCCACTTTAAACATGTTCCCCAAGCCGGAGGATACAGCCAGTAAAAAATTCCGAAATGTGTTACCGTATCCATTGCAGTGAAGATTGTAGCATCACCATTTACATGCTTGTTATATCCCAACGCTCCGGCTATAACCAGACCGAGAAACCACAGCATTCCGTATAATATAAAATACGTTTTTAGTTTCTCTTTTTCTTTATCTTTATCTGTCATCTCTCCTTTCCTCCTCTTTACTAATATCGCCTATCAGAATCTCTTTTTCTCCAAATTTCTCAGCAAATGCATTTACTTTTTCTTCATGCATTTCCATATATTTTTGTTTATCTGCTTTAGAAACCTTGTATTCTTTTATATCTTCCAGCGTCTGCTCACGGCAGATTACCATACGAGTCAGGGAATACAAGGCTTCTTTCTTCTGCTCGCTGTATCCGTCAACATCTTCAAGCATTTTACCAATCTCTAAAAAATCAGGCAGGGATTCAAGTTCAAGCTCGCTTAATGCCTGTTTTTTTGTCATTATTTTTACATTTTCTTTTGCTGCCCGCCTTGTCATATCGCCGGCAATATCATTTACAATATCGCCATAAAACACATTGACCGGAGCAGACGCCCCGTCAATATCATTCAAGATTGCATTGACCACCTTCCGGTCAAAGTCCTTTGAATTTCTTGAGATAAAACGGCTGCCTTTTGTCGTCATAACAACAGCACCGTATTCGTCAAGCTTTATGCCTCCGGTACCGCCCTCGCGTCCAATAAATGCCGGGCCGCCATCGTAATTGATTACATTTGAAGCCTGTTCTATCGCATGTCCCCAGCATATATTTTTAGAAATGAAATAATCCTCATTTCCGGGAATTTCATCCTGCACGTTTCTTAAAGCTGCAGCTATAATCTCTTCATCTTTTTCGGATGCCATAAATTTAATTTTTCCATCATTATCGGCAGATGCAATATATTTAACATCTGCGGCTTTAAGGAAATCTTTCATTGCCATTGATTCGCTGTATGAGAAATCTTTATATTCAACGATACGGCCTCCAAAACTTAATTCATCCTGCAGCCCAAAAAATATCTCCCTCTGCTCGTTTGGATAGATGAGAACAAGATTATTTGTTTTTTCGCCGTCAATACGGTTTTCTATATCTAGCAGATAATATGACAACTCTGACGATTCAAGTATTGTTTTTATTGAACTAAGATTGTCCATATCAAGAACTACGGCGTCAATATCATCTCTTTGATATTCCAGACATTGATATAGTGCTTTCGCGTTTGCGTCAATATTTTGTCTGGCGGCCAAAAAACGTTTCATTATATCTATATTTGACATTATTTTTTCCTCCTTTTTTTGGTATTTGTTGTTTGCAAAAATTTTTGTCATATATAATATGAAAAATGCGAAAAATTTTTGTTTTTTTCTTCATATTAACTGTGTAAGCGTTCAAGGCGCTAAATACTTATGTTTTAAAAGGAGACTAAAATGGGAATTATAAACGAATACGAAGAAATCCTTATCGGAAACCGTAAAAAGATTTCTTCAAATTATTTTTTATTTGATAAAAAGGGAAATGAAAGGGTCGCGTTATCTGTTATCAGATACGCCATAGAAAATCTGCTCGGGTGGGATGTACATAATGCCATCAAGCTTTTCAATTCAAACTATATATCATTTATGAAACTTGACCAGATGGTAAAATACATCGTATTTCCAAGTGATGTCACAAAAGATGATACTGAATATATCTTGTATCTCTTATATCCGAAATATGTAGATTATGACATTAAGAGATACACACTCAGGATATATGAGAAGGTAATGAATAATGAAGGACGATATCCTAAGGACTATATGTACGGATATCTTGGAATGTTAAGGGCGAAGATATGCCTTCAGTATGCAATCAACCAGAACCTGTTATTTAAGTCAGCTGATGACCTTTATAATTTCTTTGCATCAAAGGACTGTATCAAATATTTAAAGCAGAACAAACTGTATCAATTATATGTCAGTTTTTATTCCACACCGCTTGAGTATATGCATGACAGCATGCCGTCATCGGTAAAAAATGAATTCCTGTTCCACAATTATATGTTCTTAAACAAATACCAGCAGGTCGTAACAGAAGAAGAAAAGGCAGAAAAAAACAAGGCGCGTTAAATACGCGCCTTGTTTTTTACCAAAAAATTCAAAAGTTTATTCTCTTAATCTGCATGGCATCGCGCAATACAGATATTCGTCATGCTCACCGCAGCAAAGCCAGAATGGATTCTTTTCTGTAGTGCCTCCGATAACAACATTGTTGTTTGGATACAGCGCTACAATCTCCTTGATTAAGGAAGTTTTAAATAACACATTCTGCTCCGGAAGTTCACCAGTTGTAACGGAGTCAAGGACTTCTGCATACTGTGACATACCAGTGAAGCCTACGGTAACGGCATTTTCTTTAAACTTAAAGCTTACGAAGCCTTCTGTTCCGGAAGATGCCTTCTGTTCCTGCTGAAGGTATGACGCACAGTTTAACGCCTCAATCAGCTCATCTTTCTTGATGGAAGCTGTAAAGGAGCATTTCTTTGCGTTAAGAATTCTGTTTAAGTCAGGATAGTTTTTATCCAGGACTGGGAAACAGGTTCTTGCGTTCTCTGTCTCCATAAACAGCTTTCCATTTCCGATAGAAATCTTGACATTCTCATCTTCAGTTTCAAGAATTTCCAGAGAAATTTTAAGAATGTCCGGTAAAATCAGGATTTCACCAGTATAAGCGCCATCTTTCACTGCATATGCGGTTCTGACAGCGATAGATTTTCCGTCACATGCCGCCAGTGTAAACTTCAACAATCCATCAGTATCATCCATAATATTCATCTTGATGGCATGCAGGTCAGATGCAACGTTATCATCAGCAGCAAAGACTGTGTCCTTACACATACTCTTAAGTGAAGCATATGGCAGAGACACATTCGCGCAGTCATCAGTCGGGTTTGCAACTGAGTTAAATACCTTATCAACAGCAGCAAGTTCCGTCTTTGCTTTACCTCCACGGTATTTCAGCACCAGCGTATTTTCGTTCACTTCATTGCTGGCATTAATATCACCATCACATTTTCTGACGCTCAGGATATTGATGCCTGAAAAAGATGTCACGAAAGAGCCAGCCTCTTCTACGACAGCCTGAATTTTGACGCAGGCGCCAATTGAACCGTTTGTTGACAGCTCTACATAGTCCTCGCCTGCTTCAATTTTGACAAGTGAAATTTCAATCGGTGACATATTCTTCTTTACCGCCTTTCCGATTGTCACAACTGCCTCTCTCATGTCTTTAAAATTTGTTTTGAATTTCATAAATAAATTCCTCTCTTTCTTTTGATATGTTTGTAATAAATTTACATATCTAATATGCAGAAAGGAATTATGCTTAAAAAATCCAAAAAAATAAAGCATACGTAATATGCTTCTCGTTTGCGTCTTTCGTAAATATTGCGAGCTTCCATCAGTATTGCGAGCTTCCATCAGCAGTATCTCATCTTTCGTTCTTCCCTATTTTCTTGCTGTTTTTTGTTTATCTCTCCCTGCTCTTCCACCCCTTCGTGTCTTCCAGGGAAAGACACACCCCGCGCCTTCGGCGCGTCCTTTCGGCGCCATGCGGCGCCTCGAACTCTGGTACTGACTTTTTTCTCGCTGGCTTCCATCCCTCTACTCCGTCTCTCCCGGACGCTCTGAAGGTTATCGCTGCCGCATACTCTTTTCCACGCTACGGCCAAGGGATTGTCGCGGCCGCCTAACGCGCCCTTAAGATATCCGCCGTCCTGCTTGCTCGAGGCGCTTACTTAAACCTTATCGGACGCCTTAAAAGTACTGCGTTTCGGGGGCGCTCGGCGCTGCCAATTCGCATTTACGGTATCGCCAGTATTTCCAAGCCTATGCGAAACCGCTGCTGCATCACCAGACAGTCATTTCACGACATCACCTAAGATTTATAAGACCTTTACTGTACTACATCACTTCGCGATTTCGCTCCGGCTTTCCAATACCCTTTTATGTACTGGTAGTTGTACTACATCCCGTTCTTTCGTTCCTGCCTTCATCACCTTTCGGAGGCGTTGGCCGCCAATACACTTCTGGAGCCAGTAAATCTCAATCTTACCAATAAATTTTCGTTCGCGGTGATGCAGTCCGGAACTGAGGTGCCGGAGCGAATTGGCATAGTTTCTCCTTTGCATCAGGCGCAGACTACCCCTATAGCGGGGCGTCCACGCGGAAGAAGAAAGAAACTATGCCAGATAAGATGTAGTCCGTCTACGTCGGGCCATCGCTCATCTGCGGTCTTGATAGTGTTATACCTGAATATAACCAGATGCACGGTTTAAGCATCTCTGCCATCACCTGACGTGGTCTAAGGCTGAACCTTATTGCACATCCCTCACATCATGACGTTTCCGTCAAGCATCCGTTCTCGTCAGCCCTAAAGCTGACTGTGCATTCGTGCCTGTAATCTAAGCTATATAAGTTATTATGTTATTATTATATATTATTCAAATCAAAGTTAAGTTAAGTATTAAGGACTCTTGGATTACTCACGTACTCCCCCGCGTCCTACATTTAACCAGTACAACAACTTGTACCGTTAGCGCATACAACTACGCCTTAGGCTGAGGGCCTGAAACGCTCCACACCCTCTTTGGAAGCCACCAGCCCAAGACCAAAGCCGGTTTTCTAAGCTCCCTGCAATACTGTTTCCGCAATGCAACACTTAACGTTTTTTTAGCCAGCCGACACACCTAAGCCCCGGCGCTTGCTCCGCATTACTGCGGCATATGTCTCGTTCTCATCACGCTTCAGATTGCAGGTCTGGAACAATTGGGGCTACCGTGTCCTATACCGGTTCCGTTTTCTGTTCCGTCTCGATGTCAACTAATCGCAGGGTTCATACCCCGCTTCACCTTATCTGCATCCAGTGCCGAACAAACTCACTGTTTTGTATCTCTGAGCGCCCCCTTGGTAGGGGTGACACCTCTATATTCAGTTTGACGTGATGCATTTCCACAGGCATCCTTTCGTACACTGCTTCTTTGTACAACACATCAACGCCACATCGTAATCTCTATGTAGGGATTACGGAGTTGATAGCTACACAGCAATCACCTCATGGTGCTCACTATTTTTTGTTCTTTATGTAGTCTTACGCTGCCGTAAAATTGGCAGCCGATTCAATTTCATTTTTTGTTACACATTCAATATGCTGAAAAAATTTAAAATGGTATGCAAAAAAATATTTTTTTATATTTTTTTAACGCCGATTTCTTAATGCTTTTCCGTACTCAACACCACTGTAAAAACAAGATATGGTCATATCTGCAATGATTCCAACAAGACCGATTCCTCTCTCCATACAATGAAAAGAATCAGGCCAACAATTGGAATACAACATCCAAGAAAGCCCCATCCAATACTGCCGCTGTCAGATACTGAAGAGTCGTCTTTCTGAGACACTCCACAATGTGGACAAATTACGGCTTTATCATCAATTTCCTGTCCGCAATTCTTGCAAAACATAAGCATATCCTCCTTTACAGTCTTTCAGCTCGCGCTTCGCGCTCGCTGCAAAATTTGAGCTTCTTTTTGCTCCACATTTAATATGCTAAATATTTTAAAAAAAAGAATTTTTTTTTGCTTTTATTTTTTCGCATCTTCTGCCGACGCTTCTTTCAGTACCCCATCCGCAATATCCTGCATCTGCTTTTCGATTTCGCTTTCGTCTGCCACGCCGTTCACGGAAGGGCAGAGTTGGATACTGACGGATTTATCCGTGCAGAGGAAAACGACAAACGGACTCATATAAAAAAATTCGCAGAAAATTTTATTTTTTTTGTAAAAATCCGGCATATTAAATATATAAAACAAAAGAAGATTATTTTAAGAAAGGAGGCCGGCATTATATGGCAAAAAACACTACCCCGTTTTTCGTTGTTACGAGACGAATTATCACTGATGACCATGGATACGACAAACTGAATAAGATAATGAGGATTACAGAGCGTATGTATAATGCCGGCGTAAGGCACTGTGTCAAGCAGCTGAACGAGCTGAAAAAAGATGTCTGGTATAAATATTGCCTGGGTCAGTTCTTCGCATGTAAGGATGAGAAAGAAAGCAAGCGATGGAGCAAGGAAATATTCATATGTGCTGCAGCTTACCAGCTTACCGAGTATGACCTTCATGCGTATTTTGGAAGAGGCAAGGTATCCGGATATGAAGGCGGAATCGGAATCAATATCGTACAGAAAACTGCTACTGCTCTTTATAGTGCAGTAAAAAAGGCAATATTTGGAAAAAGGATTCATTTCCGTAAATTTGAGGAAACATTTTCCTTTGAAGATAAGAAGACAACATCAGGCATTATTTACAAATATAAAACGGATACCGTTACAGTATGCGGCACTGTGTTTAAATTAAAGCCAGTCAGAAAAAACGATATATGGCTTCAGGAAGCAATGAAATATAAGATAAAGTATTGCCGTATCATCAGAGAGCCTTTCGGGATTCATTACCGCTTTTTCCTGCAGATTGTAATGGAAGGCATCCCGCCTCAGAAACACGCGATTGGAGCAGGAACAATGGCTATTGACCCAGGGGTTTCAACTATGACTTCATATAATGGAAATAAGCTTTCATTTAAAGAACTGGCTCCGGATGTCAACAAATATCAGGAGAAAGTCATTAAGGAGCAGAACCGCCTTTCCAAGCTGACAAGGATTAACAATCCGGAATGTTACGACGATAAAGGCGTACATATCAAATGTATGCGGATTCAGTATTCAAAGTCTATGAAAAGAGCAAAGATGAGGCTCCGCACGGCATACAGAAAACAGCGTGTATATGTAGAACAGTCAAATAACAACCTTGCCAATGAATGGCTTGAAGTTTCCGGCTCTGTTGTGAAGATTGAGACCATGAATTATAAAGGCTTACAGAAGAAATCTTCAAAGACTGAAAGACAGAATAAAGAATCTGTTATAACCGATAAGGCCGGAAGCAAACGCAGCATCCGTAAATTTAAACGAAGAAAACGTTTTGGCGGCAGTATATTGAAGCATGCACCGTCAGGATTTTTATCTACGATTAAGAGAAAAGTTACAGCAACCTGTGGAATCGTGATTGATGTAAGCGCTTCAAAACTGAAGGCAAGCCAGTATGACCACGCTTCAGATACATACGAAAAGGTATCGTTAAGCGACAGGGAGAAAATAATAGACGGTCATATGGTACAAAGAGACTGTTATTCTTCATTTGTAATATTTTATGCAACTGACGAAAATGAACCTGACAGGGAAGGGTGCCTGAACGGTTTTGCAAAATTCCTGGTATGCCAGGATAAACTGATAGAAGAAATGATACATGATAATTTTAGCAACCCGAATTTCGGGACGAAGCTTATAAACATAAAAAAGCAGCAGCTCCGTGAAGAGCCCGCTGCTGCATAACTAGAATTATTCCACAGGCTCAGCTGCGAGCCCGCCTTTGTATATGTCCTGCATATACAGTGTGAGTACAGGGATAAGCTTCATCTGCTTATCTTATGGAAAGCTTAAGAGGTAAAATCCATCGTCCAATATAATCGTCTTATAACCCTGCAACACGGTCATTTCCGTCGGGTGCGGAGGATGAAAAACGGTGGCGTATGGAGACATCTAGCCAGTTCTCTTTTGGGAACCCGCCAGATTTCTCTGTACGGAGCAGTCAGGTTTCTTTTCCTCCTTATTTTCCGTATTTGTTTTTCGCTCCAAAAAACTTAACAACTACAATATGCAAAATATTTCCAAAAAACAAAAAAACAGACTCTTTTGAGCCTGTTTTCAGATTATGTTAGAAAAATGAGAGCTGCTGTACATGTGCTGCATTTACTGCACGTGATACAGGAACTGATACCTCAGAGCAGAAGCTGTCAACATCTTTCATATTGTTAATAAGCTCCAGCGCTTCAGCATCCATCATGTCAGCCGCATAAGTCATAAGACCCTTTTTCAGGTTTTCAAAAGACACCTTTTTGAATCTAGTCGGGTCAACAGATGACTTGCAGACATTTTCAAGAATGAAATTTTTTCCGTCTTCGTCAAGTCTGTATGAAACCAGTTCATAAAGAATCTTCTTATTGGTTCCACTATACCATCCGGCGCGAAGCATTGATGACGGTAGATACATGTTCTCAAGAATCTCTGTCATACTGTTGTTATACAGCTTCTTTGCATTTTCTGCTGTCAAAATGATATGACGAAGTTCGCGTCTAACATCATTTCTAACACTGCATGATTTAATATCTGCATACAATATAATTGCTTTTGCAGCAACCTCATGCAGCTCAGCTTTCGTCTGACGTGCGACCATATCCATAGCCTCCTCAAACTGTACGTCAATGTTTCTTTCATTGCCGCTTCGGTCATATCCACGAAGCTTTGCGTTTTTACCATCTAAGCCGACAAGCATGAAATACTCATCTAACTCAGAAAGACAACCAAGGCCATAAAATTCCGGCGGGATTGCGTAACATACGCATTTCTCTGTAAATTCTGCCTGTTCCTTTTTTTCTCTTGCAAGCATTGACAGTTTCTTTGATGCGGCAATCTTTGCCTGTTCATCTAAAAAGATATCCTCCTTTGATGGAAATTTTACTCCTGCGCTAGTTTTGATGATTCTACTCATAATTCGAATCTCCTTTCTTTGTTTTTTTTTGTGATTTGTCAAGCAAATCATTCATACTTTTAGTATGCAGAAAGGGGTGAAGGGATAAAAATAGGGGAATAAGTACAACAAAAGCCATGCCGGCAGTTTTGCCGGCATGGCTTTTGTTGTCTTGTGTTTTGTATCATTTAATTAGCTGATACTTAAACATCTTTTCCTTGATATGAGAAACATAATACTCTTTTAGTTTCGTCCTCAGTGTATTCAAATCCCCGTTCAGCTGCGGATAATCATACACTTTCTTCTTACCTTTTCCCTTCTTTTCTTCTGTGAACGTATTCAGCTCTTTCGTAATCTGATACACATCATAATTCAGTTCAGGGTTATATTTTTCAGTCTGTTTTGCCTCCCCGAGAATCTTTTTCCAAAGCTCGAGCAGCTCTTTTTCGTCGTCGTCAAGCTCGCCATAGGCTGTCATATCCTGATAAGCAACAGGGAGCAGCTTCTGCATTTCATCTTCAGAGTCAGATTCTTTTCCGTCCTGAGTTACTTCTTCTTTTGCTTTTTCATATCTGCTGTTGTCAAGACATAACTCATTTTGATACATGCGGCCGTCAGAGCCAAGAAAACTTAAGCATTTGTTCTGATTGGAAAGCACGGTATAAAGCAGGCAAGACTTTAAGAAATCACTGTCTTTTGTATATGCATCGCCGCCGTCTGAGGTGGTGAAATATACGTCTTTCTCATCCCAGGAATCCTGCGGAAGCAATTTTGCGACAAACATCGGCAATTTTACCATATATGTATTGCGGCGGAGATAGAATCCGGCAGCATTAAAGATTTTCTGCCTTGTAAGGTATCGCTGTTGTGCATTGATAGCCATGGCTGTAGTTCTCATATAAGCGATTATTTCTTTGTTGTAGTAAGATTTTCCAGTACATTTTCTACCAGAAGTTTCAGTACCATCTGCCTCACAGAAGACTCCACATTCATCATCATCTTCCCGGATGTTACAGTCAAAATACTTTTCGGAAAAAGAATCATAAGCTTTAATATGAGTACATGAGCCATTGTCTTTAACTTCATTATCTGAAATACTATACTTATGCAGAGTGACAGATTCGCTGTTTCCTGGTTTATTACTCCACAATATGCATGAA
>ERZ857693.4257-NODE-4257-length-10412-cov-4.063532_pt1 | contig 10412 bp, 7 predicted proteins | sample MGYA00519765_ERZ857693 | MGnify/ENA primary metagenome ERZ857693 (study PRJEB31778, sample SAMEA3449354) | human gut metagenome | biome: human gut; feature: human-associated habitat; material: faeces | place: United Kingdom | collected 2010/2012 ... | reverse complement strand
ACTTCCTCGCCAGTGGCCTTCTCCAAGTCCTTGGACTTGGACACAAACGTCATCGCCAGAATGTAAGAGTACCCGGACGAATCCTGAGCGTTGACGCCAAAGCCAATCGTGGTGTTGATCTTGGCACCCTTGATCTGGTTGTAGTAGGTCGAGGAGAGGGTCTTGGAATCCACCTTCAGCGAGCAATCCGGCGTGTTCTTGGTCCAGGTGTCCATGAGCTCGGTTCCGTCTTTAACGTTGAGCGCGATGCCTTGGGCGCAGACGCGGTCGCCCTCCTCGATCACGTCGCCATCGCCCTTCTGCAGCACCACATAAGAGCCGTCGGACACGGTCATCGGCGTATTAAAGGAGATGGTCGGCTTCTCGCCGAGCTTGCCCTTGGCGGTCACGCCGGCAATTTGGCCCTTCTTGTCAGAAGAGTCGGAAGATGAAGAGGAATCGGAAGAAGAGGATTTCGAGTCCGAGCTCGAACTGGAGCAGGCAGCCAGCGACACGCACATCGCCAGCGAGCAGGCAAGGGCAACGGCCTTGCCGAGGGGAGATAACATAGACTTAACAGACTTACGCATGACACATCACCCTACTGGTAAACCTTGATTTTCTGCGCTCCTAGGTAATAAACAGGTGAAGATTGTAGAATGGTTGAGTTATGAGTGCTGAAGAACAGACTACAAGACCGGATAAGGGCGCCAAGCGTCCATCCCGTCATGCCAAAATCATGCGTGGAGTGGTGACGCCTATCTTCGGACTATTGGCCGTGGCGGCTGTGGTGTTGGGGTACATGAATGCCACGATGTGGAAGCCCTCCACTGAAATCACCGCTTCCGCAACCATGAGCGGCTCCCGGTATGTCGTCACTGATCCGAATGTGCTGACCTTGTTGGATCAGAATGCCACGATAACCGTGGACTCGGGATCCTCTCAGGACGAGGCGTGCGTGGTGTTGGGTTCGTCCAAGGATGTTGCCGGATGGGTCGCGTCCGAGAAGTCCTATACCCGCATCACCGGATTGGCATCATGGAGCGAGCTGAGCACCCAGAAGGGAAGCAGCACGAGTCAGGGAGCGCCTACCAGTGCCGATGACGCGGTGTCGTTCAAGGATTCCGATATGTGGACTGCCGTGAAATGCGGCACTGGGTCCGTTTCGCTGAAGAGCAAGAAGACCGGCGCCTCGACGGTAGCCATTGTGGATTTGGGCGAAAATGTCACCAACGCCAAGGTGCAGCTGCACTGGGTGCGCTCCGAAGTGCCGGACTTTGCGATGCCGTTCTATCTGTCCGGTGGATTGCTGGCCGTGCTGGCCGTACTGTGCGCCTCCGTGTTCGCCATGCCGCCGCATAAGCGCCGCAAGCGCATGGTGGAAGGCATGGCAAGCGCCGTAATCGAGGAAGAGGCACCCGCCAGCATCGCAGTGTCCGGGAAGCCGGATGGTGCAAGTCGACGTAATCGTCGCCGTCACGCCACACATCGGCGTTCGGGCCGTGCGTCCTCGCAATCCTCGCAATCTGAAGCCACCGAAACACCGGTTATCATCGACCCAAGTTCGCGTAACCTGGTCGCCGACCAGCAGACCGGTGCCGAAAGCGGCGCTGAGCCCGGCCTCAGCGCCGGCGATAACGAATCGACTTCGGTAATCACCCCTGACGAACTGCAGGCCTACTTCTCCCGCTTGGCCCAAGAGGTCAATACCGGAGACGACTCGGCCGATGACGGACAGGAGGAAAGCTGATGAACAAGCGATGGAACAAACTGTGTGTGTCCGCCCTCGCCTGCATGGCGTTGGTCGTGCCGTTGACCGCCTGTGAAGGCCAACTGCCGACGCCGGCTGCTGATACCTCCACCAAGGTTGCGCCGGATTTGACCGAGGCGCAGGAGAAGAAGATTCGTCTGAAGATTCTCAAGACGATCGATGAAGCCGATCAGGCCAAGAATCCCGATGGGTATGCGACCGTTATGGGCGGGCCCCAGCTGGACATTCGCATCAGCCAGACCACGATCAACCAGCGCGGCGGCGGTATGTCCAAATACGCGACCATTCCCAAGGACATCGCCCAGACGGTGATTCCTACGGACGACGGATGGCCTCGCTCGGTGTTCACCATCACGACCACCACCGAAGATCAGCAGTCCAAGCGTTTGCTGGTCTTCGATCAGGAATCCGCCCAGCAGAATTACAAGCTGATGGCTATGGCTCGACTGTTTGAGGGCGCCAAGCTGCCGAAGTTCGAGATTCCGACTATTGGCTCGCAGATGGGCACCGCAAAGGATGAGAAGCTGGTGGCCGCTCCCGCCGATGCCTTGGCCCAATACGCCGATGTGCTGCAGAACGGCTCCAAGAGCCAATACGCTTCCAAGTTCGCAGACGATTTGCTGCGCCAGGAACTGGCCAATACCACGGCCAAGGTGCAGGAAGGTATGCAACGCAACAACGGTACGCAGGAGCAAAAATTCACCGCTGTGCCTGAACAGATGTGGGTGATGCGTGCTGCAGACGGTGCCGGTGATCTGGTGGTTGGCCGTATTAACGGCGAATGGACTCGCAAGGCAGGGGATGGCCGCGAATCGCGGCCGGCTTCCGACGACGAGAAGGCGCTGTTCAATAGCGACAAGTACACCAGCACCATGAAGGTCACGTATGTGAACGTGGTGGCCTTGTACATTCCGTTGGCAAGCTCCGGTGAGCAAATCACCGCCGTGGGTGCCGACCGTCAGCCGGTAAAGGTCGAAGCGCTGTAGTTGTTGCCGCCGCCCACCGCGCGGTTAACGCCCCACCACGATATGATTCATCCACCACGATGTCGGTAAGTTTTACCTTTCGCATAATGGTGCCGTTTGGGGTCACATCGTGGTGGGCGTTTTGCTACGTGGTGGGAATTCCACCGCGTAGTGGAAGAATCCCTACGTGGTGGGAATCGGCATTACAATCAATGTCAGCAAATGTGATTGTTGTTGTACGCGAATCGCGTGGAATCGGGAGGCATTATGGCAGAGCAGCAGTTCAATCCGGGAGTCTCATTGGCGGGCGCCGTCGATTTGGAGGCGCTGAAGCATCAGGTCAAGGCCGAGCCCGGACAAGCGGGCGGCGCGCCTGCCGCTGGTGGGTACGTGATCGACACCACCGAAAACACCTTCCAGGCAATGGTGCAGACTTCTGCGACCTTCCCGATCCTGCTGCTTCTGTGGGTGCCGACCGATGACCGCCTGTTCCCGATGGCCCGTGCACTGGGCGACGCGGTGAACGCCCTGAACGGCCAGATTCAGCTCTCCCGTATCGATATCTCGTCCAATCCTTCGATTGCCCAAGCGTTGCAGGTGCAGGGCGCGCCCGCACTGTTCGCGTTGATTGCCGGCCGTCCGATGCCGCTGTTGCAGGGCCTTCCGGGTGACGACGAGCTCAAGCAACTTACCGACGAGGTGATTCCGAAGATCATTCAGGCCGCCGCGCAGTCTGGTGTGAACGGTACCGCGCCGTACTCGGGTGATCCTGATTCCGATGCCGCCAAGAGCGCTGGTGCCACCGGTGCCGGCGTGGGTGCTGAGCAGGTGCCGCCGGAGCATGCCGAAGCCCATCGTTTGGCCGAGGAGGGCGATTACGCCGGTGCCGCCGCCGAATACGAGCGCGTGCTCGAATCCGACCCGTCCGATGCACTGGCCGCCCGCGAACGTGCGAAGGCGCTGTTGCTGGCCCGCTCCGGGTCCGCTGATGTACGTGACGTGCGTGCCGCTGCCGCCGCAGCGCCGGACGATGTGGAAGCGCAGTTGGCTGTGGCTGATATCGACATGATCGGTGGCCAGATTCAAGACGCTTTCGACCGTTTGCTGGACTTTTTGGCCGCCGGGCACAAGGCCGATATCGAGCAGGTTCGCAAGCGTCTGCTCGAATACTTCGCCATCCCCGAACCCACCGACCCGCGTCTGACCCGCGCCCGTCGTCGCCTAGCCACCCTCATGTACTAAGTGGTTTTGGCTCCCCTCTTTGAGAGGGGCTGTCGTCGTAGATGACTGAGGGGAGCTCACGAGCGTACTCGATTGCTCCCCCCTAAACCATCCGATTCTTCCCGAAATACTGCTGGAACCTTGGCCCCTCCAGCGCCAGCTCCTCCTCGAAATCATCCGCCCACTTACAGAACGGACGGTTGGCGAGACCATCGTTATTGAATCGCGCCTGATCGGTGATTTCGGTGATGCAGAATTTCGGAATCGTCAGATTGGTAACCGGCCCGGATCGTTCGGCCTCGGCTACGATGAGCGGCGCATTCGGCCCGCCGAACACATCCACGCTCCAGCCGTCTTCCTCAATCCACACGGAATACCGGTTCTTGATGATTACCGAGCCGCCGCGCTTGATGAGTTCGGCCGCGATACGCGTATCGATTTCGCGCTCGACTTCGTAGCGCGTGCCGCCCACGGACGGACCTTTGACGGTGACATATGCTTCCGAGAACCGGTCGCGGTATTCGTCCAGCACGGCCACCGGATTTACGTCGGGCGTCATGTCGACGTGAACCTTGCGCGAGACCAGCCGCACGCGCAAGGCGTAATTGTCGGCATGCACGTAGTAGCTCTGAATGATGAGGGTCGGGGCGTCGCCGTCGTCGTATTCCGCCGGCAGTTCGCGGCAGAAGAAGCGGCGTTCGTATTCGAAGTCATCTGTAGGTTCCGACATAACCCCATTGTAGAGCCGATAATGGCGATTTTCTCGTTATTTTGGCGACGTATGTGCCGCATGCAACGTGATGTGGTGTACAGTAAAGAAGTTGCTCGGGTTTGTAGCTCAGTGGATAGAGCGTCTGTCTCCGGAACAGAAGGTCGTGGGTTCGATCCCCATCAAGCCCACCAGCATGGCTTTCGGCTAACCGCCGGAAGCCTTTTGCATATTCGGCGCGTGCAAGGCTGGTGCTGGTGTCGGCAATGGCAAGGCCGGTGATGCCGGCTCGCTTGGGTCGTGGAAAAACCGTCCGGTTTGGCGAGAACGGTAGCCGAATCGTCTGGAATCGTCTGGAATCGTCTGGAATAGCAAGGAATAGTCTGTTGATGGCCGTATGCCGAGCATCATGCGCGCTAAACGCGACTTTGCTCAGTAGACTGCTACGTAATCGGCATTGCCAATCGTTGCTGATCGTGCGATTGGTCGTAGCCGGTGGTGATGTGTACCGGCGCCGGCCGCAGCAGGTGGGCGCCCCCAAGATGAGAAGGAGCACAATATGAGCGAAAAGATGGAAGCCGTAGCCACTTCCGAGGCGCCGGCCGCGCTGGGCGCATACAGTCAGGCGGTGAAGGCCAATGGCTTCGTGTTCGTATCCGGCCAGCTGGGCATTGATCCGGCCACCGGCGAACTGGCGGGCGAGACCGCTGGAGAGCAGGCTGCACAGGCGCTGAAGAATATTAAGCACATTCTCGACACTGCCGGTACCGGCATTGAGCATGTGTGCCGCGCCACCATCTACCTGAAGAACGTCGAGGACTTCAAGGAAGTGGACGCACGTTACGCTGAGGCGTTCATCGGCTCCGTCAAGCCCGCCCGCGTGGCCTTTGGCAACAACATGATTCCCAAGGGTGCGCTCGTGGAGATTGACGCCATCGCGGTGGAGTGATTCGAACGTTTCCCCGGCGGCCCGTCTGCGCGCATGGTGTGTGCAGACGGGCTGCCGCGTATTGTGCGACGCATTCCGGGGAATGTTTCGCTGGGCGGGGGTGCGAGGTGTGGTTCCGCGGCACGTTCCCGGGAACGTTGCGCTGGAATCGTTGGGCGGTGGTCCGTGCCACAATAGAGACCATGGCATCCAAAGGAAAACCGTCGCCGCGTTCGGCCGTAAGCCCGCTGAGTGATGAGCAGGTCAAGCGTCTGGCCGCCCGCCACACGCTTGTGGACTCGACACAGTATTACCCGACCGGCCCCCGCACGCCCAATCAGCCGGAAATCAACGCCCAGAATCCCAAGGCCACCAAACGACTGCTGGGAGGGGTGTCCATTGTGTTCCGCGCCAGCTGCAAGACCAAGGCCTGGGGCTTGGAACAGGTGCCGGAAACCGGACCGTTCATCACCGCCGCCAGTCATGTCACCATGTTTGATGTGTTCGTGCCAATGATGAGCCTGTTCCACATGGGCCGCCGCCCCCGTTACATGGCCAAGGCCGAGATGGCGAAGTGGCCATTGATCGGCAAGTGGTTCCAGTTGGTCGGCATGCAGCCGGTGCAGCGTCATTCGGGCAAGGCCAAGCAGATCGAAGAGACCTCGATTGATATTCTGACGTCCGGCCGCCCGCTGACGGTCTGGCCGGAAGGCACCGTGACCCGCGACCCGAAAAAGTGGGTGATGAGCATTAAGGAGGGCGTGGGATATATCGCCCTTGAATCCTCGCGCAGACTGGGGCATCAGGTGCCGCTGTACCCGGCGGTGACGTGGGGTGCCGCCTCCATCAACCACTGGTGGCCATGGCCGCGCAAAAACGTGGTGATGTGCTATGACCATGCGCTCGATTACTCCGATCTGCTTGCCGACATGGACTCATGGGGTGAAGAGCCGCCTGCCGAGGCCGTGAACGAGCTGATGTGGCGCGTGCTCAAACGCATGAACACAGTACTGGAGGAAATTCGTGGCGAGCAGTTCCCCGCTGAAGGCTACTGGGACTACCGCAGTATGAGTCGTAAGCCTTGGCCTGAAGCCGGCGGCCCGTTCCCGGCTGAGAAGTAGCCGCACCGGTTCCCGTACGGGGAGCCTAGGCGAGTAGCATGGCACAAGATTGTGCCGATGAAGTTGCGCGACAAGCGAAGGTAGGAATTTGATATGGGTAAAAATATAACGGTTCTCGGTGCAGGAGCATGGGGTACTGCTTTCGGCCAAGTGCTGGCGGACGCAGGCAACACGGTGACCATGTGGGCCAAGGAGCAGCAGATTGTCGAGGGCATTCGCGATCACCACCACAACGCCGTGCGCCTGCCGTCCGTCGAAAAGTTGCCGGACAACATGACCGCCACTGGGGATCGCGCCGAAGCCGTCAAGAACGCGGACATCGTAGTCGTGGCCATCGCCGCGCAGTTCGCGCGAGTGGCACTCGTCGAATTCAAGGGACTGATTCCCGATCACGCCATCGTCGTCAGCCTGATGAAGGGCATCGAGCGTGGCACCAACAAGCGTATGGACGAAGTCGTCCGCGAATCCCTTGACTTGCCGGCCGACCGGTTCGCCGCCATTTCCGGACCGAACCTGTCCAAGGAAATCGCCGATCGTCATCCCGCCGCCACCGTGGTGGCTTGCACGAACCTCGATAATGCCACGAAGGTGGCCGAGGCATGCACCACCTCCTATTTCAAGCCGTTCGTGACCACCGACGTCATCGGCCTGGAAATGTGCGGCAGCCTGAAGAACGTGACCGCGCTGGCCGTGGGCATGGCCCGTGGTGCCGGCTACGGTGAGAACACCGCGGCCATGATCGAAACTCGTGGACTGGCCGAACTGACCGCGCTGGGCGTAGCCGCTGGCGCCGATCCCAAGACCTTCTTCGGCTTGGCCGGTGTGGGCGATCTCATCGCCACCTGTGGCTCTTCGCTGTCTCGTAACTATACGTTCGGCGCGAATCTCGGCAAGGGATTGACGGTCGAAGAGGCCACCAAGGTCAGCAACGGTGTGGCCGAAGGCGTGCCCACCACGGATGCGGTGGTGGCTCTTGGCGATCAGCTTGATGTGCCGACCCCGTTGGCGTATCAGATGAGCCGCGTGCTGAACGAAGGCATTTCCTGCTCGGAGATGCTTGCCGGACTGTTCGGTCACGAGGTTACCGGCGAATAACGAGAGAAGCGACGTATACGTGGCGTATACGTTGTACGTGCAAAGTCGCGTGGCGTATACGTCGTTGACGTGCACGAGTAGACTGGTGTGCGTCTCTTGTGCGCGGCGTTCCGAGCGCGGTTCGGTCCGGTTGGCGGTGCAAAGCATAGGCTTGAAAACGGTTGTAGTTTCAACAAAAGGATGGTTATGGCCAAGAAGCGTGTTGTGGTGCTCTATGGTGGGCGTGCAGACGAGCATTCGATTTCCTGCATCTCCACTGCCGGTGTGCTGGGGGCCATGGACACTGAACGGTTCGAGCCGATTCCGGTCGGCATCACCAAGGACGGCAAGTGGATCATCAATGGCGAAGATCCGCGTGGCTGGAACTTGGACGGCGGCGAGCTGCCGACCGTAAAGATCACCCCGGAATCGCGCCCGGTGATGCTTGACCCCTCTCGCGGACAGGACGGTTTCTTCATCGGCGAGCCCAGCCACATCAATTCCGCCGATTCCGGCTTCGGCACCAGCTTCGTCAGCATGTCCGACCCGGAAATGCACCATGTGCTGACCTCCCTTGGCCATGTGGACGCGGTACTGCCGGTGCTGCACGGCCCCTATGGCGAGGATGGTACGGTTCAAGGCCTGCTGGAAATGATGGGTGTGCCGTACGTGGGGTGCGGAGTGTTTGCTTCCGCCGCCTGCATGGATAAGCATTACACCAAGGTGGTGCTGGATGCCGCCGGCATTCCCACCGCGCCCGGTGTGACGGTCGATGCGCGCAACTTCACCGCCGCCGATGTGCTTGCCGAGATCGAGGACGCCGGTCTTACTTATCCGCTGTTTGTCAAGCCTTCGCGCGCAGGCTCCAGCTTCGGTGTGACCAAAGTCGAGAAAGCCGATGACCGCGAGACCCAGCAGGATCGTCTGGCCGCCGCCATCGCCACCGCCGGCGAGCACGACTGGAAGGTGCTCGTCGAACAGGGGATTGATGGTCGCGAAATCGAATGTGCCGTGCTGTGCCCGAAGGCCGGTGACGAGCCCGAGGCCAGCTGGCCCGGCGAAATCGTGCTCGATCATCAGAACGACGACCAGTTCTACGATTTCGACTCCAAGTACATGGATGCCTCCGCCAGCCACGTGGAAGTGCCTGCCAATCTGCCGGTCAGCGTGCTTGAGGACGTGCGTGACGTGGCCCGTCGCGCGTTCAAGGCCGTGGATGGTGCCGGCTTGAGCCGTGTGGACACCTTCGTGACGCCTGATGGCACGGTGATGGTCAACGAAATCAACACCATGCCCGGCTTCACGCCGATTTCCATGTATCCCAAGGCTTGGGATGCCACCGGAGTGAGCTACACCGAACTCATCACGCGATTGATTGAGGGCGTGCTGAGGTAAGTGTGGTGCGGAATCGGCCGCAGGCCGGTTCCGCTATTGACACATCGCCCATACCTGTCAGTAATTCATGCCAAGTTTTCCTAAGTTCAACAGGCGTACAGCAAATGGCGAACGCAATTCACTTGCGCGCCAGTGTCAGGACAGATTAGGCGCATAGTTTCTTTTCTTGGATTCACGGGCCGCGCGAATGCCGCGCATACCAAGCCCGACTCCCCAGACTGTCGTCTGGATGATGTTGAGAAAAGGAACATTATGAACAACCTGCGTAAGATCGCGGCCGGCTCCCTCGCCGCCGTGCTCGCGTTCTCGATGGCCGCCTGCGGCTCGAGCAACGCCTCCTCCGATGGCACCGGCGAAAGCACCGGCAAGGCCGTCACCGTGAACGAAAAGTCCGCCAAAGCCACCTCCCTCGCCGACTTCGGCACCATGGAAGACCTCGAGAAGGCCGCCAAGGAAGAGGGCGCGCTGAACGTCATCGCCCTTCCGCACGACTGGTCCAACTACGGCGAGGTCATCGAGAGCTTCAAGAAGAAGTACCCGGAGATCAAGGTCACCGAGCTCAACCCGAACGCCTCATCCAAGGAAGAGCTCGACGCCGCCAAGACCAACAAGGGCACCGACGCCGCCCCCGACGTCTTCGATGTCGGCCAGGCCATCGCCGCCACCTCCACCGACTACTTCGCCCCGTACAAGGTGCAGGCCTGGGACAAGATCCCGGACACCGCCAAGGACGCCGACGGCGCCTACTACGCCGACTACACCGGCATCATGTCCGTGGGCTGGAACGCCGACAAGTACGGCGACATCAGCTCCCTGGACGACCTGCTCGACCCGAAGTTCGCCGGCACCGTGGCCCTCAACGGCAAGCCCGCCGAGGCTGGCGCCGCCTTCAACGGCTACCTGATGGCCAACCAGCTCGCCGGTGGCGACATCAACAACCTGCAGCCCGGCCTTGACTACTTCAAGAAGCTCAAGGAAGCCGGCAACCTGACCACCGTCGACGTGACCAACGGCACCATCGACTCCGGCCAGACCGGCGTGGTCTTCGACTGGACCTACAACCAGGCCTCCTACAAGAAGGAGCTCAAGGACAAGGGCGTGAACTGGAAGTACAAGACCTTCCCGAAGGCCCAGGTCGTCAGCTACTACAACCAGGCCATCAACAAGGACGCGCCGCACCCGGCCGCCGCCCGCCTGTGGGAGGAGTACCTGTACACCGCCGACGCCCAGAACCTGTGGTTCAAGGGCG
>ERZ857693.4250-NODE-4250-length-10424-cov-3.572765_pt1 | contig 10424 bp, 8 predicted proteins | sample MGYA00519765_ERZ857693 | MGnify/ENA primary metagenome ERZ857693 (study PRJEB31778, sample SAMEA3449354) | human gut metagenome | biome: human gut; feature: human-associated habitat; material: faeces | place: United Kingdom | collected 2010/2012 ... | reverse complement strand
GTGCCGCAGCTGCCGGAGCGGTGCTTAAGCCGCAAGGCGGGAATTGTGCGGTGTTACCCAAGGTTTCTACAGGGGAATAATGCCGTTCACTTTCCCCACCCGCTGCTTTGCAGCATGGTTTCATCGCTCAGCATCCACAGGGCCTCCACATCGTTCAGCTGCTCGATCAAAGCCTGCCCTTTTTCTACCGGCATGCAGAACACACCGGTGGAAAGCGCATCCCCCAGGCCGCTGTCACTGCTTACAATGGCAACGCTGTTCATGTAGCGGGCAGGCTGCAGGGTGGTCAGGTCGATCAGGTGGTGGTAGCGTACACCGTCCACGGTAAAGTAACGCTGGTAGTCCCCGCTGATCACAAGGCTTTGCCCCGGCTGCAGCTCCACGGTATCCACATAGCTTGCGGTGGCGTATTGGCCGTCCTGATCCGGCCAGGGGTTATCGACCCCGGCAACCCAGGGCCCGCTGTTGGGCTTGGTGCCAATGGCGCGCACATTGCCACCCACGTTCAACAGGGCGCTGGTCAGGCCGCGGGCTTCGGCTGCCTGGGCGCATTGCTCCACCGCATAGCCTTTGCCAATGCTGCCAACGTCCAGCTGCAATTCCGGGTCTGCAAAATACACCGTCCCGGTATTCTGGTTCAAAATCAAATCATCCATATTGCAGTGGGCAGCCGCAGCCTGCAGGTCGGCGGTTTTGGGCAGGATATCGGCGCTTACCTCGGCTCCATCGCCCGCGGCGGTGCGGGCATCGTGCCAGTAGCGCAGCACCGCCCCGGCAGCGGCATTGCAGGCGCCGTCCGTTGCCTGGTACATCTCCTGCGCGAAGGTCAGCAGGTTCATAATCTCATCCCCAACGGCAACGGGGGCAGCGGCGGCTCCGGCGTTTACATCCGCCAGGTTGGTCATGCCGTCATAGTGGTTGTAAATATCATACAGCTGGTTATACCGCAGCAGGTCTGCATGCAGGGCGGTCATCTGGGTGTTCCAGTCGGCTTCACTGTCGGCATAGCCGCTGATGACAGTAACGGTGTCAAACACATCCCACCAAGTTACGCTGTAGCGCTGGGGGCTGGTGGTTCCAGTTGCCGCACAGCCGCTCAGCAGCAGGCAGAGCGCCAGCACCGCACAGGTCAGGCGGCGCTTCATGCCTGGCCTCCTACGTGTTCATGCTCGCGGTTCAGTTCGGCCAGCAGGGCAGCAAGGGTCCAGCCGCGGCTGGTGGGGGTTATCATGGCGCGCAGCGGGATCACCGCCCCGCCGCGGCGCACTTCATCCACAAACTGGCCCAGATCGCCATTGTCATGCCGCAGCCCGCTCACAATCATGGCCGGGCGCTCCGGTACATCCGGGGCGGGGGCGGCTTCACCGCCAGTGTGCCGCCCGGTGCAAAGGGCTTCCATGGTGGTGCCCAGGTCGGCGGCGGTCAAAAGGCGGACTTTCAGGCGGCTCAGGCGTGCAGCGTGTTCCACCGCGGCGTGCTCGGCACTGCCGGGGGCAACCTGCCACAGCAGCACACAGCGCGGTTCCTGCTGGATTCTGGCTTTCATAACAATACCTCGTTATGCCTGCCCGCAGCCGGGCAGGCAGCAATCATAAAATCAAAATGTGCGGCGCAGGGGTCAGCCCCGCGCCGCACGGTGGAAAAGGTTCAATTACAGGTCAGGGTGATACTCTTTGCAGGTGCATTTTTTCCATTTCAGGCCGCTGCCGCAGGGGCAGGGATCGTTGCGGCCAATCTTGGTCACGCGCACAGGGGTGGCACCCTTGGCACCAGCCTGAGCCGGTGCGCCTTCGCCGGTGGGCTTGGCAACCTGTTCGCGTTTCGGCTCCTGGTTCTGCTGGCGCACTTCAATGGTCAGCAGCATGTGTACGGCATCCTCGCGGATGGTGGCGATCATCTCGTCAAACATGGCAAAGCCTTCAATGCGGTATTCCACAATGGGGTCGCGTTGGCCGTAACCGCGCAGGCTCATGCCCTGCTTCAGCTGGTCCATGTTGTCAATGTGCTCCATCCACTTGGAGTCAACATTGCGCAGCAGGCAGATACGCTCCAGTTCGCGCATCATGGGGGCACCGTACTTCTGCTCCTTGCTTTCCAGAATGCTCATGCCGCGCTCATACAGCACCTTGGCAACATCCTCGCGCTTCAGATCATTCAGCTGCTCGGCAGTGTAGTTAAAATCAGTGGGCAGGCACAGCCAGTTCAGGTAGTGGCGGCGCAGGGCGGCAAAATCCCAATCATCGGCGGTTTCGCCGCTCAGGAAGGACTCGCAGGTCTCGTCGATGGACTGCTTCATCATCTCGTGCAGCTTGTCGGAGATATCCTCGCCGTCCAGCACCATCTGACGCTGCTTGTAGATGATCTCGCGCTGCTGGTTCATGACATCGTCATACTGCAGCACCTGCTTACGGATGGCAAAGTTGGAAGCTTCCAGCTTTTTCTGGGCGCTCTCGATCGTGTTGGTGATCAGCTTGTTCTCGATGGGCATGTCCTCGTCCAGGCCCAGGGTATCCATCAGGCCCTGCACGCGCTCACCGCCGAAAATGCGCATCAGGTCATCTTCCAGGCTCAGGAAGAAACGGGATGCACCGGGGTCGCCCTGACGGCCGGCACGGCCGCGCAGCTGGTTATCAATACGGCGGCTTTCGTGGCGTTCAGTGCCAATGATGAACAGGCCGCCAGCTTCGCGCACAGCCTCGGCTTCGCGCTTGACTTCCGGTTCATATTCTGCAACCAGCTCGTCAAAGCGCTTGCGGGCAGCCAGAATATCAGCATCCTGGGTGTCGGCATGGCCGTCGCACTCGGTCATCAGCATTTCAACTTTTGCTTCATAGGCTGTATCCGGGGCAGGGGGGATGGGCAGGCCCTGTGCCTTGGCGCGGGCTTTGGCGTGCTCGTATTCGTCCTTCAGCACTTCCAGGTCGGCATTCATCTGGCGGGTCAGCTCTTTGCGCAGGGTGGCCTTTGCCATATAGGTCACGTTGCCGCCCAGCATGATATCGGTGCCGCGGCCAGCCATATTGGTGGCGATGGTCACAGCGCCCTGCTTACCGGCCTGTGCAACGATTTCGGCTTCGCGCTCATGCTGCTTTGCGTTCAGCACATTGTGCTCAATGCCGCGCTTTTTCAGCAGCTTGGAAAGCGCCTCGCTCTTTTCCACGCTGACGGTACCAACCAGAACGGGCTGGCCCTTGGCGTGGCATTCGGCAACCTGCTCGATCACGGCATTATACTTGCCGTTGATGGTCTTGTACACGCTGTCCGGCAGGTCCTTGCGGGCGCGGGGCTTGTTGGTGGGGATGGATACGATCTGCAAGCCGTAAATTTCGCTGAACTCGTCCGCTTCGGTGGAAGCCGTACCGGTCATGCCGCCCAGCTTTTTGTACATGCGGAAATAGTTCTGGAAGGTGATGCTGGCCAAAGTCTTGCTCTCAGCAGCAACGGTCACGCCTTCCTTGGCTTCAATGGCCTGGTGCAGACCGTCATTGAAGCGGCGGCCATACATCAGACGGCCGGTGAATTCATCAACGATGATGACCTCGCCGTCTTTCACGATATAGTCGGTATCACGGTGCATCACACCGCGGGCCTTGATGGCACCGTCAATATAGTGGCGCAGGGTCATGTTGTCGGCATCGGCCAGGTTCTCAACATTGAACCATGCTTCGGCTTTCTTAACGCCGCTTTCGGTCAGGGTGCAGGTCTTGTGCTTTTCGTCCACGACATAATCGCCGTCGGTCTGCTCATCGGCCTCCACCTTATCTTCCAGCTCGACCACCACGCTTTTGTGCAGGGTGCGGACGAAGCGGTCCACCTGGGTGTACAGGCTGGAGGAATCCTCGCCCTTGCCGGAGATGATCAGAGGGGTGCGGGCCTCATCGATCAGGATGGAGTCCACCTCATCGACGATGGCAAAGGCGTGGCCGCGCTGCACCATGTTGTCCTTATAGGTCACCATGTTGTCGCGCAGGTAGTCGAAGCCGTACTCATTGTTGGTGCCGTAAGTGATATCGGCGTTGTAGGCACGGCGGCGGGCATCGCCATCGATGCCCTGCACGATCAGGCCGACATTCAGGCCCAGCCAGCGGTAGAGCTTGCCCATCCACTCGCTGTCGCGCTTGGCCAGGTAATCGTTGACGGTGACGATGTGCACGCCCTCGCCGGTCAGGGCGTTCAGGTAGGCGGGCAGGGTGGCCACCAGGGTCTTGCCTTCACCGGTCTGCATCTCGGCAATGGAGCCGCGGTGCAGGGCAATGCCGCCCATAATCTGCACAGGGAAGTGCTTCATGCCCAGCACACGCCAGGCAGCTTCGCGGCAGACAGCAAAGGCATCGGGCAGAATATCATCCAGCGTCTCGCCGTTTACCAGCCGCTCTTTCAGGGCCGGGGTCTGCGCCTGCAGCTCAGCATCGGACATCGGCTGATACTTTGTTTCCAGTGCCAGCACCTTTTTGGTAATGGGATTGATCTTTTTCAGCTCCCGGTCAGAGAAGCTGCCAAAGAGTTTTTCAGCAAGGGACATTGTTACACCTCATCTATCAAAAATCGGGGCGGCAGGCCGCCCAACAGCGGAAAAACCACATACTGTTTATATGATACACCAAAGCTGAAAACCCGTCAAACCCGATGGATAGATTTTATCCGTTTTTTGGGTGAACTTTCTGTTAATTTAGAAAAAAAGACCCTCTCCGGCATTGCGCAGCAATGACGGAGAGGGTCGGTCCTATACCAATGTCGCCCCCGGGCGGGGAACGTGCTCCGTCAGCAGGGTGTGCAGCTGTTCCGGCAGAGCGTAGAAATTGCCGTTGGTATATTTCCACGCCCCCACCGCGGCGAGAGCCGCCAGCAGAGCCAGCACCAGCAGCGTCATGCACACCCGGCGCAGGGGATGCCGCTTGGGCTGGGGGCCGGGCGAAACGTCCTTCTTTGCAGCCCTGCGGGCAGGCAGGAAGCCTGTCCCCTCAGCCTGAGGCTTGTTTGCCGCCGTGCGCCGGATGATATCCAGCAGCCAGAGGGCGGGGTTCTCCCCCGCCGGGACGGTGCGCAGAAAGCAGCCCTTCCTGCAGCTGAGCACCAGCACACAGTCACTTTCCCGCTCGGCACAGGCGGCGGAGAGATCCGCCCCCACCACGCGGCGGGCAGCCTGGGCCCGGGCCAGCGCCTGCCGGAGCGGGTCAGTGCAGTCTTTGGGCAGGCGGGCACGCTTTTCGATCAACGGGCCGGTCTTGGGGTTGGCATAGCTCACCGCACCAAAATCAAAGACCTTCTCGGCCCCGGGCAGGTTCTCGAGCCGGGCTTCCAGCAGGGCACCGGCGGCAGCATCCGCGCAGATGAGCAGCTTATCGTGCCGTTCCAGCGCCTCCACCACGGCGGCAGGCAGAGTGGTCTCCCCTGCCCCGTACAGGTCTGCCGAAAACGCCTGCCGCAGGGCCTGCGCGGCCTTTTTCAGCCCGGAAGAGCTCTGCGCCTGCAGGGCCACCAGCGTTTCCGCACCCCGGCTCTTCCACTGGGCTGCGGCCCGCCACTGGGGCGGAAAGTTTTCCACCGTTTTCCCCACCGCTGTGGACTGCGCACCAAACAGCCGCAGCACACACCCGGTCTCCTGTTGCTGTGTCACCCTGCATTCCCCCTGCCTTTCAGTGGCCCAGGAACACCTCGTTCAGCTTGTCCAGCGCTTCGGCGCTGTGCTGTGCGTCCCGGGCAAGGGGCTCTGTGCCTGCGGGAACTTTTCCCTGTGCCAGCCGCAGGGCCAGCTCCAGGGCAGCCTGCGCGGCGCGGGCACGCACCAATGCACGGTCGGGCCGGGAGACGGACAGCTTTTTCAGATACACCGTCTCCCCCCGGGCCGCGCCCAGATACACCGTGCCCACCGGGCGGAGGACATCTCCACCGGTCGGTCCGGCCACGCCGGTCACACTGATGCCGATCTCAGCACCGGCGGCCTGAGCGGCCCCCAGCGCCATCTGGGCGGCCACAGGGGCCGACACCACATTGTACTTTGCAATGACATCCGGTTCCACGCCCACCAGCCTGGCCTTGGCGGCCTCCCAATAGGTCACAAAGCCGTAGCCGAACACTTCACTGGAGCCCGGCACCGAGGTGATGCGCTGTGCGATCAGCCCGCCGGTGCAGCTCTCGGCGGTGGAGAGGGTGAGCCCCTTTTCCTTTAAGGTGCGCACCAGTGTCTCCTCCAGCCCGGCCACATCCTCATCATACACCGCATCGCCCAGCAGATCATAGAACTTTTTGGCATATTCCCGGCACATTTTTTCGCCTTCCGCATCGGAAGCAGCCCGGGCGGTGATACGGATCTCGCACTCACCGGTCTTGCAGTAGATGGCGGCAGTCGGGTTGGCGTTTTCCAGCAGATCACGCACCTGATATTCCAGGCTGCTCTCGCCGCCCAGCACCCGCAGGGTGACAGAGTGCAGGGTGCAGTTCTGGCGCTTCATCAGCAGGGGGCGGACGCTCTCGTTCCACATGGCCTTCATCTCGCTGGGCACGCCCGGCATCAGGACAGCACAGCGGCCCTCCTGCTCAAACCACGCACCGGGGGCAGTGCCGTGATGGTTGATGATCTTATGCCCTTTTACGGGCACCATGGCCTGCTTGCGGTTGTTGGGGGTGGTCACCCGGCCGGAGCGGGCAAAATAACCGGTGATCTTCTCCCACTCGCTCTCGTCAAAGGCCAGCGTATCGCCATAGCAGGCGGCAACGGTCTCCTTGGTCAGGTCGTCTGCCGTGGGGCCCAGACCGCCGGTGAACACCAGCAGGTCACAGCGGTTCTTTGCCTCGTTGACAAAGTCCGCCAGCCGCCCCTGATTGTCGCCGATGGTGCTCTCCCGCTGGACCGTAATGCCCAGCTCAGCAAGCTCCCGGCTCAGGTACTGGGCATTGGTGTTGAGGATGTTGCCGAGCAGCAGCTCGGTGCCCACACTGATGATCTCCGCTGTCATGCCGCTCACCCCTCAAACTCGATCTCGTCCGTAATGCGGATGCGGATCCGTTCGGTGTTCTCAGCAGCTTCGGCCTCCAGCTCTGCCAGACCAGGCATGGCGGCTTCGGCCTCCAGGATCTCTGCCAGCTCGGGGCGGATCTTCGGGTGCGGCGGGGTGAAGATGGTGCAGCAGTCCTCATAGGGCAGGATGCTGGTCTCGTAGGTGCCAATGTGGCGGGAGGTCTCGATGATCTCGGTCTTGTCCATGCCGATCAGCGGGCGCAGGATGGGCAGATTCTGGGCGGCATCGGTGCACTGCAGGGCCTTGACGGTCTGGCTTGCCACCTGAGCCAAGCTCTCGCCGGTGATGAGGGCTTCGCAGCCCTGCTTCTTTGCAATGATATTCGCAATGCGCATCATGCTGCGGCGCATCAGCACCGTGAACAGCACATCGGGGGCATTGTCCCGGATATACTCCTGCGGCTTGGTGTAGGGCACCACAAACAGGTTGGAGCTGCCGGTATAGGGGGTGATTTTCTGGGCCAGAGCTTTAACTTTCAGTTTTGCGCGCTCAGAAGTATACGGAGGGGACGCAAAATGGATGTGATCCAGGGCCAGACCGCGCTTTGCCATCCGGTAAGCGGCCACCGGGCTGTCGATGCCGCCGGAGAGCATATTCAGGGCACGGCCGGAGGTACCCACGGGCAGGCCACCCTCTCCGGGTATTTTTGGGCCATGAATATACGCGCCGTAATCGCGAATCTCCACAATGACCTTGAACTGGGGGTTCTTCACATCCACCCGCAGGTAGTTATGCAGCCCCAGCAGATAAGCGCCCAGCTCCCGCATCAGCTCAGGGCTGGTCATGGGGTAGGTCTTATCCGAACGGCGGGCCTCCACCTTGAAGGTCTTGATGCCGTGCAGGCTGTCGCCCAGATACTCCTCCGCAGTCCGGCAGATGGTATCAAAGTCCTTTTCGCAGACCACGGCACGGCTCAGTGCCGCCAGACCAAACACGGTGCGCACCCGGTCAAAGGCCAGATCCATGTCCACGTCTTCTTCTTCGGGCTCCATATAAAAGGTAGACTGGGTGCAGTACACCTTGAACTTGCCCACGGTCTTGAGCCGGTAGCGCAGGATCTTCATCATGGCCGACTCAAACTGGTTGCGGTTCAGGCCCTTCAGGGACATCTCGCCCTGATAGCCCATAATAATTTCTCTCATCTTTTATCTCCTGATTCTCTGTAAGTGCTTCATGCCGTCCTCGAAGGCGTTGAGGAACGCGTCCACATCCTCGGGGGTGTTGTCCGCACAGAAGGACACGCGGATGGCCGTGTCGATGGCCAGCGGGTCGCGGCCCATGGCCGCCAGCGTGTGGCTGGGCTGGCCCCGGCCGCAGGCACTGGCCGAGGAGACATAGACCTGCTGCTGTGCCAGATGGGCCAGCATGGTCTCGCTCTTGATGCAGTTCTCGCTGAAGTTCAGCACCTCGGGCACCGCATTGTCCGGGCTGTTGATGACCACCTCCGGGAAGGCTTTCAGCCCTTCCCGCAGGCGCAGGTTCAGGGCACGCACAGCAGCATCCCGGCTCTTCATGGTCTTGTTCAGGCGGGTGGCCGCGGCAGCAAGGCCCAGCGCATAGGGCAGGTTCTCGGTGCCGGGACGCTTCTCCCGCTCCTGCTCACCGCCCAGATAGGGAGCCTGGAACGCCTGATACAGGCTGTCGCTCAGGTAGAGCGCACCAATGCCCTTGGGTGCGTGGATCTTGTGGCCGCTGACAGCCAGCGTGTCGATGTTCGCCAGTTTGATGGGCACCCGCATCCAGGCCTGCACGGCATCCACATGGACGATGGTGCGGCTGTTGCGGCGCTTGACCTCTGCGGCCAGACGCTCCACATCGTTCCGGGTTCCGACCTCGTTGTTGACCATCATGCAGGCTACAAGGATGGTGTTTTTGTCCACATGGTCCAGCATCCGGTCGATGTCCAGCGTGCCGTCCGGACCGGGGTCCACCACGGTCACATCATACCCCATGGCGGCCAGACGCTCCAGCGGCTTCTGCACGCTGGGGTGCTCAAAGCCGGACACCACGATGCCCTTGCCGAACCTGCGGGTCAGGGCCGCGCCCAGCAGGGCCATGTTGTTGCTCTCGCTGCCGCAGGAGGTAAAATAGAGCTCCCGGCTCTTGCAGCCCAGGGTGCGGGCCACAGCGGCACGGGCGGCGTTCAGTGCTTCCTCGCTGCGGGCACCGGGGCCGTACAGGCTGGAGGGGTTGGCCCAGTGCTCCCGCATGGCCTTGTTGATGACATCCGCCACTTCCGGAGCCACGATGGTGGTGGCGGCGTTGTCCAGATAATGCAATTCAGGGTTTTGCAGCATAAATTTTGATTCCTGCTTTCTCAGTTACGCCAGCGGCACCCGCCGCCGACAGGATTTCATACTAAACCATGATGATTATACCACAAAGCATCTGCCGCCGTAAAGTAGCACGGCCCACTTGCACGGCCCCGCCGGGTGCTGTATAATGAGGGTAACAAACACAAAGAAAGCCGGGTGTTTTTATGGCCGATTATCAGGAATACCGCCGCCGCATCCTGCGCAAGCGCTGGCGCAGGAATTTTGCCGTTGCCGGGCTGCTGGTGCTGCTCATCCTGCTCAGCGCCGTGGGCCTGCTGTGGAAGCGCCTCCACCGGGAGCAGAGCCCTGCCGCCGTGCAGGGCCCGACCATCTTCCAGCAGGAGCTGCAGAGCAGCGAGTGGAACACCATCAGCTACACGCCCGCGCGGCGGCTGACCGTGCAGACCACCTCTGCCGGGTCCACCGCCATGGATTTCCGGCTGGCCGCGCTGGACCGCACCACCGCCGTGGACCGCAGTTATTTTGCCAACGTCTGTTTTCTGGGCGACAGCCTGACGGTGGGCTTCTCGGACTATCAGATCAATCTGAGCGGCGCGCTCATCTGCGGCTACCGCAGCATCAGCCCCAACACCATCGTCAACCGCGCCACTGTCACCAGCCCTGACCGCGGCGAGGAAGTAGCCCTCGACGTGCTGGCCGCCAACCAGCCCGCCAAGCTCTACCTCCTGCTGGGCACTAACGCCCTGGTGCAGACCGGCAACGAGGACAGCTTCATCAATTACTACGCCCGCATGCTGGACGAGCTGCGCGCCGCGCTGCCCAACACCACCTTTTATGTGCAATCCATTCTGTGCGCCACGCAGGAGACCGTCGAGGACGACGCCCCCGGCCTTTCGCCGACCACATCGGCCCCATCAACCAGCAGATCAAGGCCCTGTGCGAGGAGCGCGGCCTGTACTACCTGGACCTGAACGCAGAGTTCAGCGACGAAAACGGCTACCTGCTCACCGATTACGCACAGCCGGACGGCATCCATCTGACGGTTTCGGGCTACAACAAGTGGGTCAGCTACCTGTGTACCCACACGCCTTACAACAAAAACAATCCCTATCAGCCCGGCAGCACCTAC
>ERZ857693.4245-NODE-4245-length-10442-cov-5.113026_pt1 | contig 10442 bp, 8 predicted proteins | sample MGYA00519765_ERZ857693 | MGnify/ENA primary metagenome ERZ857693 (study PRJEB31778, sample SAMEA3449354) | human gut metagenome | biome: human gut; feature: human-associated habitat; material: faeces | place: United Kingdom | collected 2010/2012 ... | reverse complement strand
GCCTTTTCCTTCGTCACCCCAGTTGATGCCTACGATCGCACAATTTGCCATGTCTGTATACCCTCCTGTTCTGCGTGTTTTCGTGTGTTTTTGATACGTTTTTTCAAACGACAGTCCATTATACACGCCGCGGCAGGGTAAGGGAAGTATGGATTTTATATGTGATGTATAAGCGCAGATGATGAAAGCCGCTGCCTGCCCCTGCTCCTGAAAAGCGGCGGGGCGGGCAATGTGCAGGCATGCCAGATATTTTCTGCGGATATATATGCAATTTGTGCACAGTTACAAAAGCATTAAAATAGCGGATTTCCTCTTTACAAATTTGAAGAAGGGTGTATAATCATCCACATAAATTTGAATATAAAGAATATTTATTCTCCAAGTATACAAAGGCGGTGAGCGGGCATGGGAGAGAATATCATCGAGATCGCGGGCCTGCGCAAGAGCTTTGACCACGTGGAGGTGGTCAAGGGCGTGGACATGCAGGTTCATCAGGGGGAATTCCTGACGCTGCTGGGGCCCTCCGGCTGCGGCAAGACCACCACACTGCGGATGATCGCGGGGTTTGAGGAGGCAGACAGCGGACATATCACCATCGACGGACAGGAGGTCACCGCGCTGCCGCCCTACAAGCGGGCAGTCAACACGGTGTTTCAGAGCTACGCGCTGTTCCCGCTGATGAATGTCTATGACAACGTGGCCTACGGACTGACAGTGAAGCGGCTGCCCAAGGCGGAGATACGGGAAAAGGTGACGCAGGCGCTGCGCACCGTGCAGCTGGAGGGCTTCGAAAAGCGGCGAATCAGCCAGATGTCGGGCGGCCAGTGCCAGCGCGTGGCCATTGCCCGAGCGCTGGTGAACGGGCCGAAGGTGCTGCTGCTGGACGAGCCGCTGGGCGCGCTGGATCTCCGGCTGCGGAAGGATATGCAGAACGAGCTGAAGCGTATCCAGCAGCAGATGGGCATAACGTTTATATATGTGACCCACGACCAGGAGGAGGCCCTGACCATGTCCGACACCGTGGTGGTGATGGACAAGGGCCGCATCCAGCAGATCGGCACCCCCGAGGACATCTATAACGAGCCGAAAAACGCCTTTGTGGCGGACTTTATCGGCGAGAGCAACATCTTAAACGGCACCATGGTCCGCGACAACGTGGTGAAAATGTACGGCAAGGAGTTCCCCTGTGTGGACGGCGGGTTCGCCCCCAACGAGCCGGTGGACGTGGTCATCCGCCCCGAGGACATCGACATTGTCCCCGTGGAGCAGGGCCAGCTGGCGGGCACCGTCACCAACGTCACCTTCAAGGGGATGCAGTACGACATCATTGTGGACTTCCGGGGCTTCAAGTGGCTGATCCAGACCACGGACCACTCCCCGGTGGGGGCCCGCATCGGCGTGAAGATCGACCCCGACGGCTTCCACATCATGAAAAAGAGCGAATATTCCGGTCAGTTCGGCGACTACAGCTCCTATTCTGAGGAGTATGAGGAGCTGGCGGACGCCTCCCTGGAGACGGATGAGGAGGAGAGCGGGGATGAAGAATAAGCTCTCCCGGTTCGCCGTGCCCTATGAGGTGTGGATGGCCATTTTCGTGGTGGCCCCCATCCTCATCATGGTGATCTATGCCTTCTCCTCCTCAGAGGGGGGCTTCACCCTGGACAATTTTGTGCAGATGGGCGGCTATACCCAGGTGTTTCTGCGGTCCTTCAAGCTGGCCATCATCGCCACGCTGATCTGTCTGGTCATCGGGTACCCGGTATCGTATCTCATGAGCCGGGAGGGTCCGGCCTTCCAGCGGACGGCCATGGTGCTGATCATGCTTCCTATGTGGATGAACTTCCTGCTGCGGACCTATTCCTGGATGACCATCCTGGAAAACCACGGCCTGCTGAACCAGCTGTTTGAAAAAATCGGCCTCATCAGCCTGTATAACCACATTTTCGGCACGGAGCTGGAGTATTTCTCCATGATGAATACCCAGGGGGCCGTGGTGCTGGGCATGGTGTATAACTATCTGCCCTTTATGATCCTGCCCATCTACTCTGTTATCATCAAGCTGGACGGCTCCCTGCTGGAGGCCGCCCGGGACCTGGGGGCCAATTCCATGACGGTGTTCCGCCGGGTGATCCTGCCCCTGAGCCTGCCGGGGGTCATCTCCGGCATCACCATGGTGTTTGTGCCGTCGGTGTCCACCTTCGCCATCAGCCGGATGCTGGGCGGCGGCACGGAGCTTCTGCTGGGCGACCTCATCGAGCGGCAGTTCCTGGGCGGGGCCTATAACCCACAGCTGGGCGCGGCCATCTCCCTGGTGATGATGATCATCGTGCTGGTGTGCATGCTGGTGATGAATCGCTTCGGTGAGGGCGAGGAACAGGCGGTGATCCTATGACCGGCCGCAAGCAGAACAGCATCGGCGATCGGGTGCTTATGGCGCTGGTGTTCCTGTTTTTGTACGCACCCATTATCATTCTCATCGTTTTCTCCTTCAACGCGGGCACCAGCTCCAGCGTCTGGAAGGGCTTTTCCCTGAAATGGTACGAGTCCCTGCTGTCTAACCGCCTGATTATGAACAGCGTGTACACTACCCTGATGGTGTCGCTGCTGTCCACCATTGTGGCGGCCATTGCGGGCACGTTTGCCGCCATTGGCCTGTACGCCATGAGCCGGCGGCGCCGGGCCATCGTCAATTCCGTCAACAACATCCCCATGATGAACGCGGATATCGTCACCGGCGTCAGCCTGTGCCTGCTGTTCGTGGTGTTCTTCAACGGCTGGGGCTCCTTTGCCGGGTGGGTGAACTCCTGGCAGTCGGCGGTGGTGCTGCCGGAGCGGCTGACCATGGGCTTCGGCACCCTGCTGATCGCCCATGTCTGCTTCAACATTCCGTATGTCATCCTGTCCGTGGGGCCAAAGCTGCGGCAGATGGACCGGAACCTCATCGACGCGGCCCAGGACCTGGGCTGCACCTGGATGCAGGCCTTCTGGCGGGTGGTGATCCCGGAGATCAAGCCCGGCATCGTGTCCGGCGCGCTGACGGCCTTCACCATGTCCGTGGATGACTTCATCATCAGCTACTTTACCGCCGGAACCAGCGCCTCCACCCTGGCCATGACCATCTACGGCATGACCAAAAAGCGCGTCAGTCCGGAGATCAACGCCATTTCCACCCTGCTGTTTGTGACGGTGCTGGTGCTGCTGGCCATCATCAACCTGCGTGACAGCCACGCCGCCCGGCGGGAGCATCACGCGGCGGTGTCCGCCGCCTCCGGCGGACCGGTGAAGCCCCACCGGCGGCCCAACAAGCTGCTGCGCCGGGTGGCGGCCGGAGCCATGGCCTGCGTGCTGACGGCGCTGCTGGTGGTCACCGGCCAGTCCGTCCAGTCGGAGCGGGTGGTGAACGTGTGCTCCTGGGGCGAGTACATCGACGAGGAGCTGATTACCCAGTTTGAGGAGGAAACCGGCATCCGCGTGAACTATCAGACGGCGGAGAGCAACGAGGCCCTGTATTCCCTGATCAAGATGGGCGGCGCGGATTTTGATGTTATCGTCCCCTCGGACTATATGATCGCGCGGCTCATTGAGGAGGACATGCTGGCAGAGCTGGACTACAGCCACATCCCCAACTTTGACCTGATTGACGACACCTATAAAAACCTCAGCTACGACCCGGAGAACAAGTACACCGTGCCGTACGCCTGGGGCACCCTGGGCATTATCTACAACACCACCATGGTGTCCGGGCCTATTACCAGCTGGGACGCCATGTTCGATCCCCAGTATGCGGGACAGGTGCTGATGATCAACAACTCCCGGGACGCTCTGGCCGCGGCCCTGCTGGACCTGGGCTACAGCATCAATACCACGGACCCCGGCCAGCTGGAGGAGGCCTTCAACCTGCTGAAAAACGCCAAGGACAGCGGCGTGTATCAGGCCTTCGTCATGGACGAGGTGTTCCAGAAGATGGAGGGCGGCAACGCCGCCATCGCCATGTACTACGCCGGAGACTACCTGACCATGCTGGAGAACAACGAGGACCTGGCCTTCGTCATCCCGGAGGAGGGCAGCAACTGGTTCGTGGACGCCATGTGCGTCCTGAAGGACACCCAGCACATGGCCGAGGCGGAGGAGTGGATCAACTTCATCGCCTCCACGGACTCCAACCTGGCCAACATGGACTATATCTGGTACGCCTCCCCCAACCGGGAAGCCCTGGAGCAGTACCCGGCCTACTATGCGGAGGTCAACGAGGAGGAGCTGGACCCGGAGATCTACGAAATTATGGCGCCTCCGGCGGAGACCCTGGACCGCTGCGAGATCTATGAAAACCTGCCCAAGGACACCCTGCGGCTGTATGACCGGCTGTGGACCAGGCTGGGCGTATAAAGGAGGAACGGATATGATCGAAATCGGCAAATCCTATACCATTGAGCAGGTGGTCACCCCGGAGATGACCGCCCGGGCCATCGGCTCCGGCGGCCTGGAGGTGTTCGGCACCCCGTTTATGATGGCCATGATGGAGCACGCCGCCATGGACTGCGTGCAGCCGGACCTGCCGGAGGGCAAGGGCACCGTGGGCGTGGACATTCACTCCAGCCACCTGGCGCCCACCCCTGTGGGCATGACCGTCCGGGCCACGGCCACCGTCACCGGCGTGTCCGAAAACGGCAAGCTCATCACCTTCCGGGTGGAGGCCAGCGACGACTGGGGCCCCATCGGCGAGGGGACTCACACCCGGGCCGTCATTGCCAACGACCGCTTCCTGCAGAAGTGCAACAGCAAGCTGACGGAGCGGAAATAACCCCAGCAGCTTCCAAAGAGGGAGGAGAGCGCCGCTCTCCTCCCTCTTTTTGCAATGCCCGCAAAAAAAGTTGTCCCGCCCCTTCAAAAGCTCTTGCAATCAGAGGACGGGAACCGTATAATATAGGTTCAGTGTGAAAACACGGGATTACGACCGAACAAGGAGTGTGAGACAATGACCGAGGAAGTGAAGGCCCCTCTGACGGAGGAGAGTGCCGAGAGCAAAAACTTTATTCTGAACTTTATCGACGAGGACATCGCAGAGGGTGGCCGGTTCCAGGGACTGACCGTTCACACCCGTTTCCCGCCGGAGCCCAACGGCTATCTGCACATCGGCCACTGCAAGGCCCTTTGCATCGACTTCGGCACCGCCGAGCGTTACGGCGGCCTGTGCAACCTGCGCATGGACGACACCAACCCCGCCAAAGAGGACACCGAGTATGTGGATGCCATCCAGCAGGATATCCACTGGCTGGGCTTCGACTGGGGCGACCGTTTCTTCTATGGCTCCGATTATTTTGAAAAGGACTATGAATACGCCGTGGAGCTCATCAAAAAGGGCCTGGCGTATGTGTGCGAGTTGACGCCGGAGGAGTTCAAGGCCAACCGCGGCGACATCGGCATCCCCGCCACCTCCCCCTACCGGGACCGCCCCATTGAGGAGAATCTGCGTCTGTTTGAAATGATGAAGAACGGCCAGGTGGAGGAGGGCAAGATGACCCTGCGGGCCAAGATCGACCTGGCCAGCGGCAATCTGAACCTCCGGGACCCCATCATTTACCGCATCCGCTTCATCAACCACCACCGCCAGGGCACCAAGTGGTGCATCTATCCCATGTACGACTTTGCCCACCCCATCCAGGACGCTCTGGAGGGCATCACCCACAGTCTCTGCTCCCTGGAGTTCGAGTCTCACCGGCCTCTGTATGACTGGGTGGTCAGCAATGTGTCCATCCCCTATCACAAGCCCCGCCAGATCGAATTTGCCCGGCTGGGCATTGACCACACCGTCATGAGCAAGCGCAAGCTCCGCAAGCTGGTGGAGGAGCACTATGTCTCCGGCTGGGACGATCCCCGGATGCCCACCCTGTGCGGCCTGCGCCGCCGGGGCTACACCGCCGCCTCCATCCGCAATTTCTGCGAGCGCATCGGCGTGGCCAAGTCCCCCAACACCGTGGAATACGGCTTCCTGGAGCACTGCCTGCGGGAGGACCTGAACGTGTCCGCCCAGCGGACCATGGCGGTGCTGCATCCGGTGAAGCTCACCGTTACCAACTATCCCCAGGGCCAGAGCGAGACCTTCACCGTGGAGAACAACCCCACCGATCCCAGCCAGGGCACCCATGAGATCACCTTCAGCCGCCACCTGTGGATCGAGCATGAGGACTTTCTGGAGACGCCCATTCCCAAGTATAAGCGCCTGTATCCCGACGGCCCCGAGTGCCGCCTGAAGGGCGCGTATCTGGTGAAGTGCACCGGCTGCGTCAAGGATGAAAACGGCCAGATCGTGGAGGTCCTGTGCACCTATGACCCCGACAGCCGGGGCGGCGATCCCGCCGACGGCCGCAAGGTCAAGGGCGCCACGCTGCACTGGGTGGACGCGGAGAGCTGCGTGGACGCCGAGGTGCGCCTGTATGACAATCTGTTCTCCGATCCCCAGCCCGACGGGCCGGACAAGGATTTCCTGAACTGCCTGAACCCCGACTCCCTGATGGTGCTGGAGGGGTGCAAGGTGGAGCGGGCCATGGTGGACGTGGCCAAGCGCTTTGACCAGGCGGAAAACCGCACCGGCGTCAACGCCCCCACCTTCCAGTTTATGCGGACGGGCTATTTCTGCATGGACAACCGGGACTGCACGGCAGATCACCTGGTATTCAACCGCAGCGTGTCCCTGAAGGACAGCTTCAAAAAGTAACCTGTAAAGTAAAAGTTGCGCTGCCCAAAGGGCGGCGCAACTTTGTTTTGCTGGACAAGGGGCAGGGCAATCTGTATAATGGGGAGAAAAAAGGAGGTCCACGCCATGTCCCTATACGATGTCGTTCACGCCCCGCAGCCCCGGAAACGGGACCGGAAGCTGCACATACTCATCGCCATTGGGCTGATCCTGGTGCTGGCGGCGTTTATCCCCATTCTATGGGCCGCCCATTTACAGCGGCAGTACCGCCATTTTATAAGCGGGCTGGGAGAAAGCGTTCTATATGCCAAGGCGCAGGGAAGTCTGTACGTCCGGCAGAACGGGCGGCAATTCCGGGCCCGGGGGCCCGCCTCCCGGCTGTATCTGGAGGTGAATGCCGCCGGCATGGGCAAGCGCCAGAGCAGCGCCCCCGATTCTGCGCCGGACGCGGAGCTGGAGTTCGGAGACGGGTGCATTCTGCGCTTCTGGGGTCTGGACGTGTGGGACGGGTACAACCGCCAATGGGTCCCCGGCGTGTTCGTCTGGTACCGGGGAGCCAACGGAAAAATCTATATGTATGACACCGACCGGATGCAATGGCAAACGCTGGTGCGGTGCCTGCCCGAAGAATAGGAGGAACGATATGGGTCTTTATGATGCGGTGCGTCGGGAGGAGAAACCCCGGCGGCGGTGGCACCCCATGTGGGTGGTGGCGCTGGCCTTTGCGGCGGCGCTGGTGACGGCGCTGGGCCTGACCATCAGCAAGCCCCAGCGGGATCATGACCGGTTCATCCGCTGCATGAGCGACATCTCCAGCAGCACCACCTACGCCTTCAGTGGAAAATTCACCTCCCTCCGGGCCCGGGTGGACGGCCAGGACCTGCGCATCACCCAGGAAAACGGCTATGCCCTGTACGGGAAGCTCTTCAACATGAACGCCACCTTCAGCCGGGACGTCCCCAAGGAGGACAGCCTCCGCCTGGACTACGGCGACGGGGCGGTGCTGGAGCTGTGGCCCTATCACCTGCCGGACGGCTCTGACCGCAGCGAGGGCATATTCGTCCGGTTCGTAAATCCGGAGGGAAAAACCTACACCTACTACACCGACCGGGACACCTTCGCCCGGGTCACCCAATGCCTGTCGCCGAAAAATAACCCGGCATGGGCGGAATAACCGATTTTCGCAGGACGGCTTCCCGTCCTGCGATTTTTCTTGAAAAAAACCGGGATTTATGATATCATAAGCTGATTATATATGCACACAAGCGGGACGGGAGCCGCAGGCTGCGGAAGCGGCCCATCCCGCAGGTCCCATGGAGGAGGAACACCGTTGAAATCCAGAGTTTTTGAGATCATTGCCGCCGAGCAGGCCCGGCAGAACAGCACCGTGGAGCTGATTGCCAGCGAAAACTTCGTGAGCGAAAACGTCATGAAGGCCGTAGGCTCCTGCCTGACCAACAAATATTCCGAGGGCTATCCCGCCCAGCGCCCCTCCGGCAACCGGGGCCGGTTCTACGGCGGCTGCCAGTATGTGGATGAGCTGGAGGAATACTGCTGCCGCCAGTGGCAGGCCGTCTTTCAGACGGACTATCACGTCAATGTCCAGCCCCACAGCGGCTCCTCCGCCAACCTGGCCGCCTATATGAGCGTGCTGAAGCCCGGCGACACCATTCTGGCCATGATCCTCAACAACGGCGGTCACCTGACCCACGGCTCTCCGGTGAATTTCAGCGGCAAGCTGTTCCACATGGAGTTCTACGGGGTGGACGAAAATGGCTTCATCGACTATGAGGACGTCCGCCGGAAAGCCCGGGAGTGCCGCCCCCAGCTGATTCTGGCCGGGGCCTCGGCCTACAGCCGCACCATCGACTTCCCGGCCTTTGCCGACGCCGCCCGGGAGGCGGGGGCGTATTTCATGGTGGACATGGCCCACATCGCAGGGCTTGTGGCCGCCGGGGACCATCCCTCCCCCTTCGGCCTGGCGGACATCATCACAACCACTACCCACAAGACCCTGCGGGGCACCCGGGGCGGACTGATCTTCTGTAGGCCCGAGCTTGCCAAGCGGGTGGACAGCGCCGTGTTCCCCGGCGGACAGGGCGGCGCGCTGCAGCACGTCATCGCCGGAAAGGCCGTCACGGCGGAGGAAGCCTCCACGGAGGAGTTCCGGGAATACATCCACGCCGTTGTCCGCAACTGCAAAGCCATGTGCGATGAATTTATCTCCATGGGCTACAAGGTGGTCACCGGCGGCACGGACAATCACCTGTTCCTGCTGGACCTGACGGACACCGGGCTCACCGGGAAAGCCGTTCAGGATGAACTGGACCGCCACGGCATCACCCTGAACAAGAACTGCGTCCCCAACGAGACCCGCTCCCCCCAGCAGACCTCCGGCGTCCGCATCGGGACGGCAGCCATGACCACCAAGGGCTACACGGAGCAGGATTTCATCGCCGTGGCCCGCCAAATTGACCGCATCATCCGGGATATGCAGGATATGCGGAAGGAGTGACAGAAACGTGTACTTAAAAGCACTGGAAATTCAGGGCTTCAAATCCTTTCCCGACAAAACGGTGCTGAATTTCGGCGCAGACATCACCGCCATCGTGGGCCCCAATGGCTCCGGCAAGTCCAACATCTCCGACGCCATCCTGTGGGTCATGGGCGAGCAGAACAGCCGCCAGCTCCGGGGCGCCAAAATGGAGGACGTGATCTTCGGCGGCACGGAAAAGCGCAATCAGATGGGCTTTGCCCAGGTGACGCTGGTCATCGACAACACCGGCCACATCTTCCCCCGGGACGAAAGTGAGGTGGCCGTCACCCGCCGGTATTACCGCAGCGGCGAGTCGGAATACTATATCAACCGCCAGTCCGTGCGGCTCAAGGACGTCAACGAGCTGTTCATGGACACCGGCATGGGCCGGGAGGGCTACTCCATCATCGGCCAGGGCAAGATCGACGAGATCCTGTCCGTGAAAAGCGGCGAGCGCCGGGAGGTGTTCGAGGAGGCGGCGGGCATCAGCAAGTTCCGCCACCGCAAGGAGGAGTCTGAGCGGAAGCTCCAGCGCACGGAGGAGAATCTGGTGCGCATCAACGACAAGATCGCCGAGCTGGAGCTGCAGGTGGAACCTCTGCGGCAGCAGGCGGAAACGGCGAAAAAATACCTGGTGCTGCGGGACGAGCTGCGGGTGCTGGAGATCTCCGTGTGGCTGGAAAACCTCCAGGCCCTGCGGGCCGGTGCCCTGAAGCTGGAGACCGATCTGCGGACCGCCCAGGAGGACCGCCAGCGTGCCCAGGCGGACCTGGACGCCGTGTATGCCGCCGGGGAGGAGAGCCTGGAGAAAATCCGAGACAACGACGTCCGGGCCGAGGCCCTGCGGGGCCAGGTGTCCCAGCTGGACGCCGCCGCCCAGGAGGAGACCTCCGCCATGGCCGTGCTGGAAAACAGCCTGAGCCACGATAAACAGACCCTGGAGCGGCTGGACCGGGAGCTGGCGGACACCCAGCAGCGGGCCGGTAATCTCCGGACCCAGGCCGACGCCCTGACAGACCGCATAGACCAGATCGACGCAGAGGCCCAGGACCTGACCCGGCAGCTGGAGGAGCTGATGGACGCCCTGCGGCAGCTGGCCGAAAGCGCCGGAAGCGCCCAGCAGGAAGCCGAGGCCCTGCGGGCCAAGGAGACCCTGGCCGTGGCTGACGCCGCCCGGGGCCGGACGGAGCTGGCCGCTCTGGACGCCACCCG